>Ga0114951_10002173_pt1 | contig 22685 bp, 22 predicted proteins | sample AM7aDNAmetaG_FD_88677 | JGI IMG/M metagenome (GOLD analysis project Ga0114951, IMG submission 88677) | Freshwater microbial communities from Finland to study Microbial Dark Matter (Phase II) - AM7a DNA metaG | ecosystem: Environmental > Aquatic > Freshwater > Lake | place: Finland: Lake Alinen... | reverse complement strand
GGAACAAACATGAAAAGACAACTAGGATTAATTTTAAGTACATTTTTGATTTTAACAATCGCACTGGCGGCTTCAGGTTGCAAAAAAAAACAGGCGGCCGTACTTTCAGATTATTTTAAATCAACTGACTGGGTAGCCCAGCATGAAAGCGATGCTGATTTTGTGATTGTGGATACTCGTCCAGCGACCGCTTATGCTGCAGGTCATATACCCGGGGCAATAAATATTCCGCGCAATACATTCTATTTCGCGCGAACCCAGATCGATAATGAGACCTTTGCCTATGACATACCCACAGCCGCAGAGCTGGTTGATATTCTGACTAATAACGGCATCACTCCGGATACAACTGTTGTGTCCTATGATACCGACACCAGTTCATATGGCGGCCGATCTACGTGGGTGTTGAGGGTCTATGGCCATGGAAAATCATATACGATCGACGGCGGCGCCGACAAGTGGAAAGATGCAGACGGCAAAGCCTGGGAAGCAACACCGGTTATTCCGACGAAAAGCACCAAGCCGTATGAAATTGCAGGCTATTTCAACCACCGCATAAACAAAGCCGATCTTGCAGCGGTTATCGACACGGCCAATGGCAATCATACTGTAGCCGGCTATGTTATTTCCGATGTGCGCACACCAAGTGAATACACGGGATTTGCTACCACAGTCACCAGCGGCGATCCATCTACGGGAGTATGGGACGTCTCGACGACCCCTTTTATTTATAATACAACCCCTGGTGCGCGTCCCGGACATATTCCTTACGGTAAATTCAGCGACTATGGTACAGCCGTTTACACCGACTATCTTAATGCCAGCGGCAATCCTGTGCCCAGCACTCTGCAGAAAGATCACAATGTGCAGGTGCTGAAAAGCGAAGCCGATCTGCGCGCTCATTTTGAGAGCCTCGGAATAACGTCTGACAAGATAATTTACAATTTTTGCGAAGGTGGTTTCCGCTCTGGCGTTTATACCCTTATTCTTCTAGGGCTGGGCTATCCTGAAGTGTACAACTATGACGGCTCATGGAATGAGTGGAGCATACAGGATCCTGATCTGTATCCGGTTGCAACCGGCGACAGCAGGGATGGAACCAAACCCTGATCGGCAAGCCCTGTACGGCGGCGGCTTTTATTGGCCGCTGCCGTATTTATCTAATGATGTTGAAAAATAAGAAGGATTACTGAAATGCTGAATACCATAAAAACAAAGCTCGTTATAACAGCCATCATTTTTCTGACCGTGCTGGGGTCCGCTGAGGCTCAGACAACAAAACTGTTTAATGCAACAGCAGTTGTCCCAGGACAGACGCAGACAATTGACGTCATTCAAACAAAGGTTTTTCCGCTGGGATGCCAGCAGTTTTTTGTCGGCGTTCTGGGCAAGGGTATCCTGGGTGTTTCTTTGTTGAAAAGCGACAGAGCCGGAGATGCTGTTTTTATGACCGGCATTGTTTCATCAAGCGCAGGTACGAAAGCCATAGCGCGCGCGGGCATTTCAAAGGGCGTTTTGAGTCAGATTTTTGAAATAGGCGAAGGCGGCGGTTTTGTATGGCTGTGGGCAGGCGTGGCCCTGTCGGCTGCCGATCCGACGTATGCCTATCAGGTGCGCTTTTCACTTGCGCCATAACATTGGGAAGGGCTGAAAACTATGCGAGTATTTTTTGCAGTATTTATTACGGCTCTTTTTATTACAGTTCCTAATGCAGCGCTGGCAGGGGCCTGGACCATGAATCAGGGAGGCCTGTATACCAAGCTTTCTTATAACCGCTATGTTACCGATTCGATTTTCGGCCCGGGCGGCGGCAGAAATGCCCTGCCCAATAAGGCTAAATTTTACGACAATAATGTTACCTTTTATGGTGAGTACGGACTCACCGACCGGCTGACGCTGTCAGCATCGCTGCCGTACAAAAGCCTGCGTTCAAGTTACTGGCGGGACTACGAGGAAGATGATCAGGATAAGCGGGAGTATGTCGTCAAGCGCTATCATGGCGGCGGGGATGTGGAGGTCGGTCTGAAATACGGGTTGCTGCAGACTCCGTTTGTCGGCGCGGTTCAGTTCCTCTATAAAAATGCCGGGCTTTACACAAGTCGCGAAACAGTGATGCCGGGCAATAATCAGAGCGACTATGAAGTGCGCCTGTTGGCCGGAAAATCGCTCTGGCCGTTTCCGGGCTACTGCGGCGCCGAGGTCGGGTATCGGTTCCGCACAAAAGCGCCATCAGATGAATTTAAATACCTGCTTGAATTCGGTATGGATCTTACGCAAAAGCTTTCTTTGCGCCTGAAGCTGGACGGCACGAAAAGCATGCATAATGCACAGAGGGTGTCAGCACCCAAGCCGCAGCGCAGCGCCTATGTGGATGACGAAACAGGGCAGGTCATAGTGGCTCAAAACACATCGGTAACCAGTGCTGCATCAGGTAATCCATCGCTTGGGCTTTCATATGACTTGGGAAAAGTTGAAACGGCCCTTAATTACAAATTCACGGAGCGCTGGTCCGGCGAAGTTGCCTATACAACATATCCCTACGGTAAAAATATATCGCCGGGCCGTATGTATTCAATCGGCATTGTTTACTATTTCGAGAATAAGAAGCAGTAGCCGGGAATCGGAACTATCTCTGAGGAGAAATCTTCCGGTAGAAAAGATGTGATTTTTAAAAAAAATCGGCTGCAGTTTTGGTACATGCTCCAGCCTGAAAGGGGTGTGATAGATGGAACAGACAAGTTGTTCAAACTGCATTGCAGCTGAATGCAAAAGCTCCTCGCTTGATGACTGGACAATCGTTAAAACGCTTTCCGCAATAAGCCTTGTGCTGTTTGCATGTATCGAGCTTTATTTTTTCAAGCTCCACTACAGTCCCATCGGCTATGCGGGTTTTGCCATTCTTTTGATTTTTGGCATCTGGCGCATAGTAAACGAAAAGAATGCGTACCAGAAGTTCAGAATCAGTTTTATCCTTATTTCATTTTTTTTGCTGTGGGGTATCATACCGCTTGCCTTTGATGTAAAGATTCCAATTATCGGCGGCCAGTGGGGAAATTTCCCGGCGATTCACACAATCGGGTCGATCGTGTTTTTTGCGTATTTCGGTGTGGTGCTGCTGTTCGGAAAAAGGGTTGACTGCGGCTGGTGCTGCCCGTGCGTTACGGCGCGTGAGACCATCGCCTATCCGTTTCGGGACAAGACACCTCGCAATAAGCTGTGGTGGCGGCTGCGGCATTTGAAATGGGTGTCGGTGGCACTGCTGCTTGCTTTTCTGGTTTTTACGATTATAGACGCTGCGACGGCCTATGACCGCATCGGTAAATTTTATTATGACTACGTTACATATCCTTATTATGCCAGCTTTCTGCTCATACCGCTGACCGGCAACCGTAATTTTTGCCGTATTCTGTGCCCGTTTGCGGGCCTGTGGGGCCTGCTGAGCTATCTGGGGTTTTACCGTATCAAGGCAGACAGAGATGCCTGCATCGATTGCAAGAAATGCGAGAAGGTCTGCGACATGGGAATTCCCATAACAAGGCTTATTAAGGAAAAGGGCCAGATACGCACGGTTGAGTGCATCGGCTGCGGCAGGTGCGTCAATGTCTGCCCGAAGAAGGCGCTTGAGATTCATGATGTGCGTAATTTTGTTCAAAATTTTCGTACCCGTCTCAGGGCGCGTGCGGAAGCAAAAAGCATCAAAATATCAGGTTCAATTTGACTCTTGTGCGGTATCAGGGTAGCATACGGCATGATCTTAAACTGTAGTATTGTAGGCGCATATTTTTTCATACTGGCCCTTTTGATGGTGTACTGTCTGCACAGATATGCCATCCTGTTTCTGTATTTCAAACATAAGCGGCGGCTTCCGCCGGCTTCCGCGCTTCCCGCACAGCTTCCCCGGGTGACCGTTCAATTGCCGATTTTTAACGAAATGTATGTTGTCGGCAGACTTATAGCGGCAGTGGCCGCGCTTGACTACCCAAAGGAACTTCTTGAAATTCAAGTGCTTGATGACTCAACGGATGAGACAGTACAAATTACGGAGGCAATAGTCAAAAAACTTGCCCGTGACGGCTTTGACATTCAGCATCTGCACAGGACCGACAGGACAGGATTTAAGGCGGGTGCTTTGGAGGCGGGCCTTGCATCGGCAAAGGGTGAATTTATTGCTGTCTTCGATGCTGATTTTGTGCCGGACAAACAGTTTCTCAAAAAAACCCTGCCGTTTTTTTCTGAAGCGGAAACAGGGATGGTGCAGACCATGTGGGGGCATATCAATCGGGAGTACTCTGCTCTCACCCAGGTGCAGGCCCTGTTCCTTGATGCCCATTTTATTCTTGAGCATACAGCCCGCTACCGGTCGGGCCGATTTTTTAATTTTAACGGCACCGCCGGCATCTGGCGGAAGCAGTGCATCATAACCTCGGGCGGCTGGCAGCATGACACTCTGACAGAAGACCTTGACCTGAGCTATCGCGCGCAGCTGCATGGATGGAAATTTATTTTTTGCCCTGAGATCATAACCCCTGCGGAAATACCCGTCGATATCAATTCATTCATGTCCCAGCAGCACCGCTGGTCAAAGGGCGGCATAGAAACAGCGCTGAAACTGCTGCCTGCGATTGCGCGGGCCAGGCAGCCCCTGCGCGTAAAGCTCGAATCTTTTTTTCATTTGAGCTGCAATATGAATTATCTGTTTATGCTGCTGCTTGCACTGCTGGCCTGCCCTGCGCTGTGCATACGCATTGAAAACGGGTGGAAGGACCTTTTTGTTTTTGACCTGGCCGCATTTTTTTGCGGAGTCGTTCCCATAGCTCTGTATTACGGCATATCCCAGAAGGAACTCGGGCAGCCATGGTTGAAAAGCCTGTTGTACCTTCCGCTTCTCATGGCGGTAGGGATCGGGCTGTGCATTAATAACGGAAAGGGAGTTGTTGAGGCGCTTATGGGTCATAAAACCGCTTTTCTGCGCACACCCAAATTTCACATTGAGGGCACAGGCGATTCATGGAAGCGCAAACTGTATCACGGCTATGCGCACGACGTTCAGTGCTGCGTGGAAATGACGTTCGGAATTTGTTTTTTATGCACAATTATTTTTGCTTTGCAGCACGGCGTGTACACAGCCGTTCCTTTTTTGGCGCTGTTTTGCACCGGGTTTTTCTGCATTGCCCTTTTTTCAGTGTATGAAAGATACTCTGTGTCCGTACTGAAGAAAACGGAATAACTATTTTATACGGGCAAAAAGATATCTCTATGAAACAGCATGCCTCTTTGACAAAACAGCAGAAACAGCGCATTGAAATCATTCAGATCAATGTCGGCACACGATGCAATCAGCGCTGCGCACACTGCCATATCGGTGGAGGCCCTGAGGGCTCGATGATGGACGCCGGCATTTCCGAAAAGATCATCAGCGCGCTTGCTTTGTTGCCTGCTGCGCGGGTTGAACTGACCGGCGGCGCACCCGAGCTTAATCCGGGCCTGAAAAATTTTATCGAAAAACTTTCCGCCCAGGGGAAACAGGTTACGGTCAGGACAAATCTCACCAGTCTTGCGCTGCCAGAGTGCTCTTCCTATCCGGAGCTGTATAAAGCATATAAGGTTAAACTCGTCGCGTCGCTTCCCTGCTATGGCGCCCAGAACGTCGACCGTCAGCGGGGAGAGAATGTATTTCAAACAAGCATTGAGGTTCTGCAGCGCCTGAATCGTCTCGGGTACGGCACAAACGGGCTGGAACTGGATCTTGTTTATAATCCTCTTGCAGAATTTTTACCTCCTGAGCATGCACCGCTTGAGCGGGCCTATAAGGAGACGCTGCACCAGCGATACGGCGTGGCGTTTAACGGGCTCATTGCTATGGCCAATGTCCCCATAGGCAGGTTTAAGGATGCGCTTGATGCGGAAAAAAAATACGGCGATTATATGTCTCTTTTGCAGCAGTGCTTTAATCCGGCCACAGTCGGCAGCCTTATGTGCAGAACACTTCTTTCAGTGAATTATCAGGGATATGTGTATGACTGCGATTTTAACCTGGCGCTTGACAAAAAAATAAAAGGCTATGAACATGCCCGGTTCTGGGAGATTGATTTTTTATGCTTCGCCCCTGAAATAACATTTGGTGATCACTGCTATGCGTGCACCGCCGGCTGCGGCAGCAGTTGTCACGGGGCTCTGGTCGCCGAACAACCCGCCTGTCCCCGGTGCAGTACGTATGAACATTCTGTTCCTCACCTATGATTATCTGACACAGCCGCTGGGCATCGCCTATCTCTCCGGAGCTTTGCTGCATGCCGGGCATGCCACTGAAGTTGCGGCATTGCATGACGCGTCCCGGCAGAAGGCGCTGCTTCAAGATTTTAAGCCCGATGTTCTCTGCCTGTCACTTATTACCGGCCAGCATCCCTTGTTTTTTGATGCGGCCGGAAAAATTAAAATCGCGTTCCCCCGCATTTCAGTGCTGGCCGGCGGCCCGCATCCTACGTTTTATCCTGAGTGCATTCATGAAAATATACTTGATGCCGTGTGCCGCGGAGAGGCAGAGTCCGCACTTCCTGCCATGGTTAATGGACTTGCTGAAACCGGGAGCCTTCCTGACACTCTGCAAAACTGGTGGATAAAGCGCTCCGATGGCTTGGTAATAAAAAATGATATTGGCCCCTTAATTGATGATCTCGACAGGCTCGCGCCACCTGACCGCACCATGTTTGATCGGGCTCATCCGGGGATACAGCGTCGCACTGTCTATGTTATGACCTCCCGGGGCTGCCCGTATCACTGCAGCTACTGCTTTAATCATGCTTATAATAAATTGTATGCCGGAAAAGGCCATATATGCAGGAGGCGAAGCGTCGACAGCGTGCTTGGGGAAATCCGCGAACTCAAGCGATGCTACCCTTTGCAGATAATAGTATTTCAGGACGACACGTTTAATCTCAACAGGGAGTGGCTTGCAGAGTTTGCCGAGCGCTATCCTCGGGAGATAGGCCTTCCCTTTCACTGTCATCTTCGGGCCGATCTGCTAGACAGTGAAACTGCTGTGATGCTGCGCCGTGCGGGGTGCCTTTCGGTGAAACTCGGTCTTGAGTCGGGAAGTGAGCATGTCCGCAACGGCATTCTCCAAAGGGGCATGAGTCTTGAGCAGTTTGAAACCGCCTGCGGTCTTCTGCACAGCAATGGCATCCGCTTTGCCACGGAAAACATACTGGCCATTCCCGGCTCATCGTTTGAAGATGACCTTTTTACCTATGAGGTCAACAGGCGAGTCCGGCCCCAGCACAGCTTTGCCACGCTCATGCAGGTATATCCGCGCACGGAGATTGCCGATTTTGCCGTCAGGAGCGGTTTTGTTGATGCCCTGGATAATGATTTCCCGCACACGTTTTATGAGGATTCCACCATGAGCTTGGAACACAAAGAAGCCCGGGGGCGGCTTCGCGCTTTGTTTGCCATAGGCGTGAGTCTTGGCCTGCCTGTGCCGGTCATACGCGCGCTTGCTTTTTTTCGGCTGCGCAGGGTGTATGAACTCATCGACAGGCTGTGGAAGGGCTATTGCCTCCGGTTTAGAATATACCCCTATCGTCAGGGGTTGCTTGATTTTATGCGCGAGACAGGTGAGTATTTACGAAACAGGTATTATTAGAATTGTTTTTAAAATAGTTTAGCCAGTAGGTCATTTTGAATCCCGCCACAGGCGGGATGGGATATCTTAGAGCAGTTAACAAATTACAGTAGCCGTTATTGCCATTCGAGCAAAGCAAGAAATCCTTTTCCAGTCTTTAAGATCTCTCCCTGCGATCGAGATGACAAAATAGCACGCTTAAAATCATTGACAAATCGATGTTTTAACCCTACATTAATGGTAGATTACTAGATTTAAGAGGTGTCATATGAAACTTTCAACTAAAGGACGCTACGGAACGCGGGCAATGCTTGATATTGCCGTGCATAAAGACAATGGCCCATGCGTGATGAAGGATATATCGAAGCGACAGGATATATCTCCGAAATATCTTGACCATATCCTTTCTGCTCTGCGCAGAGCAGGTCTTATTAAAAACATTCGCGGCAAGGGAGGTGGCTACATTCTTTCCCGGCCTGCCTCAGTTATTACGCTCAAGGATATTATTGAGGCTGTGGAAGGCTCGCTTTCTCCGGTTGAATGCGTTGACAATCCTGCCCTGTGCGACCGTAGCGCGGAATGCCCTACCATAGAGGTGTGGCGCAATGTGCGCGATGCAGTTGATGGCGTGCTTAGCGCAGCTACGCTTGAAAGCCTGGTGGAACTGCAGAAGAAAAAAGAGCCTTCTGCGCTTCAGTATGTAATCTAGCCGTCCGCAACCATTGTTTGTTTAAGAGGGAGGAATTATGTCTCGCATATATGTAGACAATGCGCAGTCAATCGGCAATACGCCCCTTGTCCGGCTGAACCGGATGGCCGAGGGAATACAAGCAGCTGCCGTGCTTGGGAAAGTTGAAGGACGAAATCCTGCCTATTCAGTTAAATGCCGCATCGGCGCTGCCATGATCTGGGATGCTGAAGAGAAGGGCCTTCTTAAACCAGGCATTGGAATCGTCGAACCAACCAGCGGCAATACGGGTATAGCACTTGCCTACGTAGCTGCAGCCCGGGGCTATACGCTTACGCTGACCATGCCGGAAACCATGAGCATCGAGCGCCGCAGGGTGCTCGCGGCCTTTGGGGCCAATATCGTGCTGACCCCGGGATCCGAGGGCATGACCGGAGCGATACGCAGGGCCGAGGAGATTGCAGCAAGCGACCCTAAGAAATATTTTCTGCCCCAGCAGTTCAAGAATCCGGCAAATCCCGCAATTCATGAAAAAACAACAGGGCCCGAAATCTGGAATGATACGGACGGGTCCGTTGATGTGGTAGTGGCAGGCGTGGGCACCGGCGGTACTATTACCGGCATATCCCGCTTCATCAAGAAGACGAGGGGCAAAAAGATAATTTCCGTTGCTGTCGAGCCTGCGGAGAGTCCCGTCATTACCCAAAAGCTTGCCCGCAAGCCCCTCAAGCCCGCACCACATAAGATTCAGGGAATAGGCGCAGGCTTTATTCCCGACATACTTGATCTTTCCCTCATCGACCGCGTCGAGCAGGTTGAAAGCAACGAGGCGATTGAATATTCGCGCAGACTTGCAAAAGAGGAAGGCCTGCTGAGCGGCATATCAAGCGGTGCTGCAGTGGCTACGGCCTTGCGACTTGCGCGGCTGGATGAGTTTGCAGGAAAAACATTTGTCGTTATTTTGCCCGATGCCGGCGAGCGCTATCTTTCAACGGTTTTATTCGAGGGCTTAGGCTCCTAAGGCCATCTACAGTGCAGGCCAGTGCCGGCCGCACTCGAGCAGCCGACAACGAGCAACAGATAATTCACAGATAAGCGGAGTGCTAAATGTCAAAGACAATTCAGGAGATCAACGAAAAGATTAAAAAGGGTTCAGCCGTTGTGGTGACAGCCGAGGAGATCATCGACATCGTGCGAAAAAAAGGCGCGAAAAAGGCGGCTTCTGAAGTAGATGTCGTGACAACCGGCACATTCGGCCCCATGTGCTCCTCAGGGGCCTATTTTAATCTGGGCCATACCAAGCCGCGCATAAAGATCGGCGGCGGCACCTGCACCTTAAACGATGTTCCCTGCTATACCGGGTTTGCCGCGGTTGACGTTATTCTGGGCGCCACCGCCATGCCCGACTATGATCAGCGCAATTCGATCTATCCCGGCTCGTTCAAATATGGCGGCGCCCATGTGATCGAGGAACTTGTGGCCGGCAAGGCGGTGAAGCTTTCGGCAACGGCCTATGGCACTGACTGCTATCCGCGCAAAAGTGTCGAGACGATGGTGTATCTTGCCGACATGAACGAAGCCGTGCTTTTCGACCCGCGCAATTGCTATCAGAACTACAATGTGGCGGTTAACTGCTCGGACAAGGTTATCTATACCTACATGGGGCGCCTGCTGCCGCGCATCGGCAATGCCAACTACTGCAGCGCGGGCCAGCTCTCGCCGCTTTTAAATGATCCGCTCTACAAAACTATCGGCATCGGCACGCGCATATTCCTCGGCGGCGGCCAGGGCTATGTTTCCTGGCAGGGCACGCAGCACAACCCCAATGTCAAGCGCAGCGACAACGGCGTGCCGCGCATGGGCTCGGGTACGCTTGCCGTTATGGGCGATCTCAAGCAGATGAGCCCCGAGTGGCTGCGCGGCGCGAGTATGACGGGCTACGGCGTCACGCTCACCGTGGGCATCGGCGTGCCCATACCGATTTTGAATGAGGAAATCGTGCAGTATACTGCCGTGCGAGACGAGGAGATCTTTGCACAGGTCATCGACTACAGCAAAAATTATCCCGAAGTGATCCCGGGCAGCGTCGCCGAAGTGAACTATGCGCAGCTCAAGAGCGGCTCAATTACGCTTGAGGGCAGGCAGGTCCCGACGGGCGGCCTTTCAAGCTATGTGTGCGCTCAAAAAATAGCAGCAACGCTGAAGAAGTGGATTGTCGATAAGAAGTTTTACCTGAGCGAGCCCGCGGCGCTGCTGCCGTCGGTCGATTCCGGCATCAGCGTAAAGCTAATGGCCGACCGGCCCGTAAAGAAATAACCCTGTTTTTAATCGGAGGAATCCGTTATGCCGAAAAAAAGAGTTGTTCTGACATTTCCGCCCTCGCTGGTGAGCCAGCCCGTCACCTATCATCTGGTGAAGGATTATGACCTTATGGTTAATATCCTGCGCGGCGTTGTGACCCCCAATGAAGAAAGCGGTCTTGTGGTTGAGCTGTCGGGGGCCAAGCATGCCCTTGAAGGCGGCATGAAGTATCTGAGCGAAACCGGCATTCACGTGCAACCGCTGGGGCAGGACATCAAGTGGCATGAAGACAAATGCACGCACTGCACGGCCTGCATCCCGGCATGTCCCACGCAGGCCCTTACCGTTGACCGCGAGAGCATGGAAGTGTCCTTTGAGAAGGATAAATGCATCGCCTGCGAGTTGTGTATTCAGATATGCCCCTACAGGGCCCTTGAGATTCAGTTTTGATTCAGAATGACTCCTTAACCATACGCCTGCAGGGAATGTTTGCGACCGTTCACTGCAAAAGCATATGACAGTTGCAGGGTTCGCACAGCAAACCCTGTTATTTTTTATGCACCGGAGGCTTTAACCCACATGCCCAATCAGCACTTGATTGAAAAAATTGAGGCTTTGAAGGCTGATACCAACGCCATCATCCTTGCCCATAACTATCAGCGCGATGAGGTTCAGGACCTTGCCGACTACACAGGAGACTCTCTGGGCCTCAGCATACGGGCTGCACAAACAGACGCCGATGTGATCGTTTTCTGCGGCGTGCACTTTATGGCCGAGACCGCCTCTATTCTCTGCCCCGAAAAAACAGTGCTTATGCCCGATCCGGATGCGGGCTGCCCCATGGCAGACATGATAACCGCCCAGCAGCTGCGCGATCTTAAGGCGCAGCATCCCGGCGCCGTGGTGGTCACCTATGTCAATTCATCGGCTGAGGTCAAGGCCGAGACCGATGTGTGCTGCACATCGTCAAACGCGGTGAAGGTTGTGCAGTCGCTCAAGGATGCGCAGGAGATTATTTTCGTGCCTGATCAGTATCTCGGCGCATTTGTCGCAAAGCAGACGGGCAGGGACATGATACTGTGGCAGGGCTACTGCCCCACGCATATGCGCATTACGCCTGAACACATACAGCGCCAGAAGGCGGCGCACCCCGCAGCAGAGGTGATCGTGCATCCCGAATGTACGCAGCCCGTGGTTGCTTGTGCAGATTATGCGCTTTCCACCGAAGGCATCTGCCGCAGGGCGCATGAATCAGGTGCAAAAGAGTTTATCATCGGCACGGAGCTTGGCGTTATGTATCGCCTGAAGAATGAAAACCCCGGCAAGACCTTTTACCCGGCAACGGAGTTTGCCCTTTGCCCCAATATGAAAAAGACAACCCTTGAAAAAATTCTCTGGTGCCTTGAGGGCATGAAGAATGAGGTGCGCGTGCCTGAGGATATTCGGTTGCGCGCCCGCCAGGCTGTTGACCGCATGGTTGCCATTGTGTGATAAAGTTAAAAAATTGAATATTTTATTCTTTTCCCCTTGCGCCCACCTTTATTGTTGTTATATATAAATATACATTTTTTGAAATTTCGTTGCCAGGGTTTGGATTTTTCGCTGTAAACAGCATTCCCGGGGAAACATAGACGTATGACGCCGCAGGCGGTGAGCAAACCGATTCACTACCGCTACTTCATCAACATGGGACCTCAGCATCCCAGCACACACGGCGTTCTGCGTCTGGTGGTGGGGCTCTACGGTGAGTATGTGCTGAGCCTTGAGCCTGTCATCGGCTACGGGCACCGCATGCAGGAGCTTATGGCCGAGCGCCGCCCCTGGCCCGCATTCCTTCCCAACACAGCCCGTATGGATTATGCCTGCGGCCTGCCGCATCAGCACTGCTATCTGCTGGCTATCGAGAAGATGCTGGGCATTGCCGTTGCGCAGCGCGGCGAATATCTTCGCGTTATCACCACTGAAATCAACCGCATCGTCAGCCACCTGCTGTGGCTCGGGGCCAATCTGCTTGATCTTGGCGCTTTCACGCCGATTCTCTACTGCTTTGATGACCGCGAAAATTTTCTCGACATTCTTGAAGATGTAACCGGCTCGCGCCTCACGCACTGCTGGTACAGGGCAGGCGGCGTGCTTAATGATGTGCCCGCGGATTTTGCTGACCGGCTGCGCGCCGTTATCAAACGCATGTACGGCCGCTTTGAAATCTATAAGAATCTCGTCACCGATAATATCATCTTTCAGAAACGCACCAAAGATATCGGCATTATAACGCCCGACCTGGCTCGGCGCTATGGCGCCACGGGACCGGTGCTGCGCGGCAGCGGCATTGCCTATGACATCCGCAAGAGCATGCCGTATTCGATTTACCCTCAGCTTGATTTCGACATTCCCGTGGGTGAGCAGGGCGACTGCTTTGACCGCTACATCGTGCACATCGAAGAGATGCGCCAGAGCCTGCGCATAATCGAGCAGTGCATCGACCGCCTTCCCGAAGGCGAGGTGAGGACTAAGCTGCCAAAGAAGATGACATTGCCTCCCGGCGACTGCACATTTTCCGTGGAAGGCGCCCGGGGCGAGGTGACATATTATCTTGTCGGCGACGGCAGCGATGTGCCGTACCGGCTCAAAGTACGCGCGCCGTGTTTTTCTAATTTAAGTCTGCTGCCCGAGCTGTGTGAAGACATGCTGCTTGCCGATATGATTGCCACCATGGGAAGCCTTGATCTGGTTATACCGGAGGTGGACAGGTAGCAATTTTGGATTGGCGATTGCGGAATTTAGCCGGGTGATCCGGGCAGGGTGGGAGAAACCCACTCTTTGTGCGGTTGAATAAATGTGGTGGGTTGTCCCCACCCTGCATAATAACTAAACCAATCAATTAAATGGATATATTAAGCAACATACCGCCCCATCTTTTTCGTATGATCATTGCCGTGGCCGTGGTGCTGGGGTTTGTTTTTGCAAACGCTACGGTCATGGGCTATCTCGAGCGCAAGCTTGCCGGCCGGTTCCAACGCAGGCTCGGGCCCATGGAGGTGGGGTGGCACGGCATATTGCAGATGCCGGTGGACGGCATCAAGCTTATTGCCAAGCAGCTCATTGTGCCCGACAATGTGGCAGGCATACTTTTTTATGTTGCCCCGCTCATCGCCATGTCTCCCGTTGCCCTGCCGTTTCTTGTTATTCCGTTTGCCCCCGGACTTCAGGTGATCGACCTTGATGTCGGGGCGATATTTGTTCTTACCATGATTTCCTTCAATACGGTTGCCGTGTTTCTTGCAGGCTGGAGCTCCAACAACAACTATGCCATGATCGGCGCCATGCGTGCGGTGGCTCAGAACATTGCCTATGAAATTCCGATCCTGCTGTCTGTGCTGGCCATTGGTCTTATGACCAATACATTCAGTATGAAGGGCATCATTGAAGCGCAGAAAAGCATCTGGTTTATTATTGTTCAGCCCGCGGCATTTATTATGATGTTTATCTGCTCTATCGCCGAGACAAACCGGGCGCCCTTTGACCTGCCCGAGGCGGAAAGCGAGCTGACCGCGGGCTTTCATACCGAGTACAGCGGCATTGCCTTCAGCCTTTTTATGATTGCCGAATATACCTATATGTTTGTGAACTGCTGCCTTGTTGCAACACTATTTCTTGGCGGCTGGAAGGGCATACCGCTGCCTTTTGGCGACTACAGCTCCTGCATCTGGTTTTTTGCAAAAGTGTATTTCCTGATGTTTGTTATCGTCTGGTGCCGCTGGACATTTCCCCGCGTGCGCTTTGATCAGCTTATGAATTTTGCCTGGAAATATCTTATACCGTTTTCGCTGGTGAATCTTTTGATAACCGCCATACTGGTGAAGCTGCTGTGAAGAAGTACTTTAGCGATCTGGTGACCGGCGCAAAAAGTTTAGTTGCGGGATTTATCGTGACTTTCAAGGCGCTGCTGTCGCCTGTGGTCACGGTTCAGTACCCGCGTGAAAAGCTCCCCGTGGGGAAAGGCTACAGGGGCCATCCGATTCTGATACTGGAAGATGACACAGGGAGGCCCAAATGCATTGCCTGCGGCAGTTGCATGCGCCTGTGCCCTTCGCAGTGCATTACGGTTCAGGGTGAGAAAAAGGAAGGTGATAAACGAAAATACCCGACGGTGTTTCAGGTTGATTTCACCCGATGCAGCTTGTGCGGCACATGCAGCGAGGTATGTCCGGTGGCGGCGCTTGAATATTCGGATGTTTATGGCCTTGCTGGATTTACGCGAGAGGAGTTTCAGTATGATTTGCTGGCTGATCTTCCCGGCCTTGTAGAGACGGGTTTCAAACCTGTCTCTGCGGACTGAAAATATCTATCAGGCGATACATATGCACTTTTATCAGATAATTGCTGAAATTATTTTCTGGCTGCTGGTGCTTATCACCATCGGCGGTGGCTTTCTTGCCATCGGCGCGCGCATGCTGATTCATTCGCTGATGGGACTGTCAATTACATTCCTTGGCGTTGCGGGTCTATATATCTATCTCGGGAGTTTTTTTATTTCCCTGCTGCAGGTGCTTATTTACGGCGGCGCCATCTGCATCGTTCTGGTATTCGGTATCATGGTCGGGTATACGCCGCGCCAGATTGTTGAAACGCGCATCAGGGGTGAGAATCTGCTGCTGGCTGTTCCGACCTGCGGGCTGGCCGTCGCTCTTTTGTATTTTGCCATCCGGCGCACAGGCTGGGTCCCGGCTGCGCAGCGTCTTGCTGATTATTCTATTGAAAGGGTAGGCCATACCCTGCTGTATGATTTCTGCCTTGGATTTGAGCTTATATCGCTTCTTCTGCTGGTGGGGATGATCGGCGCAATCATTGTCGTTAACAGTCAGGAGGAGGAATCCGGTGGGCAGTGATAGCCTGAATACCTATCTGCTTGTTGCGGGCTTTCTGCTGGTGGCGGGCGTGTATGGCATGGTGCAGAAGCGCTCCTTTATCGGCATGCTCATAGCAGTAGAGCTGATTTTGAACGGTGCGGGTCTTAATTTCATGGCCTTTAATAAATTTCTTGCACCCGACCCGGCTGTGGGGCAGGTGATAACGCTTATTGTCATGGGTATAGCCGCTGCCGAGGCCGCCCTCGGCGTGAGTTTTATCCTGGCGGTGTACAAGAAGTTCAGAACCATCGATCCCGGCCGGATCTTTACGCTGAAGGGGTAGCTGAAAATCGGGGTTATAAACGGGCGGGGATAAACCCCGCCCCTACGCAATAAAAACAATGCATAGAGTAGTGGCGGGGTTTATCCCCGCCTGTTAAAACAATGAACCAATTAAATTTTCGCAAACACATCCGTCTTGCACCTGATGCCTATAATAAAGGCAATGCGTTTTTTATTACGATCGTAACGCATGAAAAATATTCATGGTTCGGGCTGCATGCCGAACTTGCCCGTATTGCCGTTGAGTATCTGTGCCGTACAGCTGATGGAAGAGACACCAAGCTCTTTGCCTGGTGTGTAATGCCTGATCATATTCATATGTTATTGCATGATGAAAACATTATCGATTTCGTACGGCTTTATAAAGGGAGAATGAACCCGCAGGCCCGGCCTTTTGAAAAAGGGAGATTGCTTTGGCAGCGTAGTTTTTATGACCATGGATTAAGGCAAGATGAGGCTCTGAACGATATAGCAATGTATATTTGGCAAAACCCTGTCAGAGCTGGATTGGTCACTAATCCTTCTGAATATGCATGGTCCGGTTCGGCGGTATGGCATGAATGGGCAAGTTTTCTATGATGTGAATGTATAAATATATAAGCAGGTGGGGATAAACCCCGCCCCTACGTTGAGATGTAAAATTTAATGGATGTAGCAAATCTTCAATTATTGCTGCCCCCTGCTGTGCCCATGCTTGCCGCGGTGCTGGTGGGGCTGCTGCGAAAAAAACCAGCGATGCGCGACTGCGTGCCGGTTATAGGCGCCGTGCTTACATTTCTGTCGGTTGCAAGTCTTGCGCCTGCTGTGCTTGCCGGTGTAATATGCCGCGCTACCCTCTGCACGCTGCTGCCCGGCATATCGGTCTCCTTTCGTATCGACGGCATGGGACTGCTGTTTGCCGGCACGGCTTCGTTTCTCTGGATAGCTGCAAGCCTTTACTGCATCGGTTATATGCGCACGCTTCGGGAGCATGCCCAGACGCGCTTCTACGTGTGCTATGCTGTTGCCGTGGGCGGGGCCATGGGTGTGGCCTTGTCCGAGAACCTGTTCACATTGTATCTTTTTTACGAAATCGTCTCCATCTTCACCTATCCGCTCGTTGCCCATCATCAGGATGGCAAGGCCTATGACGGAGCGCGCAAATACCTCACCTATCTCATGTTTGCCTCCAAAGCCCTGCTGCTGCCTGCAATGGCCATCATTTATTGCCAGTGCGGCACGCTCGACTTCAACATGACCGATATCCGCTGGGGCATATTTCCGGCAGGCGTTGACGCGTGGCTTGTCCGGGTCTGCTACTATTTCATGCTGTTCGGGTTTGCCAAGGCCGCCATTATGCCCCTGCACAGCTGGCTTCCGGCCGCCATGGTTGCGCCGACGCCGGTAAGCGCCCTGCTGCATGCCGTTGTGGTGGTGAAGGTGGGCGTATTTTCCGTCTGCCGCATGATGCTCTCGCTGTTTGGCACCGAGCGCCTCGCCGCGCTTGATCTTGGCATTACGACGGCCTGGATTGCAGCGTTCACGATACTGACCGCTTCGGTCATCGCCATGACCAAGACCGATCTCAAGGCCCGGCTTGCCTACTCCACGGTCAGCCAGCTTTCCTACATCGTGCTGGGTGTTGCCATGCTTGTGCCGAGCGGGGTCACGGGAGGGCTCATTCATATCGCCAACCACGCCTTTGCAAAGATCAGCCTTTTCTTCTGCGCCGGGGCGATCATTTGCGCAACCGGCAAAACAGATATTCGCGATATGGGTGGCATAGCGCGGCAGATGCCAGTTACCCTTGCCGCTTTTGCCCTGGCGGCGCTCTCCATGATCGGCGTGCCGCCGGTGGGCGGGTTTGTCAGCAAGTGGTACCTGGCTGTGGGCGCCCTTGATATAAAAAGCACGGGGCTGCTGGCGGTGATACTGGTGAGCAGCATCCTGAACGCCTATTACTTCGGCGAGGTGGTGCTGCGCGGGTTTTTCGGAACGCCGCCTGCGGGAGCAGACCCCGCCGCAGGATCGCTTGAAGCCACGGCGCTCATGAAACTCATGATCTACCCCACGGCGGCGGCTGCGGGGCTGTCGGTTCTGTGGGGCATGTACCCGGATTTGTTTTTGAAAATAATCCGCTTGAAGCTGGGTTAATTGATGCTGGCTGATGTGGGCGCCAGGCGCCCCATGTGCATATATGGATAAGAAGGTTATATGCTTATAAAGATTTTAACATTTTTGAACAGTCGAACAGCATTGCTGAAAAAGTGCTTCTTCGCCGTGCTTGCAGTCATCTCTATTGCGGATATTTTTGTTCCGCGGCATGAGGCTCATTTTTTTGGTGATCCTATTCGTTTATTCTGGACAGCCTTCGGTCTGGGCTGCTGTCTTGCCATGTCGTTTATTTGCAAGTGGATTTCAAAACATATGATAGCGCGATCCGAGGACTATTATGACGGCTAACCTGCTGCTCCAGCATCCGTCTTTTCTGTTTATACTGGCTGCCGCCCTCATGCCGCTTTTTAGCCGCCTGCGGATTCAGAAGGCTGTGCTTCTGGCTGTGCCGCTCATTGCCTTCTACCAGATCAATACGCTGCCGTCTTCTGCAGGCGCCTGCCAGTATCTCGGGCTGCAGCTGAGTTTTATCAGGGCTGATCAGCTTACCTATATCTTCCTGAATGTCTTCACCATCATGGCATTCATCGGTGCAGTGTACAGCCTGCATGTCAAGGACTGGGCGCAGCACACTTCATCCTTTCTCTACGTGGCAGGATCTCTGGGTGTGACGCTCAGCGGTGATTATGTGACGCTGTTTATTTTCTGGGAGCTCATGGCGCTGGCTTCCACTTTTCTCATCTGGCTGCGCCGCAGCCCGCAGTCGCAGGGCGCAGGACTTCGGTACCTGCTGGTGCATATTGTGGGCGGACTTGCTCTTCTTGCAGGCATTTTGCTGAAATACAGCGCCACACGCGATTTGAGTTTCGTGCAGGTGCCTGTCGCGGCTGCCAGCATGGCCGATTATTTTATCATGGCCGGTTTCATGCTCAATGCCGCTGTGCCGCCCCTGCATGCCTGGCTGGCAGATGCCTATCCTGAAGCAACCGTGTGCGGCGCGGTTTTTATGTGCGCATTTACGACAAAGACGGCGGTGTATGTTTTATGCCGGGCTTTCCCCGGCTTTGAAGTGCTTGCGGTTATGGGAGCCATCATGGCCGTCTACGGCGTCTGTTTTGCCATTATCGAAAATGACGCCCGCCGGATCCTCTCGTATCACATTATCAGCCAGGTCGGCTACATGGTCTGCGGCGTCGGCATCGGCACCGACATGGCTGTAAATGGCGCCTGCGCTCATGCCTATGCGCATATTTTGTACAAAGCCCTTTTGTTCATGGGCGTTGGGTGCGTACTGGAAATGACAGGCAGGCAGAAGCTCTCAGAACTTGGCGGTTTGTGGCGCAGGATGCCCCTGGCAATGATCTTTACCGTCATCGGCGGCATTTCCATTTCCGGCTTTCCTTTCACCAGCGGTTTTGTGAGTAAATCCATGATAATTTTCGGCGCTGGCGAAGCCCATCGCATAGGGCTGCTTGTCATGCTCATGCTGGCCTCAGTGGGAACATTTCTATCGGTGGGCATCAAGCTGCCGTATTTTATCTGGTTCGGCAAGGACAGCGGGGTTCCGGCCAAGGATGCGCCCTGGAATATGACGGCGGGCATGGCAATAGCCGCTTTTTTCTGCTTTTTTATTGGCTGCTACCCTGAGTTTCTTTATCGTATGCTGCCGCGGCCCGGCGAGTATGAACCCTATACTGCCTACCATTTTTCTGAAACACTGCAGGTTCTTGGTTATACGGCTCTCGGATTCTATCTGCTGCGTAAGTTTCTTACTCCTCACGCCACCATGAATCTCGATATTGACTGGTTCTACCGAAAGGGAGCACAGGTTGTCATGCGGCTTGCCCGCGGGCCGATAAGCGCTGTTGACGGGTGGGTCGGCGAGCTGTACCGCACTGCCGGGATGCGCTCTGCTATGGGCGCTGCGCGCGGGTTTTCAGGTTTTGACGTCCATGTCATCGATTACCTTATCGACGGCTTTGCCGGCAAGGTGGTTATTATGGGCGAGCATTTCCGCAATGCCCAGACAGGCAAGGTGCAGCATTATATCGCCGCGGCAGTGATTTTTATCTTTCTGCTGCTGATATGCGTCGTGCTTGTATAGGAAAAAATTATGGAACAGTATTTGCTTTTTAATTCAAGCGATTTTCCGGTTCTCAGCACCCTGGTGCTGCTGCCGCTTGCGGGGGCTATTGTCTGTCTGTTTATCCGCAATGAAACTTTTCTGAAGCTCTGGGGCATGGCCGTGACGACGGCCACCATGGCGCTGTCGCTGCCGCTGTATTTTCTTTTTGACCAGACCAGCGACAAATATCAGTTTGCCGAGTTGAGGCAGTGGATACCGGCGCTGAAGTTTGACTACGCTGTGGGCGTGGACGGCATAAGCCTGCCGCTGGTGTTGCTCACCACCTGTCTCATGCCCCTGTGCATATTGTGCTCGTGGAACCAGATCAAGGACAGGCTTGCGGAATTTATTTTCGTGCTGCTCATTATGGAATCTGCCATGATCGGCGTGTTCGTAAGCCTTACTACCGTGATTTTTTATATCTTTTGGGAAGGCATGCTGATTCCCATGTACCTTCTCATCGCAGTGTGGGGCGGGCCGCGCAGGGATTATGCTTCTATTAAGTTTTTCCTGTATACATTCGCGGGCAGCGTTTTCCTTCTTGTCGCGCTGATTGTGCTGTATGTAAAGAGCGGAACTTTTTTTATCCCCGACTTCATGCACCTGCAGTATCCCTTCAGAATCCAAATGTGGATTTTTATTTGCTGCGCCATAGCCTTTGCAATCAAAATTCCCATGTATCCCTTTCATACATGGCTGCCCGCAGCGCATGTTGAGGCCCCGACTGCCGGCAGCGTGATACTTGCAAGCGTGCTTTTGAAAATGGGCGGCTACGGCTTTCTGCGTTTCTGCCTGCCGATTGCCCCCGATGCCAGTTTGTACTGCGCGCCGGTGATCATCGTCATGTCGCTTGTTGCTATCGTTATCGGCGGGTATCTGGCCCTTGGGCAGAACGACGTGAAGAAGCTCATCGCCTATTCCAGCGTTGCCCACATGGGGTTTGTGACTCTGGGTATATTTCTTTTTAGTATGCAGGGCGTCAAGGGCGCAATCCTGCAGATGGTCAATCATGGCATCACGACGGGCGCGCTTTTTATCTGCATCGGCATCATCTATGAGCGCACGCACAGCCGCGAGCTTGAAGTGAACAAAGCCCTTGGCATGCTCATGCCCGCTTATGTGATGTTTCTGGGTATTTTTTCGCTGTCTGCGTTCGGGTTTCCCGGCACCAATGGTTTTGTGGGCGAGTTCATGGTGCTGGCGGCGGCGTTTGCAGACAATATGCTCGTCGGTGCTCTTGCCATTCCGGGCGCCGTGCTGGCCGCAGCCTACATGCTGAGGATGCTGCAGAAAATGGTCTGGGCCGATTCTGACGGACATCATCATGATGTGCATGATGGTGGCGGGGGCAGCCACATTCTTACCGATATCAATGCGCGCGAGTGGTTCATTTTAAGTGTGCTTGTGGTGTTTGTTTTCTGGCTGGGGTTCAAGCCCGGGCTGGTTCTGGATATAATGGATGCCAGCGTGCGGCATTTGCTTAACCATATAGGCGTTTAAATGAACAGCATGTTGAAAAACCAGCCGAGGTTTGCGGCTCCCTGGAGCACGCCGCTTAAGACGATGACGGCAGCAACAGCCCTCATCCTTGCAGGTATTGCTTTTATCGGCATATTATTGGGCCCGGTAGGCAGCACGATCTGGGTATTGGCAATGGTCGTATTGCCGCTTGCCATGTTGAGTGTATCGGCGTTTTTTGCCATCCGTGGATATTCTTTAAGCTCGGAGGCGCTTATTGTCCAGCGTCCGGGCTGGAACTCAAAGATTGATCTCAGCGGGCTGATATCGGCAGAGGCAGACCCTGCTGCAATGGACAAATCAATCCGCAACTTCGGCAGTGGCGGGATGTTTTGCATTGCAGGAGTGTTCCATAATACAAAGCTCGGTTCGTATCGCGCTTTTGCCACAGACCCCAAGCGCGCCGTAGTTCTGCTCTTCCCGAAGCGAACCGTTGTGGTGACACCTGATAACCCGCAAGCCTTTGTCGCCTGTGTTAAAGAACTTACAGGGCTCGGGAGTAAAGAAATTCAAGATTCCGGGTTCAAAATTCAAGATTAAAACAATTCATGGAGGGGCAGGCCCCCGTGCCTGCCCTGGATTCAAATAATAGGATATAAGACGAATTTCATGGTGAGATATGGATTATTTTCCACTGCTTCCTGAAATTATGCTCATTGCGATGAGCCTTGTATTTTTTGCCGCCACGCTTGCAAAACCCGGTCAGGCGCTGCTGGAGCGGGCTGCTTTTGTGCTGGCTCTGTGTACTCTTGCCGCAACATGGGCAACCTATGACCAGAGCGGGCTTTTCTTTTACAAGGCATACAGAATAGATGCTTTCTCCCAGACCTTCAAGATACTGATAGCGCTGGGCCTTGTACTGATTTTATGGATGGGTGCAGGGCTTCGGGGGATCAACAGTTGGTTCAGGCCCGAATACTATATGTTTCTGGCGCTGAGCTGTCTGGGGCTGTTTCTCATGACAAGCGCGGTCGAGCTGCTGACCATCGTCATCAGTATTGAAATTTCCTCCTATGCGCTGTTTGTGCTCATACCGCTGCGACGGCAGCCCTTTCAGCGCGATCCTCTTGAGGCAAGCATCAAATACTTTTTTTTAGGCGCTGCCGCAACAGGCATCACGCTGTACGGCATGAGCTACCTGTTCGG
>Ga0114951_10002172_pt1 | contig 22710 bp, 16 predicted proteins | sample AM7aDNAmetaG_FD_88677 | JGI IMG/M metagenome (GOLD analysis project Ga0114951, IMG submission 88677) | Freshwater microbial communities from Finland to study Microbial Dark Matter (Phase II) - AM7a DNA metaG | ecosystem: Environmental > Aquatic > Freshwater > Lake | place: Finland: Lake Alinen... | reverse complement strand
TTCCATCACATCCTGAATTCCTTTAGCCAATTTGGCATAATTAAGAGCATTAACTCCGCTGCCCAACAGATTGTTTCCTAAACTCAACCCAAGAGCATAACTTACTTTATCCATAAAAAAATTAAAAGCCCCTAACCCCTAAAGGGTGATTATTTAGTTTATATCTTATTTTTTCATTTCCCTATAGGGGTTAGGGGTCAAAAAAAAACGTTGCAAAGATAGCTGATTTGTTGAATAATAGCGTGTTAATTATTCAAAATTATCGGGAAGATACTACAATTGGAAGTTTTTGCTGTTTTCGAGAGCCTGTTTGGGGATTAAACATTTCAAAATAAAGCACATACACACCCACATTGGCATTCTTTCCTGCATCGGTTTTTCCATCCCAGGTCAGAAACCCTTCATTAGCCAGTAATACATTGGATGCTAATTGATATACTTTAACACCTACTGCATTGAAAATAATAGCATTAGCCACATATCCATTGGCATCTGTTTTGTAACGAATAAAGCATACGTCATCCACTCCGTCATTATCGGGCGAAAAAGCTTCAGGGTCGGTCCACACAAATTTAGATTCCTTAGCTATCGCATCTATTTCCCTGAATTGAGAATTCTTGTAACCGGGTGTTCCGTAATTTACTTCCGAAGCAGCCGAATGCCATGAGTTTTTATCCTGTGTAGGTAAATCCGGGTTAATACGCTCTAAGGCAACACCTTTGGGATTCTTCACCAAAACATGATGCCAGTTGGTATTGTAAGTAAGTTCATCATAATAAATCGTATCTTTTGTTGAGTTGCATAGTACGAGTGTGGTACTTTCGTTATTCAATGTACTCCATTCGGTAGATAGAATATTGCTTTCGGATGGACAGTTATGATATTTACGTACTTTTTCTGCATCCGATGTCAGTGCTAAATAGTTAGTTGGAAGCATATTAGTTTTTACAGGTATTTTATTTCCTGTGTTTAGGCTACCATCAGTTTTTCGGGTAGTAAATACCAAACCCGACACATCGAGCAATTTATCAGACTTGTTATAAATCTCAATATACTCAGCCGAACTATCAGGATTTTCGAACATAACTTCATTTATAACTAAATCTCCAATCGTAACAGGTTCTGTAATACCGATTGTTTTACTGTTGATTAATAATGCATTACCAGCCAAATCGGTTAAACCTGACACTTGCAGATTATACAATTTCCCTCGTTCAAAATTGCTGATGAAAGTCAAAGAAACCGATTTGTTATCAGCTGAAATATTTTGCGAAGATGGAGCTCCCATACCTTGATTCAGACTATATGCAGCTTTAGAAAAATCCATTACTTCCGAAAAACCCAGATTCAATTTGTTGGGTTGTTCTAAGTCGAAATTTGTCCAGGTTGGATTTTCCTTGTCAATCGCTTTATTTCCTGTAACTACAATATCGTCAAAATAGAAATATGAACCGGTGGCAGATGAATTTACATACAATAAACCGAAATAACTGCTCATTTTCACTATGTTATTCTGAACGGTAATTCCTTCCTGTGTATAGTCTGTTTCAGAAGCCAGTTTGCTGAATAATGTAAATTTTCCCAAGCTGTCACGAGTTACTTTTATCTTCAACTCACAGGGACTTCGGTCGGTTCGTTTATCCGTTCCGTCAATTATTTTTGTTTTTTTGGTTCCTTCCTGAAGCCAAAGTGTGATATCTTTATTAGTGCCTCCAATCTGAACGAAATACCCATAACAACCAGTAGAAAGTTCATTTCTGTCGGATGCTATATAAATGGAGACATAGTTATAAACTGTAGAATTGTAATTAATCTTCACCCAACATTCCCAAGTAGCATTGTCAAAAGCTTCGGATGGAGTAAACAAATAGGACGTCGAACTCGTTGTAGCTTTTGATTGCAACTGACCTGATGTATTAACCTGAAAATTTGTAGTAATTCCTGTCCAGGCAGGAAGTGTTGTAAAATCACCATCAATGAATCTATCATTTACCTGACCGAAACAAAAAAATGGCAGGAATATCATGAAAATCAAACCCGATTTCTTCATAGTCGTTGCTAAATATATAAAAATGAATTACTTTTGCAGTCAATTTAGTTGCCCCTAATCTTTAATGGGAAAGGAACTGATTTTAAAATTGAAGTACAAATATATAAAACATTTTACAATAACATTAACAATGCATGTGTTTTTTATATAAAATATTTCATAAATAAAATAATTTTAAACCTCACCCTTGCTCCCCTTTAGGGGTCGGGGGTCATTTTTTAAAACAATGAGAGTAGCAATTGTTGGCGCAAGTGGCGCCGTAGGCCAGGAATTTTTGCGTGTGTTGGCCGAACGCAATTTCCCATTGACAGAGCTGAGCCTTTTTGGTTCGTCGCGCAGTGCGGGTAGTGTATATGAGTTCAAAGGTGAAAAACTCACCGTGAAAGAGCTTAAACATGGCGACGACTTTAAACCGTTCGATTTAGTATTTACCTCTGCAGGTGCAAGCATATCCAAAGAATTTGCCGAAGATATTACCAAGTTCGGTGCTGTAATGATTGACAACTCATCGGCTTTCCGCATGGATACTGATATTCCGTTGGTAGTGCCGGAAGTGAATGCAGCTGATGCAAAAGATCGTCCACGTGGTATAATTGCCAATCCAAACTGTACAACTATTCAGATGGTAGTAGCATTGAAAGCCATTGAAAATCTGTCGCACATCAAACGTGTTCATGTTTCTACTTATCAGGCAGCTTCGGGTGCAGGTGCAGCAGCTATGGACGAATTGGAACTGCAATACCGTCAGGTGTTGGCAGGTGAAGAAGCTACAGTAAGCAAATTTGCTTATCAGTTGGCTTATAACCTTATTCCACAAGTAGATGTATTTACCGACAATGGCTACACCAAAGAGGAAATGAAGATGTATCATGAAACCCGCAAAATCATGCATTCGGATGTGGAAGTAAGCGCTATGTGTGTGCGTGTGCCTGCCCTCCGTGCACACTCTGAAAGTGTGTGGTTGGAAACTGAGCGTCCGGTAAGTGTGGAGGAAGCACGTGCAGCATTTGCAGTAGCTCCCGGTGTGGAAATGATTGACAATCCTGCTGAAAAGAAATACCCAATGCCATTATTCCTGTCAGGAAAAGATCCTGTACATGTAGGACGTTTGCGTAAAGACATTTCAAATCCTAACGGACTTACTTTCTGGTGTGTAAGCGATCAGATAAAAAAAGGAGCGGCATTGAATGCAGTTCAGATTGCCGAATACCTGATTGCCGAAGGCGATATTAAGTAATTGACTATTTGTTCTTTTCCAATTTCCATTTAAAAACCCTGATTTCGACTTGAAATCAGGGTTTTATATTTGAATAGTAAATTGTAAATGATACAATAGTAAATGATTTAGATGGTTTTTGTAACTCTCTCGGTAACCACCATATAATATCGGGCAAAATTTTCATCCTTCATGTGTTCCACCAGTTCTTTTTGCCATTTTTTTGCATCATCCGAAAGTGCCATAAGCTTCTTGTTATTTTCAATATGTTCCGGATCTATTTTCTGAAATTTAGCCATGCCATGAAATTCATCCAGCCACTTTTCATACTTAGCCATAAACTTTTGTTGCTCTTCGGTGAGATTAAACTTTTCCTTTTTATCAGTTAATAGTTCTACCACTCCTGAACCACCTACTGTAGTCAGAGCTGCTGTACCGGCTATAAGCCCTAATTTCTTCAGAAAATCACGTCTGTTCGATTCGTATCCGTCCATATTTTTGGGGTTATTTTTATTTTTTTAATTGGTTGAATAATAATTGTTTGTATTACAATTCAAAAAAGGAGTAAAATGTTCAAAGAAGTATTGATTTTTTCACTTATTTACAATGTGGAATTTTGGTTTCAACAATATAAGTAAAAGGAATTATTTAATGTCGAAAAATAAAAGTAATTCTATTTTCTAAATGCAAAGGTGCTAAATCGCTATGATGCTAAGAAAGTTTTCATTGCGGCTGGTGTCTTAGACACTTTGCGTTCAAAATACGATATTATATTGTTTTCGCTACTTCTACTAATTTCTGAAACAATAATTTTATCTATCTTTGAGAAAAAAATTCACCCTATGGCAAAACAGTCTCAACTTCTAAGTCCCGAAAACTATATACGTCAGAAATCCCGTAATTTACCTATCTACGAATGTCGTATTAACAGCGATTGGGAAGAAGGCAAATTAGCAAGTGTGATTATTGCCCGAAGTCATGTAAATGGAAATATCACTTTTTGTATTTATTTGGTAGATTTAGGATGTCTGGGAGTAAAAGACAGCATGTATTATTTTAATATGCCTATCGATGAATTTAGAGATTACATTGATAAGTTTGAAGAAAAATTACCTTCAGAAACCACATCGTACGAATTAGCTCACAATATCATATATGCCGGTATTGAGTTTGCCGAAGAATATGGTTTTAAACCTTGTAAGGAGTATTTAAGCACAACGAAATACATGCTCGAAGAAGATAGCGATGAGATTGAATTAATCGAAATTGAAGTGGGTGATAAAGATGGTGACCCACTGTATGTGAACAATGGATACGAAAGTCCGACACGAGTAAACCAAATCCTTAATCAGCTTGATAAAACTGCGGGAGAAAACAATTATACTTATACCGATAACCTTCATGATTTGAATGATTTAGGCCCGAATAACGATTTATCGGAATCGGATTTTGAGGAATTAAAAGATCAATTTATACTACTCTACACGAAAGGAATAGATAAATTATCAAAAGCTGAAACCCTTAAATTCGTTGATATAACCGACGAAATTTACATTCATTTATGCTCCGATGTGGAGATTGGCAATTACCTGGACAGTTGGCAAAACGAACTTAATTATGATTTAGATCCGAATTACAACTGTGAAATATTAGGTGTCGACAAAGATTTTGTTATTACCGATAAACTCCTTAGAATCATTGATGATACTATAATTCAGATAGATAAAAAGCCTGAAAAAGCTAATAAAAAATTAGATGAATTAGAAAAGTTGATTGGCTCTACTCACTTCATAGCCTTTCTGCGTTTAGAAATTCTTAAAGTACTTTCACCTTCTGAAGTTTCGCCAAAATTAAAAGAATACATCAAAGAGTTTCCCGACTGTTCAATGCTAAAATTGTTGGTTGAATTTGTACGGAATTTTTCTCCTGATAAACCTGAAAAATCAGTACCATCAGTTGAAACGATTTTCCAAGGTAGGGAAACTGTAACGCTCTACGAGATGTATCGGTATTGGAATGATAAACTCTTGATAATTGCAAATCAGGAAGATTTAAACATGCTTGAAGCCTTTTATTTATTTGTCGAAGAAATTGACCTTAAAGAAGAACTGATGGAGATGCTAAAATCCAGCACCGCATTGGTACGTATTTTTGTACTGGACAAGTATTTGAAAAATTTGTAAAGGGGGGGTAATTGCAAAACTGTTGAACTTCAGAACTATAAAAAATGTAAGTAAAAACTCCCCGTTCTGTCTATAGTAAAATTAATGTTTCCGATGTTTGACATAGTGTATCGACATGTCAAAAGTAAAGCTCTGCTTTTCATATTTTCTGCATCAATTTGAAAATCTAATAACTTCCTTTTCTCAACAATATAAATACTCAAACAAAAATTACCCACAACAAAAATAATAATACAAAAGCCTCTACCTATAAAGGCAGAGGCTTTCAATCGTGTTTTTTTAGTTTTATTGTTTTTATCTTATTTCCCGTTCCGTTTCTGAACGTTATAATAGATCTTCATTTGGTTACCAAGAATCTTGGTAAATCCTTTCACATCATCGGCACTCCAAGCACGGTTTACTTCACCATATTCGCCAAAATCAGTTTTCATCAGGTCAAACGGACTTTCTACTCCAACGAGCGTATAATTGTACGGACGGAGTTTTACAATAACCGTACCTGTTACGTTTTGTTGTGAACTTTGCAGGAATTGTTCTATGTCGCGCATTACCGGTTCAAGGTATTGAGCTTCGTGAAGAAACATTCCGTACCAATTACCCAGTTGGTCTTTCCAGTATTGTTGCCATTTAGTAAGTGTGTGTTTTTCAAGCATTTTGTGGGCATTGATAATCAAAAGTGGAGCAGCCGCTTCAAATCCAACACGACCTTTGATGCCGATAATAGTATCACCAATATGCATATCGCGACCAATGCCATATTTATTGGCAATTTCTTCTAATGCGTTTATCAACAGCACTTTATTTTCGTTTATTTGTCCGTTTACCGAACAAATCTCACCGTTTTCGAAACCAATTGTCACTGTTTCTTCGCTAAGTTTTTCAACCTGACTTGGATAGGCTGTTTCAGGCAAAGTTTGTTCTGATTTCAGTGTTTCTTTACCACCGATACTTGTTCCCCAAAGCCCTTTATTTATGGAATACTCCATTTTGGTAAAATCGGCTTTGAAACCATGGTCTCTCAAATAATTGATTTCATATTCGCGGGTCAACACCATGTCGCGGGTTGGAGTCAGAATTTTGATATTCGGAGCAAGCACATCAAAGGTCAAATCGAACCTCACCTGATCGTTTCCTGCTCCGGTGCTACCGTGTGCCACATAGTCAGCACCAATTTCTTTGGCATAGTTGATAATGGCAATGGCCTGAAAAATACGTTCCGAACTAACCGAAATAGGATACGTTCCATTGCGTAACACATTGCCGAAAACCATGTATTTAATGCTTTTTTCGTAATATTCCTGCGTTACATCCAGTGCGGCATGAGTTTTTGCACCCAAACGGAATGCTTTATCTTCAATCACTTTCAATTCATCTTCGCTGAATCCACCGGTGTTTGCAACTGCTGTATGCACTTCATAGCCTTTTTCCTGAGTCAGATACATGGCGCAGAAAGAGGTATCTAATCCTCCGCTAAATGCTAATAATACTTTTTCTTTCATGAAAACCTTCTTATTTCCAGCCCCCTAAATCCCCCATGGGGGACTTAAAGAATTGATTGTAAGTAAAAATTGTAAATAATCTAATGATATCAAAAGTCCCCCATGGGGGATTTAGGGGGCTTTTACTTTTCTTTATCTTTGGCCGGATCGAACAGCATACCCGTGCATAGGCAGTGTTTACGGTTGGTTCGTTGCAGAATGTCGTAGTTTACACAACTCTGACAACCTTTCCAGAAAGCTTCATCGTTGGTAAGTTCAGAGAAAGTTACAGGTTTATAACCCAGTTCTGAGTTGATTTTCATAACAGCCAGACCGGTTGTTAGGCCGAAAATCTTTGCATCAGGGTATCTCACACGGGAAAGTTCAAATGCTTTACGTTTGATTTGTTTGGCTAAGCCATTTCCCCTATATTTTTCTACAACAATAAGCCCCGAGTTAGCAACAAATTTCTTGTTTCCCCAGGTCTCTATATAGCAAAATCCGGCAAATTCTTCCCCGGCTAAAGCAATAATCGCTTTTCCTTCTTTTATTTTTTGCTCGATATATTCGGGCGAGCGTTTTGCAATACCGGTTCCACGTACTTTTGCCGCATCGGCAATAGTGGTCAAAATCGTATCAACATAACTTAAATAACGCTCATCAGCTATCTGCACAGCTATTTCATCAACGGCTATCTCGTTTTTCATTTTTTCACGCAATGAGTTGTCTGCGAGCAGAAACTCCTTAACAAAAGTACATAATCCTTATTTATACCTGTAATGATTGTAGGTGTTTTTTTCTACAATTTATGACCTTTTTGTACAAAAGGGCAGCAAAGATAAATAATACTTTTAAAACAACCTATAAATTAAATTATTCCTATTCGGAAAAAGTGATATTCATCATATCAAGAATATCTTCGCGTGATACACCCTCTTTTGGTATCACCAAAATGGTATCATCACCTGCAATTGTTCCAAGTACTTGTTCGTTAGCTTTATTGTCTATATCCCAGGCAATTGCACTTGCATATCCGGGTTTTGTTTTGACAACTGCGAGTTGCCCTGAAAACTCAAGACTCAATACTGCTCCATGAGCGACTAAATTGTTCAACGAACCTGTGTTTGGGAGAGGCTTGTTGTACGATGGCAATACATACTTGTATGCACCATTTGAAAGCGGGGTTTTGGCAACTTTCAGCAGCTTCAAATCACGTGATAAGGTTGCCTGAGTTACCTCACACTGTCGGTCACTTAAAACTTTTAATAATTCTTCCTGACTTCCAACTACAGAAGAACGAAGAATTTCTGAGATAATTTGTAAACGATTGCGTTTATTCTTCATAAAAATGTATAATTATTTAGATTTGGCGCAAAAGTACAACAAGTTTTGCATAAAACAATGGCCCGAAGCTAAAAAATCAATATTTATGCTCTAATAATTGACATATTCCCTATTTATTCTACTTTATTGTATTTATATTCTGTTTTATTCTGCATGTTTTTCGCATATTACTGTATAAAGAACATTTTGGGCTGAAAATAGTTTTAGTCATTATTAAAACCTGCGTTATTAATATTCATTTCTTAAATTGTATCTTTGCAGGTCAAATTTAGTTGATAGCAGACAGTTGACAAAAAGACAAGTTAATTTTGCTTTATTGTAAATTGCGAATTATACATTATGAATTAATTCTATCATGTCAAAACAAGGAAATATACTTATAAAAGGTGCGCGGGTTCATAATCTTAAAAATATAGATGTTGAAATTCCACGAAATAACCTGGTAGTAATCACAGGGTTGTCTGGTTCAGGAAAATCATCGCTGGCATTTGATACGCTCTATGCCGAAGGTCAGCGCCGTTACGTGGAAAGCCTTTCATCCTATGCCCGTCAGTTTCTGGGGCGTATGAGCAAACCCGAAGTGGATTATATCAAAGGAATTCCACCGGCAATTGCCATTGAGCAAAAGGTAAATACCCGCAATCCACGCTCTACCGTCGGCACTTCCACCGAAATTTATGAATACATAAAATTGCTTTATGCCCGAATCGGTAAAACTTATTCGCCCATTTCTGGTGAACTGGTAAAAAAGCATGAATCGGAAGATGTAATTGATGCTGCGATGCAATATTCTGACGGAACAAGGCTTATGGTTCTCACTCCGGTAAATGCAACATTCGACCGCACACTGAATGAACAGCTCCAAAGTCTTCAATTGCAGGGTTTCAGCCGTATTGATGTGAATGGAGAAACTTTACAAATAACTGATTTTCTTTCTCGCCTCTCCTCGGAGAAAAAAGTTGGGGGTGAGGTCGTCTATCTCATAATTGACCGACTGGCTATTTCGCACAACCAGGAAACCATCAGCAGACTTACCGATTCGGTTGAAACAGCTTTTTTTGAAGGAAACGGAATCTGCGTGCTGAAGGTTTTCACTACCGAAACACCTGAAATTCTTTCCTTCTCCAAACATTTCGAAGCGGATGGAATGCAGTTCGAAACACCTACTGTTCATACGTTTAGTTTCAACAGCCCGATTGGAGCTTGTCCCGTTTGCGAGGGTTTCGGTCGTGTTATCGGCATAGATGAAGACCTCGTTGTGCCAAACAAAACCCTTTCGATATACGAAGATGCCGTGGTGTGCTGGAAAGGTGAGGTAATGAGCGAGTGGAAAAATCAACTCATTCACAGTGCTACAAAATTTAATTTTCCGATTCACAAACCCTATTACGAACTTAGCGACGAACACCGTTTATTGCTTTGGACTGGTAATCAGTATTTCGAAGGGCTGAATGCATTTTTTAAAATGCTGGAGGGTAATCAGTATAAAATTCAGTACCGCGTGATGCTGGCACGTTATCGTGGCAAAACCACCTGCTCGTCGTGCAACGGAAGCCGCCTAAAAAAAGAAGCTTCGTATATCAAAGTGGGTGGAAAATCCATTTCGGAACTTGTGCTGATGTCCGTTCGAACCCTGAACGAATTCTTTGAAAATATTCAACTCGACGAGCAGGATGCAGCTATTGCCAAACGACTTTTGATTGAAATAAATAACCGCATACACTTTTTGCTTGATGTGGGACTTGGATATCTCACACTTAATCGTTTGTCGAATTCGCTTTCGGGTGGTGAAAGTCAGCGCATTAATCTGGCTACCTCGCTCGGAAGCAGTCTGGTGGGTTCGTTGTATATTCTGGATGAGCCGAGTATCGGACTTCACTCGCGCGACACGCATTTGCTGATAAAAGTGCTAAAACAGTTGCGTGACCTTGGAAATACGGTGGTGGTGGTGGAACACGACGAAGAAATTATGCGCGCTGCAGATTATATTATCGACATTGGTCCGTATGCAGGCCGAAAGGGTGGTGAAGTGGTTTTTCAGGGCGCTTGCCCCCTCAATCCCCCTGAAGGGGGAAGTATAGATACAACCCATTCATTTACATTAAAGTATCTTTTTGGAGAAGAAAAAATTGATGTGCCAACGCATCGCCGTAAGTGGAATAACTATATTGAAGTTTTGGGTTCAAGGGAAAACAACCTGAAAGGTATCAACGTGAAATTTCCGCTGAACGTAATGACGGTTGTTACAGGTGTGAGCGGTTCGGGGAAATCGTCGCTGGTTCGCAATGTGTTTTATGCTGCCCTGAAAAAGCATTACGGTGGTGTAGCCGACCGTACCGGGCAATTCGGAATGTTGAAAGGCAGTATGCATTTGGCTAAGGACATTGAATTTGTGGATCAGAATCCGATTGGTCGTTCGTCGCGCTCCAATCCGGTGACTTATATAAAAGCCTACGACGAAATCCGCAAGCTTTTTGCCGACCAGCAGTTGTCCAAACAAATGAATTATTCGGCATCACATTTCTCGTTCAATACCGAAGGTGGTCGATGCGAAGAATGTCAGGGTGAAGGAACGGTAACAGTGGAAATGCAGTTTATGGCCGACCTGGTGCTGGAGTGTGAACACTGCCACGGAAAACGCTTTAAACAGGACATTTTGGATGTTCATTATAAAGATGTCAATATTTTCGATGTGCTTGAAATGACGGTCAATCAGGCAATTGAATTTTTCTCGGCACAAACAGGAAACACCGAAAAGAAAATCGTGAAACGAATGAAACCGCTTCAGGATGTGGGTGTGGGCTATGTGAAACTCGGACAGTCGAGTAGCACACTTTCGGGTGGTGAAAGTCAACGTGTGAAGTTAGCCTCGTTCCTTGCCAACGAAAAACCCGAACCAACCATTTTCGTATTCGATGAGCCAACCACCGGACTTCATTTTCACGACATAAAAACGCTGCTGAAAGCCTTTGATGCATTGATTGCCAAAGGTCACACGGTGATTATTATCGAACATAATGTTGAAATTATCAAGTGCGCCGACCATATTATCGACATTGGTCCCGAAGGCGGTGATAAAGGAGGAAATGTGGTATTCGAAGGAACTCCCGAAGAAATCATATTCTGTGAAAGGTCATATACAGGAAGGTTTTTGAAAGAGAAGATATAAAATCCTGAGAGTCTTTTAGGTTATTTATTTCAAAAAATTTCATTTTTTGCATTTTCATAAATATTTGTAATTTTCAGAAAGATACTGTACCTTTGCAAAAAAACAACTTACTATGGCAAAGCCAATTAAAGAAACTCCTGTGCTATCAGGTAAAGATGCAAAAAATTTTATGAAAAACTTGCAAAGTTCAGCTTCCAAAAAGTTGGATGCTGCTACTCGTGCAAGAATTAAAACGAGCTTTGATAAATTAAATTCTATTGCTCAGTTTTAAATGCAAGAAGGTACAAAGTTAATCAGATTGTCATTAAACTCTCAAATCAAACCGTTCGATTGTGGTGATTCCGATTTGAATGAATTTCTTATTAACGATTCAAAGAAATTTATTCTGAATTTGCTTGCTGTTACTTATGTTATTGAGGATAATGATAATACGATTGCATTTTTTAGTTTGCTCAATGATAAAATTTCAATCTTAGACACTGAGAGCAAATCACAATGGAGAAAACTGGTGAAGGACAAACTGCCTTATGGTAAACGCTACAACAGCTATCCTGCCATGAAAATTGGTAGATTAGGTGTTTCATTACTATACAAAAATCAAGGTTGGGGTACTGATATTTTAAATTATTTGAAAGATTTATTTGTCACTAACAATAGAACCGGCTGTAGATTTATTACAGTAGATGCATACAGAGATTCGCTCCAATTTTATGAAAAGAACGGTTTCCAGTACTTAACAAGTATAGATAAAAACTCAGATACACGACTCATGTTTTATGATTTAAAACAATTGTAGAAATTATTGATTTAAAAAAACGGACTTGCCATTTAGGTAAGTCCGTTTAATTTTTAATAATTCTTTTATGGCACATATTGCAAATGTTTGCCTGCAGGAGGTTTTCTTTTTAATAATTCTTGCATGGCACACTTTGCAAAAATGAGCCGGCAAGCGAGAATTCATATACAGGAAAGTTTTTGAAAGATAAAATTTAATTTTCCTTCTTTTTCCCTTAACTTCTTTCAGAATTTAATTACTTTTGTTGAGTAATTAAATTCTCTGACAATGAAAAAACTCATCCTACCCTTCGTATTATTTGTATTTTGTTTTTATTCTGCACATTCTCAGGATATTGCCAGTTCCATAAAAAACTACGAGCCTTCAAAATCGGAACTGATATCGAAAGGACGTAACCTGTTAATGGACTATTACATTGCCGGTAATACCGAGAAAGTAAATGAAGCATACCTTTATCTGAATACTCAGGTGGCTGATGCAAATTATGCAGTCTTCAATGCTTTTGAGCAGATTTATCTTGGCGTTTTTACCCAAAATTATTCGTATTCCCTCAAAGAAATACTTGCTCTTGATTCCCTTCAGAAAGTTGAGCCTGATAAGCGAACCCGCAAAGTTCAGCCAACCGATAAGCAGTTGGGTACTAAGCTTTATGAATTCTCGTATATCTATCTTAAGAAAATCTACAAGCAAGTGGAAACATCTTCTCTGAATGGTGAAGATAAAGCCATGCTCCGACTGACTTTGAATGACATTTTCGATAATTCAAACGTACCGAAGGAAATGAGTCAAAAAGCGCAGGACGATATTAATCAGCAATGTGATTCATTTCTACAGAAATACAAAAGCTCAAAATACGAACATTATGTACGACATGCCATTCGCCGGGTGTATATTTTAAAAGATTGGGGATTTGGCGAAGAAGGTTCCATGGGCTATATGAACACTCAGGGGAAGCTGCGAAATTATCTTTCGGATGGTTGGGGATTTGCTTTCGGGTTTGACGGGTATTATAAGAAAATGGTAATGTTTATGAGAGCAAATATTTATATCAATCAGGTGAAAAACAATATACCATTTGAAAATTATACAACGATATATTCAGGTAATTCAGCCAACCTGGGAATTGCCGAACTGAGTTTGGGATATCTGGCAGTGAATACAAAAAACATTGCTTTAGCACCTTTTGCAGGTATTGGAGCAAACTTTTTGGATGCTACAGAAAACACTGTTCAAAGTTATCCGGAACTCAAAAACAGAGAACTTTCTTCGTTTTGTTATCTGGCTGGTTTAAACTGCGATATAAAATTCAAAAACTCCATTGCCTATCCAAGTTATACAGCCCTGAGATTAAGGCTTTCGTACGTGATGCCAACTTCAACCTTTACGCCATTTCAGGGAAATCAACTCACGTTTACAGTGGGTTATTGTTTGGTTGGCAGGAGCATGAAGCGCGATTTGTAACTGAACTGGAATGGGTTACAATATCCTCAACTATCCGTAGCAGGATAAGTTGAACTTATTATTTTACAATCCTATTTAAATAACCTACCGATAAAATAAAATACAGGGTGAAGCAGGAGGGAGGTTTCACCTTTATTTTAGAATAAACTTACCTCGCCAAACCTTACCATCATTATTTGCTAATTTGAAAATATAAACACCGCTTTGCCAGTTTGCAATTTCAACCATTATTTCATTGTCAATTATATTTTCAGATTTATAAACTTGTTGACCTTTAATATTATAAATCGTCAAATCAGATTTTTCATTGGTGGGACGTTTAATGACCAGCAAATTATGAAATGAGTTGGTAATAATTTTATTTTCAAACTCTTTTTGCAGAGCCGTGTTAATAGCCCCGGCATTGTTTATCGTTATTTTCATGGAGTCCATAGTCGTATTCATTTTAGCATCTTTGGCAATAACCTTAAAATAATACTGTCCATCGGGGTAATCAGTCGATTTGAAATACAGATCTTTACTTTGTGCTGTTATTGAATCCCCTCCATTTGAGTTAGTAAGGATGTGGTAAAACAGCCTGTTATTATAATCTGATTTCGACAAACATGTTTGATCAAAAGAATAGATTGTATTAGTCATCAATTTTGAATAAACGCTATTGCCAATATAATCGTCGGATGGCATATCGAAGCGGAAAGCCAGTTGATTTAGAAGATATGTACCCGGAGAACTAACAGGAGAAAGACTATACGTTAGCTGAAAAACATCAATTTTATACGTTGAATTGCATCGGTCGGAAACTTTGGACAATATATCCACATTTCCATGAATGTTATTTGATGAAAGATACATTCCAGTTAAATCACGGAATGCAAACAGGTTATTGGTTGTTGTATTTTCAAACACAGGCTTTATGGTATCCACCAGATTGGTTACATCGGTCAGCGGATCGTTTACCGTCCACCAATTTGCATCCCACACAGCTCCTGATTCTTTTATTCTGGCAAAATGCGTATGATTAAAACCAGACACAGGCCACGGAACAATAGTGCCAATCACATGTCCGGCATAAATGGAATCACCAACTGCATAGGGAATTGAATTTTTATTTATATGTGCGTACAAATAACCAATTGACTCACTATTAGTTTTATTATTTGCTACCCCGATTCTCCAATATAAATCTCCACCTGTAGTGAGAACTGCTTTTATAATTCCCGTTTTTACCGCATAAACTTCCTGATTGGGATTGCCCAAAAAATCAACTCCGGGATGTAGATATGCACCACTGCCATAATCTTGTAATTCATCATATCTGTTACCGATAGGGTATTTCATATTATCTGTACTATAGTTGAGAGGTCCGCGAATACTCTCGTGCAAACCTGAAAGTATAGAACTTTTAGATTTGTTTAAGACTGGCTTTTCAAACTGATTGGTGGTAAGATAAAAACTCTTTGCAGACTCTTTAAAGTTTTGCAGATTATCAGTTTTATATAATGTAAACTGAAACCCTTTTTCAACCTGTTCTTTCAATACATATTTAAGCGAATCCATCTCTGTTTTTACATCAAAGAATGTTCCGTGAAAAGGAAGTATTTTCGTTATTTCATTATTGCTTAGCGTGTATAAGTTGTTTCTGCCAAAAATAAGTATCTTGTCTTTGAACTGGAGCATTTTTGCAGGAATTTCGGGTATCTCAACAGTTTTTCCAAGGTAATTAATTGTTGAGGTTTTATCATCATAAGTTATTGGTATTCCCGCTGAATCTAAGCAATATAAAATTGAACTATTAGACTTATCAACTGACAAGGTTTGTAAATTCATCGAATAAATGCTTCCTTTACAGTAAAAAGATAGAAATGCTTTATTGGATGTAAGTTCCGGATTAATTATTTGTGAGAATTGCTCATCATACAGTAGTTTCCCCTGTAAAGAATAAATACGGAGCGTTGAAGGCACATTTTGTTCAATGGTAGTTATCGTAATTAGTTTATCTGTTGTTTCGGTAAGATATTTTTCCTCCGAAAGTTGCTCATTTATATTCAAAACTGAGCTCCTGACTCGTTGAAGTGCCGATGAATTAGTTGTTACAACATTATTGTCAATAAAATGACCGCAGTTATTTATTTCCTGTGACATTGCTATCAGAGAAAACAATAGAAATACCTGAGAAAGTAATGTTTTTTTCATAATGTTTTTTTAAGTGCTTAGTTAACCCCATCTGTTGCGCTTGTCGTATTTAACGGAAGTCCCCGGGTGGGGAGATGGTTTCCCTAGTTTTTTAGATGCCATTTCATATCAGCAGGTATATTGTTGCTGCTCTGATAACATCTTGCCTCGAAATCATTACTTCTCTGTTTTTTTGTCCAGATGTTCCAGCCTTTCACAAAAGACAGCTTGTATTCAGTTGTAATTTTATAGGAAGAATTATAGGTGATAGTAGTTCCGGAAACACTTACCGGCTTATCGCAATAAATATAATCAGAATAAACAGAACCGCTGTCGGTCAGATTATAATTGTTTTGATATAACAGAAATCCTGTTCTGAATCCATCCTTTATACAAAAAAGATCCAGGTAATTTAATTTCACGCTTTTATCACTTACCAGTGAATCAGGGAATACCTTGTCTATTCGGTAACAAAGCTTACCGTAACTCAGTGCCGGGAGTTGCAGTGCAAAAGCTCCACTCTGAAACTTAGCTTTGGCTATAGTAACCGATGTCATAAATGAGAAATACTGCGTATCTATGGAGTCATAATATACCTTTGCATATATCGAATCTATTTGACCGCTATACACAACAGGGTTATACACAAGCCCGGTTATTTTCGAATAATCAACAATTACCGGGTCATTGCACGAAGTGAATGTTGCTGATAATAAGGTTAACAGAATAATGAATAGCTGATTTCGTTTCATAATTCGTTTTGATTTCTTCTCGATAATTTATTATCAAAAACAAACTAACTGATATAAATTCTAATTTTAATCTTTTTCAGCCCCAAAGATAATTAAATTATTTTACATTAACGCTGTTGGAATGAGTGAGAATCAAATAACCGCCCGGAAGTTTTAGTTGAATATATATATTCAACTATATGGAGAATAAGATATTTCTCTGCAAGTGGCTACGCCACTTATAGGGATGGCAGGTATTCAAGTGGCATCGCCACGACCGATTTCTGTTCTGCTGGTTTTTAACCATATGCAATGTGAAGATTGGCTTTTCTGGAAGGTGAGAGTTTGTGGTGGCTACTGTGTGGGAAGCAACAAGTTCTATTGCCTCTTACTTTAGCCGGAGGATATTGAATGATAGATAAAAATGGCTTTAGCCAAATTAGTATCTTTGGGCTAAAGCCATTATTTGATTTTATTCTGTTTGAATGGGCTAAAGCCCAATCCAATTGAAAAATTACAGACCTATTAAGGACTTCCTTTTAGCATTTATACAAGCTGAATAAACAAGGTATCCAACAAATACAATATCTTTAAATTATTTCATAACCTTCAATATATCTAATAATTCTCCAATTGACTTTGCGCCATGCAAGTTCGGATTGCTAAAAACCATAAAATACCGATAATTATCACCGGCTTTACTAGCCCATTTTTCTCCAAGTCTTATTTTCTGAGCGCTATCCGAACCATCTAAATAATCTCCTTTCGTTTCAATCAATATAATTTTACCGTTTTTCATTTTGACAATGAAATCGGGATAATGATTAACAAAACCATTCAAAAGAAAACCCTTACCTCTTTCAAGGTTTCGATGCCAAAAAACGACACTATCTAAATTAGCTACTTCGTTTATAACTTTTTTTTCAAAGTCGTTCATTTCGCCTTCTTCAACATAGAGGTTCTTGGTAATTCCCTGTGTAGTATTTTTTGGACTAATTTTAGTCGGAAATTCAAACGTGTCCTGACAAACTACAACTCCTTGGTCAAGCAATACTTCAAACTGCTTTTCAGCATATTTATCAGTTAATGACTGAATTTTATTTTTAATCAGTGTTGAATAGTAATATTCATCATTCCATATTTCAGCAATCTTCTCACTATTCAGTCCCTTTATTGCATCTTTAATATATTCAATAATCTTAGGTTCAACAATTTCATCATTTTTCCTAACTTGTTGGGCTAAACGAATTGCTAATTGGTTGAGCTTGCCTTCTGGTGTTAAAGTGGTGATATATTCGGCGAAAGCATCTTTCATGCTGTCTGAAATCTTACGATATTCAGGTACATACTCATCTTTCCTACCTTCAACTAAATCAATACTCGCCATATCAGTTGACGTTTTCGTAAAATCTATCTTATGGTCTTCGACATTTAAATCAAAGCCATCGAGCAACATTCCTTTTGTAAGAGGAATATACGCACCCCCGGTTTCAAAAATAGAATGTTGAGTCACTTTCTTGTAAAATGCAGGGAGTTTTATTCCTTTTACACTGTCTTTGAATAGCTCTTTTATCGGATATTTTTTAATCTTGTCCATCAATTCTGTTGGTATTAAATTGTCTTCCTTTTCAAGTTCTTCTATTGTTTGTTCGAATTCAGTTTTGGTGTTCAGTGCAAATTCGATATTTACATCCAGTTTTTGTTTTGTTTCTTCAGACTCTGATAGTTCTTTAATACTTTGTACATTTATTTCTAATTCAGATTGTAAATCAGGAGTTTGAACTTCTTTTGCGGGTTCATTTTGTACCTGACTAAATAAATCTTCAAAAACTCCCTGCTGTTTGGCTGGTGTTGCTTCTATTTCTACAAAGTTGTCTTTCGACCTGTAATCTTTTGAACTAAAGCCTTCTTTGTTCAGACTGGCTTTAATTTTTTCGAGTGTATTAAGGAAATTAGCAGATGAAGTAAATACATACGAAAGATTAAGCAAATCTTGTTTGTGATGTGTAACGTAAGGTAAACGAAGAATACGACCTAAGATTTGTTCCACATCAACTGACGAAGATTTATTGGCTAATGATGCTAAAATGTAAGCAAAGGGGCAATCCCATCCTTCTTTCAGCGCATTGACAGTAATGATATAGCGAACTTCACATTCCCTGTTCATTAAATCAACGCTCTTGATTTCGTCTTTTTGTGCTGTTTTTATCTTTATTTGATTCTCGGGAATCCCAATCTCAATTAATTGTTCTTTAATTTTCTCAAAGGTTACATTATCATCAGCAGTTTTGGGTTGTGCCTGAAACAATACAATCGGACGGATATATTTCCCTCCTGTTTCTTCTTCAATTTTTGCTTTGGCTTCAAGTGTTCTTTGAAGTTGAATAGCACTGGTGATTACTTCGTTTGTGTCAGGTTGATTATAAACAATAATCGGTAATTTTACCATGTTGTTATTTTTCAACTTTATGGCATCCACAAAACTGATAATATTGCTTTTGTTTCGGGGAGTTGCCGTCAGGTCGAGTATAAAACTTGGATTGAGATTATTGAGCACATCTATACGCAAATCTGCTTCAAAGTTATGACTTTCATCAATTATAATCACCGGATTTAGTTGCGACAAAACCTGTATCAGTGCTGTTTCATCAATATGTGATAAGAGCTTGTCGGGATATTGATATGTTTTAGGGAATTCTGCCAGATTCTCATTTTCCCTATATGCTCTTGGTGCACCTGTTCGTACCGATTCTACGAACGATTGGACACTTAGCACCAAAATACTTAACTGTTCTTTCAGTTCCACAGGATTAAAACCCTGACCAAACAGCAAACCTTCTTTTTCATACACTTTTACAGCACTCCCAAAATGGCTGTCAATTTTCTGGCGATATGGATCACTTGTGTTATTTAGTCTGTTGTAGGTTTGTTTCAGAATAGTATCTGAAGGCACAAACCAAACAACGACTTTTGTTTTACCCGAAGGGAAACTATCAAAAATAGGTTTTAATGCATTACAAGCAATAAAGGTTTTACCTCCGGCAGTAGGAACTTTCACCGTAACACGAGGCACAGCTTTAATCGAATTATCGTAAGGTTTTAGGTAATTGTCATCAAGTGTTTGCAATGAAATTCCTTTGCTTTCCCAAAAACGCGAAAAGGCAAGGTTCAGTTGTTCCGTTTTTTCCAGTTCCTCAATAAATCCCGACAAGTCGTTTATTACTTCTTGTTGGTAGCTTTTCATTTCCATATTAAAATCGCTTTATGTCTCGTGGTATTTTTTTGAAAATAATGTTTTTTGCCATCAGGTACTCTTTTTCAAGCAGGCAATGGTCGGCATAAATCAGGTATTGTTCGGCTTTTTCAGTCACAATACTCAGAGTTTCCAAACTCAACGTAGTGAATTTATCCTTTTCGTAATAAAAATAATAGCCCGTATTATTGTAGGTGTCAAGCAGGTATTTTTGCTCTGCTACCTGCTCTCTTTCAAGATGTTGTTTAGTTTCGGTGTAATAGATATATTCCCGTATCTTTTGCTCACCCACTTCTTCGTTCAGATTTTGATCCTGATTGAAAATTGGTGCGCCTAATTCGTAGAAATCGAAACTACCACCTGTGCCTTCCGTCATTCCTGAAATACTTTCTTCTCCTATAATAGCAATATTTCCATTCTCCGATTCTATTGTTACATTTGAGTACTTTTCATTCGATTTAAAGAGATCAAATTCATCAATAATTTTCTTTGACTTCTTCAGGTTTGTGAGATTTACCGAATAGCTTTTTAGCACTGTTCTTTTATTTCCACTAAACTCATAACCTCTTATAGCTTTCTTTACTCTATTCGCTGTTATATCTTCTGCATAATCTTCAAGTTCAACAAGTATAAATTTCCGATTACCACCATCCCTTTTATTTAAATTCAATACTGCATGCGCGGTTGAGCCTGTTCCGGCATACGAGTCTAATATAATTGCATTGGGATTGTTTTTCAACGAAAGAATCTTTTCCATTAGTTTCGTTGGCTTTGGAGTTTCAAAAGGTAGTTTTGAATTAGGGAATAGTTCTTTGATTTCTCTTTTGGCATCCTGAGTATGACCAACTTCTGAATATGTCCAAACAGTCATTGGAGTAATTCCATCTTTAACCTCAGAAATGAATCTTTTTATTCGAGGTACAATATCACCATTCTCACCAAACCAAATTCGATTGTCTTTTTTAAAAACTTCAAATCTATCTTTATCTAATCTCCAACAGTAACCGTTTGGTGGCCATACACTTCTTCCTGAAGGAGTTATAATTTCATAGACTTTTTCTTCGACAACAGGACCAACTGATAAATCTCCAGAAGTCCATAAACCTCTAGGGTCGTTATCGGGATTTGAATATCTATCATTTGCATCCTCAGTTCTGGGCAATAATAAATTTACCTGAGATTTATTTTTTGCATAACACATAACGAAATCATGGTTCGCAGAAAATCTCTTTTTTGTATTGATTGGCGAATAAGCTCGTTGCCAAATAATGTTGTTTAGAAAATTTTGATGACCAAAAATTATATCAAGCATTGGTTTTAAATTCCCTTGCTCATAATCTTCAATCGAGCAAAAGAAAAGTCCGTCCTCTTTCAGAAGTTTGTATAATAAGTTTAATCGAGGAAACATCATACACAGCCACTTGTCATGACGTGTAAAGTCTTCACCCTCAACACCAACAACCTCTCCCAGCCATTTCTCAATTCGTTTGTCTTTTACATTGTCATTATACACCCATTTTTCTTTACCTGTGTTGTATGGGGGATCAATGTAAATACAGTCAATACGTCCCTCATATTCAGGCAGTAAGGCTTTTAATGCTTCCAGATTATCACCATGAATTATTTTGTTTCCGCTTCTTACTTCAATGGATTGTTCTCCTTTTTTGTCAGTAAAACCATATTTATGGTCTAGTACGCGAAATGGAACATCGTGATGATGGTTTACTACTTTATCTTTACCTATCCAGTTTAATGTTGGCATATATTGTTTTGATTATTTTAAATTAATTGAATAAGTACATGCAAATGAGGGCTTCACTCGGAGTGAAACCCTCATTATACTGGTTATTAGAATGTTGTTTTTGATTATTATTCATGGCTTCAGCTTTCGCTTCCACCATTATTCAGGTAAGATATGTCCACAAAAAAAGCGTGAACTAAATCCTTATCCACGTCAGAGGCCCTAGTAAAGCCCATACAAGAATGATAAGTCAGAAGCTCACGCCGTTAGGCACGAGCATCTTGCTTACTACTCCATTCTTGTATTCGCTTTTTTTGAAATTTACTAGGTTTCTGACGTGCGAACAATAGCAGAATGCTATTTAATTAATATTTTTGAAAAATAGTAGAGACGCCAAGCATGGCGTCTGTACATGTAAATTGTTTTATTTGATAGATTGTTTGTTTTGTAGAGACGCCATGCCTGACGTCTCGTATGAATATGTATATTTATTAAGATGCGAACATCGCATCTGTACATTGTGCAAAGATAAAAGATTTCACATTATCTATACTGTCATTGATAATAATTTATTTGATTTTTTATTACCAATCCACCGTATAGATCTGTTTTGTATTCTTTCAAAGCCTGTAAGCCCTGCGGCGCATTACTTTTGTAATTGTACAAAAGCTGTAAACCGACCGATTTATATGTTTTGTAAATTGCAAAAGAGTATAAACCCTGTGATTCATCCCTTTTGTATTCTTACAAAAGGGTTTCGCCGTGCGATTCATGGCAATTGTAAAGTTACAAAGGGGTTTCGCCGTTCGGTTCGGGGCTTTTGTAATCTTACAAAAGCAATGCGCCATTCGGTTTTGGTTAATTGTAATCTTACAAAAGGGATAAATCGTGCGGATTGGGTGCTTTGTAACTTTACAAAGGGGGTAAATCGGGCGGATATGGTGCTTTGTAAAGTTACAAAGGAGATAAATCGGTCGGCTCAATATGATTTGTGGGTCTATTCAATAAACTGTGTCAGAAAAGGGAAAATCATTATATTTACCCTTTAAAAACAAGTTAAAATGGACAAGACAAAAGGATTTGATTACAAGGAATTTGAACAAGAGGCCTTAATAA
>Ga0114951_10002170_pt1 | contig 22714 bp, 21 predicted proteins | sample AM7aDNAmetaG_FD_88677 | JGI IMG/M metagenome (GOLD analysis project Ga0114951, IMG submission 88677) | Freshwater microbial communities from Finland to study Microbial Dark Matter (Phase II) - AM7a DNA metaG | ecosystem: Environmental > Aquatic > Freshwater > Lake | place: Finland: Lake Alinen... | reverse complement strand
TCAGAAATGATTTGGCTGATGTTTCCGGTTTGGAGATCAATGTTTCGACTCTGGCCGGCGGTCCGCCATCCGGTGCCGCTTTTGAAGCCCATATTTCGGGAGATGATTTGGATAAGCTGACGACCATTACACATGATCTCAAGCCGATGCTTTCATCCATTCCCGGAGTGGTCAACGTCAACGTCTCCCAAAAAGAATCGGTGCCGGAATACACTTTCATTCTCGATCCGTCGCGTCTGGCCGAGAACAATCTCGACGCCGCCTACGTCGGCTCGGTTTTGCGAACGGCCGTATCCGGTCTGGAATTGACCAAGATTATAGAAGGACAAAAAGAGATCAAGCTCATCGCCACTTTTGACCAGAATTCGATCCCTAATCTGGCGGCCATTCAGAATCTCCAGATCTTGAATATGATCAAACAGCCGGTCTATCTCAAGGATGTCGCCAAGATTGAATTAAAACCAGCCGTTGACGTCATCACCAGTATTGACCAGAAGCATACGATCATCCTTTCCGGCGGAGCTGATTCCACGACCAATGGCACAGCCATTCTCACCGCTTTCGAAAAGAAACTGGCATCATACAACATGCCGGCTGGCTATTCGATCTCCTATGGCGGAGAAAACGAGCAGAACGCCGAATCCGTGCAATCAGTTTTGCGGGCCATGCTCATCGCTCTTGTTCTCATAGTCGCCACTCTGATCATTCAATTCAACTCCTTCCGCAAAGCCATTATTGTTCTGGTCCCCATTCCGCTCGCTTTGATAGGAGTATTCATCGGTATGGCCATATTCGATGTGCCGCTAAGCTTCCCTGGTCTTATCGGTATCCTGGCGCTCTTTGGCATAGTCGTGAAGAACGCCATAATCCTTGTCGACAAGATCAATCTCAACATCAAAAGCGGCATCAAATTCGAGGACGCCATCGCTGACGCGGGGAAGTCCCGTCTTGAGGCGATCTTCATCACCTCCATCTGTACGATCATTGGTATTCTGCCGGTCACTCTTTCCAATGAGCTCTGGAGGTCGCTCGGCGGCGCCATAATCTTCGGCCTCACTCTATCTTCGTTCCTGACTTTGTTCATCGTGCCGGCGTTCTTTCTTATTCTTATCAAAGACAAAAAACAGCATTTTTAGGTACAACATAAAAATCCCCGAAGGGATTGTTATGTTTCAGCGACTCCGTGATGTCCACCAGTCGAGTAATTCGACCGGAATATTTTACCACTTATGAAAATAAACAACCACCAGATATATATCCAGTGGTTGTTTAGCTAGAACCTTGCAGGTTCTATGATTCTCCAGTTCCCTTTATCAATACCGAAATTTTACTCCTAAATAGTCTATTGTCAAGCAATTTGTGGACCCGACGGGAGTCGAACCCGCTAAGTTCCATTTGATAAAGGGAACAGGAAACCGCTCCACGGGCCCACGAACGAATTTAATCGTTCTGAATGCCATTATACTCAGGTGAGATAAAATCCTGATAAAATTTTGTTAAAATCCAGATAAAATCTGTTTCAAGGATTGATAAAATCTTGTTCAAGAAACGATAAAATTATTTGAAAAATTGTGGACATAGGTTGGATTATTTGTGGATAACTCGCCTCGGACCAGGTCCGACATCAACCAGAATTTGCTCAACTGCAACTTTCATGGTACTGTCAAATGAATGAAATCCACCAAATACTCCTTAACCGGCACCATATCGACCACTGCCAAAGGGGCTGGTTTTGTTGACTTGCCAGCTAAGAATGGCAAGAAAGTCGATCGCGATGAATCGGTTCACATCGAGGTTGGTTTTCTTAATACCGCTTTGAATGGCGATACTGTCGAGGTGGCCGTTGAAGAAAAGAAGGTAAAAGGTTCAACAGAGAAGGAAGGCCGGGTGATCAAGGTTTTGAGTCGCGCCAAGGATTCTTTTGTTGGCAATGTCCTTATAGAAAACGGCAAATGCTTTGTTGTGCCTGATGACCGCAAGATGTACACCAATATTTTGATTTCCTCCAACGATTCAAAGAATCTCAAGGATGACGATAAAGTTTATGTCAAAATTTTGCCCTGGAATGATCCAAAAAGATCTTTGGAAGGCAAAGTCATTCGAGTTATCGGTAAGAAAGGTGTGAACGATGTCGAGATGGAGTCGATAGTATTAGAAAACGGCTTTCAAGTTGGTTTTCCAGCGGCTGTAGAAAATGAAGCAGATTTAATAGGCAAAACTGAGAAGATAATCAAACCGGAAGAATTGGCCAAGCGCCGTGACATTCGGACAACTCCGACTTTTACCATTGACCCTTTCGATGCCAAAGATTTTGACGATGCGATTTCATTTAGGGAATTGACTGGCGAAGAACTGCAAAAAATACCCGGTTTCTCGGCGGTTTCGACAAGCTCACCGAAATCAAATTCTGGACAATCCCTCGATTCGGAAAAAAAATCCCCCGCCTCGCTCCGCTCGGCACCCCCTTTTTCAAAGGGGGACTCTCCAACTGGAACGCCGGGTATTAAAACCTCTGGACCTCTCTATGAAATAGGGGTCCATATCGCCGATGTTTCTCATTACGTCCGAGAAGGAACGGCACTTGATAGGGAAGCGGTCAAACGCGGTTGCTCCATTTACTTGGTTGACCGTACGATACCAATGTTACCGGAGACTCTTTCAAATGATTTGTGTAGCTTGAATCCAGGCGAGGACAAATTGAGTTTTTCAGCTATTTTCATCATGGACGACAAAGCTCGTATTCTTAATCGTTGGTTTGGCAAAACTGTGATGAATTCCACCCATCGCTTCACTTATGAGACGGCTCAAGCGGTCATTGACGGCAATGCTGGAGCTGTTTCTAAATACTCCAACGGTTTGCAGACCGTGGCATCGGCCGAAGCCGGCATGAAATTCAGGGACGTAATGGTCACTCTCAATCGCTTGGCCAAGATACTGCAAAAAGAAAAGTTTTCCAAAGGCGCTATAGAATTCGAACAAGAGGAAATTAAATTCCGCCTTGACCAGAATGGCAAGCCGATCGGGGTTGATGTCAAGCAGAGACTTGATACTCATAAACTTGTTGAGGAATACATGCTTTTGGCCAACAAGGAGGTTGCCAAATTCATTTACGATTCGATTAAAAGAAAAGGCAATCGCGACACCGGTGCTATTTATCGCATCCACGATGTGCCTGACAAGGAGAAGATCATGAATCTTTCCGTTTTCGTCAAAGCTCTGGGCTATGATTTGAAGACCAAGGACGGGGAAGTTACCGCCAAGGATTTCAATAATCTTCTGGACCAGATCGAGGATACTCAGCATGAATCTCTAATCCGTACGACCGCCATCCGTTCCATGCAAAAAGCCGTGTATTCCACCAAGAACATTGGCCACTTCGGCTTGGCTTTTGATTTTTACACCCACTTCACATCACCTATTCGCCGCTATCCCGATCTTTTGGTTCATAGAATTTTGCACAAGCATTTGAACAATACGCCTTTTGGCGATCGAGACATTGTCGCTTTCCAAAAGATTGCCGAGACTTCCACTGATCGCGAGATCAATGCCGCTGATGCTGAGCGTTCTTCCAAGAAATTGAAGCAGGTTGAATACATGAGTACCCGCATTGGTCAGACTTTCACTGGCAGAATTTCCGGCATAACCAAGTGGGGTATTTACGTCGAAGAGAATGAAACCAGGTCCGAAGGCATGATCAATTTCCGCAATCTCGGCGACGACTATTTTGTCTTCGATCCCAAAACCTATTCCGTCACCGGCGAGAAGACCAAGCAGAAGTTCACCCTCGGTGACACTATTACTTTTAAGGTTATGGCTGCGGATCTGGATAAAAAGACGCTGGATTATTGGGTGTAAGATTCATGATATAATTCATATTAACGCCAATAGTTTTCGTAAGCTTTAGTATTATTTAATCGTGTAATGTAAATGTTCAATTTGAAACGTTTCTCTAGGTCTCTCCTAGAGGTTTGTTTAGTCGTCGCCACTTTCTTCTTAGCCACTTCTTATTACAATTCCCAATTCAAGGTCATCTATTCTCTGGATCACAAGCAAAACGACAAAGAAATCGTTAGGCTTATTAACGATGCCGATAAATATGTCTACTTCGCCATCTATTATTTCAACAAGAAAGATATAGCTGACGCACTGATTCAAGCCAAAAAGAGGGGATTGGTCGTTTGGGGAATCAATGATCGGGATGCTAGTACTGGTAGCAATAAAAATGTTGTCCAGGAATTGAAATCAGCGGGGATTACCGTCGAAACTCAAAAGCATAATGAGGGAATCATGCACATGAAAGTTTTGGTGACCGATAAAGCTTATGCTTCCGGAAGCTACAATTGGACAGCCTCGGCGACGACGATGAATGATGAGGTTTTGGAAATCGGGACGAATGAGAGTGTGAGGAAACAATATTTGTGGATTGTGAAGAGGGTGCTGGTGGAAAATGAGTAGAATTCAGAAAATCCCCTGGCCTCCGCTATGTTACGAGGAACCCGCTTTATGCCTTCAAAAAATCCCCCGGCCTGTCGGCCACCCCCTTTGAAAAAGGGGGTGGCTCTGAGCGAAGCGAAGAGACGGGGGATTTTCTGAAGGCATAAAGGGGTGTTACGAAGCGTAGGGGCGGGGGATTTTTTGGAAGATAAAGGCGATATCCGAAGGACGGGGGGATTTTCTGAAGACGTAAAAGGGGTGGCCGACAGGCCGGGGGATTTTATTAACTAATTCAAATCATATGAACTACAAAGAACTATTTATTCATTACAAAACCTACATTATTCGCGGAGCTATCCTAGCCGTTGTCATATTAATCGGGATCGTTTTAACTTTGAAGTCAACCGGTTCAAACGAGATCATCAAGCCAAACTCAACTTCCTCTAAAGTTACTTCCGACAATATTTCCAATCTTCCCGACGGTGGCGAGTATGATTACACCGAAGCGGCGAATCATATCGGCGAGAATGCAACCATTAAAGGCAAGGTCTTGAAGGTTTTCACCGCCAAAAGCGGCGTTACCTTTTTTGATTTCTGTCAGAATTATCAAACGTGTTCGTTTTCCGCTGTCATATTTGCCTCTGATTTGGAAAAATTCAAGGATATCAAAAGCTATGAAAGGGAAGTGAAGATTAAAGGCTTGATCAAGTCCTATAACGGGAAAGCAGAAATAATCTTGAACGGGCCGGAGCAGATTGAGTAATGTGTTGTCATTCCCGCGAAGGCGCCCAGTAGGTCATTTTGCTAAATGAGGAATCCAGGATCGGAGCAAATAACAGTTATCTTTACATCCTGGATTCCCGCACTCGCGGGAATGACACAAAACTCGCTTTTCGTTATGCAATCGGCTATGCTTTAACCATGATCATCCTCATCTCCCTTGCCGCTTTTGTCTCCACCATGATCGGCGGTTTTGTCGCCCTGCGATTCAAGGACAAATTGCACTTGATTCTAGGCTTCAGTGCTGGGGCAGTTCTCGGTGTGGCTTTCTTCGACCTTATTCCGGAATCTATCGATCTTGGCTCAACATTCTACGAAGTTTCGACGATTACCACAATCATTGGCAGCGGTTTTCTGATTTATCTTATCCTTGATCGATTGGTTTTCTTATATGGCCATACGCACGAGCATGATCATCATGATTTGGTAGCATTCGAATCAGCCCCTGAGTCTCACGAAGAGCACGCAATCAGGCGTGGAATATTGGGCGCTGGCAGTTTAGTTCTTCACAGCTTCCTAGATGGTTTGGCTATCGGTCTGGCTTTTCAGGTTTCGGCAGCTGTCGGAGTGATAGTCGCAATCGCTGTTTTGGTTCACGACTTTTCTGATGGCATAAACACAGTGAATATGATTCTCAAGAATCATGGCCAGAATAAACAGGCGCTTCACTGGCTGATTGCCGGGGCGGTCGCGCCGGTCTTGGGGGTGATTTCCACGATGTTCTTCCAGTTACCTGAACAGGGTTTAAGCATTGTTCTCGCTCTATTCTCCGGATTCTTCCTGTACATCGGCGCCAGCGAGCTCATTCCCGAAAGTCATCATGCCCATCCCAAGTTTCTGACAACAGTTATGACTATTTTGGGTATGGCGGTTCTCTATGGAGCGATAAGGTTGAGTGGGTTATAATATTGGCATGCTCGCTCCTCACACTGAGAAGTCTATTTTTAGTTTTGAAAATACTTTGAATATTGTCGACGCTATTCTTATCGTCGGAACGGTAATTTTTCTTTTGGCTCACGTTATTTTTCATGAAACGCAGACGGATACAATCCTAATTACGCTTTCTCTGATTGGCCTGATTCCCGTTATCATAAGCGCCGCAAAAGCGATTCTCAAAAGGACAATTTCCGTGGATCTTTTGGCCACGATTGCCTTGGTATTCTCTTTAGTTTCTCATGAATGGTTTTCGGCTGCTTTCATCACTCTGATGCTGGCTTTTGCCAGGGTCTTTGATCGCATCACCGAAGCAAGGGCCAAAAGGATTATCCAAAGCCTGATGAAATATCACGCTGATAAGGTTCGTATTCAGGACGGTGAAACGGTGAGAGAGATCAATGTCAAAGAGGTCAAAATCGGCGATCTGGTTATTGTTGAGAATGGCGATCGGATGCCGGTCGACGGAACGGTCCTTTCCGGTACGGCTGATGTTGATGAATCTTCCTTGACCGGCGAGAGTGAATTGGTCAGCAAGAAAGCCGGAGACAAGGTCTTCACCTCAACTATAAATGAATCGGGATCATTAATAGTTAAGGCTGAAAAAATCGGCGCCGATACGACACTTTCAAGGATTATTGGTTTGGTTGAAGAGGCTAGCCGCGACAAAAGTCCGGCCGAAAGAACGGCCAACAAGTTTACCGAGTGGTATATCGGGCTGTCGCTCTTGGCGGCCGTCATCATGTTTCTATTCCACCTGAATTCGAGGGAAATTCTTTCGATTCTTCTCGTTGTCTGTGCCGATGATATTGCCGTGGCGATCCCGCTGGCCTTCACGGCGGCTATTTCGAGAACAGCCAAACGCGGAGTGATCGTCAAGGGTTCGGCCGCTTTTGAGCAATTGTCGCGACTGAAATATATCTTGACGGACAAGACCGGCACCTTAACCAAAGGCAAGCCAAAAATTGTAGATGTTAAATCTTATGGGAATTGTTCCAAGGAAAAAGCCGTTGAGTTATTCGGTATGGGTGCGTCTGAATCCAAACATGCTATTTCGAAAGCTATCGTTCAATACCTAGAAGAAAATAAGATCAAGATCCACGCGCCGCATTCTTCCGAGGAAATATCCGGCCAGGGCGTTTCATTCAGCCATGAAAAAGACAAGATGCTCATTGGCCGCCTTTCATTCATGGTCAAGGAACATGTCTTGGTTTCCGATCAAATCAGAAAGGAGGTTGAAAAAGAAAAAGACTTTGGCCGTGGCGTGGTCATTTTGGCTTTGAATGGGGAAGCTGTCGGTTTGCTCTCATATGCCGACGAGCTCCGGCCGCGAATGAAGGAGATCATCGCTGAAACGGAGGTTCTTGGCGTCAAAGAGTGGCATATGCTGACCGGCGACAATGAGCATGCCGCGGCTTTGGTTGCTTCCGAACTCGGCATCAAGAAGCCTCATGCCAACATGACGCCCGAAACCAAGGTTGAATTCGTCCGCAAATTTGAAAGGGAAAAAGACCCGGAAGTCGTCGGTTACATCGGTGACGGAGTCAATGATGCCGCCTCATTGGCCCTTGTCGATGTCTCGATCGCCATGGGTGGTATCGGTTCAGATGCCGCCATTGAGGCCGCTGACATTACGATCATGCATGATCACTTGAATCGGTTGCCGATCATCATACGGACTGCACAATCTGTCAGGAAAATAATGTGGCAATGTTTTGCTATTTGGGCAGTTACCAATATTTTCGGCCTTTTCCTCGTTACCTTCGGTGTGATCGGCCCTGCCGGCGCGGCCGCCTACAATTTCCTTACAGATTTTATTCCGATAGGGAATGCGCTAAGAGCGGGGAGGATTAGGAAAGCTGAATAGTTTACAAAAAGCTGTTCGTTTGTCATTCCCGCGAAAGCGGGAATCCAGTGTAATGTAAAAGGTAAATCTCAAAATGGAAAATGACAATTTAAAATGTAAAATGTCTGAAACGGGTGCGATTTCATTTTGAATTTTGCATTGTCATTTTCCATTTTGATTTTTAAATTTTCAATTAGTGTTTAATCCTGGATTCCTCATTTAGCAAAATGACCTACTGGGCACTTTCGCGGGAATGACACAAAAGTGACTATCTCTCTTTCTCTTGCTAAACTTACTTGATGAAGTCTCACAATGAAAAATACCCTAAGGTGACCGTCATGGATGTCCTTCGGGAATATTACAATGTCGCCAAACCCTATTGGCTGACTTTTTTGATCGCTTTCATAACGACTATCGTTCCCGTCGTAACTTCAAGCGTGATCGTTCCTGTTTATTACAAGAATTTCTTTGACATTCTGGCCGGTCGGCCCGATCCGGTCACGGCCGTGCCGCAGCTTCTGCACGCCATCTTTCTCATTCTCATAATGCATACGATCGGCTGGCTTGGCTATCGAGTCTACAGTTTTGCCATGGTCCATTTGCAGGCCAACACCATGAACAGTCTGCGTCAGCGCGCCTATGAATACGCCATCGGTCATTCCTATTCTTTCTTCACAAATACATTTAGCGGTTCTCTCGTTCAACGAATAAATCGCTTCATGCGTTCCTTCGAGAAAGTCACCGACCGCATGATGAATGAAATAATCCCCATTCTGGTCAAAGTCTTGGGTATTTGCATCGTCCTCTGGTCAACCCAAAGATTCTTCGCCATCGCCATCATCGTCTGGATGCTTTTCTTCCTGGCCCTTTCCTTTGCTTTTTCCCGTTGGAAGATACCTTACGATATCCGTTCGGCCGAAGTCGAATCCCGCGCCTCGGCCGCTTTGGCCGACAGCCTTTCCAATCACACGACCATCCAGATGTTCAACCGTTTTGAACACGAATCTCGCGTTTTTCAGGAAGCCAATACCACCCATACCACGGCTCTCAGAAATAAATGGAATGTTTCCAACTATATCGACGCTATCCAGGCCTTTCTCAATGTCGGCATCGAATTCTTGATATTCTACATGGCCATCAAGTATTGGAGCGAAGGCCTAGTTTCCGTGGGTACATTCGTCCTTATCCAGATCTACATCGTTGGCCTCATGGACAACTTCTGGGGTTCGAGCCGCATCCTCCGTGATCTATACGAATCATTCGGTGACGCCAAAGAGATGGTTGAGATAATGAAACTTACTCATGAGATCCAAGATATTCCGGGATCCTTGCCGCTCAAAGTCAATGCCGGCGCCATCGAACTCAAAGATGTCGGCTTCGCTTTTCATTCTGGCAAGAATGTTTTGGACGGAATCTCTCTCGGCATCAAACCAGGCGAAAGGGTGGCTTTGATCGGCCCATCCGGGGCCGGCAAATCAACCTTGGTTCGGCTGATCCTCCGTCTCTATGACATTAAAAGTGGTTCCATTGAGATTGACGGCCAGGATATCAGCAAAGTCGCCCAAGGTAGTTTGCGCGAGGCGATCAGCTTCGTCCCTCAAGATCCGATCCTCTTCCATCGCTCTCTCAAGGATAATATCAAATACGGCAAGACCAACGCGACTGACAAAGAGGTTATCGAAGCGGCTAGATTGGCCAATTGCCATGAATTTATCGCGGCCTTGCCGCTCGGCTATGAGACCTTCGTCGGCGAGCGTGGCATCAAGCTTTCCGGTGGAGAAAGACAGCGCGTTGCCATAGCGAGAGCAATTTTGAAAAATGCTCCAATTTTAATTCTTGATGAAGCGACTTCCAGCTTGGATTCCCATTCGGAACTTCTCATCCAGGAAGCGCTTGAGGCTTTGATGAAAAACAAGACCGTCATTGTCATCGCTCACCGCCTTTCGACGATTAGGAAAATGAATCGGATCGTCGTGGTCAATCACGGCAAGATTCTGGAACAGGGAACTCATGATGAATTGGTGGCTTTGAATGGCCTTTATGCTAAGCTTTGGTCGTTACAATCGCAGGGTTTCATTAGGGATATTGAAGGGTAAAATTCTGCTATACTTCCCGTTATGACCCAGAAGCAAGCCTTGAATATTTTGAAGATGGGACGCAATGTTTTCGTGACCGGCGCGGCCGGGAGCGGCAAGACTTTTGTCATAAATGAATATATCAAGTATTTGAAAGAGCATGACGTGCCAGTCGGCGTGACCGCTTCGACGGGTATTGCAGCCACACATATGGGCGGTGTGACCATTCATGCTTGGACAGGAATAGGCATCAAGGATCATTTGTCCGTGCAGGATATTTTGGAGATCAGCGAAAAATCTTATGTCAAAAAAAAGGTTCTGGAGGCCAAAGTTCTTATTATCGACGAAGTTTCAATGCTCCACCATTTCCGTTTTGATCTGGTTGATCGCGTCATTCGTCACATCAAGAAAGACAATCGACCGTTCGGCGGCATTCAGGTCGTCCTTTGCGGTGATTTCTTCCAGCTTCCGCCGGTTACCAGAATGGGCGAACCCGATGGACATTTTATTTACGAGTCAAATTCTTGGAAAGAAGGGAACTTCACAGTCTGCTATCTTCATGAGAACTTCCGACAGACCAATGACGCTATCCTTTCAATATTAAATGAGATTCGTTCTGGTGAAGTTTCGGAAGGGGCGCGAGAGGAATTACAAAAGCGCCACCTGATGAAAAGTGGCGGATCGATTAAGATGACTTCTTCCGATTATGAGGAAGTTGTCGATCTGGCCGAAATGGAATCTCTGGAAGCTTCGGAATTTGGTTTGAGTAATTCAAAGCAGGTTGATTCAATTCAGAAAGCCGGCGCACCTATTGTTGAAACTGTCAGCGAAATAGTTGAACCGACGCGCCTGTACACGCACAATATCGACGTTGATTCTGTAAACGATCGCGAACTTGGAAGAGTCTCGGGGGTTGAGAATATTTACGAAATGACCACGCATGGCAGAAAACCTCTCGTTGAAACTCTTAAAAAGTCTTGTTTGGCTCCAGAGCGTTTACGATTAAAAAAAGGCGCACGGGTGATGTGCGTCAAGAATAATTTCGAAAAAGGATATGTCAACGGAACTCTTGGTGTTGTTGTTTCCTGCGGCTGGAATGTCGATCCGATAATCAGAACGGCGGCCACGCCTGATCATCCGGAAGGTCGCTTGGTGACGATCGAGAAAGCCACTTGGCAGATCGAAGATGGCGGCAAAATATTAGCCGAGCTCAATCAGTATCCTCTTAGACTGGCTTGGGCCATTACTGTTCACAAGAGTCAAGGAATGAGCTTGGACGCGGTCGAAGTTGATTTGTCAAAGACTTTTGAACCGGGAATGGGTTATGTGGCGCTTTCTCGAGTTAGAACCTTGAAAGGGTTAGCTATTCTCGGTTTCCATGAGAATGCTTTTCGGGTTAATTCAGACGTTCTGGTGTATGACAAATATTTGCGAGAATTATCCGACAAGGCCGAAAGGATTTACGATTACACGGACGAGAAGGATATCATTCAATCTCAGAATGAATTTCTGGCCAAAGTGGCACCTCTACATTCATTAGGTCCAGACAGTAAGAGAATCAAACAACCAAAGCCGCCGAAAATTTCAACCTATGAGAAAACAGCTCTTCTCATCAAAGCCAGCAAATCATTGGCGGAAATGGCCAAGGAAAGGGAACTCAAGGAAGAGACGGTTATTGACCAGATTGAGACATTGCTTGAAGGCGGCAAGGGTGTTCCGGAGCCTCTAAAGTTGAGCGAGATCTCCTATTTGAAAAAGGAAATATCGCCGATTCATTTTGCCAAGTTGGAAAAGGCTTTGGAGGAAGTCCGACAGAGGCAAGAAGACGAAAGGCCGCCGTTCCTTGGTCCAGTGAAATCAATTGTTGGAGCTAACATTTCTTGGACGGAGATCAAGTTGGCGAGGGCGCTTCTGGGGTATATTAAGAAAGGAATTCCAGAAAAATGAATCACAAAAATCCCCCGCCCCTACGGGGCACCCCCTTTTTCAAAGGGGGACTCTCCAACTATTACGCTTTGGAAAAAGGAAATTCTTCTAAGAAGCGGCCTTTTTTGAATCGCCTCGCGTTTCAGATGGAGGATCCCCCTTTGAAAAAGGGGGTGGCCCTGAGCGAAGCGAAGGGACGGGGGATTTTTGAATACTCAATCATCCGCAGCCCGCGTGCCCGCCACATGCGAATTACTGTCTATCCAACTGGGGAAGTGAAAGTGACTGCTTCACGGTTAATCCCCGAATTCCTGATCAAAAGATTTGTCGAGAGAAAAAGTGATTGGATAAACAAAAAAGTGGAATATTTCAAGAAACATCCGGTGTCCGCCGGCTGTTCATTGCTGAGGACTCAGAACCGCACCCAATTCAGGGACAACAAGGCCAAAGCTCTGGAACTAGTAACGGCCAGATTGAAACATTTCAATGAACATTACAACTTGGTTTACAATAAGATCACGATCAGGAATCAGAAATCGAGATGGGGAAGTTGTTCGCATCGAGGAAATATTAGTTTTAATTACAAAATTGTTTTTCTGCCGCCAGCCGTTCAGGATTACATTGTCGTACATGAATTATGCCACCTGAAGGAAATGAATCATTCAAAGGACTTTTGGAATTTGGTGGCGGAAAAGATGCCGGAGTGGAAAATGCTAAGGAGAAAGCTGAAAATAGTCTGATAAAAAAAGGCGATCATGTGATCGCCCGTATGTCCGACTTGTGCTTTTTAAAACACTTTAGGGAATAGCCGCGTGTTTTCTTCTATGACAGATCTTGATGCACCCAAAGCTTCCAAGATCTTGATCCGAAGATCTGGATCGAAATGTTTGCCGACGTCGCAGGCATCAATGGCGTGGGCGAATTCAACAACGTTGCTTTCTGCCATGCCGTAGTTATTTACAAGTTCCGGCATGGTAAAGCAACTGCCGATCTCTTTACCGCCGCTCAGCTTGAAATAGGCGGCGCTAAGAGGACAATAAAGCTAATTATTTTCGACGTTCCTAACACGGATCAGGAATCTGCTTTCAATGTGCAACTTCCATTGGCCACTCCTGATCAAGGTGTTGAATACCTTGAGCAGTTTTTCTGGGCTCAATTTCTCAAGTCTTTCAGTCATAAATTATCCTTTTGTGCTAATAGCAATATTCCTACATGGTGCCACATTTGTCAATTACTCGCACCAATTCTTGCAAAATGATAGTATCAATAGAACCAATGCCCACCACCAACGACCACAGCATTTCCGTCACCAACCTGACGAAAATATATGGCCAACTGACCGCCGTTAACGGTATTTCCTTCAATGTACCGGCCGGCAAGATCTTCGCCTTTTTGGGACCCAATGGCGCCGGCAAGACGACAACTATTAAGATGTTGACTACACTGACGCCACCGACGTCCGGAACTATTGCCGTGAACGGTTTTGATCCTAAGCACAATTCTTCCGAAGTCCGCCGTTCATTCGGCATCGTTTTTCAAGACCCTTCACTCGATGACGAGCTGACGGCTTACGAGAACATGTTCTTTCATGCCGGTCTTTATGGTATTCCCAGGAATGAGACGGCCGCAAGAATTAAAGAGATGCTGGGATTCGTCGAGCTTTGGGACCGCAAAGATGACTTGGTCAAGCGTTTTTCCGGCGGAATGAAACGCCGGCTAGAGATCGCCCGTGGTTTGCTTCATACACCCGTCATCCTCTTTCTTGATGAGCCAACCGTCGGTTTGGATCCGCAAACTCGTAATCACATCTGGTCGTACATTCAAAAACTCAACAAAGAAAGAGGTCTGACGGTATTTCTTACAACTCATTACATGGATGAAGTTGAAAAGACTGCTGACAAGGTAGCTATAGTCGATCATGGCAAGTTGATTGCTAATGACACGGTCGCAGGAATTATTCAGAAAGCTGGCGCAAAAAACCTGGAGGAGGCTTTCATCAAATTAACTGGTCATGAGATCAGGACGGAGGAAGCCGGAGCTGTCGATCATTTGCGTCAAGCGGCGCGAGTTTGGGGTCGACGTCATTAAAGTCATGAAGACAAACTTTTTCTATACAATATATATCCTCTGGCTGCGCCAGCTCAAGCGCTATTTCCGCTCCAAGTCGCGGATGCTCGGTTCTCTCGGTCAGCCGATTCTATTCTTGGTCGCTCTCGGTTTTGGCTTGAATTCCGTCTTTTCCGCTTCCGGTGAAGGGAACTACATCCAGTTTTTGTCGCCTGGAATCATCGCCATGAGCATTCTCTTCACAGCAATATTTTCAGGAATTGAACTTATTTGGGATCGCCAGTTTGGATTCCTGAAAGAGACAATGGTGGCGCCTGTTTCCAGATTTTCCATAATGCTCGGCCGAACTCTTGGTGGCGCGACCGTCGCTTCATTCCAAGGCGTCTTGGTGTTGATCATTTCTCTTTTTATAGGTTTCCGTCCGGAATTTACCATGATCATTCCAGCTTTGATATTCATGGTCCTAATCGCTCTAGTCTTTACCGCTCTGGGCACAGCCATTGCCTCAATTCTTGAGGATATGCAAGGTTTCCAGCTCATCATGAACTTCGTCGTGATGCCGGTCTTCTTCCTTTCCGGCGCGCTCTTTCCCCTGGACAAAGCGCCGACTGTCTTGAAATTCGTCGTCAATCTGAATCCTCTGTCATATGGCATCGATGGCCTTCGTTCAGTCTTGGTCGGTGTCTCCAATCATAATGTCTGGACGGACCTGTCTGTTCTAGTAATAGTTTCAATAGTCTTTGTCTGGATCGGGGCGTGGCTGTTCTCGAAGATTAAGGTTTAGGAAAAGTTGTACGAATGGCAAGCGGTTTTCGTCGCACCATCTTAGTGATATCACTAAGATGGTGTAAATAATATTTGCACACAATTATTTGTGTTGCGGAACTTCACAAACTTTTATTCATTGTTACAATTGTAAGCAATGAAACAGGAAATCATTCAACAACTCCATAAAAGTTTTGATGATTATGTCCAGAAGACTGACGATGAACTGGAATTTTGGTTTGCCCGAGATTTGCAGGTATTGCTTGGCTATGACGAGTGGAGGAATTTCTTGAAAGTCATAGAGAAGGCTAAAATCTCATGTGTGAATACGGGCATAGTGATTGATGACCATTTTGTTGATGTCAACAAAATGGTCGGGTTAGGTTCTGGTGCAAAACGCGAGGTTGATGACATTTCATTGACGCGCTATGCATGTTATCTTATAGCTCAGAATGGAGATCCCAATAAGGAGCCAGTCGCTTTTGCCATGGCATATTTTGCGGTGCAAACGCGCAAACAGGAAATCATTGAGAAAAGATTAGCAGAAATGGAGCGCCTTACGCTTCGTGAAAAACTTTCAAGTTCCGAGAAATTACTTTCCGGCATTATGTATGAACGCGGTGTCGATAGTGCTTTGATAAAGAATAAAAAACCCGCCACTGACGGCAGGTTTCTGGCGTCCGTTGGCGGATTACTTACCGAGCATCTTGCTGACCTCACCTAAAAGATCTGAGAACGGTATATAAATGCCGACGACAGTGGGGTCGGAAAAGTAAACGAGTTCTCGCTGTCCCACGCTGAGTTTATAATCAAACGCCATTCCAATCAGCGCTTTTACATGAAACTCAGTGTCCAGAGCCTCGACTATCTTTGCAGCCATGATACTTTTTTTGACCGTGAGCATGATGTATTTCGTCTCTCCGAACATCATGACAATCATTTGTTCACCCTCGGAATTCCGTTCTAGGGTTATTGTTATCTTTTCAGCTACAGTTTGCACAACTATGTCCTTTTGTTAAATTACTGGACTGCTTCCGATGATACCATAGGTACGATTGGTTGTCAACTATTCATACCTCAAGGCCTCGATCGGATTCAAGCCCGAAGCTCTTCTGGCCGGATAATATCCGAAGACTATACCGATAATGGCCGAAACGCCGAAGGCCAAAGCGATCGAATAGAGTGAAAGCGAAGTTTCAAGAATCCCGAAATAAGTGACGAGATAGCAGGCCAGCCAGCCCAAGAAGACGCCGATCGCTCCGCCGATGACCGTCAAGGCGACGGCTTCGGTCAGGAATTGGACATTGATGTCGCGGGCTTTGGCGCCGATGGCTTTCCTGAGACCGATCTCGCGGGTTCGTTCGGTGACGGTCGTGAGCATCATGTTCATGATCCCGATGCCGCCGACTACCAGGGAGATGCCGGCGACCGCGGCCAGGAGCAAAGTGAAGGTGCTGGTGACGCTCGAGGCGGCCGAGACGATGTCGGCCTGGTTCATGACATTGAAGTCGGCGCTGGCGCTGTCTTTGATGTGGTGGCGCTCCGTAAGAAGGGCGGTTATGTCCTTTTGGACTTGGGTCATGACAGTCGAATCCGTGGCGGAAATATTGAGGGCGGTCACGTAGGTCGAATCGCCGATCAGGAATAATTGGGCGGCAGAGAGTGGAATATAGACGGCGTCATCCTGATTGCCCATGCCGCTGCCGCCTTTGGATTTGGTGACGCCGATAACCTTGAATTCCATGCCGTTTATGCGAATGCTTTGGCCGACAACCGATGAAATGTCGGCGCCAAAAAGATCAGTAGCGGTCGTCGGTCCGATGACGGCGACTTTGGAGCGATTGTCGACATTCTGGCTAGAGATGAAGAGGCCATCATCGACCGTGATGTTATGGACAGTCGTATAATCCGGCTGGACTCCGGTTACGGAAGTGTTGGAATTTGTTCCCTTGGCGGTGATCTGATAGCGTCCGCTGACTTCCGGAGAGATGGCGGAGATATTTTGAATCTGAGAAGAAATAGCTTTCACGTCTTCCATAGTCAAAGTTTTGGCCGAGCCTCTGGCGCTTGAAGCGCCGTAGCCGATATTTCTGGAAGATCCAGGAGAAACCATAATCAAGTTTGAACCGATTGATTGGATGGATGACTGGATCGAGCTCTGGGCACCCTGGCCGATCGAGACCATGATGATGACCGAGCTTATGCCGATCACAATGCCGAGCATGGTCAAGGAAGTTCTGACTTTGTTGGCCGTCAGGGCTGAGAATGTTTCGTGGATGATGTCTTTGGTGGTCATAGGGTTAAGTTAATATTTAAAAATCCCCCGTCCTTCGGCTACGCCTCAGGACACCCCCTTTTTCAAAGGGGGATCCTCCATCTGACTCGCAGGATAATTCAAAAAAAACGTTTTAACAAAAAAAGAACTTTTTACAACGGTGCAATCGTTGGAGATTCCCCCTTTGAAAAAGGGGGTGCCCCGACTGATAAGGAGGGGTGGGGGATTTTTTGTAATTGTAAATTTCAATTTATTCATGTCTTTTTCTCTTCCCATGCTCAATGATCCTTTTCTCATGGCTGCTGCCGTCCTCGATGATCAGGCCGTCCTTGATGTAAATGATCCGATCGGCGTGTTCGGCCACCTCGCGCTCGTGGGTGATGAGGATGATGGTGCGCTTCATCTCTTTGTTGAGTTGCTGGAAAGTGCCAAGGACGATGTCGCCGGTCTGCGAATCGAGGTTGCCGGTCGGTTCGTCGGCCAAAATAAGTGAAGGATTGTTGACCAAGGCCCGGGCAATAGCCACTCTTTGGATTTGGCCGCCGGAGAGCTGGTTGGATTTGTGATCGAAGCGGTCTTCGGTCATGCCGGCGGAGATTAAGGCAGATTTGGCTCTTTTGGCGCGATCATGCTCGGGAATTTCGGCGTAGATCAAAGGCAACATAACGTTCCTCATGGCGGTGGCGCGTGGCAGGAGATTGAAAGACTGGAAGACGAAGCCGATCCTGTTCCTCCGAATGTCGGCCAATTGATCGTCGGACAATTTGGAGACGTCATGGCCGTCCAGTCTGTAGGTGCCGGAGGTCGGGGTGTCAAGGGCGCCGAGGATGTGCATCAGGGTCGATTTGCCGGAGCCGGAAGGCCCCATGATGGCCACGAATTCGCCGTCGTTGATGTCGAACGAAACGCCGCGCAAAGCTTGCGTTTCATTGTCGCCCATTATGTAGGTCTTGGTTATATTTTTTACTTCGATCATGATTTCTTATTGATATTTGCCGGTCGCAGGAGTCTGGCATTATTCCTTTTTGGCGCAACTGCGTATTTGCCTGCTGAGTTTGTGGTTTGCGGGGCGTCTTAACCTCACAACTCCTGCGACCGGGACAAAACTACCTAATTTCCCGGTCTTACGCCTCCAGCCGCGCCGGTCGTTCTTGTCGCGGCAGTTCCTCCCGTCCTAGCACCCAAACTTGAAAGGATGCTCGGCGCTGTTGTGGTTTGGGCCGCGCTCCCGGCTGTTGTTTTGGTTACGACGTATTGACCGGCAGTGATGCCGTCCAATATTTCCGTGTTGGTGTCATCCGAAACACCGGTCGTAACGGTCACTTTTGTGGGAGAAACGGACGTGGAGATAGTCTGGGTCAAGGGGATCCGAGTCGAGGCTGAATTTGTCGAGCCGGAATTGATAGCTGCGGCGCCAAGAGCCCTGGTGGAGCTTGCGGAATTGAAGTTTCTGGCTAAAGTTCTTGTCGAAGCGGAGGCGACCGTGGTCGCCAGGGACTTGATCAGGGCATTGTCGAATGTTTGGACATAACTTGAGCCGTTTTGGGTTTTGATTGCGCCGGAAGGGACGATGACTACGTCGTCTTTTTTGAGGGTCACTATCGTCGTGTTGACGCTCATCCCCGATTTGATCCTGGAATCAGCCGTATTGATGAGGATTTTTACGCCGTAAGACACGACTCCGCTCGAGACTGTGCCTATCTGATCGACGACCGAGACCGTGCCGGTCGCGTTCAAGTTGTCTATGGCGTCAAAAGTAATGTTGACATTTTGGCCGACTTTGACTTTGGCAGCATCGACTTCGTTCAAGGAAATGCTGGCGATATTCTGCTCACCGATGATGGTGGCGATCACCGTGCTGGCTCCGGCTTGACTGTAGACGCTGACCGGAATCCGGCCGATCACTCCATCGTAAGGCGCTCTGACGAAGTAATTGTTATAAGTCCTCTCTGCCTGTTCCAAGGTCAATTGGGCCGATTGGACATCCAATGCATCAGATCCGGCCAATAATGTTGAAAGGGAATTGGAGGCGCTCAGGATAGAATTTTGGGCGGCGACAATGTTGGAAACATCGCCGTTGGCTTGGTTGGACCAGGTCGTGATATTCGTCAGAGCGGCGCTGGACAGGCTGGCGTGATAATCCGGCTGAGTGTTGATGATCTGATTGATGACGTTCTGCGCGGCCGTGGCTGTCTGGGCGACGGCCTTGATCGTCGAATACGTATCGGCTATCAATGCATCGAGGCTCGAGGTGGCGCTGGAGCGGGAGACTTTCCCGTATTCCTGCAAAACTTGATTGTATTGGCTAAGGGCGGCATCGTAGCTTTGTCCAACGGAATTCCTTGAGGCCTGCAGGGAGGACACCAACGATGAGGAATATTGGATGCTGAGGAAGCCGTTTTGGCTGTACAAAAGGTCCTTCATTCCGGTCATAATGGCCGGCAAATCGAGAAAGACTCCGGCGGCTGTATTGAAGCCGGAATCGTAGGCTTTGGCCAGACTGCTATTGGCATTGGTCAGGTCAGTCTCCTTGGCTGGCTGGGTGAGTTTGGCAAAAGCGATCTTGGCGCTCTGAAGCGAGATGGCGGCGTTGGTGGAATCGATCGTGGCAATGAGGTCGCCGGTCTTGACCGATTGGCCGACGGAAACTTTGATGGAGGTAATGGCTCCGGAGGCTTGGCTCAAAATATCGGTCTGGTTGGAGGCCGAGACTTGGCCGCTGCCGGTGACGGTCTGGATGATGGAGCCGGTCCGGACGGCGGTTAGTGTGTATTGCGGGACGGCCGCGGCCACAAAATAAGTCTTATAGATCCCATAAACGACAAGCGCCAAGATTATCACCACAAAGAACGTGCGGATCTTGTGGTGTCTGAAGTTTTCGGCGACTTTGGTTGTGATTGATTTTATGAAGTTCATGATAAGTAGATAGTTGGATAATATTATTGGGCTTGGAAAGGCGCGACTCGGGTGTTGGGCGGAGCCGGTATGATCCTGATAAGCACGGCTTGAATGTTGCCGCTGTCGTCGGGCTCTCCAACGACTATGATATTTTGTCCGACGGTAAGATCGCTAGTCGAAGCGGTCTGACGAAAATTTCTTATGGCAGTATTGGGCCCGATATGGATGACTTTTTCAAGGTTGTCCTGTCCTTTGATCATGATTACCGGGAGACTGGTCGAGATGATCTGGCCAATGGCGCCGTGCGGATTGAAATCATCCTTGTCATTGATGAAAGGCGCCAACATGGAGCGGGGGTTATTGGGGCCCTGAAGAAATGAATCATTCCAATTGCAGGCGAAACTGGCCTTGCGGAATCCGACCGTCAGGCCGGCTTGGAAAATGACCAAGATGACCAGTAAAACGGCCAAAATAAGGATAATCTTGGAAGTGGCTTGGTTATGAAAGAAATGTTTGAGGTTCATGTGGTTTAGGCGTATCTCGACATGCGCTCTTGGTAAACGGAGACTGAAGACAAATATCCGGTCATATAGCGAAGGGCGTTGATCAGGATAAGGAGGAGCCCGATAAAGATGATACTGCCGGTGACCGGCCAAACCATGGTGACGGAAAGGAGCCAATCGCCAAAATTACTAAAAATGGCGGAGCTGTCAGTCGTAATAAGAGAAAGATAAGAAATAAGACCGGACTGGAAAACGACGGAAACAACATAACTGATCGCCGGAACAAAGGCGACAACGACCGACAGGGAGACGATGCCGCCAACGATCGCCCTGATGCGTGAACGTCTGATCTCTATTCGCTCGACCTTCCGCATGACGCAACAGACGATCCTCCGGCAGGAATCATCCTTGACTTTTGTTTTGGCGGAATCATTTGGCATCGCCTTAGTACGACAGGCCTACTCGATATGGTGCGCCAACTCTTCCCGAAGCTTGATGAGGGCCCTTCGGTGCCAGCTTTTGACCGTATTCATGGGTTTATTCACGATCGAGGCGATCTCGTCAAAGGTCATTTCCTCTTTGTAATGAAGGATAAGGATGGCCCGATGATCGGGATGGATGACTTCGAGAGCGTCGCTGAGTTTGCCTGTCAGGAAGTTCGTCTCGAAGATTTGCGGCGGCAAAGGCTCGTGATCCTCGACGGTATCGGCAAAAGACAAATCGTTTTCCTTGTCGTCGAGATCGGAAAATGGCAAGGCCTTTTTCTTTTTGATCTGGTCGAGAGCAGTGTTCCTGGCTATCGCATAGAGCCAAGGCTTGAACATCCGGCCTTTGGTGTAATATTTAATATTTTTCCAGACTTTGAAGAAAGTGTCTTGGGTGATGTCTTCGGCGTCTTCGGAGGCTTTGGCGTATTGTCTGGCAAAATTCAAGATCTGCCGGACATAGCGGTTCATGAGTTCCTGAAAAGCCTGGTCGTCCTGTTTCCGGCATTTTTCGGCCAATTGCTCGTCAGTTTGCGAAGAATAGGATGTTTCGGCGGTTTCTGGCGACATGCTTACATCATACTACATTTGATGGATAATCCAGGTAATTTGGATTCATACAAACAAATTTCTAATTACCTAATTTCTAATTAACCTAAGAAATGACCAAACCCAAATTCATAGGATTTTGACATTGAGATTTGGGATTTTCTTAGTAATTACCCCGAATTACGAAACACCCCAACTCCCTGATTTCATTTCCACCCCAAATAGCCACAGTTGGCTGTAGTTTTCGTTTTTCTCACTTACGATACAAAGAAACACGGGTTAATAAACTGACAAACAATTAGGCGATCATGTAAGCACAAACGGATGAAATGTAGTTGGTTAGGTATCCTTTGATGGATCGGCAGACTGTACTCACCAGGTTGTGGAACTGTTTCAAGTTACCAAAGTTGTCCTCGATCCTCATGCGGGTTTTCAACAATTCAATATCATCGAGGGTGGCGATCTTTTTCATATTCGTTCTGGTGCAGGTGAGAAGCATTCTCTCATTTTCAATGAAGAATTCCCGTTCAAGCTTTTCTGAGACATATCCGGCGTCAGCCACGAATATACCTCTCAAGTCCTTGTTCATGACTTTCAGAATATCCCGATCGCCGGTTTTGCCGGTAGTGAAGTACAGACCGACAATCTTACCAAGAAGATCGACTGAAAGATGAAGCTTTAAGCCATAGAACCAACCTTTACTGGATTTTGACCATGAAGCCAATTCTTTCATTGTCTTGTGGCGTTTAGCTTTACGGATTGAACAGACCGGCAGGTCGGTTGAATCGGTATGCTTGACCAGATGACAATCACGACGGTTTCCAATCATGATGAAGCAGATGATTTTCTTCAAGAGTTCAAGACAACGGTTAATGGAAACCACCAGGGTTTTGTAGGAACAATTTGGAGCAATGATTTCAAAGAGTGATTTCTTGGTTGCGATGCCATGAGATTGTTTGAGAAGGCCGAGCGTAAGAGCGTCAATATTGTGAATTAGATTTTTGCGACCTTTGGCGTTTTCGTGTTTTTGAAGTTTGAGTCTGTGGTAGATTTCAGAGTATTCTCCCATCGTAAGATGAGCCTCAAATGAGTTTAGCATTTCTTGATGGCGGCGAATAATTTTTGCTTGCTTTCATGCATGATTTTGGCGTACTCAATATGACTCATACGAATCATTT
>Ga0114951_10002169_pt1 | contig 22718 bp, 17 predicted proteins | sample AM7aDNAmetaG_FD_88677 | JGI IMG/M metagenome (GOLD analysis project Ga0114951, IMG submission 88677) | Freshwater microbial communities from Finland to study Microbial Dark Matter (Phase II) - AM7a DNA metaG | ecosystem: Environmental > Aquatic > Freshwater > Lake | place: Finland: Lake Alinen... | reverse complement strand
TGGGTCAAGTCGGGCGGCTTGGAAGCGGTGGTGGTCAGTCCAAATGGATTCGATTGGGCGACAGCCGCCGCGCCGAATTCCTTGCCGGAAGTTTTTGAAAAATGTTGTGAATTAATCACGCCGGCCAATGTCGCGGTGGCCCGGTCCCGGTTGGGTGGTGGCAATCCATGAGAACTGGTGTGAAAAATCAACGGGAGCGGCGGGCCCTAAGTCCATGGGTAAAATTTATTTGCGATGCGAACGGCGGGCTAGGGACAGCCCGCCCTACCGGGGAAATCCGGGGTAGGGCGCGGAGCCGAGTCGGACGAGACGCGGTTCTCCGCAATCCCGACCGCGCCGTCTGGGCCGACCTACGACTGGCAAACGAGTTGAGAATCCGACTCGGAATGGTGCGTAATAGCGCACCCTACACCACTGCTTCCGAAGGCCTTCAGTCTAAAGTCTATAGTCTAAAGTCTAACGTCTCGGGTCTTAAGTCTTTCCGCGCGTTTACGCTGGTCGAGCTGTTGGTCGTCATCACCATCATTGCGGTGCTGGCGGCCTTGCTCCTGCCGGCGCTGACTTCGGCGCGCGAGCGCGGGCGCCGCGCGAGCTGTTTGAATAATCAGCGGCAGATTTATATCGGTGCCGTGGCGTTCGCCGGTGACCACGACGGCATGCTGCCGCCGGGCCAGGGGCAGTTTTACGGAAATCGCGTCGTGAGTTTCGGTATTATCGCGGATAACACCATGGTTTGGGGCCCGAGCTCCCCGTATTACGCGACCCCGCCGCAAAAAAACTACTTCAACTGGTTCTCGGAATTCTGGCTGGGCTACTTAAACCTGCCCTACATCAAAGACTCGAAAAATGCCTACGGCATCAAGAAACCGTCGCTCCTGTATTGCCCGAGTGGCTACCAAGTGCCGCCCTGCTTGAATTCGGGCGTCCCTTGCGGCCGAAGTTTTTTAGCGGGACTGAATCAGCCCACCGATTACTTTTTCAGCGGCTTGGGCCCGATGGGGTGGGGTAACGAGTATCAGAATTGCCCCGGGCCTAATTTTTTTCTTTCGACTACGCGATCGTGAGCATGCAAGGCTATTGGCAGCCGTACAATAATAATTCGCTGATCTTCTCGTTTGATTGCGCCAACTTTGGCAATACTTTTCAGCCGCACTCCCCAACCCCTGCCATTGCCGCGGCCCCCGGGATGAATATCCTCCGCACGGATGGCAGCGGCCAATGGATTAACAGCAACCAGACTTGCAACATCAACGTCGACAATAATGGCTTCCTCTGCGTGCCCAAAGGATATCTGCTGAATGTCGGACCCGATTTCTGGTTTCACTGCGATCTCGGCCCCCCCATAACATACGGTTGGTTCTGTTATCAATTCTACACGCGTGGCCTCTGCGGAGGACCGGCGGGATTCCAAACGTTGCCCTTTGGCCTGGTCTCGGCCGTTACGCAATGAATTTTACCGTTACCACCCTTTTGCTCGCGGCACTGGTCACCGTGGCGTGGCGCCGGCAGCAGTCCCCGACGCGGGCACTCAATGCGCTGCTGGCCGTGCTCGCGGTGGCGAGCCTGGGATCGGCCGTGCTCGTCTGGCGGCGTCCCCAGCAGGAAGTTGCACGCCAAATCGCGCAGATGGAGCGCGTTCATGAAGCCATCGGATTTACACTGGGGCGCGCGGTGGCCCAGGCCTTTCCGCAAGGCGGCGACGTGTTGGTGTTGCTGCCGGGGTTGCCGGCAAAGTTTCCGAAGAGCGGGGTCGGCGCGGCACAAGTCAAAGGATTGCAAGCCGGGTTCGGCCGGGACAATTTGCATGCGGTCCCGGTCGCCTACACGCCCGCGTCGGCCGACGAAGCGCGGGAAATCCAGTTCGACTGGCCGGCGCGCGGCGTCCCGTTCGCGAAGATCAACGAGTGGTTCGCGGCGCGGCGCGGTGCGGTGGCAGTGGTGGCGTTCACGATGGTGGGCAGGGGACTGCACCGGCCGCCGCCAACACAGATCCCGCCGCTGTTTTTAATTGGGACACCGATCATGGGGACTGGATCGGAAGAAAGAGATCGGTGGCTGGATTGGGTCAAGCCGGGCGGTTTGGAGGCGGTGGTGGTTTTCCCATCGGCGTTCGATTGGGCGACGGCCGCCGCGCCGAATTCGTTGCCGGAAGTTTTTGAAAAATGCTGTGAATTAATTACGCCGGCCAATGTCGCGGCAGCCCGGTCCTGGTTGGACGGAGGCAATCCATGAGAACAGGGTTGAAAAACCAACGGGCGTGGCGGGCCCTAAGTCCATGGGTAAAATTTATTTGCGATGCGAACGGCGGGCTAGGGACCCTTCGACGTCGCTCAGGGCAGGTAGCCCGCCCTACCGGGGAAATCCGGGGTAGGGCGCGGAGCCGAGTCGGACGAGACGCGGTTCTCCGCAATCCCGACCGCGCCGTCTGGACCGACCTACGACTGGCAAACGAGTTGAGAATCCGACTTGGAATGGTGCGCAATAGCGCACCCTACACCACCGCTTCCGAAGGTCTAAAGTCTAAAGTCTCGATTCCGCTGGAAGAACCCGCGAACACGCTAAAGCGTGGACACCGAACGCTCGAGTTCTTCGAGATTCCGCACGTTCGGTGTCCAGCCTTCAGGCTGCGTCGATGGGTAGCAGGTTTTTTTCAGCGGAATCAAGTCTCAGGTCTAAAGTCTTTCCGCGCTTTCACGCTGATCGAGTTAATGGCCGTTATTGTGGTCATCTGTATCCTGATTGGGGCCTTGATTGGAGTTGCGAAATATGCAAACCGACAGATCGGAGTCACCCGCGCCAAGACGCAGATGGCGGCCTTGCAAATGGCCCTCGATGCGTACAAAGCGGACGTGGGTTATTATCCGGCCAGCACGTGGGTGCGCTGCTCCGGCAATTTCTATGCGGAACAAAGCAACTCGGCCTGTTTGTATCGCGCCTTGACCCGGCCCAAGTGTTACTACCGCGCCCGTCAAGCAGACATCGGGGCGGCCAACGGGTTGACCTTCTTCAAAGACCCGTGGGGCACGCAGTGGAACTATTACCGGCCGGCCCTGCCGCAACCGATCAGCTTGGTCATCTGCAACGTCAATGGTGGTGGGATTGGCTACGCGTGGGGCGGTCAGCACAATCCACTGACCTACGACCTGTATTCGTATGGCCCGGACAAGATCACCTCCATTCTCGGGGCAAACAATGGCTGGATTTGCGCTGACGAAACGGGCGCCGGCCGCGACACCGACGACATTGTGAACTGGAAACGTTAACGATGATGAGCGTTGGCCGAAATCAGAATCGTTTCCACTCCTTTACGCTTGTCGAACTGTTGGTCGTCCTCACCATCATTGCGGTGTTGGCGGCCTTGCTTCTACCGTCGCTTTTTTCGGCGCGCGAGCGTGGGCGCCGCGCGAGCTGTTTGAATAATCAGCGACAGATTTATGTCGGGACTGTTGCGTTTGCCGGTGATCACGACGGATTGCTGCCGCCGGGGCAGGGTGGCGCACCCTTTATCCAATTTGTACCGGATACCATGTATCAATGGGGACCCAGCACCGGTCGAAGTGGCAATTTCGACTGGTTCTCACAATTCTGGCTCCGGTACTTAAACCTGCCCCTCATGAAATGCCCATACTCGGGGGGCTACTACTACGCCATCAAGAAACCATCGCTCCTGTTTTGCCCGAGTGGCTACACGACGTCGCCCTGCTTGAATGGTGTGCCCGGTGGTCAAAGTTTTGTCGGGGCAACAGTGAATCAGCCCACTGATTACTATTTCAGCGCCCTGTCCACCGGGTTTGGGACGGCATTTACGTGCAGCACCAATGTTGGAGGTGAAGCGGGATCTGTGACGCTCATGAATATGGCCGGCTATTGGACGCCTTACAGTGACAGCGGGGTCACCTACCCGCCGTTCATCTTTTCTTATGATTTCGCTGGCGGCAGCATTCAGCCCCATTCTCCATCCGCCACGCCGAATGCGGCGCCCGGGATGAATATCCTCCGCATTGATGGGAGCGGCCAATGGATCACCACCAATCAGACTTACCCAGATCCCGGCAACATTTACAACATTTTCCCAAAAGGATATCTGCATGATTGTACGGCGCAAGCAAATTATGAGTGTAGTACCACCCCGTATCCAAACGGTAAAACATACCGTTTCTTCGTCGTCAGTTTACGGGTGCACGGCCAACCGGGCCCACTCATTCCATCAGGCCAAGCCATTCTCCCGCCATTTGGGATGACCTACGAAGCGGTCTCGCAATGATTTTCATTCCCCGCAAACTTGCCCGTAGGGTGCGCGATTGCGCACCGCTGTTGAGAATCCGGCTCGGAATGGTGCGCAATCGCGCACCCGACACCACTGCTTCCGAAGGTCTAAAGTCTAAAGTCTCGATTCCGCTGGAAGAACCCGCGAACACGCTAAAGCGTGGACACCGAACGCTCGGTTTCTTCGAGATTCCGCGCGTTTGGTGTCCAGCCTTCAGGCTGCGTCGCTGGGTCGCAGTTTTTTTTCAGCGGAATCCAGTCTCCAGTCGTCAGTCTTTCCGCGCATTTACCCTGGTAGAATTACTGGCGGTCGTTGTGGTTATTTGCATCCTGATGGGATCGCTGATTGCGGTTGCGAAATATGCGAACCTAAAGATCCAGGTCGCCCGCGCCAGGGCGCAGATGGTGGCCTTGCAAATGGCCCTCGAAGCGTACAAGGCGGACATGGGTTGTTATCCGGCCAGCACCTGGGTGCGCTACTCCGGCTACGGCTCGTCTGAGCTCAGCAATTCGGCGTGTCTGTATCGCGCCCTGACTCAGCCCAAGCGTTACTATCCTGCCCGGATGGCTGACATCGGTGCGTCCGGAGCGCTGACCTACTTCAAAGACCCGTGGGGTACGGCCTGGAACTATTACCGGCCGGCCCTGCCGCAACCAACCAGCTTGATTGTTTGTAACGTTCCGGGTACATGGTTCACCATTCCCCAAGGTTATAATGCCTACGCTTATGGCGGTCAGAACAATCAAACAACCTATGACCTGTGGTCGGATGGCCCCGACAAGTTCACCTACATTCCCGGGGCTTACTGTGGTGGAAGTTACATGTGGGTCCAGCCCGTTTGTAACCCTGGCCACGAACTCGACGATATTGTAAACTGGAAACGTTGAACATGATGAGCACGTCTGGACGCCACCGCCATTCCATTGCCGTGGCTGGTCGGGTGCGCAATAGCGCACCCGACACCACTGCTTCCGAAGGTCTTCAGTCTTCGGTCTTCAGTCTTCAGTCTTTCCGCGCCTTTACCTTAATCGAACTTCTGGTGGTCATCGCGATCATCTCCATGTTGGCGGCGCTGTTGTTGCCGGCGTTGCGGATGGCCCGCGAGATGGGGCGGCGCGCGGTTTGTCTGAGCAATCAGCGCCAGATATATTTCGCGGCCGCCAGCTACGCCATCGATTCGAATGAGTACCTGCCGCCCGGCCCCCAGATGTCCAGCGGCAGTTCGGGGGCGGCGCTGGTGGGACTCACGTCTTGGTGCGATCCACGAGTCTGGTATTCCAAGTACCTCGGACTCAAAATCAGTGGCAACTCGTTCGTCACCCCGAAGGGAGTGGGTTGGTGTCCGAGTAATACGCGTTCGCTGGATAACCGGTATTGGTGGCAGGGCAACGGCGGGGCTTGGTATACGATGATCGATTATTGGCTGCCCGGCTGTACCGCCAATCCGTCCTTACCGGCCCTGACGGCCGGCATGTGGGGGAACCTGCCGTATGGATCGCGCATCTTCTCGATGGACGTGACCGCGATCGATCCGGGGAATATGGCCGACACGGGGCACGTCATTCAGGGAATTTGTACGGGCTGTAATCTGGTGACGACCGACGGTTCTGGCCTCTGGGTGCCCAGCTCGCTCTGCACGACGAATGGCGGTAACCGTCCCGATGGTACCTGGCAGTACCTCGGCTGGGAGCATAATCTCATGCCGATCAATTACGAGATGATGTACAATCCGTACTGCAATAATCAATATGGCACAAACACCGTTGCGGGTGACTGCTCGCGCAATGGGCATACCGTGGTCGGCCGAGGCTCCGATTACGGGCTCCGCTGTTACCCGTGAGTGGAGACACTCTATTTTCAAAACTTACGCTGAGCTGGCGCCATGCAGTCAAAACCCGGCCGTTTGCGGGCTGCGACCGTAGTGGGACAGTGCGTCTCGCCTGTCTCCGTCCCGTCGATTCGACTCACCCTGTGGTGAAATATTCTCATGCGGTCCGCTGACTTCCATACGGCTGCCCAACGGACAGGCGGGACGCCTGTCCCACTAAAACGAATTCATTGTTCCGGCTGAAGAATTCATTGAGCAATCCCGTGCCTAAGGATAATCTCAGCAACATTCGCGCCAGGGTAACGATGGGAACGGAAATCGACAAAATGAAAACAAACGCATTTGATCAGCATGAATTAGTTCAATCCGGAAAATTTGTTGTGGGGTGCAACTACTGGGCGTCCCATGCCGGCACTCGCATGTGGTCGGACTGGCAACCGGAGGTTGTCAAACGCGATTTACGCCGGCTCCAGCAGGGGGGATTGCAAGTTCTGCGGGTCTTCCCGTTGTGGCCGGATTTTCAGCCGCTAACATTGTTGCGAACCGGCTGGGAGCCGGTGGAGTTCCGTCACGGGGAAGAATCCTTGCCAGACGATCCGTGCGGTCAAGCCGGTCTATCCGCAGTCATGCTGGAACGGTTTGGTCTGTTTCTCGATCTGCTCGCAAAACACAATCTGCGCTGTGTCGTCGGCTTGCTCACCGGCTGGATGAGTGGCCGCCTGTTTGTGCCGCCGGCATTCGACGGTCTCAATGTTTTGACGGATCCGCTGGCACTGCGGTGGCAGGTGCGCTTCGTCCACCACTTCGTGACAACCTTTCGTGATCACCCGGCCATTCTCGCCTGGGATTTGGGGAATGAGTGTAACTGCATGGGGTCGGCTTCCCGCGACCAGGCGTATACTTGGACCGCCTTGATTACCCAGACCATTCGCGCGGCAGACGCCACCCATCCGGTTGTTTCTGGTCTCCACAGTCTCGCGCCGACCGGTAGCTGGACTCCCTTCGATCAGGGGGAACTCACCGATGTCCTGACGACTCATCCGTACCCGATTTTCACGCCCCATTGTGATCAGGATCCCCTGAACACGATCCGCACCCTCATCCATGGCACCGCGGAATCCCGCTACTATGCCGATCTTGGCGGCAAGCCTTGTCTGTGCGAAGAGATCGGCACGCTCGGGCCGATGATTTCCAGCGAAGCCATCGCCGCCGACTTTATCCGGACGGCGCTGTTTTCGCTCTGGGCCAACGATTGTCATGGGCTGCTCTGGTGGTGCGCGGCGGATCAGGCGCATCTGCAACATGCCCCGTATGATTGGTGCACGGTGGAACGCGAACTCGGGCTCCTGCGATTGGACGGCAGTGCCAAACCGGTCCTCAAGTCCATCAGTGCCTTCCGGGAGATGCTCGATGGATTGCCGTTCCGGACCTTGCCGCTGCGCCGCCGGGAAGCGGTCTGCATTCTTACCGAGAGTCAAGACCACTGGGGGGTGGCGTACAGCGCTTTCATTCTCGCCAAACAGGCGGGCTTTGATTTGGAATTCCAGCACTCGACACAGCCGTTGCGTGACGCGCCGTTCTACCTTTTGCCGTGCCTCAGCGGCAGCAACATCATCTCCCGGCATCGTCTGCAAGATCTGCTCGCCAAGGTCAAAGCGGGAGCCACGTTGTATGTCTCCCTCGATAACGGACTGCCGGATGGTTTTGAAGCGCTGACCGGGCTGGAACCGCAAACGCGCCACCGCGGGCGGGCGGCGGGTGATGTCACATTCGCCGGGGTCCCAGGTTTGACCGCCATTCCCAATCGCGGAACGTTCAAGGTGAATTTTCAGCCGACACGCGCGACCGTGCTCGGGCGCGAGAGTGATGGAAATCCCGCTTTCACAGTGGCGAAGTATGGACGCGGCCGGGTGTTCTTCCTTTCCGTCCCGCTGGAGCTGAATCAGACGCAAACGCCCGGCGCGTTTCACGCCGAATCGGCGGCTGCCTGCTGGCAGTTGTACCGGTCCATGGCCAGCGACTTCTTAAAAGATCGGGCGGCGCACAAGTCGCATCCATTGGTTGGCCTGACCGAACACGTTCGTGACGATGCCAACCGGATTGTTGTGATCGTTAATTACTCGCCGCAGGCAATTCGCGAGAACTTAACTCTGACCGACGGCTGGCATCTGAATCGCGTTTTGCATGGCAAGGCACGGCGGAACGGTCCGACCATCACTGTCGATTTGGGAAAGAACGATGGATGCGTTCTTTCACTCAGCACGAAGTAAAACGGGCACAAAAATGAATTCAACCTTTTTTACAGAAGCGTACGCCCAGCTTACGGTTGCCGACCTGGAAGCTTATCACCGGGCCGTATTTCTGAACATGGAAGGCGAGTTGGCGGCTCAAAAGCGCGTCGAGTATTACCGGGGCGTACTGCGCCATGTCGGCCAAAACGTTACAATCGGCGGCAGCGTCCGGTTCGTGAATCCACAGTGGATTTCGTTGGGCGACAATGTCCAGGTTCACGACCGCTGCACGTTGATTGCCCAATCCGAAAAAGGGATCACGCTGGCGGAAGGTGCCCGCTTGAAACACGGTGTCTATCTGGACACGGAATCTGCGACCACGGGGTATATTACGATTGGCAAACGGGTCTACATCGGGACCGGTTGTTGCCTGCATGGGCATAGCGGCTTGGAAATCGGCGACGACTCGCTGCTGGCACAGAATATTACCATCACCCCGTATTCGCATAAGTTTGCCGATCCGCAGAAAATCATCTACGCCCAGGGTGGTCACCAGCGCAAGGTAACGATTGGTCGGGATTGCTACATCGGGATGAACGTATCCGTTCTCTGGTCGGCGGACATTGGGGATGGGGCAGTGATCGGCGCCGGTTCCGTGGTTGTGCAGCCCATTCCGCCGTATGCCGTCGCTGTGGGGGTGCCGGCCCGGGTCGTGAAGAAACGTGGCGAAACAGTGGTCGCTGATTCTAAATTGCCTTCAAGTCGAACGGCCGTCCCGCCCGTTTATTAGTTGGACAGGCGTCCCGCCTGTCTATTATTCAATCTGACAGGCAAGATGCCTGTCCAACTACCGGAAAACGGGCGAGACGCCCGTTCCACTATTAAAAAACGCTCTACGAGATAAATATTATGACTGACCTCCTCTTAATGAAGAAACGGCTGCGGGTGGACCAAAGCCCAGTCCTCTTCGATCGTGCATTTAGTCCGGACAGCTTGCAGATAGACTGGCAGATTCGGGGCGCCGAGTGGCGGGTGGACGGCGAATGGCTGACCGGGCGCAACCCAGCCAACGCACCCGGCATGGTCACATCGCGGCGTAATTATTTCGGCAATGTCCTCCTGGACTTTGAGGCGCGAACGGTCCAGCCATCCACCCATGATATTGATTGGATGTGGAACGGCAGTTGGGACGAAGCAACCAACACGCGGAGCGTGGCCTATGTTGGCGGACTGCAAGGCTGGTGGGAAGGGAAAGTTGGGTTTGAGAAATCGCCCGACTACAAGCTGAACATTGCCACCCCCTTGTTTCCGTTTGAACCGGGCCGCATTTACCGGATTCAATCGGGGAGTGTGGACGGACATCTTTTCACCGTCGTGGATGGGCGGCTCGTTCTCGAAGCGACCGACCCTGAGCCGATCGATCCCCACCGGTTTGGCCTGGTTGGATTCGAGGCCTACGCGAGCATGATCCAAGTTCGCCGGCTTGTGATCCGCCAGATTGTTTGGGAGAAACGGGCCCTCTGTTACGAATCCGAGAATTTCTGATGGAAACTCTGGACCGGTCTCGGATCCTGCAAAACGCGGAACGTCTGGATCAAGCGTGGGGCAATCGCATTCCCGATTGGACTCCCGCCGCGCGCGAAGTAGCGGATCACGCCGTGAATGGAATCGTGTTCTTTTCCGTTAATGGCAACCACCCGATCAATGTCGGTCGCCGCCAGATTGACTGGCAGGGGTCACACCATCCTGATTACGAATGGACCGCGCAGCTCAACCGGTTTTTCTTTCTGGCGGAACTTGCAGCCGGTTATCGGGCGACCGGTCACGTCGACTACGCGGGCGCCGCCCGGGATTATATTGACGACTGGATTCAAAGCCATCCGGTCTGTCCTGCGTGGCAGACCGCCGGCCGTGATAATTCCCTGAATCTCGGGATACGTATGGGAACATCGCAATGGCCCGGTTGGCTGGGAACCTTGCCGATCTTTCTTGGTAGTCCGGCGTATGACGATGATTTTGTCGGACGCCTGCTAGGCTCTGCGGAATGCCAGCTCGACTTCCTCAGGGACCGGGGGTTGCCGGGCAGCGGGAATTGGCGGCTGACCAGTCTGGATACGCTGCTCGTTGCCGGGATTCTATTGGAACCACGGCCGCTGGCAGGACGGTTGCGCGAATCTGCAGTGCAACTGCTGCAGGATGCCTTCCGCCGCCAGGTCCTCCCCGATGGTGTCCATATCGAACGGAACCCGAGCTACCATCACTGGATGGCGAAAGTCATGGAACGCTTCTGGGACCTGAGCCGGGCCCTGCCGGAACTCGGGTTGCAAGTGGATCCGGCTGTCGTGGCCCGCATGTACGATTATTCACTCGCGAGCATGGCACCCGATGGCGGTTGGAATGCGCTCCACGATTGTCAGTCCGCCCGCAATCCCTCCTATGAAAAACTCTATGCAATGCAAGCCGATCGGGCTGGGTTTCGTAACAAAGCCGGGCTGCCGGATCAATTACCGCCAGTCTCCCAGTATTTCCCCGATGCCGGACAGGTCTGTTTGCGTGACTCGTGGGAGCCCACCGCCACCTATCTCGTTTTCGATGCGACGCAATGGGGTGGGGCGCACTGTCATCAGAGCCGTAATGGACTCGCTCTCTATGTTGCCGGTGAACCGCTATTGGTCGATCCCGGATTTCTGACCTATGACTTCGCCGAACCACTTGGTGTTCACGGCAAATCCACACGCGCTCACAACACGGCCAACCTGAATGGGTGGAATCAAGTCGGCACCAACCCGACCGGCACACGCCATTTCAGCTGTGCCGGTTACGATGTCGTCCTCTCCACGTACGAAGGCGGGTACTGGCCGGGGCGATACTTGTGGAATTTTCCCGAAGGCTGCGGGGCCGGTATCCAGGCGGCGCACACCCGGATCGTTCTCTGGGTCCGGGGTCGGTTTATCGTGGTCATTGATGAACTTGTCCGGTCACCCGCAGGCGGTGCCGACCCGTCGTTTGAAATCAATTGGCAATTTGAACGCGGACCGGTCTGTGTCGACGAATCGGCAGCGCAAGCCTGGACCGACTGCGCCGGGGCGAATTTATTAATGCTCTTCCCACAAATGCCAGACGGGATGCGGTTGGCGGTGCATGCTGGAGAAAATGATTCGCCGCGCGGTTGGCTGCCGAGTGAGCACGGCTATGTTGCCGCTCCGCAGTTGACGCAAGAGTTGCGGCCGATGCCGGCGCACACTGCCCATGCTGTGACTGTTCTGATTCCCCTGGCACCGGGCCAAGCGCGGCCGGGTGTCCAAGCCCGTTGTGTCGCGGTTCCGAATGCCGGGCTGACCCCGTGGCGTTTAACGTTGCAGTGGGATCACGGTGAGCGTGATGACATCGTTTGGACAGACGGACTCCGGGCGATGATCGGCACCGTGGATGATCAGTGCACAACCGGAGCGCTGGCGCACTGGCAGCGGAATGCGGCCGGTCAAATCCAAGCGCACGCGATTTTTGATTAGCCGGCGAGTTGGCGATTACTTGCGCTCGGTAGCGGCTGGTTCGTTTGTTGTTGCTGCGGGTTTCATGGCTTGGCGTTCTGCCATCCGGATTGAGGTGAGTTCTTGCTGCAGCTTGGCGCGTTGTTCCAACAATTCCTTGGCGGGCGGATAAGCTTTGATCACGGCCGCTTCAAGCGCATGGCTAAGTTTGGCCTGCGAAGCCTTGAGCTCTTCCGCCGCGGTCTTCACATCGGCATCATCGCGCACTTGGCGGCCAAATGGCGCCAACTCCTTGTCGATTGCGGCGATTTTTCCCTTTAGCTCGGCCTCATCAGCACGCACGCTCACGGACACGCCGGCCAACACCACCACAGTTAATGCGACCGCCAAAACAGATTTAACATTCATCGCTGAATTCCTTTGGGTTAATGGAGTTAAGATGTGGTGAGTATATAATCCATTGCACTCATCACAAGGTGAAACTCGGGGTGCCACACCGCCATTACGATGGATCGAGCGGCACAATCTCCACGTCGTCCACCCACACGGCGCCTTTCCCGTGAACATCAATGAGCATTTTCCAGAGATGGGCCAGGCGCGGGAAATCCGTCTCGAAACTCACATGCGTCCAATCGCATTTGCCGTCGATCTCCAATTCGGCTTTCTGTTCGGGGACTTTGTCTTTCCCCGGCCAGTTGAAATCTTTGGCTTTGATTGCCACTTTGCCTTTGAAATCATCCGCCTTGACCCAGAAGCCGATCCGGTATTTCAACCCGGTGTACGGGCCAGTCCGATACGACGAACCCATTTCCAACCAGGGCGCATCTTCGGCAGCTATCCGCATGGAGATCGAGTCGCCGTGTCCGACCGCCCGGTCAATGGTATACCGGCCCAGCCAGCGCAGCTTGGAGTCACCGGCCACTGCGTTCACCACTTCACTGAAATGATTGATCGGCTCTTCATGCACCAGCATCGGCTGCGAAAGCTGGGCCAGGTTGACCGAGGGCGCCGGAACGCTCTTCGCGAGCAGCTCTTTGAGCTTGGCCGGTGTAAATGGGTACACGCGGATGTGCCCCTCGTAGACCGCGCCTTTTTTAGCGGGTGCCTTGATCACCGATCCATTCACGCCAATGGCCGAGGGCGAGATGTGTTGATCCAATCCCCAGTGGCAATAGTCGGCCACATATTGGAAGGGATTATCATTCGGTAGTTCAAAGACCGCGGCCCAATCATCCACCGTGGTTGCCCAGAACCCGCCCAGCTTGATCAGCCGGTCCGACTCGGAAACTCCGCCACCATTCTTGCATTGGTGGTTAGCCAGAAAGGAGTAATATTGCCCGTTCGTACCCTGCCAGAGCGCGTAGTTCGGGTGGGTCCGACAGGTCGGCATCTTGCTGGTAGCCGGCGCGACCGTCTGATAAAAACAGGGATCCGTCAGGTCAAACCCCCACCGCTGTTTGTCGTCGGTCAACGCAGTCAGCTTGGCTTTGTGATCCCAGATGTAGCCGACCTTGGAATCATAGGTCAACGTCCAGGTGCTGGTGCCGATGCAATTGCCATTCTTTTCTTCCAGCGCCCACGTCCAAGCCAGAGTGCCGCCGTCGCGCGCGACTTGAAACTGGATGTTGGTCTTCCAGTCGATTCCCCAAGAGCAGGAGCCGGGCAGTGTACAGAACGGCATCACGCCCGGCGCGAGCTTGACCTCTTCGAGCAGCGGCATGTCCGGCCGATTGGCGAAATGGGCAATTGGCTCGTCGCCGTCGAAGATGTACGACCGTCCGACCCAGGGCCGGATTTTGAAATTGGGCTTGTGGGCAGGGGCTGCCGTCGTGATCGCTGGGACGGGGGTAATCCGAATATCACTGAACTGAACCTTGCTTTCCCGCACCGCAACGCCCGCCTTGCCGGTCTCGATCGGGTCCGCGTTATCGCAGTACCGGATCAATTCCTTCCCATCCACCGCCACGACAATCCAGTGCCCGGCCACGGTCACCGCGAACTGGTATTCCGTGTTGGCCGCGAACGGGAAGGGGACAACTCGGACCACGCCGCCTTTGGTTTTCCAGAGTTCGAGGTGGCCGTACCCGGTTGATAAGCGAATCATGTAATTCTGGTCGGGACCGGCATGCCGGACCACGATGGCGGCATCTGATCCCATGGCTTCCCGGCCCCATTGGTAATTAATAAAGACGCAATCCTGGCCAGGTCGGATCCCGTTCAGCGGTGCGGGATTGAGAATTTTGACACGGGTTTCGAGGGTATAGTCCGCGAGATTGGTCGATCCCAGCAGCGCGTAGCGCCAGAGGTTTACGGCATGCACAACAAAGTAGGTGTGTGCATCATCCACAAAGCTTCCCAATTGCGTTCCGGGCAGATCCCGGTACCGGGGGCTGGAGCCGATGATGCCGCGATCGGTGACCTGCCAATCGCCGTTGACGATTTCCAGCGCCGACTTCAGGTCGGCTGCCGCGATCACGGGCGCGCTGGCCAGACTCAGGCCGTACGCGCCCAACATTCCGGTTACCGCAAGTTTGCAAATACTGATATTCATAATGATTCCTTTGCTTTGCGTGCGCCACCCCAATGCCGTGAATCCGGCACCGGCAACCACGCTGATCCCTGGGTGATGGACTGTTGACTTACCAGACCGGGGAGGGTCATGTCCATCGCTTCGTGAATGCCAATTGGGCACGGTCGTGTCCCTTCGATTGCGTGGATGAAATCGAGAATTTCAAAAAAATCACCGCCCCCGTGACCGGCGGCCTCACCGCGGGCCAGGTTCTCCTTCCAGAATTCGGGCAGAAACTCGGCGCTCAGCTCAGCCAGATCCAGCCAGGCATGCCGGTCCGGGCAACGCGCGCGCAACCAGACGCGATCGCGTTCGCCGGGGGCTCGCGCGGATTCGTACGCGCCATCGGTGCCTTGAAGTTGATAATTGGTCATGGCATGTGGCCGGTCGGAAAGCATGTCCACCCGGATTTTGATCAACCCGCCCGAAGCCAGTTTACACAGCATCAAACACGAGTCTTCGTTTTCGTATTCAGCGCCGCGCGGGTCGCGGTAATGATGGCCGGAGCCGACGCCGCTGACGGACACGACGCGGTCGCCCGGCATCCATTGCAAAATCGGACCGAGGCTGTGGGTGCCATAGGTCACCCCGTTGATCCCGGTCTGCCATTGGCGCCGCCAGCGGGTGACTTCGTTGAGCTCTTTGAGTTCGTGAATGTACTCGCCCTCGGCGTAGTAGGGGGTCCCGAACAAACCGCGGCGGACCAACTCCCGCACAATTACATTGGGGCGCATGTACGTGTAGTTCTCGGCCATCATGTAAATGCCGCGGCTATGCTGGCAGGCAACCACCAGTTGCCGGCATTCTTCCAGCGCCACGCCGGCCGTGACTTCGGAAAGCACGTGCCGGTGCCGTTGCAGTGCCGCCAGTGCCATCGGTACATGACAGTGCATCGGCGTGCCGATGACGACGGCGTCAAGGTCGGATTTCTCCAGCATTGTCTCATAATCGGTGTACTGTTCGCGAGCGCCGAGCCGTTCCCGGGCGGCGGTCAACGCGTCGGCGTTGCTGTCGCAGACGGCGTGGACTGCCACCTGTGGGAGTGCGTCGCACGCCGCCTTAAAACTGGCGCCGCGCCCACAGGCTCCGACGATGCCGAGGTTGAGCTTGTTCATATTTGTGCCGTTTTTCGCTGACTCAGCTCCGACCATGCTCGCGATAGTAAGCGAATCCGTCAATCAATGTCTGCATGTTTCCCAGCGGCACACCGGGCGCGATGGAACTTGAACAGCCGAGCATCAGTCCGACCGGCGGTCCCTTTTCGACCAGCCAGTCGATTTGGCGCCGGACGTCAGCCGGTTTGCCGTGTGGGAGCGTGGTGGTGACCGAAACACCGCCGATGATGAACAGATCATTGCCGTCCCGGGTCTTCATTCGGCAGATCGTTTCATAATTCATACCGTCCTCGTACTGGAATCCCTGAAACCCGCCGATGCCCACTTCGAGCAGACGTGGCAGCAGATCCATGAGGTTGCCATCGCAATGCCAGATCAGCCGGATGCCGGCCTGGTGGAACGGCTCGATCGCGCGGGCGAAGTGGGGAAACCAGAGCTCGTCGAGCGTCTTCACGTCCACCAATGTGCCCCGCGAGTCGGCCATGTCGTGGTCGAGACGCACCAATCGCGGCAGGCCGCCCTCGAGGATGGCGCGGGCGGCCAGGCGGTTATGGACAGCGGCAGCATCGGCATGGATTTTGAACCCGTGCTCGATTACTTCCGGATAGAGCGCATAGGCCATGAAGTAATTGGTGTAGCCGTAGTGATTGTAAAGGAATCCCGGAAAAGCGAAGAAGCCGCCGTAGGGTCCCTTGAGCATGTTCCGGCCGAAGAGCTGTTGCACGGCGACCTCGCCGGCGATGCGCTGACGGATCTCTTCCTCCGCGTTGGCCTCCAGATCGCGCCGCCATTTCTCCCATTGCGGGAAAAGGAATTTCTCCATGTGCGCGACGACGGCCTCCGGTGAATCAATCCGCATTCCATCGCGAACGATCTCCTCGGCGCCGGTCGTGGCGCCGCGTTCGGTATTCTGGTCGTACCCCTGATCCTTCATGCTCAATGGATTCTCGGGGATCCACTGGTCGATAAAGCAGGCCCCGGACTTGAGCGAGAACTCGCGATAGACACGGACCGGCTCCTTCTCGTAGCTGCCCGGCGGGTTGCCGGAGAGCATTTCCAAATGCGACCATTGCATGTCGTTCAGCATCCAGGCCGGAATCCCCCGCGTTGGCCGCAGGGCAATCGTGTCGAGAGCTAGTTGGGCATTGTCCTGCCACTGGTCAACGAAGGCGTTGAATCCGCCCGTGTCAGCAGGCCTGTCACTTTCCTTTTCCGACTCCAGACCAGGATCCGCCGGTTGCATGAAATCAGTACGTTACTTGATAGGCCCGGCATTCGAGAAAAACCGGACGCTTGTCCGTTGTTGCACAGGTGACCGTCAGTGGCGTCGTGCGGTCCAACTCTGCCGCGTCCACCTCGGCAACAGCCCAGGATAATCCGCTCCAGATTGCTTTGTCATATTCAATTCGTGTCGGCAGCTTCCGGTTCCCTTGTATGGCCGTGATCGTCAGCATCTGACCAAGGGGCGTGCCATTCGGTGGCGAACCGCCGGAAAATCGCACCGGACCGCCCGGATCACGTTGTTGGAACAGCAGCCGGACGCCGCCCTTCGCTGGGGCCGGCATTGTCTGAGATAGGCTCGTTTCGTGCAGCTTGCCGGCCCAGTTGGTAATCGGTGTGATTGATTGTGGGATCACGACATCCGCCTGGACGCCGAGATCATAACTCGCCGCGGCATACCGGCCAAAGCCGATCACGGCCATTTGCTCGGGGCCGAGCGCGATCTGGCCGTCGCCTAGCTGCGGCATGAACCCGGCATCCCGGAACAGGAGCCGGCCGGTCCCCGTGACCGGCAGGGTCAGCGTTGCGACCGACTGGCCGGGATTCACCACCGTGATCACGGCATTCGCGCCGTCGCGGAAAGCGAACCCGTAGGGTTCAGCGCTGTGCGGCATCGCACCAAACGCCACGAACTCCGCCGCTGCCTGGAGCGGTAAATAAATGGATTGCGCCCGCGCGAACCAGGCCGCGCTGGCGTCATCGATCAGGTCGAGATTGCCGTAATACGTATTCGCCCAGCCGCCGCGGGCCAGTGCCAGCAGCAGCATCCCTTTCCACGCCGCCATGCCGCGCCGATAACAAGTGCCGGTCAAGCCGACCATGAACCCGCTGTTATCGATCCGCGCCGCCGGCAGATTATTGGCGAGGTAATACCGGACCATGTGATCCGAGTACACGTCTTTGGATCGCCAGAACCGCATCGTTGGCACGTCGGCCGGCCGTGGATCACCGCAGTACAACGTGTCCAGCGCATCGAGCCAGCGCAGGTCCACCGCTTTGCGCAGTGGCGCGCCCGTTCCATATTGGCATTGAAACTCCTCAAACCCATTGTACCCGATCAACACCACGTCCGGGTGGGTGGCGCGAAACGCCGCCAACGCCCCGCGCCAGGCCGTCACATTGGCCGTCCGAATCTCGGCCGGTAACAGTGCCTGCTTGACTGCGACCGGAGCCGCATCGAAATTTGCGAAATCAAATTTGAATAAGCGCACTCCGCGGTCGTACCACAGCTGGAGGGTTTCAAGGTAATGCGCCAAAAAGTTGCCGCGGAAACAACAGTACCCGTTGCTGTCGGGATCGGCTGAGCCGGCCCACGCGGACGGGGGATTGAGTTTGCAAAGAGTGTTGGCGGTCAGCCAGAGCCCCGGCCGGATCCCGGCTTCGCGGCAGCGGTCGAGCCAGCGGTCGGGGCCATTGGGCCAATGGGGTTGGCGCCAGGTTCGGTACGCGCCATCGGGGGCGAACCAGAATGCGTCCATTAGATAGTAATCCATCTGCACGCCGCACCGGCGGAGGCGGATCATTTCTTCGAGCTGACGGAGCGCAACGGTCTCGGTCAATTCGATATTATCGCTGAGTTCATCGTACGCCGCCCAATTGATATAGATGCCAACCGGTTGTCGAAGCATGATGGCGGACGCTATCACACTCGGCCCGGCGCGGGCAAGTGGAGGTTGACGGGGGGGAAAGAGTTCAGCAGTCAGAGATCAGCGGTCAACGGAAATTAGTAAAACGGTGCGTCTCGCCCGTTCCACTTTTCGCGCGCAAGACTCGTCTGGTTCGGCGTCGGTCTTAGACCGCGCCGTTTTCGCAGACCGCAGGTCTTGAGCTTGGAATGGAAGACCTGCGGTCGACCAAAGTGCGCGGTCGGAGACCGGCGCACAACGTGCTGGATTCTAAAGCATTGAAGGTCGCATCAAGCGTACAGCGCAATCCTATTTTAAGACACGATCGATTTCAGCTAATTCCTCGCTGGAAAATTTCAGGTTGGCCAGCGCGGCGACATTTTCCTCGATCTGACTCACACGGCTGGCGCCAATCAGCGCACTCGTGATCACTTCATCGCGGAGAACCCAGGCCAGGGCGAGCTGCGCCATGCTTTGCCCGCGGTGCTGGGCGATCCTGGCCAGTTGTTGGACTTTGGCGACAATCTCCGGTTTCACCTGGGCAGCCTTCAGGAACCCGGTCGCGCTCGCAGCGCGCGAATCGGCTGGAATCCCATCCAAGTACCGGTTGGTGAGCAAGCCTTGCGCGAGCGGACAGAAAGCGATGACTCCGAGGCCCTCGCGTCGGGTAACCGGCAAGAGGTCCGGTTCCACCCACCGGTTGAGCATGGAATAGGAGGGCTGATGAATGATCAGCGGCAACCGCAGTTCCCGGGCCAGTTTCAGCGCGGCATCGGTTCGGTCACCCCGATAGCTGCTGATGCCGGCATACAATGCTTTACCGGCTTGAACAGCACTGGCCAGGGCGCCAATGGTTTCCTCCAAGGGTGTGTCGGGATCGGGCCGGTGCGAGTAGAAAATATCGACGTAGTCGAGCTTCAGCCGTCGCAACGACTGGTCGAGGCTGGCGAGCAAATATTTTCGAGACCCGAAATCGCCGTACGGCCCGGGCCACATCAGGTAGCCCGCTTTCGAAGAGATGATCAATTCGTCCCGGTGCGCCTGAAAATCTTCGGCCAAGACTTTACCGACAAATTCCTCGGCGCTGCCGGGCGGTGGGCCGTAGTTGTTGGCGAGGTCAAAGTGGGTGATGCCGAGGTCGAAGGCCCGGTGCAGCATCCGCCGGGCTTCCGTGGGGTTGGCCTGGCCGCCGAAGTTATGCCAGCAGCCGAGGGAGATGGCGGGGAGTTTCAGGCCGCTCCGACCGCAACGGCGGTAGAGCATCGTCGCATACCGATCAGCAGAAAAATTCATCCTCTGAATCTAAATGATTGCGACCGGGGTGTCGAGCCGGTTGCGTCGCAGACCAGCAACGCAGGGTAGGCCGCGCCGCCCGAACCGGTAGTCGAACTGCCGGCTCGTCCGTTTATTAGTTGGACAGGCATCTTGCCTGTCAGTCAATTGAATAGACAGGCGAGACGCGCTGTCCTACTACCGGTAAACGGGCGAGACGCCCGTTCTCCTGCCGGAATCTGTTTGGTTTTTTGGCCTGTTTCCGTTGGCTTTTCAGCGAGCTTTCGTTACACTGCGCGCGCTTCATGAAAACTAATTTTGCCATGACCCCTGAAATTATCGCCAAGCACGGCATTACGCCGGATGAATACGAACGGATCAAAGCCATCCTCGGCCGCCCGCCGAATCTCACGGAGTTGGGCATCTTCTCCGTGATGTGGTCGGAGCATTGCAGCTATAAGAATTCCAAGCCGGAGTTGAAAAAATTTCCGCGCGATGGCGATTTCATCCTCGTCAAAGCCGGCGAGGAAAACGCCGGGATCGTTGACGTGGGCGACGGCTGGGCCATTGCATTCAAAATCGAATCGCATAATCATCCGAGCGCGGTCGAGCCGTTCCAGGGCGCGGCGACCGGCATGGGCGGTATCATCCGCGATATTTTCACAATGGGCTCCCGGCCGATCTTTGGTTTTAACTCGCTCCGGTTCGGTCCCATTGAAGGCAACTCCGCACAGTCCGTGACGAATCGCCGCCTCTTTACCGGTGTCGTGGCTGGCATCGCGCACTACGGGAATTGCATCGGTATCCCGACCGTTGGCGGCGAAGTCTATTTCGACGAATCCTACAACGGCAACCCGCTCGTTAATGCCCTGTGCCTCGGCATCATCCGCCACGACCAGATCAAACGCGGGAAAGCTGAAGGCGTCGGCAACCCGGTGATTTACGTGGGCAGCGCGACGGGCAAAGACGGCCTGGCTGGCGCGGCATTCGCCAGTCGGGAACTCACCAAGGAATCGCAGGAAGACCGGCCGGCTGTGCAGGTGGGGGATCCGTTCATGGAAAAACTTTTGCTCGAGGCCTGCCTGGAAGTGATGCGGACGGAAGGATTGGTCGTCGGAATTCAAGACATGGGCGCCGCCGGGTTGACCTGTTCAACCTGCGAAACCGCCAGCCGGGCCGGCACCGGCAATGAGATTGATTTGAATCTTGTGCCGCAACGCGAAACCGGGATGACGCCATACGAAATCATGCTCAGCGAATCGCAGGAGCGGATGTTGCTCATTGCGCACAAGGGCCGTGAGAAAGAAGTCGAAGCCATTTTCAGGAAGTGGGACTTGCATGGTGTGACCATCGGCAAGGTGACCAGCGACGGCATGATGCGCGTGAAAGTCGGCAAGCAGGTAGTCGCCGAGATCCCCGCCGCCAAACTCGCTGATGATGCGCCGATTTATCACCGGGAAGCCCGGCAACCCGCGTCGGAAATCGAGAATCAGAAGTTCAACCCACTCAGCTTGCCGGAGCCCAAGGATTATGAGAAGACGCTCCTCGACCTGCTCAAATCACCAACGATTGCGTCGAAGAATTGGGTGTACCGCCAATACGATCACATGGTGCAAGATGGGACGGTGGTCCTGCCGGGCAGCGATGCCGCCGTGATTCGGATCAATCTCGACCGGCCGGATTTGGGTTACCGTGGCACGGGTGCCAAGCACATTGCTTTCACGACGGATTGCAACAGCACTTACTGTCTGCTTGATCCCTACGAAGGCGGCAAGACGGCGGTGGCCGAGGCGGCCCGCAATCTTGTCTGCAGCGGCGCGCGGCCATTGGCGGTGACCGATTGCATGAACTTTGGCAATCCGATGAAACCGGAAGTCTTCTGGCAACTGCGTCAATGTGTCGAAGGTGCCAGCGAAGCTTGCCGGGCGTTCAACACACCGGTTACCGGCGGCAACGTCAGCTTGTACAACGAATCACCGGTCGCAGCTGTTGATCCGACGCCAACCATTGGGATGTTGGGATTGATTGACGACCCACAGCACATCACAACCCAGTGGTTCAAGAATGCGGGCGACGTGGTTTTATTGCTCGGTGAATTAGGCGCCGAACTGGGCGGGAGTGAATACCTGAAGCGCATCCACAAAATCAAAAAAGGCGCTCCGCCGAAGATGGATTTGGCCAACGCCAAGCGGATTCACGCGGCGGTATTGAATTTCATTCATCAAGGGTGGGTCAAGAGTGCCCATGATTGCAGTGAAGGCGGTCTGGCGGTGGCGCTGGCCGAATGTTGCATTTCGAACCCTGCCAACGACGGCGGAGCCGCCCTGCTGGGGTCGAAGATTACATTACCGGTTTCTGCCGCGGCGTTGTTCGGCGAAACTCAATCGCGGATCGTGTTGTCAGCGACGCCGGCCCATGCGGCGAAGATTTTGGCGTCTGGTTTGCCGATTGCACGGCTGGGCGTTGTTGGGGGCAATACCTTGGAGATTGGCCGCTTGCGCTGGCCGGTCGCCCAACTCCGCACCGCTTGGTGGTCTGCCATTGGCAAAATAATGGATCGCTGAGCGCCGGAGCATCGAACAACGCTCAACGTTCAATCACCGACTTGGGGACCCCGGCACTTGGTGTCGGCGGCTCTCAACTCTCAGTTGCCACACATGACAGCGGCGTCCGTGTCGGCTCTTAACATCCATCTGGAGGGTGAGCCTCCCGGCGAACCGTTCGCTCGGCAACTGAACTGATGGAAATTGCTTTTTAGCACCCGAATCACGCTTAGCATGAGCGAAATAATAAGTGTAACAACCTTTATCGATCCCTTTACCGAGACTATTTTATGATAGTTGTCACACTTATTATTTCGCTCACACTTACAGGGGGGGTAAAGTCCTGAGCCGTTGACTTTCTTGCCTTCGTGTTCCCCAAATCCACGGGTAATTTTTCAAACCGGTTGATTTCCTCAACAAAACGAAGACCCCCACGTTCTGTGCCAGAACTACAGTGTATCGATAACTCCCGGTGGATCGGGTCGGCCCAGACGGC
>Ga0114951_10002168_pt1 | contig 22723 bp, 23 predicted proteins | sample AM7aDNAmetaG_FD_88677 | JGI IMG/M metagenome (GOLD analysis project Ga0114951, IMG submission 88677) | Freshwater microbial communities from Finland to study Microbial Dark Matter (Phase II) - AM7a DNA metaG | ecosystem: Environmental > Aquatic > Freshwater > Lake | place: Finland: Lake Alinen... | reverse complement strand
TGATTCAGCGAAGAGCTTACGGCTTGCGCGATGAGGGATATCTCCGGCTCAAAGTCCTCACATGCATGCTCCAGGAGATCTAAAAATGCTCAAATTCACCCACTCGAAAACCCGATGAGCCAACTTCTAGAAGAAAACAGTGGGTGTTGGGATGAATATTTTTATTTTCTTGTATGCAATTGGAATAATTAACTTAGCTTTTGGTTTTGCATGGAAATGGATTATCGTCGTCCCGACGGCGATTTTTTTTGCCGCTGTGAAATTTAACCACGGCATGAAAGTAGTAAAATTGTTAGGCACCTATTTGCTTGTGTCAATGATGGCATTGTTAACCCTCAGAGCATTGGGGGATACCCCTGGTCTAGGACTTATCTTTTACCCACTAATAGGTGGTTACATTTTGTTTATGAGCTTTGCAACCAATAGATACGAAGCGCAGAAACAAGCAATTGCGACATCCGATTGGGAGGTGATCCGTGAGCTGGAAAATGAAACGGGTTTTGAACTGATTTTGATGATAGGCGCTGTCCTTTTGTACGTGGCATCTCTGTTCATTCCAGCCGTTGTTTTCAACCCTTTAACTCAATGGCTATTCGACGCTATTTTCCGGGTATTAAATTTGCCCGTCATAGGGTGGCTGCTAGGTATTGGGGGTTCTCTGTTCTTGTTGGGGATGATTTTTAACGGGTTGATAGCGTCTGCGTATATTGTTGGGCTAGTTATCCAAAAATTCAAAGGACCTTCAACCCCTGATTCAACGGAAGCATCGATTGATTTAAATATAAAAAGCATAACAAAAGAAAGCGACCTCTCTGAGAGCCACAAACCATGACCGAATCTCCAACCAAGAAACAACTCTCCGACCTCGACACCAAGCTCTCCAAGCTCACGTCCCTCTTCTTCAGCTACCACCTCGCCACGATGAAATATCTCAAGGACAAGGGCATTGCCGATGAGAAGGAGTTTGGGCTGTATCTGGCTGAAGCAAAGAAGGATTTCAAGGAGCTGGATGATGACATCGACTTTTGGAAAATGATGAGAGACTTTAGTGGTGAAGAGGGAGCCGCTGGAGGTTATTCGACGGAGAAGAGGTGAATTGCTTGGCGCTTAAAGATCTGGTTGCTGAAAAAATGCGTGCCGCGGCTATACGCGAGACGATAGCACCCCGCGATTTCCATGATCTGAATTTTATTATGCGGCAACAATTCGATCTTGCAGACAATGACGTGTTGGAACTTTTCCGCAGAAAACTCGCGGAAGACGGCGAGGATACGGATCTCGCAAAATACCGCGTCAATCTCGGAAGACAGGATAAAGAGATCGAGGACATGAAGGAGCGGATCAAAGAAGAGTTGTTCGAGGTGCTCACTGCTGCCGAACTCAAGAACTTCGATCTCAACGTCGCGCTTCTGCGCCTAAATAAACAGCAGGAGAGCCTGAAATGAAAAAACTCAAAGTGAACATGGACATGCTGATGTGGGCGTTTGAGGACGCATCGGGGTGCCCGGAATATTTTCTGAACACGGAGACCGGAGAATTGTTTCCGGAAGATGAGCTTCCCGGTTGGGGGAAGGAGGAAAAAGATCCAGGCAATTCCTCGCTCGTTTCCGTTCCGGGCGCCAATCCAGCGGAGGGTTTCAGGGACATGGAGGATTTCGTCTTCGACATCGAAAATCCGGCCTGCCGTTCGGCACTCGGTCGCGCTCTCGGAGGCCGGGGGTCCTTTTCCAGGTTCAGGGATGCGTTGTCGGCTTATCCGGAAGAACGGGAGCGCTGGTTCAAATTCAAGAAGGACCGCGTGCGCTCGCGCGTCCTTGAGTGGCTTTCGCCTCTTAGCATCGAACTCATTGAGAATCCGGAGAAGTAAGAATATGGAAATGAAAAAGGAGTCCGAAGGAGCCCTTGACCGGGCCAGTGCGATAGAAGAGATCAAGAAACTGGGGGCGGAAGATCTCCTTTTTCTAGATCGCGCCATCATAGAGCGGTTGAATCTGATGGCGCAGGCAAAAAGCACCTTGCTTATGGCGGATTTTCACGCCGGAGAGCGCGTCCGATTTCAGGGACCGGACGGGATATCGAAGGCGGGTGTTATTATCCGTCTGAACAGAAAAACAGCTTCTATCCGAACGGATGATGGGCACCAGTGGAATGTGTTCCCCGGTTTTCTAAAAAGAGAACCCGCGCGATGATCAGAAGATCAGGCGGCGCGCGTCAAACGGGGCCTTGAACGTGAGCTATATCATCGTGGATATTGAGGCGGATGGACCGGCCCCAGGCGATTATTCTATGGTCTGTTTCGGAGCGGTGGTTGTGGCGCCATCATTGTCCAAAACTTTTTATGGAAAATTAAGACCCGTTTCAGAAAAGTGGATCCCAGAGGCGCTCAGAGTGAGCGGCTTTAGCCGAGAGGAGACGCTTGAGTTCGAAAGTCCGAAAACAGTTATGGAAAATTCGATGCCTGGATCCTGAAATGCTCAAAGAACAGACCTATTCTTGTTTCGGACAATAACGGGTTCGACTGGCAATTCATCAATTGGTATTTTCACCATTTCCTGGGCCGCAACCCGTTCGGTTTTTCCTCGATGAATCTCGGATCATTTTACAAAGGGCTTGTCCGGGATACTCTCAAAAACTTCAAGCATCTGCGGCAAACAAAACACACGCATCACCCGGTCGATGACGCGAAGGGAAACGCCGAGGCATTGCTTGCGATGGACAGGGACTTTTCTCTGAAAATGTCTCTCGAATAATGCGGAAGGGAGAAATCTACTTTCAAGATCGGAAAAATTTGATTATGAAAAAATGATCTCAAAAACAGTAGTCGTCAATTTCCCGGAGCTTACTTTGAGAGAAGAAGACCGCATAGATAACCTTCGCTATGTTGCAGAAAAGGATATCGCAATAGACCCTCACGGACGAAGTGGAAAAAGAAGTCTAACTGTTGAATTGAGAGCTTTTATCCCAAAGAAGGAGGTCGTTTTGTCGCCATTGCACAATATCCCCCGATACACAACGCCTCTTTCCGAAGAATTCGATGATATTGACTATCAAAGAATCCATTTTTACTAAACTCTCAGGTCACCGTTGATTCTAAAACTCGCCTAGCCAATCCATTTCGGCAGGAATATAATCGCTCGGTCTTTAAACCATTCCAAATGAGGTATGACAACATGCCGAAGGGAAAAATGGGAAACGTAGCGCAATATGTAGTCGCCCGTCTGTCTCAATTAGGCATCACAGATTGCTTCGGGGTACCCGGCGATTTTGCCTTTCCGCTGAACGACGCCATCGTCGCGAACCCGAAGATCCGCTGGGTAGGCTGCTCGAATGAGCTGAATGCTTCGTATGCCGCGGACGGTTACGCCAGAGTAAAAGGGGCTTCGCTCCTCTGTACGACCTACGCGGTAGGAGAATTAAGCGCTTTAAACGGCGTTATGGGTGCCAAAGCCGAGCATGTTCCCGTATTCCATCTGGTCGGTATGCCTACGATGCGGCATCAACGGAACCATAAGGTCATTCACCACACCTTCGGCGATGGCGTATTCCAGAATTTCGCGCCTCTATCCGCCAGCGCCGCATGTGTAAGTGCAGTATTGACTCCTGATAACGTGGCTTCTGAGATGGAACTCGTCATCGCGACCGTCAAGGCCAAAAGCCAACCCGCCTACTTGCTGGTCGCTGAGGATATGGCCTTGGCACCTGTGAACGAGACGAAACCGGCTAGTTACCCAGTCCCTGCATCGGACGCGATCGAGCTAAAAAAAGTGATGGACCGGCTAACGACCATGTTCAATTCCGACCAGCGTGTTATGATCATGCCTTCGTATAAGATCGCACGGTTCCGTCTGGAAAAAGAGCTCCAGGCTGTTATCGAAAAGTCAGGCCGTCCCTTTGCCACCATGGGCATGGATAAGGCTGTCCTGTCTGAAGAGCATCCGCAGTTTGCCGGGATGTATTCGGGCAATCACTCAGATCCGGCCGTGCGGGACCTGGTACAGAGCGCCGACTGGGTGCTGAATCTCGGAGGATCGTTCTTTGATGACAATAATACACTGGCCTATGATTACACTCTGGACGAGCAGAAAGTCGTCACCGTGGATATCGATTTCGTCCGGATAGGAAAGGATATATTTAATCCTGTGCAGTTGAAGGATGTGCTGAACGGCCTTGCCGGAGCCATCCATGCGCCATCGAAGGCCTATCGTGGGCCTGTCCGGTCCGGGATCCCGATAATGGGCGAGCCTCAAGCGCCGATCAGCATAGAGAGCCTCTATTCACGCTACGCGAACTTTATCCGCGAGGGCGATATTGTTATAACTGAAACGGGAAGCCAGGGCTCCGTTGCTTCCCTGCCTTTCCCGAAGAATACGACTTACTACAATCAATCCCAATGGGGCTCGATCGGCTATGCTACGGGGTGCGCTTTCGGGACGGCGCTGGCCGCACCGGACCGGCGGACGGTATTATTTACCGGTGAAGGTTCTCACCAGATGACGGCCAACGAGCTTGGCAACATGGGACGCTACGGTGCCAAGCCGGTTATCTTTCTGTTAAATAATTCAGGCTATATGATTGAGCGGGCGCTAGAAACATCGCCGGACCAGGATTACAACGATCTGGCCCCGTGGAACTATACGGCACTTCCCGCTGCTTTGGGATGCAAGGACTGGTTTGTGGCGCGGGCTACCACTAATGCGGAGTTGGATAATGCGATGGCAAAAGCGCAAATACATAATGGCGCCTGTTACATCGAGATCATCGCCGGCCGCACGGATTTTCCGCCGGGATTGAAGATCATGCACTCCCGTCTCAGAGAAATGTACGGTTTTGATGATGAGCGGGAGATGCCATAATCCGTTCCCTGTCCAAAACTCTAAAATTCGCCCCTGCCTCCTACGCTTAAGGACGATCGACTGAACGGTCAACGCGCCATGCCCGCATAGCACCTCGCCGGAAGCTATAATCCCCGTGTAATCCCTTGTGGTTTTTTTATGATTTTTGGGTAGAATACCCCCCTCATTTCATCTCAAAAGGAGCTCTCTATGTACCGTGAACAGATCAAAGTATTGGATTGCACGATCCGCGACGGCGGCTTGATGAATAACCACGATTTCGATGACCGCTTTGTCCGCGCGATCTTCAAGGCGGTTTCCGAAGCTGGGATCGACTATATGGAGATCGGCTACAAAAATTCCAAAAAACTTTTCCTAGGAGACAAATACGGCCCCTGGAAATTCTGTTCCGATGAAGATATCCTGAAAGTCACGGAAGGCATCCCGTCCAAAACCAAGATCTCGGTCATGGTGGACGTGGACCGCGTGGACCTTGCAGACATCAAACAGAAGAAGGAAAGCCCGGTCACCATGATCCGCACGGCGTGCTATGTCAAAGACGTCGACAAAGCGATCTTTCTAGCCAACCATTTCTCGGATAAGGGCTACGAAACCGCGGTAAACCTCATGGCCATTTCGAAGGTGCTCGAGATCGACCTCAAGGAATGCCTCCAGCAACTCGAGAGGGAGTGCAAATGTAACGCGGTCTACATCGTGGATTCGAACGGCTCTCTTTATCAGGAAACCACCGAATACCTCATCAAGCTGGCCAAGGACATCATCAAGACCAAGGAGATTGGGATCCACGCGCACAACAACCAACAACTCGCTTTCGGGAACACAATCGAAGCGATCATCCACGGCGCTAATTATCTCGACAGCACGATCTTCGGGATGGGTCGTGCGGCCGGCAATTGTCCGACCGAACTCCTTTTGGGATTCCTCAAGAACCCGAAGTTCGACATCCGCCCTGTCCTGGACGTGATCTCCAAGGAAATGGTCCCGCTCAGCAAAGAAGTGGAGTGGGGTTATGTGATCCCCTACGCCATCACTGGCATCCTGGATGAACACCCCAAATCGGCGCTGGAACTTCGCGAGAGCGACAGGAAAGAGAATTACCGCGAGTTCTATGATAGTTTCGCAGGAAGCGCCGAGGTCGACTAAGCGTGGATCTTCAGAGATTCCGCAAGAAACCCCTTTTGGGGATCTTGCGAGGGATCACGCATCCGGAATTAGAACCTTTGTTCGAAACGATCGTCGCCGCAGGACTGCAAACGGTTGAGATCACAATGAACACCGAAGGCGCGACGGGGCTCATCAAAAACGCGGCCAAACTTTACGGCACGCGGCTTTCGATCGGAGCTGGAACCGTTCTGAACTTGAAAGATCTGAAGAGCGCGCTTCGTGCTGGCGCGACATTCATCGTCAGTCCCGTGGTGGTCCCTATAGTGATCCGGTATTGTGTTCGCCACAAGGTCCCTGTTTTCCCCGGAGCACTTGTCCCCCAGGATATTTATGAAGCTTGGCAGGCCGGAGCAACCATGGTCAAGGTATTCCCCTCGGGCCGCTTCGGCCCGCAATACTTTAAAGAGATCAAAGGACCGTTCCCCAAGATCGAACTCCTGGCCTGCGGAGGAGTCACGCCGGAGAATATGCCGGATTATTTCAAATGCGGCGCGAGTGCCATCGCCGTAGGTTCAAGCATCTTCCGCAAGGATTGGATTGCCGAAAAAAAACACAGCCGGATCCGCCAAAAACTTCAGACCTATCTCCGGAAACTTCCTGCGTTTCCTGGTTGACGCAGAGACCTCACGGTAATATCCTTGGGCCTATGCTCAAAGAGAGTCCCCACGCTAAACTGGATCAGAAAACCCAAGATCTCCTTTCCATGGAATTGGGAGATCCGCGCAAACGTCTTTTTACTGTCTTTCTTCTTATCGGCGTGATTCCGGTCCTCGCGCTGGTCTACGTCCTTCATTCTAATCAGATATTCCACGGCCAGACCCTCACCGAAACCGGACCGGTCCTGTTTTTCGCCGGCCTGATCATGACCCTTGGTTCCGCGGTCGGCTACGGCATCGTCCAAAAGATCCTCCTCCAGGTCCTAGCCTACGCAACTCAGGCAAAACGGGCGGATGAGACGAAGTCTTCTTTCGCGATGGCCCTCGCGCATGACCTGAAAAGTCCCCTCCTCGTAATCAAGGCAAATATCTCGAATCTCAAAGCCGGATTTCTCGGAACTCTTTCAGCCAAGCAGGAAGAAGCTCTCACTGTATGCAAGGATGTCGCAGACCGGATGAACGCACTTATCATGGGACTCGTTGAAGCTTACAAGATCGAGGCCAGGATCGCGGAACCTTCAAAGGATCGCTTCGATCTCCTCGACACCCTCAGGGAACAGATACGTGAATGCCAGGCGATCGCCGCATTTAAAAAGATCTCACTTATCGAGGAGTCAGGATCCCTTGAACTTCCCTTTCTGGGAGACCGGAACATGATCCTCCGGGCACTGCACAATCTCCTGAGCAACGCGATAAAATTCACACCCGGAGGAGGGAAGATCACGAACAAGGCATACGCCGAAGGCGGTTTTGGGATCATCGAATGCCGCAACACCGGCCCCGCGATTCCCGCAGATAAGCTCTGCAGGATCTTTGACAAGTTTGAGCGATTGGGCGCCACAGAGGAGGGACACGGGCTCGGCCTCGCAATCACCAAAGATATCGTAGAAATCCATGGAGGAAGTATTTGGGCGAAAAGCGGAACCTTAGAAACAAACTGTTTTACGATCTTATTACCCTTGAGAGAAAAAAAGAACATCCTGGGAGACAAACTATATGAATAAAATTCTTATCGTGGATGACGATCAAGAATTCATCGCAGCTTTTTCGACTTTTCTCACGGGGCACGGCTTCGCAGTCCTGAAAGCATACGATGCTACGCTTGCCCTGAAATTTGCCCGCAAAGAAGCCATCGATCTGATGGTCCTGGATCTCGGACTTCCCGCAGGCGGAGGGCAATTCGTCTTAAGAAATGTCCGGAAATTCGAATCAATGGCCCAGTTACCTATCATTGTTTCTACAGCCAATGTTGCTGAGGGTATCCGGGATGAAGTCCTCGGAATGGGTGCGAACGATTTTATTGCAAAACCCTATGACCTCGAAGCACTTCTTGAAATGATCAAAGCCTACCTTGATCCAAAAACTCCGGATCCTCAACCCCCTCCTGGCATTTAGAGTTCGTTTAGGAACTACCTGGATGGCGAACAAGTTTCAGCGGGTGTCCCTGATTCCCCTCTTTTTTTTCTCATTCGCTGAAGGACGAGGAACCTTTAATACACTCGCCTCGCTTGAGCCTTCAAGTCGCCGTATTTCGTCGCGGTAGCGAGCAGCCTTGTCGAACTCAAGAGAGCGGGCACAGGTTTCCATCCGGGTCTTGAGGAATGCGAGATAATTCTTGGCCTCATACTCCTTGCCCGATTCATGAACAACGTCATGAACAAATGCCTCGGCCTTTTTCCACTGTTCGATCCCGTCCTTGATCTCCTTCTTGATCGAAACTGGTGTGATTTTGTTCGCCACATTGTAATCCGCCTGGATCTTCCGGCGGCGCAAAGTCTCATCGATCGCCCGTTTCATGGAATCCGTGACTTTGTCTCCGTACATAATGACTTTTCCGTTGATATGTCGTGCAGCCCGGCCCGCGATCTGGATTAGTGAAACATCACTCCTCAGAAAACCTTCCTTGTCCGCATCAAGTACGACCACAAGCGAAACCTCGGGAAGATCCAGTCCCTCCCTAAGAAGATTTACCCCGATCAGACAATCGTATTTCTTGAGGCGGAAATCACGGAGGATCTCGACTCTCTCGAACGCATCGAACTCCGAGTGGATATAATTCACCTTGATCCCGATCTCCTTCAGATACCGACTCAGATCCTCTGCCATTTTCTTGGTCAGTGTGGTCACGATCGTACGTTCGCTTCTTTCGGCCCGCGCCCGAACTTCGCCGATCAGATCATCGATCTGTCCTTCGGTCGGACGGACCTCAATCTCGGGATCCATGAGCCCTGTCGGACGGATCACCTGTTCCGCAGCTTCCCGTACGCGTCCCATCTCATAGGGACCCGGAGTGGCTGAAACATAAAGGCATCGCTTCATTTTGCCCTCGAATTCAGGGAACCTGAGTGGCCGGTTATCGAGAGCTGACGGCAGCCGAAAGCCGTGGTCGACCAATACCTTCTTACGCGACGCATCGCCGTTGAACATCCCGCGGATCTGTGGAACGCTTTGATGAGACTCGTCGATGATAACGAGAAAATCCTCAGGGAAATAGTCCAGTAGCGTGTAGGGCGTAGAACCTGCCCCCCGTCCGGAAAGATGCCGCGAATAATTTTCGACACCAGAGCAGTAGCCAACCTCCTTCAGCATCTCAAGATCGTATTGAGTGCGCGATTCCAGGCGCTTCGCTTCGAGGTCTTTGCCCTCCAAGACAAGTTTCTTAACATGTTCTTTCATTTCCTGCTCGATCGAGATGACGGCAGCCTCAAGGCGTTCGCCGGGCGTCACAAAATGTTTTGCCGGATAGATCGCAATTTTTTCGATCTCCCGGATAGCGGTCAGTTTCACCGGATCCAAAAGCGTGATCCGTTCTATGCTTTCAGGGCCGAAGTCGATGCGATAGGGATTTTGTCCATAGGACGGAAGAAGGTCGATCCTGCCGCCGCGCACGCGAAAAGTCCCGCGCCGAAGCTCAGTGTCGACCCTCTCATATTGAAGACTGATCAGGCTCGAAAGGAATTTGTCCCGATCTTCGGGAACGCCTTTCGTGATCGTGACAAGAAGTCCCTGCCAATCTTCCGGCGCGCCCAGGCCATAAATACACGAGACGCTCGAGACAATGATGCAATCCTTGCGGGAAAGAATGGAACTTGTCGCCGAAAGTCTCAGGCGGTCAAGATCCTCGTTGATCGAAGCGTCCTTTTCAATATAGGTGTCCGTATGCGGGATATAGGCCTCGGGCTGATAATAATCATAATAAGAAACAAAATACTCAACCGCATTTTCCGGAAAAAACTCTTTGAGCTCTGAGTAAAGCTGCGCAGCGAGTGTTTTATTGTGGGAAATAAGAAGCGTGGGTAAAGCGAGTTGGGCGATGACATGAGCCATGGTGAAAGTCTTGCCGGAACCCGTCACTCCCTTGAGGACTTGTTCCTTTTGCCCTGTCCGGAATGCCTCCACCAGCTGACGTATCGCCTGCGGCTGGTCGCCCTTCGGGGTCATTGAAGAAATAAGCTTAAATTTGCTCATCTCCGAGATCTCCAATAGATTTATTTTTAAAAACGTCTTTGCTCCGCTATCCGAGGATTTTCTTATCAAAAAATATCCGAAGATTAACGGATCGAATGGGGAACTATCGCATCAGGAGCACGCAAGAACACCGGAGGAACCGAGCTAATACTGTTCTCCAGTTGATATTATGGGTTAACAATACTGTAGCGCATACCCCAAATTTGAAATGTGCTGAGGTGCTACGCGGGAACGGCTAATTTGATCTCGCCGCGCCCGGTGCGTTTGACTTCTAGAAGAGCGTTATCCGCTAACTCGATGAGTATTTTCTCATCCATCCCCTTATGGGGATCGAACCGTACGACACCAAAGCTGGCCGTAAGCTTCACCGGCTTGCCCTCTGCGTTAAATTCCAGATCCCGGATGGCATGGCTGATCATGCCCACACGGCGCATCATTTCTTCGGTAGTCGCTTTATCGATGATGCACATGAACTCATCTCCCCCATACCGCCCGATGTAACTGTTCATACGCATCATGTCCCGCACCGTCTTGGCTATTCCGGAAATAACCTGGTCGCCGAAAACATGTCCGTAGGTGTCATTGATATCTTTAAAGTGATCAATGTCAAAAATGATCAGATAAAAATAACTTTTTGTCATCTGGCAGTTCAGGATCTTTTCATTCAAGATCTCGAAGAAATACCGCCGATTGTAGATCTTAGTCAGATCATCCACCTTGGACTTCTCATCCGCCATCCCGTAGAGGATCCTCAACTTCCGGTCGCTCTCCTTGAGTTCTTCATTGTGAAGATAGGAATTATAGTGCTGGATGCTATAGAACTTCGTTAGCATCGACGCAAAAAGTGCTGTCACGGCCATTAGCACAGTGCCCACGATTAGGCTCGGCATATCAAAACCCGCATAATTGTTCAGGCATGCCGAAACGTAAAGCACAAGGGAGATAAGACAGACCCCGAGGGTATGCCAGAAGCGAAAACCGTTGACGATACTCACCCCCATCAGCGTAAGATTGATCACCGCAAAGTAGGGACTGGAAGCGCCGTTCGACGCCCAGATCATCGTGCAAAGACCGGCTGTATAGAGCAATGCGATCACATCGAGGGTCCAGATGCTGAATCTCTTGGTCGCATTAAAAAAATTCGGAAGGCAGATCAGCACGGAAGGATAAATGACCGCAAGCCTCATTTGACGGAAAAAAGACGTATAAGCGGGGTACATGACACGATCGAGAGCGTAGAAAGCAAGATGCATACTTACCCCGATTACGGTCAACAGAATCGTGCGATAAGCGATTGTCCGCGCAACAACCTCCTTGTATTTTTGGAGCATCGCTTTTTGCGCTACCGATGATGCTTCCGGTACGGAATATCTCCGCCGTTCGAAAATCGGATCCTGCCTCAAATCTACGACCATATTCGATTTCCCTTTGTTTATATTTTCCGGTCCAGATGCAATATTATGTCTATTTATTGGTCAATAAGAAGCGAAAAATCAACAGCTTTGACGGAATGCGTGAGAGAGCCGACCGATATGCTATCGACACCGGCAGCCGCGAACTTGCGCACATTCTCGATCGTGATGCCCCCGGAAGCTTCAAGCAGGATCTCCGGCGCTTCCTTGCGAACGATCTCCACCGCCCGCTTTGCTTCCTTCGGAGTAAAGTTATCAAGCAACATCACTTTGGGACGGAGGCCTATGGCCTCCCAAAGTTCCCCCAAAGTACGGACTTCGATCTCAAATTTGCCGGCATGACGCTGCAGTTTTTTAAGATCTCCGTGAACCCTGTGATTCTCCTTGATCATGATAAATTCATCAAGACCCTGGCGATGATTCCTCCCGCCTCCGACCTGCACGGCAACTTTTTCCAACTCGCGCCAAAGGGGTGTGGTCTTGCGGGTGTCCAGAATGAGCGCGGGATATTTTTTCACTCGCCGGGTGAATTGGCGCGTCTTGGTCGCGATCCCGGAAAGATGCCCGATGAAATTCACCATCGTGCGCTCGGCTTTGAGGATCGAACGGATGGTGCCGCGCATTTTAAAAACGGTCTTTCCCGGCCGGAGCTTGCCACCGTTATGCACGAGGAATTCAAGCTTCACTTTGGGATCCACGATCTTGAAGATCTCCATCACAAGGCGCTCGCCGCAAAAGATGCCCAGAGCCTTGGCGATCACGCGGGCAGTTCCCCGCGCATGCGGAGGAATCAGCAAATTCGAAGTGATGTCCCCTCCGCCGATATCTTCGTGGAGAGCTTCCTTCAGAAAATTCAGTGTGCGGCGAGAAACGGGCAGAGGATGTCCGTGAACACCTTCGATCCGGAGCTCCGGGCCAGATTTAGAAGCTTGCGAGCTGGGTCTGGTAGGATACAAGAAGTTTTTGGGCATCGACAAGTTTCTCTTTCTCTTTTTCCAGGATCTCTTTCGGCGCTTTTTCCGCGAAGGAGGGGTTTTCAACTTTATTACGGATGTTTTTTATCCATTGTTCGGTCTCCTGGATCTTTTTTTTGAGACGGTTCTTCTCTTCTTCCGGGTCCCGGATACCTTCAAGCGGAATGAACACATCGAACGCGGGATAAGAGTGCGCGGCCATCGCGCCCTTCTTCTGAAATTCCAAAACGCATTGTAGCGCTTCTAGACGGCCGAGGACCTTCACCTCACGTTCGAAGGTCTTAAGGATCTCCTGCGTCTTGGGCTCCTTACAAACCAGGATGGCCGTTATCTTATCGGTCGGCGCGATTTGAAAACGGACCCGGAGATCACGAATACCGCTCACGGCGTCCTGCAAAAGTCCGATCGCCTTTTGTGCAGCTTCATCATGAAATGCTTTTTTTTCATCATGTGGCCAGGCGGCGAGCATGATTGACTCCGGCCAATTCTCCGAGCCTGCGGCTTTAGACTTGAATATCTGCCAGATCTCTTCGGTCATGAACGGCATGAAGGGGTGAAGAAGCCTAAGCATCCGCTCACAAACAAAGAAAAGAACTTTCTGGGTTTGAACCTTTAGCAAAGCATCTTCGGATTGCACCATCGGCTTCGCGAGCTCGATATACCAGTCGCAGAAATCATCCCACACGAGATGATAAAGTTCGGTCGTGGCCTGAGCGAGGCCGAATTGAGACAAGAGACGTTCGATCTCGGCGGTCTTCTCTTCGAATCTTGAAAGGATCCAACGGCTTGGAAGAGAAAGTTCCATTTGTTTGAATTGCCGGGGATCAGCTGATGCAGACTCCAGGTCTTTGATCTGCATGAGGACAAAACGGCAGGCATTCCATACTTTCGTCGCAAAATTGCGTCCTACTTCAAATTTCTCACGGGAAAGATAAACATCTTGAGCGGAAAGCATGACAAGACTGTAACGGAGGGCATCGGCCCCCATCTCCTCGATGACTTCCAACGGATCGATGGAATTCCCAAGGGATTTAGACATCTTAAGGCCGCTCGCCGCACGGACAGTGCCGTGAATTTGGACCCGCGTGAATGGGACCGCGTCCAGGAATTCCAGCCCGGCCATGATCATACGCGCCACCCAGAAGAAAATGATCTCCGGAGCGGTCACGAGATCAGAGGTGGGATAGAATTTTTTAAGATCTTCAGTTTTTTCCGGCCATCCAAGCGTCGAGAATGGCCAAAGCCAGCTGGAGAACCAAGTGTCGAGGACGTCGGGATCCTGCTTGATATCCTTTGAACCGCAGTGCGGGCACTGCGTAACGTGTTCCCGTGAGACGATGATTCCATTCTTTGAGTCCACGGTCGACGGTCCATGGTCTGCGGTCTTTCCAGATTGATCCTGCGCGCATTTTGCGCAGTACCAGACGGGAAGCCGATGCCCCCACCAGATCTGGCGGGAAATGCACCAATCACGGATCCCCGTAAGCCAGTTCCTATAAACCTTGGTCCAGCGCTCCGGATAAAAAACGGTTTTCCCCTCGTCATGCGCCTTGAGCGCCTTTTCCGCGAGAGGCTGCATTTTGACGAACCATTGTTTTGACAGGTAGGGCTCGACGACGGTATCGCAACGGTAGCAGTGCCCGACAGCGTGAAGATGAGAATCACGCCGGACAAAGAATCCCTGCTCATCCAGATCCTGAAGAACTTTCTTGCGCGCTTCAAAGCGATCCATCCCCTTATAGGCGCCGCCGTGCTCGTTGATCTTCCCGTCCGGAGTCATAACATTGATCTGCTCAAGCTTATGGCGGTGGCCCATGGCAAAATCATTCGGGTCATGCGCGGGCGTCACCTTCACGATTCCGGTCCCGAATTCAGGATCGACAAATTCGTCGGCGATCACCGGGATCTCGCGATTCACCAGTGGAAGCAGAACCTTTTTCCCGATCAAATGTTTATAGCGAGGATCGTTCGGATGCACCGCAACCGCAGTATCCCCGAGCATGGTTTCGGGACGTGTCGTTGCGACCACGAGATGGTCTTCGCCCATTTTTTCATAAGGAGGTTTGCAACCTACGATCGGATATTTGAGATGATAAAGCCCGCCCTGCATGTCTTTGTGAGCGGCCTCTTCATCGGAAAGCGCGGTCTGACAGCGCGGGCACCAGTTAATGATGTAATTCCCGCGATAGATCAGTCCTCGTTCATAGAGTGTAACAAACGCCTCGCGTACGGCCTTGGAAAGTCCCTCATCCATCGTAAACCGCTCGCGCGTCCAATCGCAGGAAGATCCGAGGCGACGGAGTTGACGCGTGATGGTTGAACCATTTTCATTCTTCCATTTCCAGACTTCTTCGAGGAATTTCTCACGGCCGAGATCCCAACGGGTCTTCTTTTCCTTCGCGAGTTTTTTCTCGACCACATTCTGCGTCGCGATCCCCGCGTGATCGACGCCCGGCACCCAGAGCGTATCCGCACCTTTCATGCGATTCCACCGGATAAGGATATCCTGGATGGAACTATTGAGCGCATGGCCCATGTGCAGAATACCAGTGACGTTTGGCGGTGGGATGACGATGACATAAGGTGGCAAGGGACAAGAGGCAAGGGACACGTCTTCTTTCTTATCACTTGACCCCACACCCTTAACCCGGTCACTAGCCGGCTTGAAGTAGCCCTTCGATTCCCAAAGGGAATACCACTTCGTCTCGACTTCCTTGGAATTATATTGTTTGTCTAAATCGGTCATAAGTTATAAGCGGTAAGGGATAATCTTTTGAATTTTCAGCTTATCCCTTATCACTACGGTTAGCCTTTATGCAATTTATACTCGATTGCTTCGACGAGAGCGCGCCAGCTGGCCTCGATTATGTTCTCGTGAACGCCGACCGTGGTCCAGGTCTTGTTCTTGTCCTGAAACTCAATGAAGACGCGCACTTTGGCGGCCGTGCCGGCTTCGGAATTGACTACACGCACTTTATAGTCGGTCAGATGGATCTCAGTGATCGACGGGAAAGAACGGCCGAGGGCTTTCCGGAGCGCGGAATCAAGCGCGTTAACGGGGCCATCCCCTTCCGCGGATTCCACATGCTCAACCCCGTTGGCGATTACGCTCACATCCGCCACCGAGCGCGGCTGGCTACTACCGATGCTGTCGGTACGCACCGAGATATCATTGACCGTAAAGAACGGCTTAAACTTGCCGAGCACTCGCTGGACGAGCAATTCAAAACTCGCTTCCGCGGCTTCAAACTGATAACCCTCGTATTCCATGCGCTGGATTTCGGAGAGTATCTTCTTGGCCTCGGGAGAATCCTTCTGGAACTTCATCTCAAGTTCCTGCGCCTTAATCATAATATTCGTCTTGCCGCCAAGTTCGCTCACGAGATATCTGCGGTGATTGCCGACAGTTTCCGGCTTCACATGTTCGTAAGTGTTCGCATTCTTCACCATGGCGTTGATATGAACGCCTCCTTTATGAGCAAAAGCGGACCTGCCCGTGAACGGCTGATTGTTCACAAGCGGCAAATTGCAGACTTCCGCGACGTAATGCGAAAGCGCGGTAAGCTCAGCAAGCTTCTTCGCGGGAAAACATTTGATCCCCATCTTAAGCTGCAGGTCCGGGATCACGCTCACGAGATTCGCGTTCCCGCAGCGCTCACCGAAACCGTTGATGGTTCCCTGAACTAAAACGCAGCCTTCGCCAACAGCCTGAACGGTATTCGCGACCGCGAGCTCAGCGTCATTATGGCAATGAATGCCGAGCGGGGTTTTAACAGAGCGTCTGACTCTCAAGATCGCGTGACGGACCTCATGCGGCAATGTACCGCCGTTCGTGTCGCAAAGTGTAAGATTATCCGCACCGGCTTTCGCGGCCTGCTGAAGTGATTTGAGCGCGTATTCCGGATTCGCCTTGAATCCGTCGAAGAAATGCTCGGCGTCATAGATCACTTCTATCTTCCGGTCCTTAAGGAACGCGACCGTTTCATAAATCATCAGAAGGTTTTCTTTAAGCGAGGTCTTGAACACTTCCGTAACATGCATATTCCAGGATTTTCCGAACACCGTCACGACCTTGGTCCCGGCATCGAGCAGGGCCTGGATCTGCGTATCGTCCCTGACCTTCGTGTGGGCGCGGCGTGTGGAGCCGAATGCCGCGATCTTGGAATTTCTGAGTCCGGCCTTCTTGACCGCCAGAAAGAATTCCATATCCTTCGGGTTCGAGCCTGGCCATCCGCCTTCGATGTAATGCATGCCGAACTGATCCAGCCGCTTCGCGATCAGCACCTTGTCATGGCTCGACAAACTGATCCCCTCAGCCTGTGAGCCGTCACGAAGTGTCGTGTCGTAAAAAAAGATTTTTTTATTTTTGACTGTCATTTATTTTTCCAAAGTCTTCAAGAATTCCCCATATTTTTTACCGTAGGCAAATTTGTTCATTATAAGCAAAAGTATCCCCACGGTAAGAAACATCAGAATTAGACCGTATCTTAGATTGAAGGACATCCCTATTCGCACCAACCCAGCCCCCGTACGAACTCCAACAAACCAAGCTGTCATTACAAAAAGCATTAGAACAACCACTAATTCTTTCTTTTTTATTTTAATCTCCCCGTCTTGTCATTCCCGCACCTTATACACACCCGGTGTGAAATATCGGGCTCCCAAATCACACACTGGGTGCGTGAAGAGGTTGTCGCTCTTTATTTCTTCCCGAGGCCGAAAGCTTTGTGAATAACTTGGGCGGCGAGCTTGCCTTTGTCGCCGGCGACCACGACGGAGATCTTGATCTCGGAAGTGGAGATCATATCGATATTGATCTTATTCTTGGCGAGCGTGGAGAACATCTTGGACGCGATACCCGAATGCGAGCGCATGCCGATCCCGACGACTGAGACCTTCGCGATATTTTCATCACTTATAATTTCGCCCACCCCAAGCTTTTTCGCGTTCGCCTTCACGACTTTGAGCGCTTTCTGAAGCTCGTTCTTGAAAACCGTGAATGAAATGTCGGTGGCATTCGTCTTTGTCTTGTTCTGGATGATCATATCCACGTTCACGTTCGCGTCCGCCAGAGTCTGGAACACCTTGGCCGCCACGCCCGGACGGTCCGAAACGCGGAACAGGGTGATCTTGGCTTCATCTTCTGCGAGGGCAACGCCGCTGACAACGACTTCTTCCATTTTCTTATTCTCCTTCGTGATAAGAGTTCCAGGGACATTCTTGTGGGAATTACAGACCCAAATGGGCATATTGAATTTTTTTCCGACCTCGATCGAACGCGAGTGCATGACCTTCGCTCCGAGCGACGCAAGCTCGAGGATCTCGTCATAGGTGGCAATGTTCATCTTCCGGGCTTCAGGGATCACGCGCGGATCGGCGGTGTAGATCCCATCCACATCCGTGTAGATCTCGCAATGTTTCGCCTTGAGGGCCACGGCGAGCGCCACAGCCGTCAGGTCTGAGCCGCCACGGCCAAGCGTGGTAATCTCACCCGAAGGCGTCTGGCCTTGAAAGCCCGCGACGATCACGATCTTTCCGGCCGCCAAAGCCTGCTTGATACGGACCGGACTGATATTCTGGATTCGGGCCTTGCTGTGAAACTCATCGGTCATAATGCCGACTTGCGGGCCGGTAAAAGAGACAGCCTGGTGGCCAAGCTTATGGATCGCCATGGCCAAAAGAGCGATCGAAACCTGTTCTCCAGTCGAGAGAAGCATGTCCATCTCGCGTTGTTCGGGATCTTTATTGATCTGATCCGCGAGCGTGATGAGATCGTCGGTCATATCACCCATGGCGGAAACCACCACCACAACCTTGTTGCCTGCTTTTTTTGTTTTGATCACGCGCTGGGCGACTCTTAAAATTTTTTCCGCGTTCGCGACTGAAGAGCCGCCGTATTTTTGTACTATGAGGGACATTTCTTCTTCCTTTATTTTATAATTTTAGAATGTCATCCCCGAATGCCTTTACCTGCCCGATAAAAAAGGCAGGTCCAGGACTGGATTCCCGCTATCGCGGGAATGACACAACAAAGACAGGTTATCCTGCCTTCGCCATGAAAAACGGCATCAACTCCGTCGTTTTCAGGAACTTCAACTCCGAGGTCTTAGCCGCGATCTCCGAGAAACGTTCGATCTCTCCGACCATGACGTTCTTGCCCGTCATGAGGAACGGAACGCTATCGCGAACGATCTCCTTCATCTTCCAGAGTGTTGCATGGCCCGGTGTCACGAGCAGTCGAGATTCCTTGGAGCGCTCCAGGTACTTCCGGATCTTGGAGAGAACAAAAAAATCGATTCCCTCGATCGCCGAGATCTTTTGCTTTACATCCCCGGTCCTCGCCGCTTCCCCGGGTGTATGGATGTAAAGACACACAAAATCCTTTTCTTCCAGAGCATCGAGCGCGACCTTGGAGATCTTGTCATAAAAAACATTCGGTTCATCGCCTTCCGCTTTGACCTCCATCACGGTCAACCCGGCCATACGCCCCAATCCTTTGGCGTACTCGCGCGTGGCGACCATCGCGCCGCCTGAAACATCAAAACATTCGCGGAAAGGCTTGAGGGCCGGTTTTTTCCCCTGGCCCCAAAGCCATATCATGTTCGCGGGATTCTCACCGAGATCCACACGCACCTGATTGATCTCATGGTCCTGCAAAAGAAGCTTGGCGTCATACATGAGCTTGCGCATCAGTTCTTCGCCGGGTCCGCGGGGAAGCACTGCCTCGATCTTCTCCCCGACCGCGCTTTCCGGCGGCTGGGTCTTCGCCGAAAGCGCATCATACCCGTTCGCGTCCTTGATCACCGCAAGATGCCGGTGTCCGGTTCCCGAGAAGAACCTCACAAAATCACTCGAGACCTTTTTATTTAGAAAATTCACAAGGGCCTTCGCTTCTTTGGTCGTAAGCGCCCCGGCGGTCGGATCCGCCAATGTCCCGGCAGCCTCGGTAATAAAATTCATGCAGAAAGCGACTTCCTTATCGTCGAGCGTCAGTTCCTTGTCAGCGGCCTCGAGAGGTCCGCGCCCCGTATAAAGCGTCGCGGCATCGTACCCCAAAATATTAAAAAGACTGATGTCCGCGGAAAGCGGCAGCCGTTCCGACACAAGCTTCGCCGTTCCCACCTTCCCGTTCTTCGCAAAAAAATTAAGATTCGGAACCTTGGCTGCTTCCAAGGGTGTTTTCCCCCCGAGCTCTTCGGTCGGATGATCCGCAGCGCCTGCAAGCACTACAACAATGGATTTCATCGAATGACCTCCTTAACGGCCTCAAGCGTGGATGGAACTTTTAAAATAGGATCTTCAAAACTAAGCGCGAAATCCGGATCCTTCAACCCGGAACCCGTAAGCGTGATCACGATACGGGAACCTTCCTTGAAATATCCTTTTTTCGCGAGATTAATCACGCCCGCGACGGGTGCGACACTGGCCGGTTCCGCGAACACGCCTTCGCGCTCCGCGATAAACCGGTAGGCCTTCGTGATCTCTTCGTCCGTCACGCTATCGATCAACCCGCCCGATTCATCACGCGCGGCCACCGCTCCCTGCCAGCTCGCGGGATTCCCTATACGGATCGCGGTAGCAAGAGTCTCCGGATTTTCCACAGGATGCCCCAGAACGATCGGCGCCGAACCCGCGGCCTGGAACCCGAGCATCTTGGGAAGGATCTCGGACTTGCCCGCCTTTTTATATTCTTTGTAACCTTTCCAATAGGCCGTAATATTGCCCGCGTTCCCCACCGGAATCGCGTGATATTCGGGCGCGTCACCAAGATCATCGACAATCTCAAACGCTCCGGTCTTCTGACCTTCGATGCGGTAAGGGTTAATAGAATTCACGAGCGTGATCTTGCCGTCTTTTGTGATGTCCTTGACCAGGTCCAGGGCCTTGTCAAAATTCCCCTCGATCATGATCACCTTTGCGCCGTAACGGTACGCCTGCAAAAGCTTTCCCTTGGCTATCTTCCCTTCCGGGATCAGCACATAGCATTTGAGACCGCAGCGGGCGGAATAGGCGGCCGCCGAAGCGGAAGTATTGCCTGTCGAGGCGCACATGACGGCTTTTGATCCCGCTTCCACAGCTTTGGAGATCGCCATGGTCATGCCGCGATCCTTGAAAGAACCCGTCGGATTCAGCCCCTCGAACTTGTAATAGATGCGGATGTTCTTGAGCCCAAGCTCCACGGGCAACGCTTCGGCAAGGATGAGCGGGGTGTTGCCCTCGTTGAGCGAAATGATCGGAGTTTTATCGGTCACAGGAAGATATTCCTGATAGCGTTCGATGATCCCGATCTTTTTGACTGCGTATTTCCCCATACCGTTAGACCTCTTTAAAACGCTAGTTTTTATTTAAACTGAATGTTGTGAAGTCAAGTTTATAGGATACTGACGGTCTGCCATTTACAGACGTTTGTTTCAGGACAACATAATGGCTGTCCGATGCCCATTTAAGATTTGGTGAGACCTGACATTGATCCTCACCCTAATCTATTTTTTCACCAACAGCAATATTCCGGTCGACGTAAAAACACAAGCTGCCAAGAAGCAATAGCACTGCGACGGCGCTAATCCCCTTGACTGCGTATTGTCCCATTTTTCCCTTTTCAATATTTAGCGTACTGCTCAGTGAAAATCTTTCCTCTGTCCGCTATTCCCTGCGTTTAAGCTTCTTCGATGCGAATGACTTGAGTTTTTCCTTTGATGCAGGACATGCTGTCGATCTCGCGGATCGCAGCGCGCAACTCTTTTTCATGCGTGTTATGCGTCAACAAAATGAGCGGCACCACGCGGCCAGCGCTCCGCTCGCGCTGCATGACATCGGAAATACTGATCTTGTGCTTCCCTAGGATCTTCGTGATCCCCGCGAGAACGCTTGGCTTGTCGATCACATAGAACCGGAGGTAATAACGCGACTGGATCGAAAAAATACTTTTCACCGGCATCATCTTCCCGAGAGCGCGGACCATGAAACGGTCATCTGCCGGTCCCGCGGCCCCGGCCTTCGCGATATCCACAATATCCGCGATCACGGCGCTTGCGGTCGGATGCGGCCCGGCCCCGCGGCCGTAAAAAAGCACGTCGCCCACTTCATCGCCGCGCATCAGGATCGCGTTGAATGATCCGTTCACGTTGGCGAGGATATGTGCGTTTGGCAGAAGCGTCGGCTGAACACGCGCTTCCATGCCGCTTCCCGATTGTTTGGCGATAGCAAGCAACTTGATCGTGTACCCGAATTCCTTGGCGAAAGCGATGTCATCGCTCGAGATCTCGGTGATCCCCTCGCAGTAAATGTCCTTGAATTTCACTTTGCCGCCGAAGGCAAAACGCGCGAGGATCGCAAGCTTGTGCGCCGCATCGTGCCCGCTGACATCAAGGAACGGATTCGCCTCGGCAAACCCTTGCTGTTGGGCCCCGGCGAGCGCCTCGGCAAAGCTCATGCCTTTGGCCGTCATCTGAGTCAGGATATAATTCGTGGTCCCGTTGATAATGGCGTGCACGGAATCGATCTTGTTCGCGGCGAGGCCTTCACGCAGAGCCTTAATGCAAGGAATGCCCCCGCCGACGCTCGCTTCAAAACAGACCCAGCGTTTCATTTTATGGGCAAGTTCAAAGATCTCATCGCCGTATTCGGCCAAGAGAGCCTTGTTCGCCGTCACCACATGCTTCCCGTTCCGGAGAGCTTCTTTGATCAGTTCGCGGGCGATCGTCGTACCGCCGATCAGTTCCACCACCACATCCACGGACGGATCCCGCACAACCGCGAAAGCGTCCTTGGTCAAAATACTTGCCGGAGGACGGACCTTCTTATTCCTCTCAGGATATTTTTCCGCGATCTTCACGAGCTCAAAGGAAACCCCGAGCTCCCGCGCGAACAAAGCCTTCTTCGCCGTAAGGATCTCATAGAGCCCGGTACCGATCTGCCCAAGTCCGAGAAGTCCGATATTGATCTTTTTCATTTCATTTCCCTACCTTTTTGCAGGATAGTCTGTGCCGGATGACGCTAACTCAAATCATGGCAAACTCTTAAGAAAGGCGCGTCAGTATATCGCACCTCTGAGGGAAAATCAAACAGCCCTTCCTCGCGGACACGGGCTTGGGGTGCATGACCGTAGCTGCGAGTAAAAACTGCCGATAATCTCCTGAGCCCCGACACGATGTCTGGGCACAAACCAGGAGGTGGGGATTGGTTCGTCAACTATC
>Ga0114951_10002166_pt1 | contig 22725 bp, 32 predicted proteins | sample AM7aDNAmetaG_FD_88677 | JGI IMG/M metagenome (GOLD analysis project Ga0114951, IMG submission 88677) | Freshwater microbial communities from Finland to study Microbial Dark Matter (Phase II) - AM7a DNA metaG | ecosystem: Environmental > Aquatic > Freshwater > Lake | place: Finland: Lake Alinen... | reverse complement strand
TTCTTGATGTTGAACAAGAGAGCAGGATCTCTCCAGATGCCTCTATGCCATCTCGCTGGAATGGCTTATGGGAAGGCCCACAACCTACCCAACTTGCTACAGCCCAAATCAATGGTGTGCAACGTGGTTTTGCCTTCTCATTTGATGCAGATAATGTGAATCGTCTTTACGAGTTACAAAGCAGTAGTTCATTACTTACTGGAGTAGATGATTATTCAGTTCAGTATGGAAACGTAAAGATTGGTTCATATTTTACTACCAAGAGGTATGACTTTACGCCTAACCCCGGAGCTTCCAAGTTTGTCCGTAAACAGCTTGTAGGTGGAGAGGTGTGGGTCTCAAATCTCGAAGAAGCCATTACTCTTGGGTGCGAGTTCCGCCCAGATTCCTATGCCTGTTTTAATACCCTTTCATACCCGATTACGATTGGGTTAAATGAATGTACTCCAATTACAGCGGATTGTGTGCCCAAAGTGTCACAACCTCGCTACCAGCAATTAAGGTTCCCTACTCCAGACATAGATCAGTGTGAAATGTATTCCCAAATACCTTTGCAAGAAGGAGCAGAGTTCCAAGTAAAGATTAACATAACTGGATCTTGTATTGTCGATAGGTTGAGGCTTGCAGTTATCTTCAACGATAGTATTGATCTTCCTCAAGGAAATTGCCCTGATACTTTCTATAATGATCCAGAACCAGTTCAGTGTGCTTGCCAACCTGACTTGGATTACTATCGGATTGTTCCCCTCCCAACTGCCATCTCGTCTGTTGCTGGATAAAAGCATTGCTAATTACTTAAAATAAGGCTACAAATCAAATAATTATGCAGAACCAGAGTTCTCCAGCACAACTTCTTTTCCCGACTGTCCCTAACAACTATTGTCCAGAGGGCCAGTGGAGTGATATTTTTAACAGCTTTATTCAGCTTTATTTAAACAACGGAACGGTAAATATCCCCGGTCTTGGGCAAGTTACTCCAGCACAGATTGCTACGATTAATCAGAATATCCAGAATCTCCAGAATGAGTATAATGCTTTAGCGGTTAATGTTCAGCAAGGAACCACAAGTATTACTGCTGGAGCGTCAAAAATTTATACAGTAAGTTTTGCAAATAATATGCCTAATACAACTTATCAAGTTGTAATTGAACCATTAACTGCATCAACTACTACTACAGGAACATGGTCTTGGGCTATTATAACTGGAAGTAAAACAACTACTGGATTTCAAGTCTTGTTTACTGACGCAACAACAGCTTCAATTACAGGATTTAACTGGACAGTCTCATCTATCGCATCATCCTAACCTAAACTAACAACAAACTAAACATATGGCTAAAGACATCAACAGGGCAACAGAACCCAAACTTCAGAGTGAAGGATTCAGCACCCGTGGAACCGTCAAAGAAGGCATGAGCAATCATCCCAAAGGTACGGAGTTCAGCGGAATCTTCTACGCTGGCAAACTCCAACCCGAACCCACTTCCCCTGGTCGTGGTTCTTCCAAGAAATAATATGGCATCTCACGGAGTCCAATACACTGTCGATAAAACAGAACGTGGTATTGTCTCTGATTCTGCTACTCCGCAACCTATGCAGAGGGTGCAGATCAAGGGAGATATTCCTACTATTCGTGCTTATAAGGATGCTCGTACTGCCCGTATCAAATCAATTGGTGAGTCCTGCCAGAGTGCATTCTCTGTAGGTGGGCCAGCTAATGAGAGTGGAATGGGTAAGAACGCTAATCCTTTCCAAGCTGATTGGCTGTAATATGTCTCTTTCAAAGCTCCCTACCAATGGGGCAATGAGGAGCAGAATGCTCAAGGTGAAAGCATCTCCGTCGATTAAGTTGACGGATGTGAAGACCACTACTGGCCCACAATTGAAAGCCACAAGGAATCTTGTGGGTAGTCCCATTACCCGTGGAGAGATGATCTAGTTTATGGCCTCTTCATCTGGAATATATTGCTGGAAACATATTGAAAGCGGTAAGCGATATATTGGTCAGGCCATGAATATGCTTAAAAGAATGTCATCTCACAGAACAAGATTGCGTGGAAAGTATCATGATAATGAACATTTCCAAAGAGCATGGTCAAAATATGGAGAAAGTGCATTTGAATTTTCTGTAATTGAATTTTGTCCAGAAGAAATTCTTTCATGGAAAGAAGAAGATTGGATTTCAAAATATAAAGTTACTGACCAAAATTTTGGATATAATCTAACAACTGGTGGTGAAAATCCCAAGCATTCAGAAGAGACAAAAAGGATAATTGCAATTTGTAGCACAGGAAGAAAACACTCCCAAGATACTTGCCAAAAGATTTCTAAAGCAAGAAAGGGTATTGTATTTTCTGTAGAACATAAAAAAAAGTTATCAGATGCCGCAAAAGCAAGAGGAATTACAAAAGCAACTCGTATAAAAATGATCCAATCAGGAAAAGCCAAAAGAATTGCACTTAAAGCAATTATTGGTATATAAATACTTATTTTTATGCTTTATTCTGTTCAAGATATGCTTCCATTAATTGCCACATATGCTGGCAATAGTGGAACTTGCAATCAAGCTGTTCAGTTAAAATATCTTAATAAGGCACGTTCACTTTTATGGAATAAAGTCGATGTTGATGCTTGTACAGATTATGTATGCATTGCTTGCGTAAATCAGCTATTGACTCTCCCTAGCATCTACAAGCAAGTAAGGCTTGCATGGATTGATGGTGTTCCCGTCTCTTTGGGAAATGAATGGTATCAGAGCATCCCCCAAGACTCATGGGGTGATGCCTCTAGTGGTGGCTATGGCAATGGTTGGGGACAAGGGTATGCTTGGAATGGTGGAAACAAGAAGTTCATCGAGGTTGGGGGGAAGCACGTTACTTTCCAGAACTATGATGCCTCACCATATCAGCTCGCAATCGAACCAGAATCCACGCTAGACGTAGGCAAAGAGATTACCCTATTCGGTGATAATGCTTATGGAACTCGCATCAGTGAGACGCTTGTTTTGGGAACTGCTCCAACCTTTACTTACTCCGTAAATTACTTTAAGACTGTCTTTGCTTGCACGAAGTCACAGACTGCTGGACGCATTAGGTTGTACGCTTGGGATTCTGACAATAGTGCTAGGATGCTGATGGCAGTTTACCAGCCTTACGACATCAACCCATCTTTCCGTAGGTACTATATCCAAGGCAAAGTAAGGGAATCAGTGATTCTTTATTGTAAGAAAAACTATTACGATCTTACCGATTTAACCGAACAGGTGGAGTTTACTCCAGAGGCAATGATCTCTGCTGTCATGGCAGTTGTCTATCGTGAGAATAAGGGTAGTGATCAGTTGTATGCTACCTCTCTCCAAAATGCGATTTTTGAAGTCAATAGGGAAACTGCTGATAAGGAAGAACCTACTGGTAGTGCCATTAGGCAATTCTCAAATAACATGATGCTTAATGCTTTGATTCCTACTTATGTGTGGGATGATGGAGCAACATGGCCTTATTGATATGGAAGAGCTTACTGAAATATCTGCAATAGATCGAGTTGAGGCTGAATTAGCCAATATGACTCCAGTAGATTTACCATTAGAGCATTTCTTTCCTCCGGGACTATATGTGCGAAAGATATTTATGCCAGCAGGGTCTTATGTTGTTTCAATGAAACATAAAACAACTCACCCTTTCTTTATCCTAAAAGGAAAAGTTGCCGTTCTTAAAGAAACCAATGAAGGTGGATTTGAACAAGAGGCTTTATATTCTGGAGGAGATATGGGAATTACCAGACCCAATACTAAAAGATTTCTATTTAATATTGAAGATACCACATGGGTAACTTGCCACGCTAATGCGGAAAATATTGAAGATCCAGATCAAATAGTATTAAATATCTCGGAAAGAACTGATAATCCTTTGATTGATAGTAATGACATTAAATTCAATCAATGGAAAAAAGACATCAGCCCTAGTTTAATACACTCAACTAAAGAACTTGAATTGCCATGCGCTTCTTAATTCCACCACAAACTATCGCTGAATATAAGCATCGTAAGATGCCTGTGTTTGAGACACTTGCCACTATTGGTGTTGCTGCAGGAACTGCTGTAGTAGGTGCTGCCGCAAGTTATGGAGCATCAAAGTTATTGAGTGGTGGTGGGCCTCCAGGATCTAGCTCCTATACCGGTGGTCAATATGTCCCTACTGCCGCAAGCTTTTCCGCTGCACAACAAGCTCAAGAAAAAAACTTACTTGGATCTGCTTATGATCCGAATAGTAGTTTAGGTTTTGCTCAACAGTTTGCAAATGCAGGAACCAAACAAAATATAAACCTTCAAAATAAGGTTACACCGGGTTCTTCTGCACAACGTGAACTTGCCCAACAGCAACTTAATTCTTACATCCAAGGGCAAATTCCTCAAGATGTTCAGCAGAATATCAATCGTCAAGTAGCACAGAACCTTGGTGGTGGATTTAACCTCTTCTCTGGTGGTGGACAAGCTCCACAGAATTTCGCTCGTAACATTGGTCAGACAAGCCTTGGGCTTTCCCAATTTGGATTGAGTGCGGCTCCTACATGGCAACAGCTCGCTAATAGCATGGTTGTTTCACCTGCAACTGGAGCGCAAGTTGGGTTTATGGCTGGCCAACTTGGGAATCAACAAGTGCTTGGGGCTTCTGGAATTGGTATGCAAAATGCGGAAAACCAATATCAAGCTGGATATAATCAATGGGCTGGACAGAATGCTCAGAACCAACAAGCAATACAAAGTGGAATAAGTGGTGCAAATGCCGCTACAAATTTACTGAACTCTGGAACAATGGCTAATTATTATAAAGGATTGGGTTCTGGATCTACTTCTGGGGCTTCTTACAATCCTGGTCAGGGATACATGAACACCATGATGGGAACTGGATATTCAAGTCCAGCAGCTACCACGGGATTTGGACAACAATCCTCACAAATTCCAGCGTCTTATTATGGAAACCAAAGTTTTGCTAGTGGTTTAAATCCTGCACTTAACTTCATGCAATAAAATTATGGCAATAGGATACTACAATTACTCGCCCATGATTGCTCAAGGAGAGCAAACGGTTAATCAACTTACTGGCCTTGGTCAGCAAATTGGTCATGCCATTGAAACTCATGCTGCTACGCAATCAGCACAAGCAATGCTTCCTGCAATCCAAAGCCAATATGCAAATGGAATGCAAAAGATTTCATTAGGAGATTCAACTGGCATTGCTGATGTATCTCAAGCCGCTGGTCTTGCTGGTCAGAATCCTCTTACTGCTCATTGGTCTAATCAAATGATTGCTGGTGCGACTCAAGCAAATGAAAACTATCGCAACAAGCTAATTACAGACACTCGACTTCAAACCGCTGGTTTAAGTGCCGCCGCAAAGATGGCAGGAATAAATGCAAATCACCCTGTAGATGAGCAGGGGAATCCGATTCCTAAAGCAATGAATCAGTTCCAGCAAATTCAAATTGCTGCAAAACAAGTAGGTTCGTATGACAAACTTTGGAATGGTGTTCCAGCATCAGGAACTAATCCTTCCGTTCCTGGTGCTTCTGAATATGCTGATAAAATTGATAAAGGAATTGACGCAGGGACTTTAGATCCAAATGATTTAAAGGGATACGCAGAAAAGCTACAGCAATATAAAGCACTCCAATCTGCTATGGGTGAAAATGCCATTACCAATAATGATTTTGAGTCTTCTTCCGATAAGATTGAAAATCATTTAAAGACTGCTGAACAAAATATTGCTGATAAAATTGCAAAAGCAAAAGCCAACGGAGAAAATCCAGAAAGTGCAAATAAGAGCCTTGGTGGCCTTTGGGGTGGAGAAAATCTTTTGACACAGCAACAAAAAATTAAAGAAACAAGATCCAATTTTGCTATAATTAAAAATCCTGATATTATTAAACAAGCAATTGAATCTATCCCCAAAAAAGGATATGCCGCTGTTTCAAATCATTTAAAAGACATGGGTATTGACCCATCAGTATTAAATCAAGCCATTCAATCAGCTAATCAACCGCCGCCTCAAGCATCCCCAACTCCTGCTGTCTCACCAAGTCCTAGCCCAAGTCCAGCAGTATCACCATCCCCTTCTCCATCTGGTGCAATTCCAGCAATGTCTGGAACATAATAGCTTATGGCTACCAATCCATTTGATAGCCTTCCAGATGTAGATACAACTGGAACAGATAAAGCATCATCTACCTCACTTAATGTATCTGCATTGCCAGAACCTTTAAAACCCTATGCAAAGGATTTTGAGGATGCTGGTAATAAATATGGCATAGATCCAAATTTCCTTGCCGCCGTCTCTTGGAATGAAACTGGAGGTGGAACATCAAAGGCGTTTCGTCAGGGAAATAATGCAATGGGCATTTCTAATGCATCTGGGCCTTTATATGGGTTTAATTCAGTTGGAGAGTCTATTGATCGACAAGCATCAACTTTGGCTAAACCAACAGGCCCATATCGGGGGGCTTCTACGATTCAAGAAATAGGATCAATATATTCACCTCCAGGGGCGGGTAATGATCCATATAACACAAACTCGGAGTGGCCTAGTGCAGTAGGAAGTTTTTACAATAAATTAACCGGGAAAAGTTCTGATACTCCAGTTGTAAATTCAAATAAAGCAAACAAAGTTACTACTTCAAATCCATTTGATAGTTTACCAGATATTTCTGAATCATCTAACCCATTTGATAAACTTCCAGATAATTCTTCTCAAGCTGGAGAACAGACAGGTAAAGTTATAAATCTTCCTGCGGCAACCCCACAAGAGTTGGCTAAAACCGGAACGCAAGGCTATCCATCTGCTACACCAAATCAACAACCTCCAAAATCAAGTCAATTAACTTCTGGGCTTTCTGCTGGAATTGAGGGAACAATTGGGTTGCTTTCTGGATTGGGTGCTGTAGCTGCAGGTGAAGCAGGTGGAGTGCCAGTGACAGGAGGAGCATCTTTACTTGCTGTTCCTGCATTATTTACTGCTGGAAGTGCTTTGGGAGTTGTTGGTGCTAAAAAAGCAGAAAAATTACTTGGGTTAGAACCAGAAATTCAAGCATCTCAACAAGAATATCCAAAGACAGCTTTTGCTGGTCAAGTAATACCACAACTTCCATTTGCTGCTGAATCCGCACTTGGCTATGGGGCTACTGCATTAACCAAGGGAGCCGGGGCAGTTGCTGGACAAATGGCAGGACAAGCCGCCATTGGTGCAGGGATCATGGAACCAATGCGATATGGTGTTGATGTTACTTTGAACAAGATGGGGATTACAGATCAACCAGCAGCTCCGATAACCTTTGGAAGCACTGGTGAACAAGTTCTTACTGCCCTTGCATTGGGAGGAAAAGCAACTGGACTTGCTCCATCCAAAGACCCGATCGTTAATGAGAAGACAGCACAAGTTTTAAATGGAGCAGAAACTCAAACAGCAACCTCTCCAGAAACAGAATCAAAACCCATTAACCTTCCTCCTGCAACTCCAGAAGAGTTAGCTAAAGTTGGAGAAGCTGATATTACTGAAACTCCAGTAGATAACACGCAAAAGCTAATTGATCTTGCTACAGACCAATTGGAACATAAGCCGGGGTCATCAGAGCATACCGCTATCCAGCAACAGATTGATGCTTTAAAACAACCCGCCGAGGCTCCAGTAGCCGAAGCACAACCAGAAACACCAAATGAGTCCGTTCAAATCGAAAAAGCAGGAGAAGTGGGCATTCGCAACGCACCAGCCGTGGGCGAAGGAGTGGGCCGACAAAACGAAGCAGAAGTCCCTACCGAAGAAGGTCAAGCCCCAAAAGAAGAAGTAACTGGTGCTGAAGAACCGGGAAAAAAACCAGTAGGGATCAACAAAGCTGCCGTCAATGAACAAAGGCTCAATCGGCTTGTTGAATCATTGCCCGAATCAGAAAGAGAGTCAAATGCTGAAAAGATCAATACAGCTTTAGAGGTAAATAATAAAAGCAGAATACCTGTAGAAGGTTTGATTTCCGATATTCTTGAAAAAGGAAACACGGCAAGAACGCCAGAAGAGGTTGCTTTGATGACTGTTGAGATGAATCGACTTCAGCTAGAGAGAGAACAGCTTCAAAAGCAGTTTGAACAAATCAAAGATCCAAGACCATCTGATTATGCTATTCTGAATGGTGAGATTAAGCCGATTGAAGATAAGTTAGATAGGCTTGAAAAAGCTGTTGATAAAACGGGAACTAGTGCAGGACGCTTGCTCCAGATGTTCAAGATAATGCTTGCTGAAAACTATTCTCAAGCCGCCCTTGAGCGAAAATTATTAAAGGGTCAACGCCGACCATTGACTGAAGATGAAAAACAAACAATTGCCAAACAGGCTGAAGAGCATAAGGCATTAATTGAAGCAAGGGATAAAACAAGGGAAGTTGAACAACTTAAAGCCGAAAATGAAGCCGTAAAATCTCGCCTCCAAGAGGCATTAAAAGAGATTGAGTCACGCACAGCAAAAGAGAAGAAAACACCTAAAGAACCTTCTCCCAAAAAACCTAAAGAAGAAAAACCCATTGATAAAAGCATTGTTGACAGGCTCAACGCTGCTGCCGAAAGGGTTAGGCAAGAAAGAAAAGGTAAACTTTATGCAAAGATTTCACCCGTTGATCTTGGTGACATAATTATTGGAGCAAGCCACATTGCAAATGGATTAAAGTCATTTGGTGAATGGTCTGCTAAAATGGCTTCTGAAATTCAAGGGGCAACAAAAGAGTATCTTAAAAAAGTTTGGGATGCTTCTCACGCCAAAATTGATTCACTCCAGGAGAAAAGAACTCCAGAAGACGTAAGGGCAAGGATTAAAGCTGAAGCTGTCGCTGGAGAAGAGTTATCTCATAAGAGCGTAGATGATTTGGTCAAAGCGCATCTTGAAGAAGGATTGCGTGGTGAAGATCAAGTGATGAAAGCCGTCCATGATGACATTAAGGAAATCTATCCTGATGCTACAGAGCGTGATGTTCGTCGTGCATTTTCTGAATATGGAAAAGAAGCAAAGATAAATCCTGATGAGTTGCTACGAAGGAAGAGTGAATTAAGGACGCTGGTTCGCCTCCAAGAAAGCATTGATCGAATCAATGAAGGTCTTCCTGCATTGAAAACCAACGCACGAAGGGAGAAGGCCATTCAAGAGATTCGTGAGAAGCAAGCAAAACTGAATGAACTTCTAAAGACTGTCAAAGCCCCTCCGACAGATGAACAGCTTGCTACCGCATACTCCAAAAAGAAAACCGCATTAAAGAATGCTATTGAGGATCTTGATAAACAACTACGAACTGGAGAAAGGACAGAACCAAAAACTAGGGCAGAAGAACCAGTAGATATTGAGCAATTGCGTTCTGAATTGGATGCAATGCGCCGTAAGCGTGAAGAGATTGATGGGGAAGAAGCTCCAAAATTTTCTGCACAAGAAAAAGAAAATGAGCGTTTGCGTAAATTGTATGACAAACAGATTTCTGATCTTGATGCCAAGTTAAAGGGTGTTGAGAAACCAAAGCTAGAGAAAGCTCCGTTTGATCAAAATAAAGAGAATGAACAAAAGATGGCAGAGCGTGACGCTATGCGTCAGAAGCTAAAGGAGATTGAGAAAGAGGAAGCTGATCGTAAAAAACCATCTCCAGAGCAAAAGGAAATTGATCGTATCCAAAAGCAACTTGATGATGCAAATGATCGGATTGCCAAGGGAGAAAAAGAAGCTCCAACGCCTAAAAAAGAACCTCTTACTGAATACGCAAAACGATTGCTAGAGGATCTAAAGAAAGCTAGAGAACAATTTAAGCGAGTAACCGGGAAAGAACCAGAGAGCAGGGAAGATCGTTACAACAGGCGCAGGATGGAAGCAATTGAGAAAAGGATTGCTGACATGGAGGATAAGATGAGGCGTGGAGATTATTCCAAGCCAACACGCAGAGAACCTTCTATAAAATATCCCGCTACTGATTTAGCTGAATCAAAACTAAAAACTAAAGAAAGAGAGATTGACGCTTGGAGAGAAGAAAAAGAAAAGGCAGAGCGTCCTAATTGGGAAAAAGCATTGAGGCATACAAGTGAAACAGCTAGAGAGCTAACGGTCGCCGGAATCAATGTTTTGTATAAGATTGGTAAATATGCAGTTATAAAACCAATTTTATTTCCCTTTTCAGAAACAGCAGGTTATGCCGCAAAACACGCATTAGGTCTTGGTAAAGTGCGTGGTGAATATGAATCAGGAGTAAGTCCTTTAAAAACAATTCCTGCATATTATCGAGGTTACTGGAAAGGAATGAAACAATTTTTTAGAACATTAAAATCTGGAGAAAGTGATTCTCAATTACTCCACGATAAAAGACTTCAGAGTAATACAAATTGGGCTAGATGGATTGGAAGTAATTTACACGCCGCAATCAAAAACCTTCCAGCAACAGCAATGGAAGAGGTTTATAGAGAACATTTATATGCTAATGCTATTGCTGATGGATTAATTGATCTTTCAAATCCATTTGATCTTAAAAATCAAATGGCTATGGCTGGACTTAATTTAAAGGCTTATATTGCATCCAAATCAGCAAAGCTAATGGAAGATAATAAAGTTGCAGAAAAGATTAACGAACTTCATGATTGGGCTGAAAGTCCTGATAAAACAGGGAAAATTAACCCTGCTTTATCATTAGCCTCTCATGGGATAAAAATCGGCTTCACAAAAGGAATCTATAAGGTTGGATTGAATTTCTTAAAACAAACGGTTCAAGGACAAACGGGAATCGTAAGGGGTCTTGCGTCTGCCCTTAATGCTCACTGGAAGGGTTTAGATAATCTTACGCCGAATGAGTCAGATTACATTACTAGGGCATTTAAGGCTGGAGCTGTTCCAGCAGCATTGATGGCATTGGCAGTTGTAGATGCATTTAGGGATGATAAAGATAGGATATTTGGTGGATACTATGAACAAGGAAGAAAAACAGGAGATGTGAAATGGGGAAATGTAAGAATAAATGGCAAGGAATATACATTGCACGTTCCAGAAGTTGAGGCAGCACAATTTGCAAATACAATGGCTAGGTCATTTATTAAGAATCAAAAGAAAACAGATATTGGCATGAGTGGTATCAATTCTTTCTTGGAATCTATGGGAGGAATTATTTCAGAAGCCCCTGTTGCTGGCCCAATGATTGAAATTGCAAAATCACCTAAAAATGCTGGACAATTCTTTGTTCAAGGGATGGTTCCTAGTTTAAGTCGTGATGTAGCAAAAATGCAGGATGTTAATCAAAAAGGGGAAGTTCAACATAGGCATCCTAAAGGAATTGTAGAAAATATTGAAATGGGAGTCCCTGTATTGCGGCAAACGGTTTCACCAATATCACAATCAAGGGGAGGATCATCTCGCAGTTCTTCAATTCTTCCTGGTTTTACAGAATCAAAGAGTTCCACATTTGGTTCTTTTTAATCCTTGCCTTCTAAAAGGCTTTCAGTAAATCTTTAGTTTCACCAGCAACCACTATGAGCAAAAAATATATTATCCCACTTGAGTTACGTTCCCACTTTGAAGAAGACCCTATCTTGAAGCAGATCAAGGAAGAGGGAGAATCAAAGAAGATGCAGGAAGTTAATTTCTATCAGGCTTGCTGTGCCTATCTTCTTGACCAGCGTAGGTTTTTGTTCATTGAGTTGGGACGCTACTTGCAAGCACATGGGCCTCTTCAGCCTCTTGAGGAGAACGGATTGGATTCTAATACGCTTCCACAAGATGAGAAGAAGGAGTTTCCTCCACTGAAGGTCATTACTGCTGAAGAGCCAGAACCAGAAAGATTCCGTAAAGTTTACGAGTAATATGCAGAAGCTAATTAGGCTTTTGCTTTCTCCTATTATTTGGTGGAAAGGAAGAGAAGTGAATAGGGTTATGCAGAAACTATATGGGAATCAAATTTCTACTCACTATAAGTCGTGGAAAAGATATATTTAAATATGGGAAGGTATGGGGATATATGTTCATTCCTCCCTGTACTAAAGAATGAGTTTGATGAGACGGGTGAGAAGCCTAGTCTTATTGTATCCAAGGATTATGCTGACATCCTAGATGGTGTTAGCTATGTCAATCCCATTATTTATGATGGGCCATTTGAGGATGTCACGGGAGCGTTAAAGTTTGCCAGGGCATCAGTAGGAGATGTAACTACAACTCAAGTGGTCGGGATTACTGATGTGATCGTTAGTCAAGTATATGGCAATCATGTCGGCCCACAGATTGTTTGTGATTCTTTCCAGCAAGATGGTTTTAGATTAGCCAATAAGCTAGAACTTTGGCCCAAACAGCCGAAACTGGTGTTCGATAAGAGGGATTCCAAGAGAGAGAAAAAGTTACTGAAGGGATTACCAAAGGATAAGCCTTGGATTTTGGTATCTACTGGAGGCAATTCTTCTCCTTTCCAATATCGGGAATTGCTATGGGAAATCCTAAATCACTCATTACCAGAATTTCATATTGTTGATCTGGCTCAAATCAAGGCTGAAAAATTCTACGATTTACTTGGGATTATGGATCACCCTAATACCCATTCAATGATATTGACTGATAGTGGGCCGCTACACCTAGCATATGCCTCTAAAACGCCAGTTCATGCCATTGTGACAGATTCCCCTAGCTTGTGGCATGGAACAGCGTGGAGGCCATTCTATGCTTCCTATACACGATATAAGAACTTCCCTAGAGATGTAGTATCCATACTGGAGAAGATTAGGCGTAAGGAAAAGCCTACTATCCTCTATCCAGAGATTGTTCATGTCTATCAGAAGATGCCTTGGGCAACTGGAGATGAGAAAAGACGCAATGATCTAGCGGCAAAGACATGGGAGGTTATCTCATGTGTGGATCTAGGATTGGATGACAACTGCTTTGTAAGAAGTTCCGCTGAAGTCATCCCTGGAGAAACCCGTAGGATACCCATGATCAAGGATATACTACGCCTTGCTTGTGTAGGTCGTAATGATGAAGCGGTACTCTTGCTGACCAATACGGATACTTGTGTTGCCAATAACTTGATTCAAAGACTAGAAGGAATTCTCCCTGCCTATTCCTATCGTCGGGACTTTAAACGGATAGATGAGCCTCTTCCATATGATCGCATCAGTGCAGGGGCAAAATATGCAGGGTGTGACTTCTTTGCCATGAGGGTAGGATGGTGGAGACGCAACCATCATTTGTTCCCCGATATGGTGCTAGGTCGGCATAGTTGGGATCGTATCATGCGTGAGTTAATCAAATCTGCTGGCGGTAGAGAGATTGAGGATCTGATCTACCATGAATGGCATCCTTCATTATGGGAAGGTCATGGACTCCATACTGATCCATCCAACCTACGCAACTGCAAGTTGGCTAGGGAATGGTTGCTGGAAAGAAAGATGCCTCTGGAGGAGTTGGAAACCCTTAACTATGAAGGGAAGTTCAAGCGTCCAGATTTCAGCAAGCTGAAAACGTAGCAGTAATATCCCATCTGACGGAATCTTCTTCTCCAATAGAAGTAACGATATTGTATCCTAATTCTATTAAGGGATTATAAATATCTGATTTAGAGAATCTTGCTTTTGCTAACATATCTGGATATACTTCACAAATAATAACAGGCTTATGTTTGTTAATTATATTCTTTGCTCCTTGGATTACAGGAGGCTCATAGCCTTCGCAATCAATCTTAATTAAATCAATGGAAGGGAATTTAGCAAAGTAATCATCTAATCGTATGCTTTTCTTTCCGTTCTCGTCTGATTTGATGGTTCTAGTTCCAGGGTTCCCATCAAGAGCATCTTGATTTACTGAAACGGAATCTCCATTACCAACAGCTTCATTGATAGCAATAATATTGGTGCTATTCTTAAATACATTATACTCCATACAAAAGAACGCATCTTCTTGTGGTTCAAAAGCATAAACCTTTGCTCCTTTCTTGGAAAAGATAAGAGCCGTATCACCAATGAATCCCCCTACATCAATAACTATATCTCCAGATGTAAGAGATTTAACCTCTGAAAGATTGGAAATGGAATGTTCTAGGCATATTGTACCATGCTTTAATGCTTCTGGAGTAAGGTTTTGATCATCCGTAAGGGAAATCATCGTATCATTAATACGAGTTACTTTGTATTGATTCATGTTTAAGAAGCTATAGCAGTTGCGTGATTAGGACACCAGAGTTTGTTTACTCCGTACCCTGACTTACGGGAACATTGCCAGTTATTCTTTGGGTTCTTTGTCTCAAAAACGATCATGGCACATTGGGCTGGATCGTAGGCTTGGCCTTTCGGCATCTTATCGGATATTGCATATCGGAATTTAGCGAGTGCGGCTTTAGACTTTGGTTGCTTGATCATTATTCTTCTGGTTGGATTGCTGGAAGCATAACTGGATTCATCCTATATGCTGGTTCTTGTACTGGTTGGGGAAGTGTTGTGACTTGGTAGTACGCCCCTGCATCCCTGCCATCTGTGGCAGATAGGTTAGCCACATAGATAGTTTGGGTTTGAGGTTGATGGATTGGTTGCTGAATCGGTGCGATTGCAGTGTAGATAAGTGCTAGGAACATTTTGATTTGTTGTATTTGAGTTCACGCCTTTTGGCTTTCTGGCCTCGACGATAAACCTTTCTTGTTTTCTTAAATATCATCCAGAAGAATACCATCATGCCGATCAATAGTAATACTGATGTGGCATGACCTATTGCTTCCAGAGGGTTCATTTGTTCAGTTTGTTATGGGAGCTACTCATGTGATAGCCAGAACATTCCTCACAGAAGTAAGAACGGAGAAAGCTAGTCCCTCCGAATCCAGATTCTAGTCGGTGCTTGATAGCGGAATCACATTTGGAAGCAGAAGTGTAAACGGATTTACCGCATATACCTTTCTTTGGTTTTTCTGATCCCTGAATCAATCCTTGTTCTATTGCTTCCCTCTTGGTGATTGGTGGAATGTCGGGTGTTTCAAACCCTAGTTGGTTAAGTATTTTGTCTATTGAACTACTCATTAATTTCTTTCTTCAGTTGAGAGAGATCCTTGGATGTCTTTCTGGCATCTGCTGGAGTCTCCCATGCCATCATAGCGTCACAAATTAACACTGCACGATCTCGCTGGTCGTTGGAACGATCTAGCTTCTGTTGCATCGACAATTCTGGATTCGTGTTCTCTACGAGGAATGCCTCTACAAATTGTGCTACATCTATATTAGCTCCAGCGGCTTTAGCTACATTTGGGTCTAATTCTTCGTCGTAGTTCATGCCTTCATAATAAGTAAGCCAAGAACAGCAATAGCTGTCCCAATAGCGGTTTGTATGTCTAATTTGATTCCATAAAATAAGATAGGCAATGAAATAAATACAATGCTTACCAATATATCCCACATAATGTTTGCTACGAACATTTGATCTTGTCGAATGGCCTGTGCCATCCAGCACCATGCCCATCCTGACAATGCTCCAGCAAAGATTGAGATTGTATAGGACAGACCAACATTGCCCCTAATCCTCCAATCATACGAGATTGCAATCCATGAAGCATTTGCCACTATCTCAACAATCAAGATTGGAATGAATACCGCAAAGAAGATTCGATTGTTCATTTTAGTACATCAATAGCGGCATTCACCGCATCATGGATCTTGAGGCTCTTGCCCATAGAATTAAGGAGATGGATCTCACTCAATACATTCTCTAGGTATGATAGTTTGCTATTCAGTCTGCTGATCTCCTGACAAAGAGATTCCTTCTCTCGGTCAAGGCAATTCTGGTGATCTTCGTTGTATATGTTGGTCATAGTTCGTAGATAACAGAGGTTGTTGGAGTCTCAAAAACTTCTACTGCATACATGGAACGGAGCTTGGTATGCAATTTCCATGCAATCCAATAAGCTAGATTCTCGGCTGTAGTTTCTCCTTCAATTATATGGTTTAGAAAAGAATGATCTAATTCTGATATAAAAGGTTTAACTGCCAAAGCTATATCAGCATAATCAACTACCCAATCCCTGTCTTCTTGTAATTTTCCCTTACAATGAATCCTAACCTTATAAGAATGCCCATGAAGATTTCCACATTGGTGACCAGGTGGAACTTTTGTAAGTTGGTGAGCCGCTTCAAATGTGAAGTCTTTCCAAAGTTTAAATGTATGGTTATATTTATCTGCTTTCATTTTGTGTATGCTGGTTTACTGCTGTTTTTTTCTATGTGCCAAATCACATGGTTTCGTAAGTTCATGTGAGCTTTTTTTGCTTCATTGGTTTCCTCTTCCATTTTCCCAACTACATTTTTGATAAATGTTTGTTGGTGTTTGGATAATCTAACAATATCCCTTCCCAATTCCATTAAAAGAGAATGGGTAATTGGATGATTGTATTCCCAATTAATTTCAGCGTCTATATCCACAACAAGGGCAGTAATCGGATTCATCGGTGTTTTTCATAATAGTTCTGAAAGTAAATAAAGTGATGTTTCTAAATCGTATGCAATATGATTTGAATGATACATTAACCAGGGTGAAATGGTCACATTTTCATTAGTCCATACAACAACTGGTATTCCTATTGTGAATGCATAAAATATTTCCATTGAAGTTCCAACGGAAGGTTTAACATATCGCACAAGAACCACATTTGATTTTCTGATGTCTTCTTTATCTAATTCTACAATTTCTTTATATTTTTCTAATTCCATACCTCGATAATCTCTATCCATTGGGTCATAAATATTTGGGTAATATTTTTTAACATCATTTCTCCAATCTCTGCATTCATAGTCTGTGCATTCATTAATTGGGCCAGCTAGGTAAATATATTTATTCATAATGCTAATTGTGGTTGTTGTTTTGTAGATTTGAGATAGTCCTCAAGTTCTTGAGTTCTTTTTGGGTCACGGAACCATCCCGTTCCATCACAAGATTCTGCTCCGTTTTCTTCTGCCATTTCCAATAATCTTCTTGAATTGACTCGACCAACATGAACTCTAGGAAAATTCTTTGTCCAGATTGATAATGATTTCCATTTCCAAGAAGTAGATCCTCCAACAAATACAATTTCTGCATCCATTGGAACATCATCTGGTGTCATCCCATCTTGAGCCGCAAATGCCAAAGGAACTCCAAATGCTTTAAGTGCAGGAGAATGTTTTTCCCAAAGAATAAGGGTTCTTTCTTTATCTCCTACCCAATCAGGAACTACTGCCCAAATTGGCTTCCAAGCAGAATACGCATCAAGGAACGAATAAAATGGTTCTTCTGACCATTCTCTTCCAGATGTAAAGGCTCCAAAAACACCATTATCCAATGCCCATGGAATATTTTGTTTTGGCTCCGCTAGTCTTTCACAAGAATGAAGATGAGCAAGACGATCTGGAAACATTCCAAATAATCTTCCGCATTCAAATCCAGTATTGTTAGATGGCATTACAATCATTGTTTTAGGGTTGCTAGGTATTTCTTTTGTACTGGTTCGGGGTCTTCATTGAAAGTTGAATCAATGAATTGGGGTGGGTATCCTTCTTCGATCTTCCATGCCTTGTATGCTTCGTGATCTACCCTACTGGTAGTTCCTTTGAAAACTGGCTTGGAAATCTGCTGGCGTAGTACGGAGTGATCAATTCCTTCATCCTCCCATCGTCCTTGGTTTAACCAGGTGCTAGGGTTAGGAATGAACTTGCCTCCCTCCTTTTGCCAATCAGAAGAGGCTATGCTCTTCTGGAGTGACTCAAGGATGATCTCAATGGCAGGGAACTTCTTCCGCTTCCATATCTCTTGGCAATATCCCTTTCCTATCTTGCGAGGATAGGCTTTCCAGAATATCTCAAACTCATTCTTGGTTGCGGTAGTGGGATTATATTCCTGACCACAATGGGGGCATAGATCAGAATTGCTCATAAACCCACTCCTTCTTTTTGTATTGAACTGCAACAAATGAAAAGTATGGATGAAGGTCAGCCGCAACTTTAATTTTAATTCTTCCTGCTTGATGCCAAAAACCTTTTACTTCGTGCCATTCAATGTATCCATCTTTATCTACTACCATAAAGTCAGGGCAATAGCTGGTGTTATCAGCTAGTCTTAATTTAACCGCCTCAAACTGATAGTGATGGATCTCTCCCGCCTGTTTTCGTTTCTCTAGCAATGCGGCATAAGCCTGTTCTGTTTTATTCATACTACCCGCCACTCGACGGGTAGTATTTCCTTTGGCTTTGAATGTTCTCATAGTGATGGTTTTATCTTCTCTGAAAAATCGGCACAATATGGCTTCCAGACGTAAAGTTCATGGGAGAGTTTTCTGTGTTCTTTCTTCAGCCTCTCGACCTCGGCCACTAGCTTCTGCCTCGCCTCGCGTTCTTTGCAAAGAGGGGATCGGTGTGTGTCGCCGTCAATTATAGGTGTAGTGCCGCATCCCCACTCTACCACACTGAAGTATTTAGCTCCGCAATGAGGGCAGGCATCGGTGCGTGGTGTGTCGGTTGTGGTCATTTTATTTCTTGTTTGAGGGCGTCTAGCTTGTCTTTTGCTTCTTCTGATGTAATGCCATGCTGCATCTGGACAGTTGCGATCTACGCTGTGGTACTCATCCAGTTCGGATTCAAAGACCTCTGCAATCTCGATGGCCTGTTGAAGTTGTCCCCGTAGCCTCTCGACCTCGGCCTCATGGAATCCTTCCTGATGCTCCGCTTCATACGCTTTGGCTTTCCAAAACTTGACCTCTGCCTCTAGCGCATAGATGCGAGGATCTGTCCAATCCACATCGCATCCGCATTCGCTCCTGCTTCGTGCAGAACATTCACAGCCTTTCCCTGCGTAGTAGGCATTCATTCGTGGCGTGTCCGTTTGTTTCATATTCCAGTTCTCGTCGTAGGATTCTCTAGTTAGTTTTGGTTTTGAGGCATCCTTTCGTGGTGTGTCGGTTGTGGTCATAATTGAGTTGCCGAGGATTCCTCGGTAGTTGGGTTGTAATGGCTATTAACGAGATCGACTGGGAGGTCGCTAACGAGTAAAAGCTGACGAAGCCTCTCGACATCGGCATTAGATGCTGCGAGTTCGCGTTCCAGTTCGCGGGCGAAATCAGCATCTACCACGATTTCGTTTTTGTGGTGATAAACCACATCCCAAATTTCGGCATCCGTGCGCGGGGTGTCGGTGGCTGTCATTATTCCTCGTCAAAGGTTGATTTACATAGCTTAAAGATACCCTCTAAATCAGATTCATTCTTCATAATGAGTCGTGAATATCCAGCGGCAAATGCGTTTGGAAACTTGAATTGCTCGTCGCTATCTGTATTGAGCCAGTAGTTCCAGCGGAGAACCTCAAAGAGCATCTGGATACCAATCATGGCATCACTACGCTTCTCTCGGAACTGCCTAGCTAGAACAACAAGGTTGCTATAGACATGAGGGTTATTGTTATGGAAGCGGAGAAACCTTGATTGAATATCATCAAAGATTTCCTCTTCAATAGGTGAGAAGTCAAAGTCGAATTGATCACTCATGGCATTGTCCTTTGGTTTGAACTGATCTTACTCCTGCATCAAAGGCTTCCTTTACCCGATCCTCAACTGAAGGTGGTTGATTCCCTTCAGCGAGAAAACGGACATGTTCTCCATCCCAATAAGCCTGGGCTTCTTTAGAGATCATAAACTTTAGCTTCTATTGCCGCCTTATGCATAATCTTACTGAAATTATAGTTATACTTGAGGAAGTCTAACTTGCCACTCTCGGTTCGTGAGATTGCTTTGGCTTGTGCCTCGGCATCATCAATTAAAAGATTCCTAGCCTTGACGTATTCGCAAGAATGATACTCTGGAACCTCTCCTTTGTATCCTCCGCAACTGCAATATTTAATTGTCATTTGATGAAGTAGGTGATTAAAACGGCCAGGGATGCTAGGATGAGAATGGTAAGAATAATACCATTACGCATTTGGAGATCAGATAGATGTTCCTCCATGTCCCAAATGTCTCCCCTCTGGAAGCGTAGGGTTTCCTTTAAACCATTGAGTTCTTTATTAAGAAACTCAATCTGTGCTAGAAGCCTAGCCTCATTTTCTGTTAGTTGATCCATAATTGTGCGTGGTTGCTTGCTTTGTTATGGTTTAGAAAGGAATCTCATCCTCGGCAATATCACCGAATGGATCATTTTCCTGTGGTTTAGGACGATTCTGGAATGCCTTTGCTGGCTTGATCTTCTCGGCAAAGTTGGGAGGGAAGACTGAATCTTGCTCGGCTTTGACTTTGTAGTTGCCCAGGATCTCGGATTTGATCCCTGCATCTCTCTGCTCTTTGGTGAGCGAGTGCTTGACTGAACCATCGTTATCAAACTTGTCTTTGCCATCCCTATTGGGCCAGCAAATGAGGTTTAGATATGTGGCTTTTGTACCATCCTTCTTGGTAACACTCTTGAGGAGTGACTTGTCTATCTTGGTTACGTCTATTGATATTGTAAATGACATGGTTATTTGGTTTGTTTTTTTGTTGTTTTTACTGCACTGACATTGTTGGAGTATTATCCTTTGGATCTATAAATCCTTCGTTAATAAGATACTCCATGACTTTTCTAGCTTGGTTGCTGTTTGATTGTTTGTGATCGGCAGGGAAAGCTGTGAAGTTGCCTTCATCCTTGTAGAGAACGATCCAATCTCTTCCTCTATAGGTGATGAAAAGGGCATATCCTTCCTCTGGAGAATCAATTCCGTTTGATGGAAGGCTCACCAGTTGTGGTTTCGATGAGCCATCCAAGTGAATCCTCAAACTTTTCTTTGGCTTCTTTTCCCTTGAGTCCCTTGGATTTAGCAAAGGCTTTTTCAAGTGCTGTGACAGAGACTTTTGTGCAAGCGAGAACGTCAGATTGTTCAACGATGCCAGCAAGTGCAGAAATAATAGATTGAGTATCCGAAACACTCCGTACTTTACGCCCTTCTGTTAGTGATCGTCCAGCAAATTGTTGCCCTGCAATCATCCTAGCTTTCATTTCCTTCCTAACCTCTTCAATGAAGTCAAGAACAACCTCGGCTTTCTCGTCAATGGCAAGAATCTCTTCGTTAGATAGTTGGGGAACAACAGAGTTAGAAACTACTTCTAGTTCCTTGTGCGTTCCACGAACCTCTGGACAAATGCTTTTAGCACGACACCATTTACAAGCATCTGGACTAGGAGTTCTGATAGCATCATGCTTTTGGGAAGCACGAATAATGCCAACGATCTCCTCTTCTGCTCTGGCGAGATCCTCTTCGTTGTATTCAGCGATGGTCTTGCCAGCGGCTAGGGGTTGAATAATGGCAACGAGGATGGTTTTGAGTTCGGGATATGCCTTCTTGACTAGAACGGCATAGGCTCGGAGTTGGTAGTTTTCAGCGGCTCCAGATTGGGCTACACGGCCCGTCTTGTAATCGGTGACTACAGCAGTATCTCCAAAGAAGTCAATGCGATCAATCGCTCCAGAGAAGAGATCATCATACCAGAATCTCTCTTCGATTACCTCCTTGGTTCTTTCTCCTAGATCAAGTTGACCGATCATCTCGGAGAATTGGGAGAGGCATCTTGTGGCGATGTCCTGACCATCCTCGGTGAGAGTATCAAACTCTGCTTGACCAGCTAGGACAGCATGGACTGCTGTGCCTAGTGCCATGTACTTGTTCTCTTCCTGTGGGGGAATCGTTTGCTCTAGGTTCCATGAACCAGGGCATAGGGCAAGTCGGGAGAATCCGCTTGCAGATGGTTTTCCGTTACGCTCGTCCATTAGAGTGCTGGTTTGAAGGCTAGAACGTCATCCCACTTCTCAACGAGTCGAGCGATTACCTTTGGATTGACATCCTTGAGTAGAACTCTTCGGTCTTTAATCGCTTTTTTCGCAATCAGAAACTCAATGACATGAGAATCTTCAATCCCGGCATCCCACATTATGCTGGATAGCTCGGTTAGAGGGTCAGCGGCTTCAATAGCCTTATTGCTGATCTCTACAAGCTCGGCAACTATGGCTTCCTTGGCCTTCTCTGGCTTCGCTTTGGGTGCTTCAGCCTTGATTATAGGCTTGGCAACTACTGGCTTGCTGGCAAGCTCCCCATCATCGTCATCGTCAGCGGTGATTCCCAGGATGCTGGAGATGGCATACCTCTTTGCGTATGTCAATGCCGATCCTACACCTTGTGCAGTCTGATCCTTGATAGGAAGTAACAGAGTTGACTCTCTTGACTCTCCTGATTCGTGGATAATCCTTGTCACTACTCCTGCTTTCCCGTCCTCAAAGAGAGGTTCTTGCGAGAGTCCAAGGTTGTGAGCTGCTAGAATTGGACGAACATGGTCCAAAATAGCATCTAGTGATGCGTAGCGGTTACGGAAATGCGGATTAACCGCATTCTTGGCTACGTTGCGTAATTCTCCAAGTGCTTTGACAAATGAAGCGTTTAGTTGACTTTCTTGCGTGGTTGTATTTATGTTCATGTTTGTTGGGTGCGTGGTTGCTCCTGCTAGAGTCTCCGTAAGGGTTAGTTCATGTCCCTTACGGAGACAACAGGAAGATTATTACATCTTCTTATAGCCCTTGTTCATCATTGAACCAGCGGCTTTTACTTTGCTGGCTTTAGAAGCTGGCTTGGCCTTCTCCATCTTGCTCATCATTTTGCCTTTCGGCATTTTCTTGGTTGGCATATTACTTTTTCTTGGTTGTGGTCTTGCGACCTTTTGTTACTGGCTTTGTAGCCTCTG
>Ga0114951_10002165_pt1 | contig 22729 bp, 21 predicted proteins | sample AM7aDNAmetaG_FD_88677 | JGI IMG/M metagenome (GOLD analysis project Ga0114951, IMG submission 88677) | Freshwater microbial communities from Finland to study Microbial Dark Matter (Phase II) - AM7a DNA metaG | ecosystem: Environmental > Aquatic > Freshwater > Lake | place: Finland: Lake Alinen... | reverse complement strand
TTCCGCCTTCGGGAAGCTCAAAAATCTTTTCCGCTCTAACGTCCGCTCTGTCGTTTTTGCCGAAGGTAAGACAGTTTTTGTTTTTCAATCCGGCTTTTTTCCCGGCCAGAAGTTCATCATCTATATTCAGCGCAACCAAACCGCCGGTTTTTACGCTTTCCAGAAGCCCCCACTTTTCTTTAAGTATGTTTTCGCGGGTATTAAAATTGCCTATATGGGCCATGCCTATATTGGTTATTCCAGCTACATCCGGCCTTGCCACTTTTAGAAGCGAGGCAATCTCTCCGGGATGATTGGTCCCGTATTCCAGAATAAGTGCCCCGAAGGAAGAATCCGTCTCCAGTATAGTCAAAGGCAGACCTATCTGATTGTTAAAACTTCCTTTAGGCTTATGCGTCTTTAAAGAACCTGAAAGAATACTGCCAAGCAAATCTTTGCTCGTCGTCTTGCCGTTACTTCCGCTTATCCCCGCCACTTTCAGCCTGTCAAGTTTCCTAAGGTAGCCTGCCGCTATATTTTTAAGCGCTTCCGTGGTATCTGAAACAAGCAGTGCAATTTTAAGTTTTTTTACCTCCAATGACTCCCGGCTTACAACAGCGCCCAGAGCGCCGGCAGAACTGAGCTTTTCCACAAAATCGTGGCCGTCAAATCTCTCGCCTTTTATGGCTACAAAAAAGTCACCCGCTTTTAGCGCTCTGCTATCCGTTGAAAGAGAAACTACGGCAGCATTATTTTCACCTTTAAGAAGTTTTCCGCCCGTCCAGGCGGCAAGTTCCCCGGCTAAGATTTTTTCCATAAGCCCTGCGCCGAAAGAATAGCCCCGGCAACTTCTTTATCGGAAAAATGTATTTTTTCCATTCCGATTATCTGATAATCTTCATGCCCTTTACCGGCTATGACCACAATATCGCCCTTTTTAGCCATATTGAGAGCCGCTCTTATCGCTTCTTTTCTATCGGCAATAACAGTGTAAAGCCCGGATTTCATTCCTGCTTCAATCCCGGTTATAATAGCCGCAGGATCTTCGGTTCTTGGATTATCCGAAGTCACCACCGTATAATCAGATAACTCTGTCGCAATTTTCCCCATAAGCGGCCGTTTACTTTTATCCCTGTCGCCGCCGCAGCCAAAAACCGTAATAATACGGACCGGTTTTAGATCCTTAACTGAAATGAGCAGTTTTTCCAGAGAGTCCGGTGAGTGGGCATAGTCTATAAGTACCGATATCCCGTTCAAAGTGTTATAAACCTCAAACCTGCCGGGTACACCCGGAAGATTTTCAAGCCCCGCTTTAATATTCTCCTGATGTATGTTGAGCGCAAAGCCCACAGCCGCTGCCGAGAGCGCGTTGCTCACATTATGGCGTCCCCTCATTTGTAAATTAACGCGAAAAACTTTTCCTTGATAGGTTATGTCGAAAGAAAGCTCTTCGGCACTGGCTTTTATATTTTCTGCTTTAACATCGGCCTTTGTGCCGCTGCGAAGTCCGTAGGAAATAACCCTCACCCCGGAAGCCGTAATGAAGGTTTCTGCTTTTGGATCATCTAAATTCACCACCGCCGCCTTCGGAAAGGACTTCACATTACTCTTCCCCAGGGAGGTAAAGAGTAAAAGCTTTGAAGCCAGATATGCGTCAAAAGTCTTATGAAAGTCGAGATGATCCTGCGTAAAATTCGTAAAAACCGCAACATCAAATTCTATTCCCGCAACCCTTTTGAGTTCAAGAGCATGCGAAGAAACTTCCATCACGCAGGTCTCTATTTTTTTCATAACCATTTTAAGAAAGAGCTCCTGCAGGTCATAGGATTCCGGTGTTGTATTTTTAGATTCTAAAGTTTCTCCTGCAAACTCATAACTTATGGTGCCGAGTAAGCCCGTCTTTTCGCCGTTTTTTTCAAAAATAGATCTCAGCATATAAGAGGTAGTCGTCTTACCCTTGGTGCCGGTTACCCCTATCATCTTTAGTTTGCTTGAAGGATTATCAAAATACTCCGCCGCTACCGCAGCCAGAGCTTCTCTTGCATCCTTCACATAGATAACGGTCACGGCTTTGTCCTTTGGAATATTTACCTCTTTTTCTACTATCAGCGCCACCGCACCCCGGCTTACCACTTCTGAGGCATAGGCATGACCGTCAACCTTAAAGCCGGGAACACAAACAAAAAGTCCGTTTTGCCGTATTTTCCTTGAATCAAAACAAATACCATCTATGGTTATTTCTGTTGAGCCGCTGACTTTTTCTATTTTCAGATTTTTAATCAGCTTTGACAAAATCATAATTATCCTTTTTCTCCAGATATCGTAAAGCTCTTTTTGCTATTTTGCCCACTGCCGGAGCCGCAACACTGCCGCCGTAATAAACCTTATCCGGTTCATCCACCACAACAAGTATGGCAAGCTTTGGATTCTCCGCCGGAGCAAAACCGGCAAAGGAAGCCACATATTTGCTTGCCGAGTATTTTCTTGTCAGCGGATCTATTTTCTGCGAAGTACCCGTTTTTCCGGCTATCGAGAGTCCGGGGAAGGCGGCCTCTTTTCCCGTGCCGTTTTCCACCACACTTTTAAGGACTTTAACCATTCTGGCGGCGACCTCCGGCGATATAACCTGCCTGACCTCTTTTGGCAAAAATTCTTTTACCACCTTGCCGTCTTTGCTTTTTATAGCTTTGACAATCATGGGCTGCATCAATTTACCCTTGTTGGCAATCGTCGCATAGAGGGAGGCAATCTGAAGCGGTGTTGCGGAAACCTCCTGCCCGAAAGAAATCGTATAGATTGAAAGGCCCGACCATTTATCCGGAGTGCGCAGCATCCCCTTAAGTTCCCCCCCAAGAGTTATTCCGGTTTTATCTCCAAACCCAAAGTTACGCGCGTATTTAAAAAGTCTTTCTTTACCGAGCATAACACCCACCTTCGCGGTACCTATATTACTGGAATTGGCTATTACATCCCTGAAATTTAACACACCATATTTTATATGATCCTTTATTGTGTGATTGTAAACTTCCCACCGGCCGTTTTCGCAGTCAACAAAGTCGTTCTCATTTATAACTCTTTCCGATAAGGCTGCAGCCATGGTTACCGATTTGAAGGTGGAACCCGGCTCATACTGCACTGAAACAGCTCTGTTTTTAAGAGCGGCCTGGGGATAATCATTAAAATTATTCGGATCAAAATTCGGCCTGTTTGCAAGCGCCAGTATTTCGCCGGTTGCCGTGTTCATCACTATCGCCGTCGCTTCTTTGGCGTGATATTGCTCATAAATTAAATTCAATTCTTCTTCGGCAATAGACTGAACGCCTTCGTCAATGGTTAAAACCAGATTGTCTCCGTTTACCGGCGCCTCATATTCCACTTCCCCGGAAACTACTCCCCGGCCTTTTGCGTCTTTTACCGAAACCAGCCGGCCGTTCTTACCCGCCAGATATTCATTAAAAACAAGTTCCAAACCCTCGCAACCTTTATCATCCATATTCACAAAACCCAAAGCATGCGAACCCAGCGTGCCCTTAGGGTAAAATCTTTTTGTTTCCAACACCACGCCTATTCCGGGAAGTTTCATTGTCTTAATTCTTTTACCTCTGTTGTATTCCGCCTTGCGTTCTATCCAGACAAAGTTTCTTCCGGAATTCAATTTCTTCAGGATTTCACCGGCATTGATATTTAAAACTTCGGAAAGTTTCTGCGCGGTGCTTTGAGGCTCTTTTACCTGGTAAGTTATTGCATAAATCGAGGGTACTTCGACACTCACCGCAAGTTCACGGCCTTTGCTGTCATAGATAAAGCCTCTTTCAGCATTAATCTCCTGAACATTGGCAGATTGCCTTTCCGAAAGATTCCCCATTTTGCCGCCGGTATAAACCTGAAGATATAAAAACCTGCCGAACAAACAGGTGCCAAATAGGATAAAGAACCATGACACAAGCAATATTCTTACCTTCATCCCGTCAGCCACTTCCTGCTCCCCCGCTAGAAAATACTCAAGATAAACGAAAAGGCTTTACTTAAAAAGCCCGTTGATACCTCTTCCCTTGGCGCTATAATAAGTGTTTCAAATTTATCCGGAACTGTCAGATTTAGCTCTTTTTTTGCGACACTTTCTATTCTTTCAAGAGATTTAAGTTTCGAAATCTCAATATTAAGTATCCTGTTGTAATTAGTCAGTTCTGCTTTCTTCTTTTCGAGTTTATTTATTTCATAGCCGATGCGCACATTCTCCAGGCTTAAGAAAACCAGAAAGAGCACGGAAATCAGGAGGAGGACTATCGTCTTCATAACTTCTCGGCCACCCTTAATTTTGCGCTGCGGCTTCTTCTGTTTTCCAGAGTCTCAGCGGCGCCCGGAACTACCGGCTTTTTGGTAATAACCTGCAGGGCCTTTTCGCCCCTGAAATAGTCTTTAACTATTCTGTCTTCCATTGAATGGAAAGATATAACCGCCATTCTTCCGCCTTGCCCCAGATAATTTAACGCTTTTATAAGGCCTTCCTTTAAAGCGCCCAATTCATCGTTGACCGCTATCCGCAGAGCCTGAAAGGTCCTGGTTGCCGGATGAATCTTCCCATGCCGGTAGAAAGACGGCACCGCTTTGCTTATTGCTTCCGCCAATTCCAGCGTGGTGGAAATCCTCCTGACCTGTCTGCTTTCGACTATCACTCTGGCTATCCGCCCGGCAAAATTCTCTTCACCAAAAGTCCGGATCAGCCGTTCCAGTTCTTCCTGCGGCAGTTCATTTACCAATGCTGCGGCATCATATTTCGCATCATCACCCATCCGCATATCCAGCGGAGCCTCGGTTCTAAAAGAAAAACCGCGGGACGCAATATCCAGCTGGAATGAAGAAACCCCCAGGTCAAAAATGATTCCATCGACGCTGCCCGGCGGGACCTGCAAACCGGCCAGAACTTTATCCAAATCTCTGAAGTTCGCCTTCACAAAGGTAATCCGGTCAGCAAAGCCTTTCAGGTTTTCTTTCGTAATCTCAAGAATTTTTTCATCACGGTCCAAGGCGATTACTTTGCTTCGGGGGATGCTTTCAAGGATTTTTACGGTGTGCCCGCCTCCTCCGAGTGTTGCATCGACATAGAGTCCGTCAGGTTTAACATTTAAGAAAGAAACCGCCTCAGCAAGGAGCACTGAAACATGGCTCATTATTTCATAATCCCCAGGTCAAAGAGCTTCTGGGCAATATTTTCAAATGGTTTATCTTTTGCTTTAAGCAGGTACTCAGTCCACTTTTCTCTGGACCAGATTTCCATAATGTTTCTGGTGCCGATTATGGAAACATCTTTTACTATTGCAGCTTTTGCCCTGAGTTCTCCGGGAATAAACATGCGGCCTTGCTTGTCTAAAATGGTTTCTGTGGCGTTGGAATACAGGTCGCGAAGCAAAAATCTTGTATCTGCGTTGTTGTAGGAGAGCTCATTTAATTTTTTTTCGTATTCTTTCCATTCGTTAAACGGATAGACGCTAAGACAATCATCAAACCCCTTAGTGATTACAAATTTTTCAATATATTTCTCAGCCAGGTCGGCCCGAAATTTTGCAGGCAAAATTATTCTGCCTTTTTTATCAATAGAATGTTTATATTCGCCCATGAACATGTTATTTTTCCTCCACTTTACTCCACTTACAACCACAGTAAGTATATAGCATACCACTATATGTTGTCAAGTATTTAGTTGATTTTATATGGTTTTTCTGGTAAAATTCTTTTCATGAAGAAACTAAGGTTTTCTGGGCGACTGATAAAAGTTTATACCTGGCAAAATATGGACTTTGTCCAGCATCCGGGAGCCGCTGTTGTTGTCCCTTTCCTTGATAAAAACAGGGTTATTATGGTAAATCAGCCAAGATTCGCAATAAGACAAAATACCTGGGAAATTCCCGCCGGAATCCTAAATAAAGGTGAAAATCCCTTACTTTGCGCAAAAAGGGAACTGGAGGAGGAAACCGGATTTAAAGCAGGCAAAATGAAGAAAATAATCGCATTTTACTCTTCTCCCGGCTTTTTACACGAAAAAATGCACCTTTACAAAGCAACTAATCTGAAACCCGGCAAAATGAACCTTGACGAGGATGAAGACATAAAAATTAAGATTTTTTCCAAAAAACAACTCTTGAAAATGATAAAAACCGGAAAAATTGTGGATGCCAAAACAATAGCGGCACTTTTATTTACACTTACCATTTAAGCCAATTTCCCCTGCAAACAGATTTAAATTTAGTCCTTGAGTTTCCCCTATATTTGCCTTAAACTTATACCTGTAATTATGGTGATTATCTGTGCCATCTCGTTTAAAATCTGTGAAATCAGCCCTCAAATGGGCTGGAGGAGTTGATAATGCAAAATGTACCAGAGGTAAAACTTGGTATCATCGCAGTTTCCCGCGGTTGTTTTCCCCTTGAGTTATCCAGAAAAAGAAGGAACGAAGTCTTTAGTGAGTGCAAAAAGAAAAAAATACAAGCGGTCAATATTCAATCCATTGTCGAAGGCGAAAAAGATATAGCCGGGGCCCTGGAAGAAATCAAAGCAAAGAACTGTAATGCTCTTTGCGTTTATCTCGGCAACTTCGGGCCGGAGACACCGGAAACAATGCTTATTCAAAATTTTAACGGGCCGGTAATGGTTGCAGGCGCGGCGGAAGAAACAGGCAGGAATTTAATAGACGGCAGAGGCGATGCCTATTGCGGCATGCTTAACCTCTCCTATAATTTAAATTTACGGCACCTGAGAACTTACATCCCGGAGTCCCCCGTCGGCATTCCCTCTGAGATTGCGAATATGATGGCGGACTTTCATAACATCGCCCGGGTAATCCTCGGCTTAAAAAAATTAAAGATATTTTCTTTCGGCCCCAGACCGCAGGATTTTCTTGCCTGCAATGCCCCGCTAAAACAGCTCTATGATATCGGCGTAGAGGTCATGGAGAATTCCGAACTTGACCTTTACGATATATTTCTGAAAGCAAAAAATAATCCCGAGGTGAAAGAAGTCGCCAAGGATATAATTAAAGAGCTCGGAAAGAAAAATATTTACCCGGACCTGGTAAACAAGCAGGCGCAATTTGAAGTCGCGCTTAAAAAATTTATGCGGGAAAATCTCGGCGCGTCTTCGTTTGCGGTCTTTGCTAATAAATGCTGGCCGACTTTCGAAGAATACTTCGGTTTTGTTCCCTGTTACAATAACTCCCGCATGGCCACCCAGGGCATCCCGGTCTCCTGTGAGGTGGACATCTACGGTGCGCTTTCTGAATATATGGCGAATGCCGCAACCGAATATCCCGTCACACTTCTGGATATCAACAACACAGTGCCTTATGACATGTATAAAGCTGCGGGCAAGAAAACTGCCGGCTATGCCCCAAAAGATCTCTTTATGGGCTTTCACTGCGGCAATACCGCCTCCTGTTTGCTCGACGGCTGGGCACTAAAATATCAACTTATTATGAAACGGCTGCTCGAACCCGACAAAGAACCGGATATTACAAGAAGCACGATGGAAGGAAAACTCAAAAGCGGACCGGTTACAATATTCAGACTACAAGGCGCAATTGAAGGGGACCTTAGGAGCTATATTGCTGAAGGAGAATCATTGGATATAGATCCCAAATCTTTCGGTGGCATAGGTGTTCTGGCCGTCAAAGAAATGGACAGATTTTACCGCCACATTCTTATCGGCCGGCAGTACCCGCATCACACAGCTCTCGCATTTAAACATTGCGGGAAAACGCTATTTGAAGCAGCAAAGCTGCTTGGAGTTACCGAGATTTCGCACCCTCTTCCGAAAGATATACTTTATAAAGGAGAAAATCCTTTCTAAAATACAGGGAATAAAAAGCAGACAAATGGAATGGCCCTGCAAAGGTTTTCCCTTGCAGGGCCATATTTTTGGGTCCGGGCCGTAAGCCGAATTCTGTTCTGATAGCCATTTCTCTAAGGATGCATGTTGCCAGGCACCTCTTGCGACCTACCCGGGGAACCAGGCGGCACCACCTTATTGACTTCCCCCTATTTGGTCTTGCTCCGGATGGGGTTTGCCCTGCGCTCGCCGGTTACCCGGCGGCCGGTGGTCTCTTACACCACCTTTTCACCATTTCCCTGAACCTGAAACAGTAAATAGTTCGGGGCTGTATATTTTCTGTGGCACTTTCCTTCACTTGAAGCTTTAACCTCAAGCGACCGCGCGTTACGCGGCATCCCGGCCTTCTGGAGTTCGGACTTTCCTCTTCCGCCAACGGCGAAAGCGGCTATTCGCGCCGTCCCAAATTTCAAAAGTGAACTTTATCAGTAAAGTATTCTTCCGCAGGTTTCGCAAAAAATAACTTTTTCGTACTTCATTACTTCAATTGTTTCCTGCGGGCGGAGATTCATAAAGCAGCCCTGACAACTGTTATTCTCCATTTTCGCAATACCCTGCCCGCCGACATTGGCTCTTACTTCTTCATACTTTCTCACAAGACCGGTATTCTCGACTTTAGCTATTTCCTCATTTCGCTTTTTTGTAATAATCTCTATTTCTGCGTCAAGTTTTTTTTCATCTTCAACACATTTTTCTTCAAGCCGCTTTAATTTTTCCTCTTCAGTTTTAACCCTGTTTTGACCATCAAGCAATTTCTTTTTAGCGGTATCTTCCTCTACCATGGCGGTAATTATTATTTCCTCCAACTTGGCGGCTTCCTCTGCCCTGGTTTTGATTTCATGTTTTATTGCGGCAAAAGAATTATTATCCTTTACGGCGTACTGCTGCTCTTGAAGTTTTTTAATATCGGCGGTTTTAGCCGCCAATTCGAGTTCCTGTAGCTTCTTTCCTTTGAGAAGATTGTCGCTTCCTTTTTTTATGGCAGCAAGGGCTTCCTGTGCCGCTGTCAAGGCTGCCTTCTGCCCGCTTAGTTGTTTAGGAATCTCAGATTTACTTTCATTTATTGCATCTATCTTACTGTCAAAATCCTGAACCTTCAGTAGTATTTCCAGATTTGTCTTAAGCATTAAGCCCCCAGTCCTACTTTTGCGCCTTTTTATTCCAATCTTCCAGAAATTTTTTAATACCGGCATCGGTAAACGGATGCTTTATCATCCCGTCTATAACAGTTTTTGGTACGCTTACAATATCAACCCCGGCCAGCGCAAGTTCAATCACATGTATCGGTGTTCTAATACTTGCTGCCAGAATTTTTGTCGTAATATCATAATTCCTGTAAATTTGCGCTATCTGCCCGACCATCTCGGTGCCATAGGCGCCGCCGTCATCCACCCTGCCTACAAAAGGTATAACAAAATCCGCGCCCGCCTTAGCGGCTATAAGCGCCTGGGAAGGAGAAAATACCAGAGTGAGACTTGTTTTTATTTTTTTCTTTTTCAGGACAGAGACCGCTTTAAGACCTTCTTTTATCATCGGAAGTTTTATGACAATGTTTTTTCCGAGTCCGGCATATTCTTCGGCTTCTTTAATTATTCCGTTAAAGTCAGTTGCAAGCGGCTCCACATTTACAGGCCCGGAAACAATCTTTACAATTGCGCTGATGGCAGAGCAAATATCTTTGCCTTCCTTCGCAAGTATGGAGGGGTTTGTAGTAACTCCGTCACAAAGCCCTAGTTCGACATACTCCTTTATTTCGCTAATATTTGCTGTATCAAGGTAAATTTGCATAAAAACCTCCCGAAAACCGCATAGGTATTGTACCAGAAATACCCGCAAAATAACAGACTGAATTTTGAAATGGGAAGGGGATAGTCAAATAAAACTTCTAAAGCCTATAAGGTCCGTAAAGTCTAAAAATCGCTGAAGAATATTAATATTTAAACTACAAAATAACTATTACTACCTTAGTTCAAGACTTTATGGACATAATAGACATTTGTTATTTTGTCTGCTTTTCCAGCCAATCAAAAGCTCTTTTTGTGTCGGCGGCATGCTGGTTATCATGCAAATACAAAACGGCTTTTTTGCTCCCCGCCGCTATCAATTTATTGTAGGCGTCTTCACTGTGGTGATACGGGACCAGCTCATCGTTCCTGCCGTGATTAAAGGAAATATTGACCTCTTTCGCATTTTCGATAAAATTTATCGGCGATCTTTCAAAATATTCTTTATCAACTTTTTCATTCTTCCCCGGGACTCCCCCGCAAATCGCCTTTAAATTTTCGAAGACAGTTTCGGAGAATTTTTTATCGGTGCAAAGCGATTTGCCCCTGCGATGCTCCGCCGACCATTTAGCCAGATCGGAAATTCCGCACCATTCGGAAACTCCGGCCCAAATCTCCGGATGCCGGCCCGCCATCATCATCGCCATATGCCCGCCGCCGGAGGCCCCGAATAAATAAATGCGTTTCTTATCCACAGTGTAATTATTGCAAATATAATCCACTACATCGACAATGTCCCGGACTGCCTGCGGGGAAGCACAGGCATTCTTGCCCTGATTACCGCCCCGGTAGTTGGCACATATGCCTATCCAGCCTTTTCTTTTTGGTTCATTTAGAACAGGCCTGCTCGGAGTATAATCCGAGCCCCAGGAATGAAGTATCACCACCATCGGAATAGCCTTGTCCGGCTTATAATTCTCCGGCACAAACAAAGCGCAGGATTGCATAGCCCCGTCAAGCGAGGATTTCACCTGTATGTCTTTAGTTTCGGGAGGAAATTTATCAGCGCAGAAAATAACAGAGCAAAATAAAAGCACTACGAGTACAGCGTCAATACGAAGCTTCATGGCTCTCCTCCAATAAAACAATATGGTCTAAAGTCTGTAATGTCAAATGTCCGTAAAGGTCTTACAATCGTTGAAAGCTATTAATAAAAACTACTTACTTGTCCTAAATGTGTGTTTGTCTGTGTTGATTGGTGATTCAATATCGTCACTTGTGTTTAGTTTACCATCGGGACCACAGCTCCTCAACAAGTAATTATCTACTTTACCTTTAGTGTCCTTTGAATAAATTGGTTTGTAAATATATTTATTATTCCAATAATCCATATCGCCCTTTTCTTGAAGATACCCCTCTTTTATCAACACTTCTAAATTGTCAGGGTAATATTTATAATGAGTATTATATAATTCAAGCGAAGATTGAATTCCTCCAAGACTAGCTGCACATACAACCGATTCTTCCACAGGATCAACAATAGCCACATTGCCTATAAAAACTACACCTATTATTATAGTAGATATAGTGAATAATAAAATTAAACCACTTTTTGTATATTGTTTTTTTACGAATGCATAAACACATTCCGTTAACAAATTATACTGCATTAATGCAGGACTTTATGGACCTTACGAACTTTACGGACTTTATAGACTTTTTTTATCTTATCTTCGTTAAAATATACGGTCCATTGGGGATAACTCCAATTGTCTTATTTGCAGGTATCGCGGCTATCTCGCGGTTTAGGTCTTCCACAATATTCACCCTGCAGAGTTTTTTATCCTTTTCACAAAGCCCGCCGGTGAAGAGTTTTACTTTTGCTTTCAATAAACCTTTGACCAACTCCTGGATCTGCCACTGTTCGGCATGGAAGTAATTTTTTTTAAATATTTTTTTAAGAAAATCCTCAGGTGAGCTTAAACCTTTGAGCAAATCTCTGAAGTCCTTTCCGCCCACACCGTCAGAACAGCCGGAAACGATTATTATTTCCCCACCTTTCTTTACCACCTCGGAAGCGCCCACTATGCCTTTAACCGTCTGATAAAAATTACGGTCTAAAGGATACCCGCCCGCGCTGGTTATCACGACATCGAGCGGTTTTTTTACGGTATCCCTCACATGTTTAAGGCAAAAACTCATGCCGGCCTTGTGGGCCTTTTTCCAATCACCGGCAAATACTCCGGTTATCTTTTTTTCACTGTCTAGTGTGACATTTATCAGAAATTCTACGCCCGCTTTTTTTGAGACGGCTTCCGCCAGCTTATCACAGGGATTTTTTTTAATATTTCCCGAGACGGCATACCTTGAGGCAAGATACTTAGCCGAGTGGAAAGTTTTTATAGTTTCATAACCCGCAACTCCCGGACAGACACCCTTTCTCCCTCCGGAAAATCCCGCCATGAAGTGCGGCTCGATAAAGCCGGTGACAATTTTAAAAGAAGCCTCAAAGTATTTTTTATTTACCAGGAGTTTTGCACCGCCTGCTTTGCCAAGATATTTCTGGTCTTTATTATTGAAACAGTCGTGATTTAGGACCCGGCACCTGCCAGCTATCTCATTACCTACCAGCTCTTTAATGGCAGCGTTGTTTAAAGGCAAATGCGTCCCGTTTCCTATCAAAATAAAGATATTCTTATCAGGAATATCAGCGAGTTTAAGAATTTTAAATATTTCCGGAAGAATTATTTTATTGGGCACCGGACGGGTATTATCGGAGATAACAATACATACTTTATCAGTTTTTTTGACAAGCTTTAAAAGTGGCGCGGTTCCCAGCGGTTTTGAAAGAGCCCGGCGGATTTTCTTTGAGGGATTTTGCAAGGGACGGGATTTAGCCATGGAAAACACCTTGACTACTTTCTTATTTTTTAAATCAACCACCAGTCCTTTTTTTCCGTAATCCAGTTTTACTTTCATTTTACCTTCTCTTTTTTACCATCTCCTTGCGATAGGCACCTTCTGCAGAAACATCCATCTCGGCAACCTGCCCGGGTTTAAAAAGTTTAATCCCGCCAAAAGCCTTCGCAATAAATGTGGTCTTAATCATCATCTCTACCAGCAAAGTCCGGTAATAAGCTTCATCAACATTTTCACCGACCGTTACGAGCCCGTGATTCTGAAGAATGAAAGCATTGTGTTTTTTTAGCGCCGCTTTGGCTCTGCCTGCCAGTTCCTCACTCGATGGATATTCAAAGTTTATTACCGGCACTTCCGTGCCGATAACGGTAACATGATCCGGGAAAAAGAATTTCAAAGGTTTCTTTTGCATACTATAAGCTATCGAATACGGTCCGTGGGTGTGCATCACGCATTTAATTTCGGGTCTCGCTTTGTAGCAGGCCGTGTGCATCGGAGTTTCACAGGAAGGCCGCCCGGTCCCGCCAACTACCTTCCTTGAGTCAAGTTCAACTTCTATATAGGACGCGGCTGTTCCGTCCTCCATGCAGGCTCCCGATTTCTTAATGAAGATGGTTTCGCCCGCTCTGATACTTAAGTTCCCTCCGGGACCGACTACCACTCCTTTTTCGGCAAGTTTCTTACCCGCACTTATAAGGTTGTTAAGCATTCTACGGCTGTTTGCTTTCATAATTTAACCCTTTTTAATCTTCAAGAATTTCGCATAGTTTTCATTCCAGCCGGCATTATTTGCGGGGTTATAAACATTGAGCGGAAAAGAATTTTTAATAAGTACCCGGGCGTGATTTAAATCCTTAACCTCTTTTGAGACAATCGCCTGGACAACAATATTACCGAGTGCTGTTGCTTCAATAGGACCTGCGACGACTTTTAATCCGCAGGCGTCCGAGGTATACCTGCAAAGCGGCTCATTCTGAGAACCACCCCCGAGGATATGCAGCACCTCAATTTTTTTGCCTTTTATTTGTTCAAGCACTTTAATACTGCTTCTATATTCAAAAGCAAGGCTTTCCATAATACACCTTATTATTTCGCCTCTTGTTTTTAACGGCTTCTGCCCGGTTTTTTTAAGAAAATTGTTTATTGCCTGCGGCATGTCCGGGGCAGCGTAGAATGTTTCATCATTTGGATCCACAAAAGCCTTAAAACCTAAGGCCTTTTCCGCCTCTTTTACAAGGCGGGGATAGGAAAGCTCTTTTCTGTCGTCCTCCATCCATTTTTTACGGCAACGCTGAATCAGCCAGAGACCCATAACATTCTTAATAAGCCGGTTTGTGTTATAGACGCCTGCTTCATTGGTAAAATTATTTTCCAGGGTAATGTCATTTATAACAGGTTTTTTTGTTTCTATGCCGATAAGGGACCAGGTTCCGGAACTTAAATAAGCCCAGCTGGTGTTTTGGTCCGCGGGAGTTGCGGCTACCGCGCTTGCCGTATCATGGCCTCCGACACTTACAACATTTATTCCTGAGGTACCCATCTCTTTTTGGATTTCTTTTTTTACAGCCCCGACCCGGGTTCCCGCCGGTCTGGGCTTCAGCATTATTTTCCCCGGCACCCCGGCCTTAGCCAGCAGATAGGAAGACCAGTTCTTTTTTTTAGAGTCATAAAGTTGCGAGGTGCTGACTATGGTCTGTTCGGAATTCTTTTTACCAGTAAAGAAATAGGCCAGCAAATCCGGCATCTGTAAAAGAGTCGACGCACGGCTAAGAATTTCCGGATCTTTTTTGCTCTGCGCAAAGAGCTGCACAGAGGTATTGAAGAAGTTATACTGTATACCCGTAATGTCGTAAACTCTTTTTTTCCCGGCGGCTTTTATAAACTTCCCTATCATGCCCTTGGTGCGATTGTCCCGGTAATGCACCGGGTTGGAGAGCAGGTTGCCTCTCTTATCAAGTAATCCGTAGTCACAGCCCCAGGTATCTATCCCGATACTGACAATGTTTTTTTTAAGCGCGGGTTCACAAAGCATAATAGATTTTTTTAGTTCATTAAAGAAGAACGGCAGGTCCCAGTAGAGAGTGCCGTTGAGTTCCACCGGATCGTTGGAGAACCGGCGCAGGACTTCAAGTTTTATCTTTCCGTTTTTTATGCAGCCGTAAACCCCGCGGCCGCTTTCGGCGCCCAGGTCAAACGCAATATACCCTTTTTGTTTTGACACAAATACCCCTTTACCTCTTTATTTTAAAACCGCAAGACACTTTTGGACCTTAAGCGCATTTTTCTTTATCTATTTTCCGGTATTTTTTTTGTCTTTTTCTTCCGGCTCATCTTTCATTGCTTTCTTGAACTCTTTAATAGAGTTGCCCAGTGATTTTCCGACCCCCGGAAGCTTGCCGGCACCGAAAATCAGAAGCGCAATAACCAGAATAACTACCAGTTCAGGTAAACCTATCCCGCCCATAACTCCTCCTCCCGCCAAAGCTCCTTAACTTTCACTTCTTTGGACCAAACTCTTTTTTTAGCTCTGTTAAAGTGTAGCAGTAAAAGCGCTTATTCTCTTAACTGCTTCTCTGATATTTTCGTGGGAGTTGGCAAAGCAAAATCTGACAAAACCTTCTCCGCTGTCGCCAAAGGCCGAACCGTTTACCGCTGAGACCTTGGCTTCTTTGATCATCCTTAGTACAAACTCCTCGGATTTCATATTCAGTTTTGATATATTGGCAAACGCATAAAAAGCGCCTTCAGGCTGAATACAGGTAATCTTTCCGGTGGCATTCAAACCATCAACCAGAATCTTGGATCTTTCTTTAAAAGCCTGAACCATTTTTGCCACGCAATCCTGCGGTCCGGTTAACGCCGCTACTGCGGCTTTTTGTGCCACAGAATTAGCGTGAGTAATAGTATAAAGAGACACTTTTCTTAAACCCGCAGAGATTTCCTTGTTCGCCAGCGCAAACCCGATTCTCCAGCCGGTCATCGCGTAGGTTTTTGAGAGCGTGAACTGGGTTATGGTCAAATCCCTCATCCCGGGAAGGGAGCCGATTGAGATATGCTTCCTTCCGCCGAGTATGAGTTTTTCGTAGGACTCATCAGATAGCACAAATATACCTTTTTTGCGGGCTATTTCCGCTATAGCCATAATATTTTCTTCGGTCATGACTCCGCCCGTCGGATTATTAGGGCTATTAATAACAATGCATTTTGTTTTTGAGGTAATTTTTTTACTTACTTCCTCAGGCAGCATATTAAAACCGTCTTTTTCCTTTAGCGTGACAAGCACGGGTTTGGCTTCCAGTATTCCCAAAATCCCTAGATAGACCGGCCAGACCGGATCGGAGACAATAACTTCATCACCCGGATTAACCAGGGTCTGAAGCGCGGAATATATGGCTCCGACACCCCCCTGGGTAACGGTAATTTCGGTTTCCGGATCATAGTCCAGGCCATTTTCGGTTTTGAAGCGGGCCGAAGCAGCCTTTCTAAGTTCCATAATCCCGGGTCCGGGCGTGTAATGTGAAAAGCCGCCCTTGATAGCGGAAATAGCCGCCTCTTTAATATGCTCGGGAACATCAAAATCCGGCTCACCCAGATCCATCCTGATTACATCCTTGAGCTGCATTACCATATCTGAGATCTTCCTGATACCGGACATGGGGGCGTTAACAACATTTAAATTCAGTTTTGACTTAATTTCCATTAGTGCCTCCGGAGCCTTTCTTAAATTTTACTTAATAGTTGCGGTCAAGGGTAAAAGCAGCTGTTTTTTCGAGTGCGTCCCTGAATTCATTTTTCGGTAACTTTTTCAAGGCGGCGAGAGATTTATTTACATATACTTCCGCTTTTTCGAAAGCCGAATTCAAACTGTCGTATTTTTTAAGAATCGCCACAATATACCTGGTCCCGTCTTTTACCTTTTTCCCGTTACGGACAAGCAATAAAATATCGCTGATTTTTTTCTTCTCTTTTCTGTCGGCTTTTTTAAGAGCATCGATGACCGGCAAGGTAAGTTTCCCCTCGAGCAGATCTGAGGCAACGGGCTTACCAAGTTTGTCTTCAGCGCCGGTAAAATCAAGTATATCGTCAACGATCTGAAAAGCTATTCCGAAATTTCTCCCGTACTCTTTCATGGCTCTGGTCTGCTCTTTATTTGCTTGAGCCAGCACAGCTCCTGCTTCGGCCGCTGCCATAAAAAGTCCAGCAGTTTTACCGGTAATCACTCTCAAATATTCCTTTTCGGAAATAGTTACTTTAAAAAGTCCGGTTACTTCTTCTATTTCACCCTGGACCAGTTCCCGGGCTGCCCTGCCAATAATTCTATTTATCTGCTCTATAGTTTTTGAACTTTCCAGGTTGTAAAGCAAAGACATGGAAAAGGCGGTCAGGAGGTCACCCGAAAGAACAGCTTTTTTATTGCCATAGAGTGAGTTAATGGTCTGCTTGCCTCTTCTTAAATTGGAACCCTCTATCACATCATCGTGCAACAAAGAAGCGTTGTGAAACATTTCTATCACAGCTCCATAATTAAGAGCCTGTTTTAAATAACTATTCCTTTCTTTAGAACGAAAAATCCTGAACGCAAGCATTAAAAGCGAAGGGCGGATTTTTTTCCCCCCCGTAAGAAGATGCTCTTTGATACCGGGAACGAATCGATCCGCCCGGGCAGCAATAGTCAGAAGTTTTTTATTAATCAGTCTTAAATCTCTTTTAATAATTTTGGAGCCAGAATGCATTGTAAAATCCCCTTTAGCCTACCACTTCACTCATGGAGAACATAGGCATAAACATGGCGATAACTATACCGCCGATAACTACTCCTAGGAAGGCCATAATAAGGGGTTCCAACATGGAGGTTAAACCGCTCACTGCAGTGTCTACTTCATCGTCATAGAAATCCGCGCTTCTTATCAACATATCATCAATGGTCCCGGTTTCTTCTCCCACCGCAACCATCTGAATTATCATTACAGGAAATATTCCCGACTCCTTAAGAGGCCCCGTTATATTTTCCCCTTCCCGAATTGCCGCCCGGGCTTTCATAATGGCCTCTTCTACAACCAGATTACCCGAGGTTTTGGCCGTTATTTCAAGTGCTTCCAGGATAGCTACGCCGGACTTAATAAGTGTTCCAAGCGTGCGGGCAAATTTGGCAACTGCAACTTTTTTTATAAGAACGCCGAACATCGGAAGTTTTAATTGAATACCGTCCCACTGTAACTGGCCTTTTCTCGTTTTCAAATAGCGGTGCAGAAGAAACCAGCCGCCGCCTATCACAGCCGCTTCAATAAATACCTGGGGTGGTTTAAAAAAAGCCTGCATAAAATCTGATATTGCCAGAACCACCATCGTGGGCGCCGGAAGTTTGGAGCCAAAACTCTCAAAAACTGTTTTAAATGTCGGTAAAACAGCAACCATAAGAAAGACGGTTACACCGATGGCCACGCCCAGAACCATAATAGGATAAGTTAACGCCGATTTAACCTTTCTTTTAAGGGCATCAGCTTTTTCCAGATATGTAGAAAGACGCTGAAGGATACCGTCAAGAATACCACCGGTTTCCCCGGCTTTTACCATATTAACAAAGAGCCCGGAAAATATTTCCGGATGTTTTGCCATGGCGTCAGAGAGGGTTTGACCCTGTCCGATGTCTTCTCTGATCTTTCCGACGCATTCCTTTAATTTCCGGCTTTCAACCTGCTCGTAGATAATATTTAACGACTGCAACACCGGAACACCTGCGGATATCATCGTCGCAAACTGCCTGGCAAATATAGAGAGATCCTTAACCGTAACCGAGCCCCCTCTACCCGCAAGCCTTTTCTTTTTTTCCGCAACTGAAGAAACAAGCGACAATCTCTGACCCTTTAGTTTGGCCGAAAGCACCCTTTCGTTCTCGGCTTCCATTATTCCGGAGATGGTAGAACCAGCTGCGGTCTTTGCTTTATAATTATATACTGCCATCTATCTCCCCCTAGACACCTTTTACCATTCTCTGCAAATCTTTCTGATCAAGCGAAGCAAACATAATTTCATTGTAGGTAACAAGTTGTTTTTGATATAAATTAAAAAGCGCCTGATTAAGCGTGATCATCCCTGAATCTCCGGCGGTCTGCATGGTTGAGTAGACCTGATGAACTTTATCTTCGCGAATCAAATTTCTAATAGCCGAGTTCGGCATCATAACTTCAATGGCAGCCACCCGGCCTCCGGAATAAGCCTTGGGAAGCAGGGTCTGGGAAAGAACCGCCTGCAAGGTGAACGAAAGCTGTGTCCTTACCTGCTGCTGCTGGTGCGGAGGAAAAACATCTATAACCCTGTTTATCGACTGCACGGCATCTGTGGTATGGAGCGTGCCAAACACCAGATGCCCTGTTTCGCCTATAGTCAGCGCCGCTTGTATTGTTTCCAGATCGCGCATTTCTCCTATCACTATTACATCAGGGTCCTGTCTTAAGATATGTCTTAAGGCCGAAGTAAAATTCGGCGTATCCACGCCAATCTCCCTCTGGTTAACTATGCAATTCTTGTGATGATAGACATATTCTATCGGGTCCTCAATAGTAATAATATGCCCTTTCCTGTCGCTGTTTATGTAGTCAATTATTGAGGCAATGGTTGTGGATTTTCCGGAACCCGTAGGACCGGTTACCAGAACCAGGCCTTTAGGGAGTTTAACAATAGTGTTGCTGACAACTTCAGGCAGGCCAAGTTCTTCAAAGGTTGCTATTGTAGAAGGGATATTGCGCATAACCGCCGCAACAGCGCCTCTTTGCCTGAAAACATTCATTCTAACGCGGCCCAGGCCTTTTACTCCGAAGGCCAAATCCAGTTCATTTTCTCTTTCGAATTTTTCTTTTTGCTCATCCGTTAAAACACCGTAAACAAGTTCCTGACAGGATTCGGGAGTGAGTTTATCCAGCTCGGTGGTGACAATTTCCCCGTCAATCCTTAATGCCGGAGACGAACCCGAAGTAAGATGAAGATCTGAGGCATTCTTTTCAAATAAAACTCTGAGTAAATCATTAATGGTGAATGTACTCAAATCCCCTCCTAATCTATGGATGTCGTCCTTAATAATTCTTCGATACTGGTTGTCCCTGCTCTGACTTTACGGATTCCGGCTTCACGCAGGGTAATCATTCCTGTTTCTATCGCCATTTTCTTAATATCCGTGCCGGAAGCGTGCTTCAAGACAAGTTTTCTGATTTCATCATTCATTACCATAACTTCGTAAATAGCCGCCCGGCCTTTGTAACCCGTTTTTGCGCAATGCTGGCATCCGAGGCCGCGGTAGAAGACCACTTTTTCCCCACCTACCGGCTTGATGTTAAGGTCTTCAAGAACTTCTTCCGAGACCTCATAGGCTTCTTTGCATTTAGGGCATATTTTTCTAAGAAGACGCTGGGCGATAACCATAATCACAGAAGAAGTAATAAGGAAAGGCTCGACACCCATATTATCAAGACGCGTCATTGCCTGCGGGGCATCATTAGTATGCAAAGTTGAGAGCACCAGGTGGCCGGTAAGTGCGGCGTTTATAGCAATAAGCGCCGTTTCCGAATCGCGGATTTCACCCACGAGAATAATATCAGGATCCTGCCGGAGGAAAGATTTCAGGCCGCTTGCGAAGGTCAAGCCGGCTTTAGGATTAACCATAACCTGGTTCACGCCCTGGGTTACAAATTCTATAGGATCTTCTATGGTCACAATGTTTACATCTGGATAATTAAGCAGCGCCAGGGTTGAAAAGAGGGTCACAGATTTACCGGAACCGGTAGGACCGGTAACAAGTATCATGCCGTAAGGCGCATCTACATTTTTCTTATAAAGTTGTAAAATATCAGGTTCAAAGCCCAGCTGGTTAAGATCTAACTGTAAATTTGAAGTATCCAGAACTCTGATAACGACTTTTTCCCCGAAACCCGTAGGCAGTACCGAAACACGCATATCGACTTCTTTGCCGGAAACCTTTACCTTGCAACGGCCATCCTGGGGCCGTCTCCTCTCCGCGATATCAAGCTCGGAAATAATTTTCATACGGGACACCAGCGCCGCGTAAACTTTTCTGGGCGGAGCCGATTTTTCATGCAGTACGCCGTCTATTCGGTAACGCATCCTGGTCGTCTTTTCGTAGATTTCAAGATGAATATCCGAGGCTTTTTCTTCAATAGCGCGGGTCAGCATCGCGTTTACAAGTTTAACTATAGGAGCATCTTCGGAAGCCGCTGCCAGTTTCGCAGCATCGATCTCGTCCTCCGCCTCTACAATCTCCATATCCTCTACATTTTCAAGATCCTTCATTACTTCTTCCATCTCGGCGGTGGAATTACTGAAAATTTTCTGAATCAAAGCCTTAATTTCACTTTCACTGGATAAAACCGGAGTCACATCAAAACCGGTCATCAACCTTATATCATCAATTGCGGAAACATTTAAAGGATCCGACATAGCTACCGTCAGATTGTTGCCTTTTTTGGAAATGGCGACAAGAATTTGCCGCTGGCAGACATTTTCCGGAAGAAGTTTTACAACAACGGGATCAACTTCGCCCTGTTCGGTAAGATTGACGGTAGGAATACCCATTTGGGTGCCCATAAAGGCCATGAGAACTTCATCGGTGATATAGCCCAACTTAACGAGAGCCTGCTCTAAACGCACATTCTGGGCTTTTGATTCTTTTAGTGCTTCCTGTAATTGAGCATCGGTAATTATGCCCTCATCAACAAGCATCTGAGCCAGTTTCTTTTTCATGGATACAGTCATAGTTCAAGTACCCCCTTCAGCCTAAAAGCTTCTTGATCTCATCAACAAATTCCCCTATATCTTTGAACTGCCGGTAAACAGAAGCAAACCTGACATATGCAACATGGTCAAGTTTTTTTAACTGAACCATTACCAGGTCGCCAAGGTCCTTCCCGTTAATCTCTTTATCCATGCGGTTGTGCACGGCTTTTTCTATCTCCTGCACAACTGTCTCCATGGCGGCCATGGAAACCGGCCGTTTTTCACAAGCCTTTTTAATTCCGTTTAGTATCTTAAACCTGTCAAAGGTTTCCCGCCGGCCGTCTTTTTTCACGACTACGGGCATTATATTCTCCACCTGTTCATAAGTCGTAAAACGCTTGGAGCACTTAAGACATTCTCTGCGGCGTCTTACAGAATTACCATCTTTGCTTTCACGGGAATCAAGAACTTTATCATTTTTAAAATTACAAAAGGGACATTTCATATGTCAATATTATATATTAGATTGACTTAAAAAACAATGCCCAAAATAGGGCCTTTGGGCTGATGACACGGATGGGTAAAGAGATGACACAGATACAGAAACAGCATTACTTGTTTTTTTGCTTTAAATTATCAGCAAATTCTATTGAGGCTCACAGAAAAACCTTCAATTATTTACATTTTTTAAATATTCTCTTGTATCTTTCTCTTGATTTATTCTTTTCAACAGATTTTCTCTCGAATATAACTCTACAAATCTTTCCTTTTTAATATCACCCATTTTTATCACGCTAAACTGTTCGTTTGGATACTTATTTAGTATGCCTTTTCTTTCTTGTTGAAATCTAATCCAAAGTTTTTCAATATCATCATATTTCTCAATATTTTTATAAATCCTATCTATTCCATTAATATATGGCGAAAAATTTAAATTTGCATAATTAACATACTTTTTATGATACTCATCTATTTTCTCAAATATTTCCTGATAAGCAGAGATAACATCCCTCCACCCCCCCGACTCTAAAATAAATTCCCATGGTTTTTTTCTGTAAATATCCTCATAGCTTTTCAAATTAAAGTCTACTTTTATTTTACCATCTTCCGGTTTTATGGCAACACTCTTTTGACTCCTTAAATCACCATCTTGGAACATTTTGCTATTAAAATATATCCATCCTGATTTACGACATAAGTAATATGGATCGATAAAACCACCCACCTGTTGATAGTGACCTTTATTGTAATATTGAATCAAATATCCCTGCTCGAATAACGGATGACTCACTTTAACAGTTTGACGTGAAAACCAAGAACCCAGAATAATCGGGAAATGAAAAGTTGTTTTAGGCGATATTAAATATTTTCCATTCTCATCAGAAAATACAACTTGCTCTGCGCATGTCCCACCAACATCAAACATCTTTTGTTTATACCAAATGCATTTAATCTCTGCATTTTGAATTGGTTTTCCAGTAACTCCATCTATAATGAGGCCT
>Ga0114951_10002164_pt1 | contig 22735 bp, 17 predicted proteins | sample AM7aDNAmetaG_FD_88677 | JGI IMG/M metagenome (GOLD analysis project Ga0114951, IMG submission 88677) | Freshwater microbial communities from Finland to study Microbial Dark Matter (Phase II) - AM7a DNA metaG | ecosystem: Environmental > Aquatic > Freshwater > Lake | place: Finland: Lake Alinen... | reverse complement strand
GCAGACTCGCCCTATAATACCTATCGCCATAACGGCCTTCCTCCCGGCCCGATCTGCAACCCCGGCGCCGCCTCGATTCTTGCCGTGCTTCAACCGGCACAGAGCAGCTTTCTCTACTTTGTTGCCACAGGAAATGGCGGACATTACTTTGCTGCTTCACTGACAGAGCATAATGCCAACATTAAAAAGTACAAAAATGCCTTGCGCAGCAGGCCGCCAGGATTAGAGTGAGTTGCATTAATATATATCGGCAATTGTATACATTACACAAGCAGATCCTTATCTGATCTTTTTATCAACCAATTTATCAAAGCAATGCAAAAAAAGACCTTGTCTGACATCTCAACCCAGGGCAAGCGGGTGTTAATGCGTGTTGATTTCAATGTCCCTCTTGACGAGAACAAAAAAATTACCGATGACAAGAGAATTGTTGAGTCTCTTCCTTCCATTAAAAAAGTTATTGAAGAGGGAGGACGACTTATTTTGATGTCCCATCTTGGACGGCCAAAAGGAAAAGTTAATCCTGAATACTCGCTTGCTCCTGTGGCCTCCAGACTTGCCGAGCTGATCGATAGCCCAGTGCTCATGGCAAAAGATTGTATCGGCACTGAGGTTATGCAGCAGGTGCTTGCTTTGCAGGACGGAGAGGTTATGCTGCTTGAAAATCTGAGATTTCACGCTGAGGAAGAGGCAAATGACGCTGATTTTTCAAGAGAGCTCGCGTCGCTCGGCGAAGTGTATGTGAACGACGCCTTCGGCACCGCTCACCGGGCTCATGCCTCAACGGAAGGAATTACGCACTACGTCCAGACAGCCGTTGCCGGTTATCTGATAGAGCGGGAGCTGTTGTATCTGGGCAAAGCTCTGCAGGAGCCGGAACGACCATTTGTCGCTATTCTGGGAGGTTCAAAAATATCAGGAAAAATTGATGTTCTTGAAAACCTTTTCAAAAAAGTCGATACGGTACTGATCGGTGGCGCCATGGTCTTCACCTTCTTCAAGGCACAGGGTTATGAAGTGGGAAATTCTCTGGTAGAGGAGAGTAAAATTGAACTTGCCCTCACGATTCTTGAACAGGCAAAAAAGAAGGGAATCAAGCTGCTGCTGCCAGTAGACGTCATTCTTACGCCCGAGATTTCAGCCGATGCTGCATCTTATGCCGAAAACATTTCAAGTATTCCTCAGAAAATGATTGGAGTTGATATCGGCCCCGTAACAGCCGAAACATACCGCAATGAAATTCTTTCAGCGCGAACGGTTCTCTGGAACGGCCCTATGGGTGTTTTTGAAATTGACAATTTTGCGGCTGGCACGATGGCTGTAGCAAAGGCTATGGCAGAAGCAACGGCAAAAGGAGCTATAACGATTGTCGGCGGCGGCGATTCTGCCTCAGCAATAGCAAAGGCCGGTCTGGCAAACGAGATGACCCATATCTCCACGGGAGGAGGCGCAAGCCTTGAATTCCTTGAAGGCAAGGAACTCCCCGGAATAGCCGCTCTGAACGATTAATCGAAGAACCTACCTCGTAATGAACTATTCCCAGCCATACAGTCCCGGGGGTTTTCAGTTTATACCCCCGGCGATCAAGGCCATTATTCTGCTCAATATTGCAGTTTTTCTCCTGCAGTTGACTCCTTTTGGCGATGCAATTTCCTCCCTCGGGGCCTTATGGCCTGTCGGTTCCGGCAACTTCAGAATATGGCAGCCGGTAACGTACATGTTTCTGCACGGCGGCGGAACTCATCTCTTTTTCAATATGTTCGCCCTCTGGATGTTCGGCGCTGAAATAGAAAATTACTGGGGTACCAGGCAATTCAATATCTATTATTTTGTCTGCGGGATCGGAGCCGCACTGATCAACCTGATCGCCACTGTTGGCGACCCCTATCCGACTGTCGGCGCTTCCGGTGCCATTTACGGCGTCTTGCTGGCTTTCGGTATGATGTTCCCCGATCGCTACATTTTTCTTTACTTTCTCTTTCCGGTAAAGGCAAAGTATTTTATTGCCGGTTATGCCTTTATTGAGTTTATCTCCGGTTTCGGCAGCCGGGCGATGGGCAGCGGCAGCAACATTGCCCATTTCGCGCACCTCGGGGGCATGCTGATTGGCTTTATATATATTTCCATCAGAAGGGCTGAGTGGTCATTTTCGGGATTATTCAACAAAATCCGCTCCACAGGCAACAAGAAAAGTGGCCCACGCCTCCATACCCGGAACACTGTGGCTCCTCCGGTATCTGAATCAGAAATCAATGCCATTCTTGATAAAATTTCAGAACGTGGTTATGGATCGTTAACCGAAGAAGAGCGCCGAAAACTCCTCAGTGCCGGCGGAAAGAAATAAACCTCAGGTCAGCCGGGAACCGTCCGCTCAAAACAGGCAACACTTTCGATATGACTGGTATGCGGAAACATGTCAACCGGCTGCACCGATACAAGCTGATAGCCGTGAAGGCTGATCTCCTTGCCGTCACGGGCAAGGCTCGCCGGGTTGCAACTGACATAGACAATTCGCTCAGGCCGAAGCCTGAGCATGGTGGAAAGTGCCTTGGCATGCATTCCTGCCCTTGGAGGGTCGGTAATGATCACCCGTGGGGCATCATAGTTTTCGAGGGTATAAAGCATGGCATGGAAATCCTTGAGATCAACCTGGTAAAAGGCTGCGTTGCCGACACCGTTCAATGCCGCATTACTCTGCGCATCATTGATTGAACTTTCAACCACCTCAAGGCCGATAACCTGACGGCAGTACCTTGCCAGAGAGAGCGTTATGGTTCCTGTCCCGCAATAGAGATCATAGACTGTATCGGCAGAAGTGAGAGCTGCAACCTCAAGAATGCTTCGGTAAAGAAGCTCAGCCTGTGAAGAGTTTGTCTGAAAAAATGAGTTTGCGGAAATCCTGAAATCAAGACCGCCGAGACGCTCGGTAATACATCCCTCTCCGCTGAGTGCATACTCACTGTCACCGGTAGCAACGGTATTCTTTCGATCAGTCACATTGTTGAGCACGGTCATCTTCTGGCCTGCCATCCCGACTTCGAGATGCTTCCTGTAGCGCTGCATCAGCGCTTCATCATGCCATGAGGTCACCAGATTGACCATAAGCTCTTCACGGCTTTCACTGAAACGGACAACAAGATTCCGCAAAAAACCGGAATGAGCCTTGACTGCATAAGGTGCAAGGGCATTGGCAAGAGCAAAGTCGCGGGTCAAGGCGAGCACCTGGTTCATGGCCTCCTTGGCAAGATAGCAGTAGTCAATATCGATCACCTTCTCAAAGTTTCCAGGGGTATGAAACCCGAGTGCAAACTCTTTCGGACGTAAAAGTTGTTCAAGCGAAAGCTCTTCGGGCAGGAGATAGCGCATGCTTGAAAAGGAAAATTCCATCTTGTTCCGGTAATGAAACGGTGCGAGAGCCGCGAGCACCGGGCTTACCGGTGGTACTACAAAATTACCGAGATGCTCAAGAGCGTCCTTGACCTTTTTCTGCTTGTACAGGAGCTGCGCTTCATAATGGATATGCATCAGCTTGCAACCGCCGCAGACACCAAAATAAGCGCATAAAGGAGTTGTTCTGTCTGGTGATGGTTCAAGAACCTCAACCGCTATGGCTTCAATATAGCGCTGGCGAACCTTTTTTATGCTGGCCGAAACCCGATCGCCGACAGCAAGCATACCGCCTACCATGACCGCCATACCGTTGTCAAGCCGTCCGAAACACTGATCTTTCTCCGCAAGATCAGTGACGGTTAACTCAATGATATCACCTTTCCTGAAAATCTCTTCTGCCATAAAACAAAATTAATCGCAATTGATGAAAAAGGTTCTCCTCTTCCTTCGATAAATAACTCAAGCAGGACCTTCTCGACGCATGATGAGGGGCTGAATGATATTCTTCAACACCCAGGAAGAGAAAAGATAGACCAGCATCGCACTGCAGACCCCGATCATCATGCCTGCGATAACGTCACCAGGATAATGAACACCAACATAAACCCGCGACCAGGAGATAGCCAGAGCATACAATATCATGATGATGGTATAAAGTTTTTCTACAAAATCCCCCCGATGAAAGAAAATCCATATTACTGACGCTACTGCGGCTGAATTTGCGGCATGGGATGAGGCAAACGAATAACTCCGTGGCTGGCTGACAAGCAGACGAACGTGGTCGAGAACAAAGCAGGGCCGGATACGCTGCACAAGAGGTTTGAGTATTCCTGATGCGACAATATCGGCCATCCCGACAGCAAAAAGAGCAAGAAGAATCACCAGAAAAGCTGATTTTCCGCGTCGGATAATTATAAAAAGAGCTGCGAGTGCAATAATATGCCCGGACAGCTTGACCCTGGTGAGAAAAACCATGAGGTCATCGGCTGCCGGGTGAACCAGGTAAAGGTTCAGCAACTGGAAGAGCCACACATCTACCTGCTCAATGAGCGCCATCCTGCTTACTTTTTAGCTCCCCCTTTTTTCTGTTTCCGGGATGAACCGGAAGCAGAGATTCCGAGATTTACTTTCGGCAGATCAGCCGCTGTTGTCGTTTTATTGATATAAAACTGCTGTGCCACACTGAAGATGTTAAACATCAGATAATAGAGGCCAAGACCAGCAGGCATATTATTGAAAAAGAGCAGCATCATGGCAGGGAACATGTACATCATCACCTTCATCTGCTCATTGGACTGTGTCGTCGGGGTAATTTTCTGCTGCATAAAAACAGTCACCGCCATAAGAATCGGGAAGACCGCTATATGGCTGCCATACATTGGTATGGTGAAGCCAAAGTCCAGAATCGAATCCGGCACCGACAAGTCCTTCGCCCAGAGAAAACTGTGCTGGCGAAGCTGTATTGAAGAACGGAAAACATAGAACATGGCAAAGAGCAGCGGCATCTGAAGCACCACAGGCAAACAGCCTCCGATTGGATTAACCCCGGCTTCCTTATAAATTCTGCCCAGCTCACTCTGCAGTTTTGCTGGATTGTCCTTATACTTCTCCTGAAGTTCCTTGAGTAGTGGCTGCAAGGCTGACATTTTTTTCATTGACTTTGTTGAAGCCATTGAAAGAGGATAGGTCACCAGCTTGATCAGAAAGGCAAAAATGATGATAATAAGACCATAATTACTCACATAGCCATTCATCCAGTTGAAGACGGGCAAAATGATATACTCAGCAAACGGCCTTGTCAGCCAGTCCCATCCAAAGTCCATGATTTTTTCCAGGCCGACCTTCTCTGCCTTGACAATATTGTAATCGAGAGGTCCAAGGTAGAGTCTGAATTTATCATCGACAACTCTTCCTGTTGAAGGGATACCCATTTTCAGGGCAACAAGGTAATTCTCGAACTCATTACCCTTCTCTCTTTTGCCGTCAAGATAAATCCCTGCGGTCTGTCCCTGGGGGATCAGCGCAGCAACGAAATACTTGTCACGCACAGCAACCCATTTCGCCTCCCCTGACTGTTCCTCACGATAGGCCTGGTTCTCCTTGCTGGCATCGAGCTTTACCAGACTGCCACCAAGGTATGCACTGGCAAGTGCACTCTGAGCTTCATCCTGCCTGTTTTTTTCCGAATAAGCAATTCCTCCATCCCACTGCAACTGGTATTCATTACCGGCAAGCTCACTGGAAAAGCCTGTCAGTTTAACGTCATAGTCGACCTTGTAGCTCTCTCCGCCAAAAAGGTAAGTGATATCGATGGCTTGCAGGGGTGTAACATCAAGGTGGTAGTGTACCGCATAATGCTCTTTTCCTCTCACGGTATGAAGAGTGTCAACGGTCATGCTGCGAAAATAGAGATCACGAGTATCGATTTTCTTGCCTTCACGGGTCAGAAACAACAGTGAAAGTGCCCCATTTTTTTGATTGCTGACCAGATCAAACGCCTTTCGATCACCGTCCAGATGCTTTTTCAGGACAAGAGACTTCAACGTTGCGCCCTTTGAAGAGAGAGTTGCACGAAAAAGATCGTTTTCAACCTTCAACAACTGCTCTTTACCTTCGGAAGAAGGAGCAAAAACACCAAAATTCTCAGCAATCGGTGCAGAAGAGAGAGAACGGTTTAGCTGTGCCTGCTGTTCGACCTGCTCTGTTTTCACCACCGTTGGGGGGAGCAACGGTTTTTTTTCTGGCGACATAAACTGAAGCCAGACCATCATGATCACGGCAATAATTGCAAGGCCGGTTATCGAATTTCTATCCATTGCCACTCTCTTTAATTTTACCAGAAAACTTTTTTTTGTTGAGGGATACTGATGGAACAGGGTCAAACCCGCCCTTTGAAAAGGGATTGCATCGAAGAATACGCCACAGGGTCAGCCAGGATGCATAAAAAAAATTGTGATGCTGAAAGGCTTCAAGCGCATAACTTGAACAGGTAGGTACATATTTGCAGGATGGGCCAAACAATGGCGACAGAAGCGCCTGGTAAAATTTTATCAGTATTATCGGCACCTGATTAAAAAACTTCCAGCTACTCATGCTGTTTCATACTTCGTTATCCGGTAAAAAATTCTCCGTCATGGTCGTTGAATGATCCACCAGAGTTCAGGAAAGTATCATATTTTCCATTAATACCCTGATTTCTTCCCTGAATGCATCAAGGTCAGGAAAAGTTTTTTTTCTTCCCATATAGAGAAACGCGATACAGAACATTGCATATGAACTACCCTGGTTCTGATATTCTACATTATTCTGGAGGAGTGATTTTTCAAGCCGGTATGCTTCCTTCATCATTCGTTTTACCCTGTTGCGCCTGACAGCAGAAGAGACTGTTTTTTTACTCACCGCAAACAGTATGGCCGGTACTCTCTGAACAATATGGGCATCGGTCTTGAGAGAAGCGTAGACTACCCTTAAAAAATCACCTTTCACACTTTTTCCACTCTTGAACAGCAGTGAAATCAATTGTTTTTTCCTCAAGATCTCATGCTTGCGCAGAGAATGAACGTGTACGTTATTCAAAACATGAAAGAGCAATTATTATTTATCCTGATATCCTGACAGAACGACCCACCGGATCATGCGATAAATTATTGGCCAGCAGTACCCATATCACAACTGACAGTAAGCGAATGACGCCCCTTGGCTCTTCTAGCAGAGAGAACTTTCCGGCCGTTCTTGGTCGACATTCTCTGTCTGAATCCATGTTTATTCCTTCTTTTTCTATTCCGCGGCTGATAGGTTCTTTTCATCGCTTAGAGCTCCACACTTGTTTAATAAGTTCAAAATTTCAGGGCGCGTAATTTAGCATAATGGATGATCATTAACAAATGCTTCCGTTCTATGTTAACATCAGCAACAAAAGAGGACGCTCTTGTGCTTCGATATATCATGACCTATGGGGTAAAAAAAATTCCATTGCCACAAGTTATAAACAATGTGGATAACTTGTGGATAAAAAAAATTCGGAGCCCGAATCATCAGATACTGCGGCATTCCGAAAGAATCAACATATGTTGACTACTTCCGCTATCATTTGATCTAAACTACTAAATTAAAACAAGTTGGTATGTTTAAAAGATTCGTCTTCACGATCAATCAGCATGGGTCACTTTTCATAAAGGAAATTGTTTTTTATTCACCGAAAAAACTAACTTGTGAACACTGAATGTTGATGGCGTTAACAATATCGGCCCTTACCTCTTTAATTTCAATTTTTTATGCTCGAAGTTACGTCAAAAACGTCTGTGGAATATCCCCAAACGAAATCACCGAAAAGTAGCCAAATGGAGCAGCAGGTGTGGGAAGCATGCCTTAATGTTATCCGGGAAAAAATCAATCCCCTTGCATTCAAAACCTGGTTTTTTCCCATTAAGCCATTGAGCTTTTCAGGTAGTGAACTGACCATAGAGGTTCCGAGCCAGTTTTTTTATGAATGGATAGAAGAAAATTATTCCTCTTTTCTAAAGGAGGCGCTTAAAGAAGTCATTGGTCCTGAAGCACGACTGATGTATTCAATCGTCATGGATAAATCACAGGGTCAACCCGTCACAATAGAATTACCACACCAAACTTCTATGAACAGTGATTTTATCTCTGCCAGTCGCTCTTCAGCAACCCGCTCTAAAAACACAGAGGAGTTTGATCGGAACCTTGCACGCTTTGAAACGCATTTAAATTCAAAATACACCTTTGATACTCTTATCAGAGGAGACTGCAACTCACTGGCATTTGCCGCCTCGAAATCTGTAGCACAAAGCCCCGGTCAAAATGCTTTTAACCCGCTGGTTATTTATGGCGGTGTTGGGCTTGGTAAAACACACATGATGCAGGCCGTCGGTAACAGTGTTCGAGAAAACAGACTCTCTGAAAGAGTTCTTTATGTTTCCAGCGAAAAATTTGCAATCGACTTTGTCAATGCTATCCAGAATGGTAAAATCCAGGAATTTTCCTCATTTTACCGCTCTATTGATGTGCTTATTATCGATGATATTCAGTTCTTTTCAGGTAAGGAAAAAACACAAGAAGAGATTTTTCATATCTTTAACACATTACATCAGTCAAACAAGCAGATTATACTCTCTGCAGATCGTCCAATAAAGGATATAAAGGGCATAGAAGATCGATTGATATCACGCTTCAACTGGGGGCTATCGGCGGATATTCAACCTCCGGATTATGAAACACGCAAGGCGATCATTCTCAGTAAACTGCATCAGAGCGGAGTTAATCTTGATGATGCTGTTATTGAATTTATTGCAACAAATGTTACTGAAAATGTCAGAGAGCTTGAGGGGTGTATTGTTAAATTGTTAGCAGCGCAATCGCTTGATAACAGAGAAATAGATCTCCAGTTTACAAAATCAACTCTCAAAGATATTATCAGGCATACGACCAAACGTTTGACACTCGACACCATCGAAAAAGCGGTCTGTTCTTATTTTTCCATTACCCCTAATGACTTGAAAGGAAAATCCAAGAAAAAGGAAATAGCTTTTGGACGCCAGGTTGCGATGTATCTCTCAAAACTGTTGACCGATTCTTCATTGAAAACAATAGGCCTTCATTTTGGTGGCAGAGATCATTCAACAGTCATTCATGCTGTTACGACGATCACGAAAAGGGTCGACTGTACAACAGAAGAGAGAAAAAAAATTGAGGAAATCAGGAAAAGGATTGAGATTCTTTCAATGTAAAATAAGATGTTTATAAGTTGTTGAAAACATGTGTATTTAGTCTTGATAACCTACACTTTGTCAACAGTGAACTATAGCGATAAAAGTCATCAACAAACACTGAACACAAAAGGAGAGTTTCAAGAGACAGGTTATCAACAATTTGGCCTTCAGGTATGAGTTATGTAAGTGGTTCATTAAAAAGAAAATAAAAAAAATAATCTTTTACTTTTCCAGATATCAACACGATCAACAACAACAACAATTTTTATAACTACATAAATAGAAAAAGCTGTAGCAGATGAAACTTATTTCCTCAATACGTCAATTGCAGGATCCAGTCAGTAAGGTTGCACAGGCGATACCTGCAAAAACCATGGATGTGCGTTTTGAAAATGTTCATTTATCCATTGAGCCTGGTTGCATGACCCTTTTTGCCACTGACGGTGAACTTTCAATAACAGCAAAAAGTGATGTAGAGACATCCGATACAGGAAATATCGGTATTAATGCACGAACACTGCAGGATTTTCTTAGAAGCATGTACGATACCTCTGTTACCTTTGTCATTGAACGACAAGAAATCAGTGATCATGGCATGGTACATATTACGACAGATAAAGGCCAGTATAAAATAGCCTGTTTGTTTGAAAGCAAGACAGAAAAATACGAAAAGAGCTATGATATTTCTATTGAACTAGCAACTGCTGAACTTCTTGATTTGATTCAGAAAACAATATTTGCCTGCAGTGTTGATGGGATGCGACCAGCAATGATGGGCGTCCTGTTTGAGCTCGAAGGAAGTACTATTACAGCAGTATCCACAGATGGGCACCGTTTGGTTCGGTGCAGAAAGAATTCATCACTCGATGTTCAAGAAAAACAAAAAATTGTTGTTCCTGCAAGAGTGCTCTCTATTTTGCAAAAATTGGCACAGCACGAATCAATCACCATGTGTATTGATACCGATCGACGTTTCGTTCGTTTTATCATTGGTAATATTGTTCTTGATGCAGCATTGATTGTTGAACCATATCCCAATTATGATGCTGTTATTCCAGTAGAGCATGATAAACATGTTATTATCAACCGTTCTATGGTTTATGATTCTGTAAGACGTGTCGGGCGTTTTTCAAGTATTGGCGATATCAAGATGGTGATTGAAGACCAGATATTGAAGGTTATGGCAGAAAATACAAACGATGGAGAAGCTGCTCAGGAGGAACTACCCTGCATCTATTCAGGAGAATCTTTGACGATTGGTTTTAATTCGAAATTTATTGAAGCAGCTCTTGCGCATTTAGATGATAATGAGATACGTATTGAGTTAAAAAGTCCAACAACAGCCGTTATTTTTAAGCCCCACAAGGAAGATGAAGATGAGAACCTTATGATCCTTGTTATGCCTGTACGAATAAACAGTTGATGAGACTGGTAAATTCTTGAGACTTCAGTGTCTACATTATAAAAATTTCCGGAACCACCGGTTTTTAACCTTTAAACCAGATGACGGTATAACTGTCATTTATGGAAATAACGGATCTGGAAAAACTTCTCTTCTTGAGGGAATTCACTACTGTGCGCTGACAAGAGGAATGGTCGGTGCTACAGATAGTGAGTGTCTTTCTTTTTCATCAGATTACTTTCTCCTTGACGGAAGCTTTCTTGGTGATCAGGAAAGTCCTACGACGGTAAAAATCATCTATAAAAAGGATAAAGAAAAACAGATTATCGTAAATAATAGTGAAATAAAGCCTTTTTCTCGACATATCGGGCGTATTCCCTGCATTACGTTTTCACCTTCTGAAATGATAGTTGTCAATGGATCACCTGTAGAACGAAGACGTTTTATTGATAATTCGATCAGTCAGACAAACAGACACTATCTCAATGATCTCTTGTCTTTTAAACGTGTACTCATGCAGCGAAATGCGTTGCTTGTACAATTGAAAGAAAATATCAATGTCCATACAGGTATGTTGTCTCTCTGGACTGAACAACTTTCAAGACTTGCGGCATCGATAGTCTATGCAAGACTTCAATTTATAGCAGCCTATCTTGAAAGATTTAAGGAACTCTATACACAACTGTCTGTCAACGAGTCGCCAAAAATAACCTATCGTTGTTCATTGGGTAATATGAGTAACGACAGTTCTCCTGAATATCTTTATTCCTTGTTTATGGCAAAATATAAGGAGACAGAGAGGCAGGAAATATTTCGTGCACAGACAATAACGGGCCCGCATCGTGATGATTTGCTTTTTTTGCTCAATGACAAGGAGATAAAAAAATATGCATCACAGGGTCAAATACGCACATTTCTTATAGGTCTAAAGCTTACTCAGCATCGTTTCTTTTATGAAATCTTAAAGGAAAAGCCTATCTGCCTCCTTGATGATATTTTCAGTGAACTTGATACTACAAGGATAGAGGATATTTTCACTATTCTTGAAACATGCGGGCAAACTATTATTACATCTGCTGAAAAAAAGGGAAACAGAAATGTTACAAATCTTTCTATTGAATCGCTCAGGCACATCCAGAAAGAAAGAGAATGTCAAGAATAAAAAATCCAACAAAAATATCTACAATTGTTGGTGAGTTATATAAAATTATAGGGCTTGACGAGGCATACCAACAGTACAAAACACTTCAGATATGGAATACAGTGGTCGGTGAGGCTATTGCTGAGGCAACCGTCCTTGAGAGATTCTCTGCTGGTCAGTTGTTTATACGGGTAAAAAATCCAGCATGGAGACTGGAGCTTAATTTCCGAAAAAAGGAGATCCTTGAGAAGCTTAACAACTCCCTTGACAAGGTATTGGTTAAGGAGATTATTTTCAGATAACTGAGCATATTACAAGCTCAGTTATCTGAACAATCATTTAGAGAGTGCAACTGAGCTGGTACATTTCAATCATTTTTTCTGCATAGGCTTTCCCGAAAGATATGCACTTTTCAAATTCCGGCTCATGTGGTTTAAATTTCACCATCATATTCTGATCAAATACTTTGAGTTTGAGCAGCGTGAAATTTGCTTCTAACATTCTAACAGCCTCTCCACTCCATCCGTATGACCCGAATGCTGCCGCAAGCTTTCCCTTATCCCTTATAGGGTTGATGGTTGCAAACATCTGATAAATTTGTGGAAGAATATTCTGGTTTATTGTCGGTGATCCTACAATGAGTCCTGTGCAATGTGCAATCTTCTCCTCAAGGTCAGAAGTACTGAGGCTTTCTATATCACACACATCAATTTGAAAGTCACAGGATTGACGTAGTCCTTCCGCAATCTTTTCAGCCATTAACGTTGTGTTCTCATAAGCGGAAACATATGCAATAAGAATGTGTTTTTCGTTAGGAAGGGCTATGGCCGTCTTGGCATACTTTAATGAAAGATCAACATATTTTTTCCAGTTAGACCTCAGTATTGGACCGTGTCCCGGGCATATTGCTTTAATGTCAAGTGTACCTATTTTTTCAATAGCCTGAAGCATGTATTTACTGAACGGCTTGAGAATGGTATCGAAGTAATAGGTAAATGAGTCATCAAAATCACCGACAACGTCATCAAACATTCCTTCATGGCAAAAATGGGCTCCGAAAGAGTCACAGGTGAAAAGAAGACGATCTTCTTCAAGCCATGTGTATATAGTATCAGGCCAGTGAAGATTTGGCGCATTAATGAAATGAAGTGTTTTATTTCCAAGACTCAGCGTATCACCTGTTTTGACCACCAGTGATTTAAAGTCATGGCCAGTCTGGTCTCTGAGAAATTTAATTGCATTTCCACTCCCGACAACTGTTGCGTTTGGTGCTACTGAAAGCAGATTTTTCACATTGCCTGAATGGTCAGGTTCTGTGTGGTCCACAATGATATATTCTATCTCAGATAGATCGGTAACTCTCTTTATTTTATCAAGATATGCTGGCCAGAATTTTTCTTTTGTGGTTTCTATAATCGTTTTTTTATCGGCATTGATAAAATAGGAGTTATAGGTTGTTCCATATTTTGTTTCCATTACAATATCGAAGGTGATAAGACCTGGGTCCAGAACTCCTATCCAGCTAACGTCATCGGTAATCGGAAGAACTTTATTATCTATCATGATAAATATCGGGATTTGTTTACAAATAAATGGTTTAGCATACTATATACGCTGATATTCCATAAAGAGTTTCATACATAACTATACCATTTAATATAAATAATGCCTACAGGTCTCAAAGGAGTTCCTCGCCAAGAGGAGTGGTTTCTGTGTGGCGGATCTCTTTCAGAAGTATTATGCCTTCTGCCGAAAAAGAGAAAAGAGTATCAGTTGAAAATATCATACTGTAATCTTGTGGTTTGAAAAATGGAAGAAATTTCTGACAATGTTCGTCAAGGCGTTTCAAATAGAAAAAGGTGTTTTCATCAGGTTTTTCTTTGTTCCATTCTTTGGCAAGCTTGCCTTTATCCCATGATGCGTTTCCAAGACCGGTCCCTGAAACATAAAAAGTTATCCGGTCTCCTTTGGCAATCTCCATCCCAGACTTTATGGCAATTTCGTAAGTAATAGATTTTGCACGTTTTCCGGATTTTACATCTTCAAGATACTGTTCTAAAGAATTTTTAAAAGTCTCGGTTTTTGAAAAGTCAGATACATCCAGTTCATGCCGTTGAATTTTATCTTTGTATTCGGTGAAAAGATAGTGCAATCCATTAATATCCTCTGATAACAACATTTCAAATCCCTTCCGGACAAAATCTCTCCCGAATTTCTCTCCACTTCTGCTGGTCAGTGATGAGCCTTTGAGGGTCATGATATTGTCATATCCCAAAAGGGCATAATTTTTCTTCATGTAAGAGATCATTTTTTTGAAACGGCCATCAAATCCAATGTTGATCCCTTGTGGCATGAGTTTGGAAACTTCACTGACCAGCTCTTTTTCAGCCAATTCCGATCTTACATCTGGAGGTGGTATAAACAGAATTCCATCAGTATCGACCTCAATTACCTTGCATCCTCTCGCTTCAAACTCAAAAATCATTTTTTTCGCAAGGCTTTGTCCTGTTGATGTTACCTTGTCAGCTTCAAGAAAATCGTTGAATATACCACTGTTGAAGCCGAGATAACCGTACATTGCATTGATAAGAATTTTGAATGAACTTTGCATCGCATCAAAATTAGCTGCCAGCGAGGTATTGCCAACTTCCTTTTCTTCGCGTGATCTGTCTTTTGCTTTGAAACGCAGCTCCTTCAAATCGTTCACCACCCCCGGAAACACCCTTAATTCATCACTTTTAGGGCATATATTGTAGGAAAGCATGATCGAAGGATAGAGAGATTCTACATCAGCATAGACTATTGGCCCAAGAATTCCTTTTAGGAAGACTTCGGTATAACCACCATAGTGCTGCTGACCGGAAGAGGGCTTAGGAATAGATTGTTTACGCCGCAGATATTCTCTGACAAGAAGAATTTCAATTTTTGCAGCCTGCCCAATGCGTGCTGTCATGGCATAGGTATAGGGCAGCATTTGTGCCAGGTAGAAATTACTGCCGGAAAGTAGTGATGAAAGCGCTCTGGTTTCACGAACATCATCAAGAGCGTATGCAAGCAGCTTCTCATGATTACTTTTCCACAGAGATGCAATATCCTTGTAATCAATATAGGTACGATCAGGTGAGGCAAAGCCGAAATGTTTTGCTACTGCTTTAAGACCGTAACTCTGCATCGAGCGTTTAGAAACATCATAACTCTGAACAAGGAAGAGTGTATCAATGACATGTCTTCCTGGTATATCATAGAAGGTGTAATCTATACTTCTTTCAGCAAACCGAATGCTTGCCGGGTATGTTTTAGGGAGCATACCATTGCGTCCAATGGTAAATGGTATACCATGTCGTTCACACCGGCGCTGTAGATAGGGAAGGTCAAAATTGAAAATGTTGTGACCCTCAATAACATCAGGATCCAATTTTGTAATCAAGGCTACCAGTTCTTCAAGCAACTTCTTTTCGGAGCCGTATTTTGAATGAAGCACCGCTTCCCATCCACGACTATCGCTCAGAGAGACAATAATTACCTCATCATCATTACCAGCAAATCCTCCAGAATGCTTTCTTGTCGGGTCGTAATTTGTTTCAATATCAAGCTGTATCCGATAGAGGTCGTCGAACATCATACCCTTGAAAAGGGTTTTGCCGCTCTGAAGCAGATATTGTGTTACAGCATCTCCCTTATTATAGACAAGAGAGTTACTGTCGTATGAATTATTATTGTTTTCTGTTTCAATGTTACTAAACCTTCTTTTATTGATGAATTCAACGGCATTTCTTTGATTTCGCCAGCTTCTGAAAATGACAAGACACTGGTAATAATTGGATCCTCCAAGCTTTACCAGCCAGAATTTATCTTTATCTTCAGGCACAAAGCCATCAAGCAGAGAACTGTCTGACAGAAAAAAAAATGGGTAAACCAGCTCATCATGAAATCGAACTATACCATTATCCCGGTTAAATACTCTTACATGAGTATCTGAAAGTTGGTATGCGCCAACAATACTCTGTTCTTTATCTTTACCGAATAAGAGATCGTTGGTTATGATATCGCTGATGATGCTATCCATAGCTGCTCGTTAAAATAGTTGCCTGAGTATACGTTATAATAAACGTTTCACGTGAAACATTGATTATTTCAGCGTCCTAGATGGATCAGGAGAACGGAGATATCAGAGGGTGAGACCCCAAGAATTCTTGATGCCTGACCAATTGTCTCCGGCTGATGTTTTTTCATTTTTTCCTTTCCTTCATTTGAAAGACCAGAAACAGTATCATACCTGAAAGAAGGAGGTATTTGATGTGAATCAAGTCGATGAATTCTTTCAGCCATAAGGAGGTCTCGCTTAAGATAACCTTCATATTTCAGATCAATCTCTACTTGTTCATAGAGTAAAAGGCTATTTGTTATAGCGTTTACAGTGCTTTTCAACAAGCTAGATGCTTCAATGAGCGTTACAAGATGAATTCCTGGCCGTTTCAAAAGGGATAAAGCGTTTTGTGAGTTCTGAACGCTTGGATACCCAAGTGCTAAGAGAATTGGGTTTATCTCAGAGGCAGGAACCCTTGTATGTAATAAAAGTTCTTTCACCTCATCTATACAGTTAATATTCTTGTTGCATGCAGAAAAGGTAATTTCATCAATGAGTCCTGCTACAAATCCAAAATGCCTCAGACGGATATCGGCATTGTCATGGCGAAGCAAAAGACGGTGTTCAGCAGAAGAGGTAAACATTCGATAAGGTTCGCTTGTCTCTTTTGTGATGAGATCGTCGATAAGTACTCCAATGTAAGCATCGGATCGTTTCAAGAAAAGAGGAGGACGTCTGAGTATCTTCAGTGCCGCATTAATACCTGCCATCAGTCCTTGCGCCCCTGCCTCTTCATAACCCGAAGTCCCGTTAATCTGACCAGCAAAGTAGAGATCAGAAACTAACTTTGTTTCAAGTGTTCTTTTTATTTGATGTGGAAAAAAGTAATCATATTCAATTGCATAACCAGGCCTGATCATTTTTGCCATATTCAGACCAGCAATAGAGCGCAACCCCTCTAGCTGAATCTCTTCCGGCAGTGACGTTGAAAAGCCGTTAACATACATTTCATTTGTTTCGAAACCTTCCGGTTCGAGAAATATATGGTGACTTGTTTTGTCCGGAAAACGACAGATTTTATCTTCAATCGACGGACAGTATCTTGGACCTACACCCTGTACCTTCCCTGTAAATAATGGCGATCGGTCAAATCCTTTTTTCAGTATTTCATGAGTTAATAAGTTTGTTTTTGTAACAAAACAGCTTATTTGACGACGGTTTACGTTCGGGATTGTGTTGAACGAAAAGGTAACAGGTTCCACGTCTCCTTGTTGTTCATCTACCATTGAGTAGTCAACACTTCTCGCATCAATGCGTGGTGGGGTGCCAGTTTTAAGTCTTCCTGCGGCAAAGCCCAGACTGACAAGGTTCTCAGTAAGGCCATAAACCGGCGGTTCTGCAATGGTTCTTCCTCCGGCATAATGGTTCATACCGATATGAATAAGTCCATTCAGAAATGTTCCGCAGGTGAGAATTGCTGCTTTAGCATTGATGGTTCTGCCGGACGACAGAATTACAGCGCGAAAAATATTTGAAGAGCACTCAATTGAAGTTACAGTATCCTGAAGAAGATCAATATTCTTTTCTTCTTCAATTACTTTTTTCATATACAGCGAGTACAAGGTTCGATCGGCCTGTGCTCTCGGAGAGTGCATTGCCGGACCTTTACTTCTATTGAGCATCCGAAACTGTATCCCTGTCGAATCTATAGCTTTTCCCATTTCCCCTCCCAGCGCATCAATTTCTCTGGCAATCTGCCCTTTCGCCACACCTCCAATCGCCGGGTTGCATGACATTCGCGCTATTGCCGTAAGATCTGATGAGATGAGGAGACATGAACATCCCATCCTTGCTGCAGCCAGTACAGCTTCGCATCCAGCATGGCCTGCACCTGTAACAATGATATCATACATAAAAGACAAATTGTTTCACGTGAAACATCCGTTGATTAATGAGCGAAATAAAATAATAGCACTTTCCTTGCAGTTTACCCTGTCTGATTCTGCAATATATCGGAAGATGTATTATAAGAGTGTTATTGGTCGATAGTAGTAATCATTGATTATTTAGAATGGTACTTACTTATTAGGGTTAAAATGGTAAAAAAGGGAAAAAGTTGAGTATCATAACCGGTGACAGAAAACAGTTTCGGATATCGTCTGATAAAATGAAATACTGGCGAAAGTTCTCTTTAAGCAAGTTGAAGATAAGGGCTCTTGAGTGAACCTCTGATTGTTAGTTAATCACTACCCCATTTTATATATTGGCTGAATTATTTTTTCCGAGAGCAACGCTATGTCTATCCATGAAAAATAAACGTTTAAACCTTCTTCTGATTGCGGTAGTCACTTTTGTGGCGGCTTGGTCTTTATGGCCTACCTGGAGGGACTACTCTCTTTCGAAACAGCTCAATAGTTTTGGGTCTGCTCAGGACAGTTTGAAATATGCGCTTAGTCACCGTGAGGATATCGAGGACGCCCGGAAAAAAAGTCTGAAACTTGGTCTGGATTTAAAAGGCGGGATGCATCTCGTTATGGAGGTTGATCAGGTAGATCTGTTTGAACAGAAAGCATGGAATAAAGATGCGAAGTTTGCCGCCATTATGCAGGCCGTCAGGGCAAAGTCAACCCAAACGGATGCACGGGTTATCGATCTTCTGGTTGCTGAGTTTAAAAATGAAAATATTCGCCTTAGCCGCTATTTTTATGATATCCGCAACAGCGATCAGGAAATTGTAGGAAAGCTGGAAAAGGAATCAGATGAGGCGTTAAGTCGCGCCAAAGAGATTATCCGCAATCGTATTGACCAGTATGGTGTTGCTGAACCGGTTATTACCACACAGGGCAGCAGAAAAATCATTATTGAGCTTCCTGGCGTTTCAGACGAAAACAGAGTGAGAAACCTGCTGAAAGGGACCGCCAAGCTTGAATTCAGGCTTTTGCGAGAACCGGAAATGATGGTCAGGACGCTTGACAGGATCAACACCTATCTTGTCGACAACGGTGCAGCCGCACACGGGGCAACAGTTCCCGATTCGTCAGCCGCCGTTCATGCTCCTCTTCCGCAATCGGGTAGCACGCCAACGCAGCCAGACAGCAAGTCGGCTTCTACTAAACCGCTTTATGATGTAATCGGTGTATTTCAGAACGGAACAGCCTATACTTCAGAGCATACCAAGGAGTTTGTCAGCGCGTTGTTGCATCGCAGTGACATACAGGCACTTTTGCCCCCTGATACAGAACTGCTTCTGGCTGCTAAACCGGATGTCGGTAAAACCGGGGAAAAGCTCTATTCCATCTATCTTGTCAAAAAGGCTCCAGAGTTGACTGGTGGTGTTATTACAGAGGCCAAGGCTACTTTTGGATCTCAGGGTGTTCAGCCAGAGGTATTGATGTCGATGAACTCTGAAGGAACCTCGAAATGGGCCCGTATTACCGGAGCCAATATCGGCAAACGTATTGCAATTGTTCTTGATGGTGCGGTTTACAGCGCTCCTGTCGTACAGTCCAAGATTCCCAATGGCAATTCGGTGATCAACGGAATTGAAAGTCTTGAGGAGGCAAAGGATCTTGAAATTGTGCTTAAAGCAGGTGCGCTTCCCGCTCCTGTCAGGATTACTGAAGAACGAAGCGTCGGACCATCACTTGGCGCTGATTACATCCGTGCAGGTATGCAGTCTCTTGCATGGGCCTTCTGTGCCGTGTCGATCTTTATGCTTGTCTACTACAAGAAAGCAGGTATAGCGGCCGATATAGCCCTGGTACTTAACATTCTTATAGTGCTTTCAGTACTTGCAGGATTCAACGCCTCTCTTTCATTGCCAGGCATTGCCGGCATTGTGCTGACCATTGGTATGGCGGTCGATGCCAACGTCTTGATCTATGAGAGGATACGAGAAGAGCTTGCTGAAGGCAAGAGTGTTGTCTCAGCCGTCACGCAGGGTTATGACCGGGCGTTTTCTTCGATTCTTGATTCACATGTGACGACCCTTTCGGCGGCTTTTCTGCTCTATACTTACGGTATAGGCCCGATTCAGGGGTTTGCTGTTACCCTGATGATTGGCACCTCGGCGAGCCTGTTTACAGCAATCGTGGTGACCAGAGAGATCTTCCATCTGCTGCTTGCCAAAAACCTTATGTCAGATAAAAGTTTCGGTTAATATTTCAAGACGTTTCAACTCATGAGGATATTTCAGAAGACCAACTTTAACTTTATCCGGTATCGTAAAATTGCGTACGGTTTTTCTATCATGCTGCTGCTTGCGGGCATGGTTTCGCTCGTCGTTAAAGGGCTGAACTACGGGATTGATTTCAGGGGTGGTTCCGAGGTGGTGATACGGTTCGACAAAAACATTGATGTCGGGCAGATTCGTTCGGTTCTTGATGCGGCAGGTGTTTCAGGAACTCTGAAGCAGTATGGCATGGATCGCTCATTCCTCTTCAGCACCGTCTTCCAGGGAGATAGCGGGCAACTGAAATCCTTGGTATCCAACGCCCTCAACGACCGTATCAAGGGGAACCATCATGAAATTGTTCGTATTGATGCCGTAGGTCCGAGTATTGCCTCCGATTTGAAATGGTCGGCGGTAAAGGCGCTTTTTGCATCTCTCTTTGCAATCCTTCTTTATGTAGGGTTCAGGTTTGAAATCAAATTTGCAACGGCAGGCGTGATTGCGATTTTTCATGATATCCTGACGGTGCTGGGGCTCTTCAGCATTCTTGGAGGGATCTTTACCTTCATGCCGCTTGAAATGGATCAGAGCATTATAGCTGCGTTTCTTACGATTGCCGGTTATTCCATTACCGATACCGTGGTCGTCTACGATCGTATCCGGGAGAGAATACGGGGGCAGAAACCCTCTGAATATGAAAGGATTTTCAATGAAAGTATGAACCAGACGCTCAGCCGCACGATTATAACGTCCGGAACAGTGCTTCTCTCGGTTTTTGTGCTTTTTATCTTTGCCGGACCAGCCATCAGAGGTTTTGCTTTTGCCGTCTTTACCGGGATTATGATAGGCACCTATTCATCAATCTTTGTCGCGGCACCATTGGTGTACGACTGGCTCAGGCTTACCAAAAGTGCTGTTCATCTGAGAGGAAGCAAGATTTCCTGAGAGCCTTTGTCATGATGTTGAGAGTGATGCAATCTGTACCATTGAGCCCTTTGCGGCCGGAGAACTTAAAAAATATTCATCAGTCAGGAGTCGGTGCATGAAAAAAGTATTGAGGAACGCTCTATTGCTGCTTATAGCCGGATTATCATCGTTGCAGGGTTCAGCTCTTGCAGAAATTGCTGACCGGGTCGTAGCCGTTGTCGGAAATGAAGTTATTTTTAAATCAGACATCGATAACCGTGCACTCATGGCGCGCCTCCAGTATCCCGAACTGGCTAAAGATAAAGGGTTGTCCCGCTCAATACTTGATGGGCTGATTGATCAGAAGATCATTCTTGCCAAAGCCAAAATCGATAGTGTCGCTATTGACCTTAATTCGCTTGACACCATGGTCAATGACCGCTTTAAGCAGATAAGCTCAAGTTTCCCGTCGAAAGCTGAGATGGAGAGTCGTATCGGCAAGTCATCTGCAGGTATTCGCGAGAGTATTCGTGAGGAGTTGCGCAATCAGCAGTTGATCGACACGCTTCGGAAGAAAAAATCTGCAGGAATAACCGTCACTTATGATGAGGCGATGGAATTCTATAATACAAACCGTGGTCAGCTCCAGGAGATTCCAGAAGAGGTCTCCGTATCGCAAATCATCAAATATCGTGGAGTTGCAGCGGAAAGCAGGGCGCAATCGCTTGCAACAATACAGGAGATTCGCAAACAGCTTCTTGCGGGTGCAGATTTTGCTTCTCTGGCAATGCAGTATTCACAAGATCCGGGTTCTGCTAAATCAGGAGGAGATCTTGGTTTTGTCAGGAAAGGTCAGCTTATTCAGAGCTTTGAGACTGCGGCTTATGCTCTTAAGGAAGGGGGTTTATCTGATATTGTTGAAACGCGATATGGATTTCATCTTATTCAGTTGCTCAGCAAGGAGGATAATGCTATTCACGTCAGGCATATTCTCATAGGGCTTGACCGTTCGAAAGGAGATTTTTCTGATGCTATGCAGCAGCTCAATTCATTGCATGCGGATCTGTTGAGCGGTAAGGGGAATTTTGCGGAGATGGCTAAAAAATATTCCGATGATCCCGCAACTGCACCGATCGGTGGTACGATTCTCATCTCAGGCTCATCCAGGCAGACGTTTTCGCCTGCAAAATTGTTTCCTCAATTGCAGCAGATAATAGCTTCACTGAAAAAGATTGGCGATATCAGTGAACCGCAGCAAATCAATCCGCCGCAAAGAGAGCCATTTTACGGAATATTCCGGTTGAATGAGAGGATAGCGGCACACCCTCTGGATCCCGAAAAGGACTATCCAGCTCTTGAGGAGATGGCGCTGGACTACAAAAGCCGCCAGCACTTCAATCAATGGGTGCAGCAGCTCCACAAAGAAGTTTATGTTCGCATCTCAGACATCTAAGCGGCGGACGTAGCGTGCATTTTTCTCGATAAAGTCTCTCCGTGGCTCAACCTTGTCGCCCATAAGTGTGGAGAATACCTGATCAGCTTCCATGGCATTTTCCACATTGACCAGCAAAAGTGAGCGGTGAGCAGGATCCATTGTGGTGCTCCAGAGCTGTTCAGGATTCATCTCTCCAAGACCCTTGTAGCGCTGGATGTGGATGTTCGCCTTCCCCTTCTGCATCTTTTTCATACCATCAGAAATACTGTTGCGCTCATCGTCATCCCAGGCATACTGCTGATCTTTGCCTGATTTGACAAGGTAGAGGGGCGGCTGGGCAATAAAAACCCTGCCAGCCTCAATCAGCGCACGCATGTGGCGGAAGAAAAAGGTCAGCAGCAGCGTTCTGATATGTGCGCCGTCAACATCAGCATCAGTCATGATGATAATTTTGCCATAGCGCAGTTTTTC
>Ga0114951_10002162_pt1 | contig 22742 bp, 20 predicted proteins | sample AM7aDNAmetaG_FD_88677 | JGI IMG/M metagenome (GOLD analysis project Ga0114951, IMG submission 88677) | Freshwater microbial communities from Finland to study Microbial Dark Matter (Phase II) - AM7a DNA metaG | ecosystem: Environmental > Aquatic > Freshwater > Lake | place: Finland: Lake Alinen... | reverse complement strand
TGACTTTGGGCGCGCCGAGAGCGGGTCCAGATCAGAATGGGCCTTGGCCGCTGATGCGATCTTTCCCCCGACTGCCCCGGCCTCAAACAGCGCCGCCAGGAAGTTGTTCTGCTCCTGCCCGAGCGCATTATCCAGCGCCGTCCCCGGCGTCAGAACCCGCGTAACCTCTCGCCGCACGATTTTCTTGGTAAGCTTCGGGTCCTCCATCTGGTCGCAGATGGCAATGCGGTACCCCTTCCGCAGCAGCCGCGTAAGGTATGCTTCTACCGCGTGGTAGGGGACGCCGCACATCGGCTGATTCCGCTCGCGGTCCCGCGCCGTGAGCGTCAACTGCAACTCCCGGCTCACCACGACGGCATCGTCGTAGAACAGTTCGTAGAAGTCCCCCATCCTGAAAAAGAGCAGCGCATCCGGGTTCTCCCGCTTCGCCGCAGTCCACTGGCGCATAAAGGGGGTCAACTCGGCAGGCACCTTATCGAGGGCAGGGGGCTGCGGAACAGTCAATTCGGGTTGGGGATCCTCTCGATTCATTCTGCCTTTCAGACTAACGCGTTCCAGCCACGCTCGAACCCTTTCCATCACCAGCAGTTAGCATAGGACGGATCACGGCGTAACCGGGCTTGCAGATAAATCACGAGTTACAGGGGCAATGCCCCCGGCGCGGCCGGAGGGGGCACCTAGATTCACAACCCCGCTTGGTGATCTGTATCACGGTATACTGTTTATTTGCACCAGTAAGGTGATGATCGAGATGTATTTACTCTGGCTTCGAGTCGCGGCAATCCTCTACGCGGCAGCATGCATTACCGTCTTTCCAGCCGTGCTTTACGGCATCGTTCGCTGGCGCAAGACCTGCGTCCACGTGGGCGGAATGGCTGTCTTCTTCCATTTCGTCTCCGCTGTCGAAATGCTGGTCCAGGCCCACCACTGGATGCCGGTAAGCGTTCGTGAAATTGAGTCGCTGCTGGGCCTCGCCGTGGCCTGCCTGTTCTTCCTCGTCTGGTGGCTTTATGACGCCATCTCCCTTGGTATCTTTGCCTTACCTGCGACGTTCTTCCTGGTCTTTGTCCCAGCTCTGGGCCCGGACCGCTACACATTCCCCTCGGAGGGCGTGCGCGTAAGCTGGCTGGTGGCCCACATCGCCGCGCTGCTCGTGGCCTATGCCGCTCTGTGTTTTAGCCTCCTGTCTTCCATGCTTTATCTTGTTCAGGAACGCCGCATCAAGAGCAAACGAAAGCCGGGGCAAGACTCCTGGTGGGTACCGCTTGACTGGCTGCCGCCTCTCGATACCCTGGAACGCGTCGCCCTTGCCACCCTGGAGTTTGGCTTTCCCTGCATGACCGTCGGCCTTGTCATCGGCTCGGTCCTGGCCCAGGAGACACCGCTGGGGGCTGCCTATTTCCTTGATCCCAAAGTAATTGCGTCCTTCATCAGTTGGGCGGTTTACGTTCTTCTGCTCTTTGTCCGTCGCAGCGCAGGCCTTCGCGGCCGCAAGGCAGCCTATCTTAGCGGTGCTGTTCTGGTTGTCATGATGGCGGTTTGGGCCGCAAACCTTTTCAGCCACGTTCACAGGTTTGGTCCACAATGACCCTGGCCCTCATCGGAGTGAACCACAAGACCGCGCCCATTGCGCTGCGAGAGAGGATTGCTATCTCCCGCGAGGAACTCCCGGAGACGACACGAGCGCTGTGCGACATGCCCGGCGTAACCGAATGCATGATTGTCTCCACCTGCAACAGAGTTGAATTGCTGGCCGCCGTTGAAGGTTCCAGTGCTCAGGTAACCGAGTTCATCTCAACGCACTTCGGTCTGGACCCTGCCGAGATTGGCCCGCATCTCTACGAATACCGCGATCAGGAGGCAGTGAGCCACTTGTTTCGCATGGCAGCCAGCCTGGACTCCATGGTGGTGGGGGAGCCGCAGATTCTGGGCCAGGTAAAGGAGGCGTTCGCGGTAGCGAAAGCCTCCGGCACCGTCGCCGGGCAGCTCGAACACCTGCTGCAAAGCGCATTTGCCGCAGCCAAAAAGGCACGCTCCGAGACCGGGATCGGCTCCAATCATGTGTCCATCGCCTCGGTTGCCGTGGACATGGCGCGCAAGATCTTTGGCTCGCTCCAGGGCCGGACTGTTTTCCTTGTAGGCGCAGGCAAGATGAGCGAACTGGCCGCGCGGCACCTTATTCAGCAGGGAGCCAGCGCCATCCTCGTTACCAATCGCACCCGTGAACGCGCCCGCCGCATGGCCGCCGAGTTCCAGGGCAGCGTGACGCCTCAGGTTGTCCCGTTCGAGCAGCTTTATGAGGTAGCCAGCAGCGCCGACATCGTCATCAGCTCTACCGGCGCGCCTCACCACATCTTCCGCCCCGAACATGGGCAGGCCTTTCTGCATCGCCGTCGCAACCGGCCAATGTTTTTCATCGACATTGCCGTGCCTCGCGATGTCGATCCGGCGATGAACAAGCTTGACGGCATCTTTGTTTACGACATCGACGACCTCCAGCAGGTGGCCGCCGCTCACATGGAGGAGCGCACCCGCGAGGCCAGCGACGCCGAAAGCCTGATCGCCGCCGAGGTTGAGCGCTTCCAGCAGCGCCAGCGCACCGTCAATGTAGCACCGGCCATTGTCGCCCTTCAGCGCAAGGCCGAAGAGATTCGCCAGGGCGAACTGCATCGCATTCAATCCCGTCTGGGCACATTAACTCCCGAACAGGCTGCAGCCGTCGAGGCGCTCACGCGAGGTCTCGTGAACAAGTTTCTCCACCCGCCGATGCAAGCGCTCAAGCAGGCTGCCCGTGAAGGCGACTCGGCCCGCCTTGACGTGCTTTGCGACACTTGGTCGGTGCCCGCCACGTCAATCGATAGCGAACCCGAAAAACTCCAGACAGAATCTCCTAGGGAGACCACTCGATGAACCTTCGCATAGGAAGCCGTGGCTCCCAGCTAGCTCTCTGGCAGGCCAACCATATCGCAGCCCTGCTTCGCGGCCAAGGCCACGAGGTCGAGATCGAGATCATCAAGACTACCGGCGACAGGCTGCAGGAAGTCACCTTCGCCGAAGTAGGTTCAAAGGGCATGTTCACCAAAGAAATTGAGGAAGCGCTGGCCGATGGCCGTGTCGATCTGGCGGTGCATTCGCTCAAGGACCTGCCTACGGAACTGTCCGAGCCGTTCGCTCTGGCCGCGACCCCTCCGCGTGTAGACCCGCGCGATGTTTTTGTGTCGGTGAATTACGCGAGTCTAGCTGAATTGCCACAAGGCGCAAAGGTGGGAACCAGCAGCCAGCGCCGCCGCGCCCAGTTGAAGGCTCTTCGCCCTGACATTGAGGCTATCGAGTTTCGCGGCAATGTTGACACCCGCCTGCGCAAGCTGGCTGAAGGGCAGGTGGATGCCATTCTGTTGGCCGCCGCCGGCCTTGACCGGCTGGGCAAGACCGACTGGGTGCGCGAGCGGCTTGACCCCAAGAGATTCTGTCCCGCAGCGGGCCAGGGAGCATTGGGGATAGAAACGCGGAGGGAAGACGCCGCCACTATCGCCGCTGTCGCTTTTCTCGATCATGCGGACACCCGCTTTGCCGTCACGGTCGAACGCGCCGCGTTAGCCGCTCTCGGTGGCGGATGCCAGGTGCCGATCGGTGTTTATTGCCGTCCTGGAGTCGCCCCGGAAGGAAGCTCCGCGGAGGGGACCTGGGACGAAGTCTTTGGCGTAGTGGCTGTTCCTGCGACGGGCTCGGCGGTGCGCGTCCTGTACAGCGCATGCAGACCCTATACAGACCCGGAAGAGCTGGGACGAACGGTGGCAAAAGCGCTTCTCAACTCCGAAGCCGGCCCGCTGGTTAGGACTGTCATCGGAGGCTCGCGGTGAGTTTGCCGCTGGCTGGCCGCCGCGTGCTGGTTACACGCGCCGCGCATCAGGCCGGGAAGCTCAGTGATGGTCTTCGCGCACTGGGTGTCGAGCCGGTCGAAGTGCCGATTCTTGAGATCCGCCCCCCGGCCAACTTCAGGCAACTTGACGCCGCGCTGCGCCAACTTGACCTCTACAATTGGCTCATCCTCACCAGTGCGAATACAGTCAAGGCGCTTGCTGAAAGGTCCGCTTGTCTCGGTCTGCAATTAACGCTGCCGGCCTCCGTGAAGGTCACCGCAATTGGAGAAGCAACGGCAGCCTCTGCGCGTAAAGCCGGGCTTTCCGTCATGCTGATACCAGAGTCCTACGTTGCGGAGAGCTTGCTCGAAAGTTTGACCGGCCAGGTCTCGGGACAACGAATTCTGCTGGCGCGCGCGGAGGTGGCGCGGGATGTGATTCCAGATGCGCTTCGGAAGGCGGGCGCCACGGTCGACGTGGTGGATGCTTACCGCAACGTGATGCCCGAACCCGCGCCCGAGCAACTACGTCGTGCCCTTGCTGAAGGAATCGATGCCGCAACCTTCACCAGTTCTTCCAGCGTGACACATCTGGCCGAAGCCGCTGAACGGAGTGGAATCCAGTTTCCCTTCGCCGGGGTTTCTGCCATCTCCATTGGCCCCATCACCAGCCAAACCCTGCGCGCTCTTGGCTGGGAACCCGCAGCCGAAGCCAGCCCTTCGGATATTCCCGGACTGGTTCAGGCCGTAGCTTGTACATTGCAGAGGCCACCCCTGACCAGCCATCGCTGACTTGCTGTGCTTATGACTGCCAGGTCTTGTCCGGCGCGTGGCAAAGCTGTTCCAGGTTGCAGCAGTCGCACTTGGGCTTGCGGGCATCGCAGACCTGTCGCCCGTGGTGAATGATCTGGTGTGAGAACCCAATCCATCGGCTTTGGGGCAGAATCTTCATCAACTCCCGCTCGACCTTTTCCGCCGTCTCCGCCTTGGCAAGCCCAAGCCGCCGGGCAATGCGATAGACATGCGTATCCACCACTACGCCCTCGGCCTTTCCGAAGCAGACGCCTAAAACGACATTCGCCGTTTTGCGAGCCGCGCCAGGAATAGTGATCAACTCGCCGAGAGTTTGCGGCACCTGGCCGGCGAATTCTTCCATGATTTTGCGGGCCGCGCCCTGAATCGATTTGGCCTTATTGTGATAAAAGCCGGTGGTGCGGATCAGCTCTTCGAGCTCAGGAAGTGTCGCCTTGGCCATCGCCGCCGGGGTCGGGAAGCGTCGAAACAGCTCCGGCGTCACCATATTCACTCGGACATCGGTGCACTGAGCAGAGAGAATTGTCGCAACCAGCAACTCCCATGGCGATTGGTGACTGAGAGCGCACTCGACGTCAGGATAAGCTTCATCGAGTCCTTTAAGGATGGCGGTGACGCGCTCTGGGGCGAGGTCACCGCGTTTCGTGGTCGAAGACCTTCCGGAAGCCTTCGAAGGAGCGCGAGGCTTCTGACTTTTGGCTATGGTCTTTGGTATCGATTTGGTTGGTGTCATGGGTATTCGTCTCGTCCTGCCTGCAGCTAGAGTCTGCCGCCGAGCCAGCCGCCCAGTTTCTCTATCGGCAACCTAACGCCGATAAAGAACTGCCCAAACAGTGCATACACCGCGCTCACTTCATCAAACCGCATCTCGTAAATCAGCTTCTTGAAAACCACCGGGTCTTCGGCAAACAGATCCACGCCCCACTCCCAATCGTCCATGCCAATCGAGCCGGAGATAATCTGCTTGACCTGATCAGCATAGCGACGGCCAATCATGCCGTGCTCGTGCATCATGCGCTGGCGCTCGGCGAAGGGGACGGTGTACCAGTTGACCTGCTCGCCTCGCTTGCGGTCCATGGGGTAGAAGCAGATGTACTTCGCATCGGGCACGGATGGGTAGATACGCGGAGCCATGGCTCCAGCCTGACGCTCGAGCGTAGAAGCCACCTCGGCCTGCCATTCCGGCGAATACGTCTCAAGCCCCTTTGCGGTGGCCGCTTCATAGGTCTTGCGGCTGGACTCGTACAGACCCAACTCGACGACCGACACATACGAATGGACAGGCGAAAGGTATCCATTCAGATCGGTCTGTGCCAGATCCAGTTCCACCTGATTCAGGGCTTCGAGCGATTCGCGGAAGTGGACAAGGATCAGGTCGCCCTTGTGTCCGAGTTGCGAGAAGAGCGCGGTCTGGATGGGTGCGTCAGGACTGGTCCCTTTGGGGCTGCCGTGTTCCATTCCTTTGAGCACCGCAATCGCTTCCGCGGCGATGCGTTCCTGTTCAGCGGACGCAGTGGCGCGCCACGCTTTCCAGTCAAAGCGGAAGAACTGATGGAGCGCGCTGGAGCCTTCAATAGTCAAGGGGACAGGGGGAAAATCAGACAAGGGAACCTCCTCAAATGCAAATCTCGAACACAATCACCATCCTCATCCTAACAAACTGAGATTGCATACGTGTGCAACTATCTTTTCTATCTCAATCGACGAAAAGGTGCATAAACAGCGATCCTCAGCCCTATATACTGGGAACGCTCATGAGCGAAAAACTTATTTCCGTTTTGGTTCTATTCATAACACACGTCATCGACAGTGGTGGGTATGTCGGCCTGGCAGCGCTGATGGGAATCGAGTCGGCCTGCATTCCGTTGCCGTCCGAGATCATCATGCCCTTTGCGGGATACCTGGTGTACCTGGGTCGCTTCAGTCTTTTCTGGGCCGCGACTGCGGGGGCTGTGGGTTGCAATCTTGGCTCTGTCGTCGCGTATTGGATTGGCGCCAAGGGTGGCCGGCCACTGGTGGAGCGCTACGGCAAATGGGTCATGATGAGCCATCATGACCTGGACCGCATGACGTGGTTCTTTCAGAAATACGGATCCATCACCGTATTGCTGGCACGTTTGCTGCCAGTTGTGCGCACCTTTATTGCATTCCCCGCCGGAATCGCCAAGATGCCGCAGCTTCGCTTTCACATCTACACTTTCGTTGGCTCGTGGCCCTGGTGTTTCGCCCTGGCCTATGCAGGAATGAAGCTGGGAGAGAAGTGGCATACAGATCCCCGCTTCTATCAAGCATTTCACCGCTTTCATCTCGCCGTCGAGATTGCCTTGGTGGCGGGTATCATCTGGTTTGTCTGGTCGCATATCAAGCGCGGAAGGCAGGCGAGAACGGCCTGAACGCGTGATCTGCGAACGACGAAATTCGCAGGATGTATTCGGTTCTGTCTAACTGCACATCAATTTTGTGCTGATGGGAATCCGTCGGCAAAATAAAGCAACGCGAGGAGAAACCATGTCAATTGAGCAGCAGGGCGGCCCCAAAACAGCCGCATCCAATGTCGCGCCCGCCACGGGCAAACTGGGCGTGATGGTAGTTGGCTTCGGTGCTGTGGCTACCACGCTTATCGCCGGGGTCGAGGCAGTCCGACGCGGACTCGCCAAGCCCATTGGATCACTTACGCAGATGGGCACCATTCGCCTGGGCAAGCGCACCGACAACACATCTCCGCTCATCAAGGAGTTTGTTCCACTGGCCGATTTGAAGGATGTGGTCTTTACCGGCTGGGATATCTTCGAGGACAACGTCTATGAGTCGGCAGCCCACGCCAAGGTGTTGGACGATAAGACTCTGGAGCAACTAAAGCCCTATCTTGAAACCATTAAGCCGATGCCCGCTGTCTTCGACCAGTATTACGTGAAGCGCTTGAACGGCACCCATGTGAAGAAGGGCAAGAACAAGCGCGACCTGGCCGACCAGCTTATTGCCGACATCCGCAATTTCAAAAGGACCGTCGACCGCGTAGTGATGATCTGGGCCGCCTCAACAGAAATTTTCCTGGAGCCAACCGCCGTTCACCAGACCATCGAGGCCTTCGAAGAGGGTCTGGAAGCTGACGATATCGGCATCGCGCCCTCGCAAATCTATGCCTACGCCGCGCTGAGCGAAGGGGTCCCGTTTGCCAACGGCGCGCCGAATCTTACGGTCGATATTCCAGCTATGATCGATCTCTCGAAGAAGAACGCCGCTCCTATCTGCGGCAAGGACTTCAAGACTGGTCAAACGTTCATGAAGACAGTGCTGGCGCCGGCCTTCAAGGCGCGTCTGCTGGGCGTCTCCGGCTGGTTCTCGACCAACATCCTCGGCAACCGCGATGGAGAGGTACTGGACGATCCGCAGTCGTTCAAGACCAAAGAGGAGTCCAAGCTGGGTTCGCTCGAATATATCTTTCAACCGGAGCTTTACCCCGATCTTTACAAGAACATCTACCACAAGATTCGCATCAACTATTACCCACCCCGCGGCGACGACAAGGAAGCCTGGGACAATATCGATATCTTTGGCTGGCTCGGCTACCCGATGCAGATCAAGGTGAACTTTCTTTGCCGCGATTCGATTCTGGCCGCACCGATTGCGCTTGACCTGGTGTTGTTCCTCGATCTCGCCAAGCGCGCGCCTGAACTGCGCTCCATCGGCATTCAGGAGTGGCTCAGCTTCTATCTCAAGTCGCCCCAGACCGCTGCGGGCCTCTATCCCGAGCACGACATCTTCATCCAGTCCATGAAGCTCAAGAACACCCTTCGCCACATCATGGGCCAGTCCCTGATCACGCATCTTGGACTTGAATACTACGACTGAGGCCGCAGCACCGAGACCTCAGTTTTCGACAAGAAAAGCCCCGGCAATGCCGGGGCTTTTCTTGTCGATCTCAGTCTGTGTGAATCGCTTTACGCCAATACTGTCGCCGGTTCCATGATTTGGATGACAGATGTCGGAACTGGTGCGGCAGGCTGAGGAGTGACAGGCGTGGGATGGGGTTGCGAATGGGCCGAGCGCGTGAGGCGATGAACAAAGTGATAAGGCGGCCACGGTCCAGATAGCTGCATCAGGCACTCCCGCATCATGGCGCTGGTGGTGGCGAATTTGTTCTGGTACCGCTCGACGTACTTGCGGTCAATCAAATGGGCGATATCCAGCACCATCTTGCCGGTCTCCGTCATCCGGCAGCTAACCTCTTCGTCCAGCGGCATAAACAGCCTGTGCATCTGGAAGCTGACCGCACGCGCCCGTGTTTGCCGTTCACGAGTACGCGCCGCGTTCTCACGCAGACTGGTCAGATATTCCCGGCCAACGCCTTCAGCCGGCAGATGTTTCTCCAGATCGCGGCCGCAGAAGTCGTCGACGAAGATCTTGAGGTGCATCTCGGTCTTGCCGCGCAGCTTGTCAATGTTGGTGAGAAACTGCCGTTGATTTGAACGGATGGATTTACGCAGGGTTTCGTCGTCGTTAAAGACGGTTCCAAAGCGGAAAGGAAGCACTGTCGAATGCTGGAAGCAGTCGGCGATCACCCGTGCATGGTCAACCCCTGACTTCTGGTTAAGGGTTTCCAGTGGGTTGTGTTCACTAACGACAACGGCAAGATCACTTGCTGGGTAGAGAAAGACCTGATTACCGCTTACTCCAACGACAGATTCCATTGGAACTGGTTTGCGGTGACGGGCCAATTCAGGAAATGCTTGTTTTTCACCGATGCAGTAGGCATACCATGCCATGACGAGACACTCCGTTCGCTTGCGCCGGTCAGCGCAGCTCGTTGGTGAAGCTCTGTGAACTTGGGAACAACTGCATACATAGTGGCATGAAGGCTGGGCCGGTAATGCGCCCCAATCAGCTAGGACGAATACTAGCCTTCCAAAAATACGACTGGCAACATCCGCCGTCACAATCCTTGCAAAAGTGAGCAATATTGGACAAAATGACCTTTATATAAGCAACAGAGGCGTTGACAATATAAATACCGACCACTAGCGACCGTCAGAACTCTTCACGCGCAAGGCACGAGTGCTTCAGATGGGCGTGATGCTCATCACGCCCGAACGGCTTGGGGCATGCCAATTGCGCGAATACCGCGTCCTGGCAGGACTTGGTCTAAGGCAAAACGCGCTGGATGTGCAGGTACAAGACCAAGTTTAAAAGGACAGAAATAGCCAGTAACCCCAATGCGATCAGCGCAATAACGTTGATCTTGCTGCCAACGGTCTTCAGGTCTTCAAGCAACTCCTGCTGCTCGAGGGTATTGCGGTCAGTGGCTTCACGGACCATGTCCAACTGATCTTCCACCCGTTTCAAAGAGGTGTTCTGTTCAATCACCTGGTCGCGCAGATCGCGATGCTGCACCTGTAGCTCCGCCAGACCATCCTCGATGGGTGCCAAATCGGCTGGAGCAGCCGGCGGGGCCGCGTGATGGTGCGGCGTGAGGATGTTGGAGACCGTTGTGGCAATGTTGCCGTCAAGCAGGGGCAATATCCTCTGTACGAACGGTAGAGCCAGCCGCAAGGCGCTCATTGCGCGCTGAAGGCTCGATGAAGTCGCATCTTCAGAAGTGGCCGTTTCAGGCTGGTTGGCAAGCATTCGTCCCGGCGGAGGCGCAGCCGTGAACTGCTTCAAATTGCCCTGGGCCTGCGAGAGCTGAGCGCGCCCTCCGCCTCCCATGGGCAGTGGGGAACCAACGGCGCGCGGGCGAGTTGGCTCCGCGTTCTGCGGGCGGCGGCTTTGATCGTCCAAGTCAAAGTTCATTGAATCGTTCATGGACTTCCTTCTTCATCCACTATAGAAGGCAATCCCCATATATAAAGGATTTTCGCATCGCATAGGAACCGCTGCCCACTTTTTCTATTCAAATGATGGAGCCGGAAGGCTGTTGCCGGCCTGCCTGCATTCCCGCAGCGGGAAGCCTCGTACCGTATCCTCATATCCAGGAGAGGTGTGTGAAACCAGTTCTCGCACGTACACTGCGCAGCCTGCAAAGCAATATCCTGGCAGGCATTCTCACCATCGGCCCCCTGTTTGTCACCTGGCTGATCTTCAGCTTTCTGTTTGGCGCGCTTGCCAAGGCGGGAATGCCGGTGGTTCAGTTTTTCGCGGCGGTCTTCCCTGAGGATTGGCTAAGCGAGCCATGGCTCCAGTCTGTACTGGCTATCGCACTCACTCTGATTGTGCTCTATGTAACCGGCCGCGTCACTTCTCTGGTGATAGGGAGACAGGCATTCAGCCTCTTCGAGGCCGTTCTGGAACGCTTGCCCTTTGTGGCCAAGGTCTACACTTCTGTTCGCCAGCTTCTGGATACCATGATGGCCAAGAAGGAATCCAGCCAGCGCGTGGTCCTGGTGGACTTTCCAATCCCCGGCCAAAAGAGCATCGGATTCCTTACCCGTATCCTGACCGACTCAACATCTGGCGCAACGCTTGCGACGGTTCTGGTTCCGAATGCAATCAACCCTACTTCGGCATTTCTTCAGGTTCTTCCCATTGAGCGAGTCATCGAAACCGACCTGACAATGGAACAGGCAATGAGCATGCTGATGACGGGCGGGGCAGTAGGCCCGGAAACAATCCGATTCACGCAGCCGGCAATCGCTGAGGAATCGGAACCGACTCCGTCGATCTAGAGAAGGCTCTGGTAAGAGCCATAGGCCAGGTTCCCCGCAGGCCACTCTAGGGCTCGGGCTATTGCGGGGCCTCGTTTAGCGTGACGTCTTCACCGGCATGTTCGCTTTCGATGGTTACTTTGCGCAGGTCCACATGGTTAAACTGCGCCCAGGCCAGACCCACGGGCACAATGCTGAGGAAGGTCATCCCCAGAAGCGTGGCAGCGCAGGCTGTAGCCGTCTCTGGCGCCATGTTGAACAGTCCCCTCAAGGCCACGGCTACTGCGGCAATCTGAGTAAACCAGCCGATAACCGGCAACTGGACGATACTTGCCACGCCGCTGCCGACCATCAGCACCATGCACTTCGCGAGAGTGATCGATGCGCGCTCCGGTCCTGTGACAAAAGCCAGCGTCCCTTCCAGATAGGCCAGCGTAATCAGCGCCCACATCGCCAGCGAAAGCCCCAGCGTGATGGCAAAATCGGCGGGAGTGCGCAGCGTGTCCAGGCCGGTGCGGAAGGTGCGAATCTTATTGGCAACCGCTTGGCCCAGGCGCTTGGAGACCAGCCCAAACGCGCGCTCAAGGAACGATGCCACAATACCTCCGGCCAACCGCACCGCAGCCAGGAACAATGCGCCCAGCAGTGTGGCCGCAAGCCCACCAAAGCCAAACTTCCTGAAGGTATCGGGGTTGGGCAGGCTTCCGGGTGGAGCCAGAAGAATTGCAGAGGAAAACATCAACGCCATCGACCCGGCGTCGAAGAGCCGCTCGACAATGTAGACGGCAATCTGCGTGCTGAGCGGCAGATTCGTCTTTCTGGCCACAAGATAGGGCCGGACCAAGTCGGCAATACGGCCAATGAGTGCCACCGCCGTGAAGCCGATCACCTGCGTCCCAAGCAGCGAAAACAGCGGCACTTTCTTGTTGGGCCGTAGCAGTAAGGCCCATCGCGCGGCCCGAAAAGCATAAGCAAGATATATGCAGCCGACCCCGATGCCAATCTCTTTCAAGTTGGCCTGCTGAAACTTTTCCAGGAACATCTGCCAGTTGAAGGGATGCAGGTGCTGTTCGTACATCGCCAGGGCCACCAGCGCCACAAGCACCACCAGGCCCAGAATCAATTGATTCTTTTTCAAGCGTTCTCCGTTCCGCGGCTATGAAGATATGTCTATGTTCTCATCCGCGCACGGGGACATAATACCAGCGTGTATTTATGGTTTCAGGGGGACACTGACGGACGCTACCGAGCGTCGGGCCTGCGCCTCGCGCGCCAGCACACGGCGGTTGAACTCGTGGATCACGCGCGCCACGTAGGCCCGCGTCTCGTGATAAGGCGGAATGCCGTTGTACTTGTCCACGGCTCCCGGCCCCGCATTGTAGGCCGCCAGCGCCTTGGCAATATTGTCATGGTATCGGATGAGCAGTTCGTCCAGATAAGCTGTGCCGCCGCGCACATTCTGTTCCGGCTTGAAGCTGTCCTCGACGCCCAGCTCTCCGGCAGTCCCCGGCATCAGTTGCATCAGGCCGCGCGCTCCGGCTCGGCTTACTGCGCGGGCATTGCCGCCGCTCTCAGCTTTCACCACGCTGGCCAGCAAATCGACATCCACATTGTGCTCATGGCTGGCTTTGTTGAGTATCTCGCCTAGATCCGCTGGCGAGAGCTTCGCGTCAGGATTAGCCGGTGAAGCGACGGCGAGCACCCTTTCAGCGGAGGTCGGAGGCGGAGGGGGATCTGGAACCTGCTCAATCTGGACAATTTCTCCTGGGGCGAACTCAGCGTAGTTGTCTTCCTCCGAGCTCAGGTACAGACGCACCCGGCCCTTTACCTGGGCATGGTGGTTGCACTGCATCTCGAAGCCGTTGCGCAGGGTTATGCGCTCGGCTGCTCGCGTGGCCGGAGCCAGCAGCGCCGCAGCCGCAGTCACAAAAATCAATACCTTTCCGCGCACTTCCAATTGCACCCTCAAGTCCTTACTTTACTGCTTATCCTCTGGCCGCAACGAGCTTTGCCAGGGCCGTCTCCAGCGCCACGGCCACGCCGTCCTGGTCGTTGCGGGGAACCTGCTTCCATCCGCGCATCTTCGCCATGGTGCGCAACTCGCGAGCCGCATTACCCATCATTACACCCTGTCCAGCCCATTCCAGCATATCCACATCGTTCCAGTTGTCGCCAATGGCCATGGTCTCTTTTCTATCCACACCCAGCCTACCGGCTAGCTGCTGCAGCGCCCAGCCTTTTGAGACGCCCAGCGGCAAAATGTCCAGAATCGCAACGTCGCGCGCAGGATATTCCGTGCGTACGCACTCGCAACTGCTGCACCACTCGCTCGCCTTAAGCGCCGCCTCCGCCTCCATCATCCTGTTGATTCCACCCGCCACCATGCCTTGAATGGGAGCGCTGTCAGGATCTTCCGCGTCTTTGAATGCCAGTTCCAGCGGATTGATCACCTCTATGGCGTTGCGGTTGGCCTCGACCCAAAGTGCGATTCGCCCATCAGCCTGTTCCAGGTTTTCAAGAACCAGTTCGCTGTGTCCAGGCCTGTCAAAGGTGAAAACCACGGCCCCAAACGGCCTGAGCAGTCCGCATAGTCCCCGCGCTACCCGCACCTCCAGATGGCGGCGGCCAATCGGTTCGCCGTCCAGAGTCCGGATCACTGCTCCATTAGACGTGATAAGGGGCGTATCCGCTCGCAAACCCAATCCTTCCAGCAGCGGCACGGTATAGGCCGTCCGCCGCCCCGTGGCGATAGCCACTGTGATCCCTGCATCTTGCGCCGCCCGGAGCGCACGTTCGTTGCGCTTGCTCACGGTTTGCGAAACGTTGGGTAGAAGGGTGCCGTCCATGTCAATCGCCACCAGGCGAACCGGAGGATGCATACCTCCAGTGTAGAAGCAGCAAGAGGCTGAAGCGAGGCAGGCGGTTCCTCCAAGTGGGCCCGATCCGGTAATCTCATGGGTATGGAACGGATTTGCAGCCAATGTCATGCTGTGCTCGCGCAAGAGACCATGGCGGATTGGTGTCCTGGTTGTGGCGGCGCCCTGACCGAGCGGGCGAGTCTGCCCCAGGGAAACCAGGCCGCCGGGCCCGCCGCTCAGGTCGATCATCGCGGCATCATTCTGCCTCGGCGTCATGCTCTGGGCGGGATTATTACGCCGCAGTAGGGACTATTCGTACCTGAGCGCTTCCGCAGGCAGCACACGCGCGGCAGCCGACGAGGGGTAAAGCGTCGCCAGCATCGAAACGCCTATCGAAACAATGGCCACAATCACCCCATCTATTGGTCGCGGCGCGAAGGGCAGAGTGTCAATCGAGTAGACCTCGGCGGACAGATGAATGAAGTGGTAGTGCGCGCCAGCCCATGCGGCCAGGTAGCCCAGTACAAGCCCTAGCGCGGTGCCGATCAGGCTGATAAGCAATCCTTGCATCAGGAATATGCGCCGCACCTGGCCCGGTTCCACGCCGAAGCTCATCATGACCGCGATGTCCCGCGTCTTTTCCATCACCATCATGGTGAGCGCAATCAGAATGTTCAGCGCGGCCACAATCACAATCAGAGCGATCACGATGAAGGTGACCACCTGTTCCAGCTTGAGGGCACGGAATAGTTCGCGATTCTGCTCCATCCAATTCGTGGTCATGTAGCCCTTGCCGGCCGCTTGCTCCAGGTCGTGGCCGATCTGGGGAGCACGGTCGAGGTTGTCCACCTTGAAGCTGATGACAGACACGAGATCCGGCTCATCGAAGAGGCACTGGGCATCTGCCAGCCGCAGAAACCCCATTTGCGAGTCGTACTGATAGAAGCCTGAGTGAAAGACTCCCGCCAGGCGAAAGCGCACAAACTTGGGGATGATGCCGAGGGGAGTCATCTCCCCCTGCGGACTGATCACCATCACCGAATCGCCGACCGAAGCGCCCACGGTTTCAGCCAGTTCACGGCCCAGCACAATTGGCGGCTGCGTCGGGCATACGCCTGGAACCTGCGTGGGCTCGGGTTCAAGGGCGCTCGCCGCGCCGGGAGTGGCTGTAGAGAGCAAATCGCTGACGCTTTTTTCATCGCCAGGCAGGATACCTTCAATCAACGCGCCACCATCGCGAGCGCCGCGCGCAACCAGCACCTGTTCGTACAGTCCCGGAGAAGCAGCCGTGATGTGAGGCAGGTGGCGCATTCGATCGAGCAACGGCCGCCAGTCGCGGATGCCGTCGTTATTCACGCGCATCAGTTGCACGTGCGCGCTTGACCCCAGCAGACGGTCCTGCAGATCGCGCCTCATGCCGTTGGTGATAGCCAGGGCAATGATAAGAGCAGCAACACCAGCAGCCACCCCCGCTATAGAAATTACGGTGACCACGCCTACCACGGCCTGCCGCCGCTTGGCTTTCAAATAGCGAGCTGCCAGGAAGAGTTCGAATTTCATCGAGTCGATTTTCCTTGGTTTTCCTGGGCCGCAATCACCGTCTTCGCGACGCCCTCGTTCTCGTGCCTGTCGTAAGCACGCACGGTAATCAAGTGTTCGGTGATTTTGCCAGAGACGATGTCCAGAAGGATGCGCACAGAGTAGTGCTCGTGCCTGGAGTCAGAGAGCCCGCCAACCGGCTCAATGTACTGCCACGGCCCCGCATCCAGCGAATACTCAGCCTTGGTGATCTGCGAGAAGGCATCCTCAGCGTCGAAGGTTACCTGGAATGGCCTGTGACAGGGGCTTTGCTGGCACTCCGCAACGTCTCCGGTCGCCTTGAAAGCCGTGATCACCGGCGGCGTTGTATCCACTTCGAACCGGTCGCTCACCTTATCGCCGCTCAGTGCATCGCCTGGAGTGTGAGAGGGCGAGTCGGACGCGACAACCTTGATCTGATAGCCACCATCTGGAATCAGCGTCGCGTCGAAGCTGTAAGCCTTGTCGGTAATTCCGTCCTTGAGCAGCCGCCACACGGTTTCACCGTCACCGCGCAGATAAAGGGAATAGGTCAGGTCGTCGCTGTTGTCGTCATGGGCCGCCCAACGCACCGTAACTGCCGTGCGGTCTTTTGCGGCTTGCATTGGCTGACTAGAAGCGCTGTCGAAGCTTGCCGGGGCGTTTTGCCCCGAGGAGGCAAAGGTGATGGTCACCGGTTGCGGCTGATTGCCCGGCAGGCTCTGTGTATTCATGCGCGCTCCTGGAACCACCGCCACTGCGTCAACCACCGGGGCCGCATTGATGGGCAGGTAATTCACGGCCACACCACCTACCGTTCCGCCTGTATGCAGCACGGCCTTCCACTGCAAAAATCGCCCAGAAGGGGAAGCCACTGTGCCGTCCTTCAGAAGCTGCCACTCTGACCAGCCACGCACCGGCTGCTCCACATTGCCAGTACGGGTCCAGATTTCATACAATTTCGATCCGTACTCAACTTCTACGCGGCCAAAGCGGGCCAGCGCGCCAGTATCCAACACATTACTGGCGTATTCATGCTTCTCAGCGCGCCCCAGGAGCACCAGCTTCCCCGTGTTCCCCGTGCCAACAAGAACGCCACCCATGCCTTCCGGGCCTTGAACCGCAGCCAAGCTCAGAGCCTGCTGCGCTTCAAGATGTGCCATGTCCGCGTAACTGCCATCCTCGTGGATCAGAAAGATGTGGCCGCGGTTGCCGGTCAGCGCCAGCAGGCCATCCGGCCGGGCTGCCAGCGCGTAGACGATTTCATCCTTCCCAGTCCACAGCTTGCGCGGAGCCTGCCCTTCGGCCAGTGCGTAAATCTCAGTTCCCTCCGGTACGGATGTGCTGGCATTTGCGGCTTGTAGCGATCCCGGCTGGATTACGGTAATGGTTGTGGTTCCGACCCCCTGTACTGGCAGCGGGGGAAGGGGATTGTGGCTCTTATCGCCAACACTGGCAGCATAGATGGTCCCGTTCGCGCTCACGACCACTGAGGTGATCTCACGCCTCGGGGCCTCGAATAGCACGTACCCTTTGCCCTCGGGGCTGATCCGGTACACAAGGCCCGAACCGTCAGAGCCTGCAATCAGGTTCCCCTTCGAGTCCCATGCCAGTGTCCGGATGTGCTCTTCGTCGCTCTTGAAGAATAGCTCTGGCTTTGCTCCAGGTTTTGCGGGGTCCACCCGATACACCGCTCCTGGCCCCCCCGTGGCAATGTACAACCGTCCGGAAGAGTCGAAGGTCAGGTCCCATACGTAGCGCGATCGTGCACCCTGCTTGCTGGAATCTGCCGTCCCGCCTGCATCCAACGTTGATGGGTCAAAGACCACCGCGGCATTCGAGTCGTCCTGAATCGAACTCGAATCCGCCTTGAGCTTGTAGACTCTTCCGCTGGGCAAAGTGGCCGCGAAGATGGCGCCGTCCTGACCAACCCGCACAATCTGTACGCTGACGTCCTTGGTCGAGAACACCGTAAATGGCTTGCCGCCTTGCCTGTCGGGCGCGCGCAAAACCGTCGCTGGCGAGCCGGTTCCCACGTAGGCTACGCCGGCCTTGCTCACGGCAACCGACCAGACGAAGGTCGAGGGAGTAGTAAAGGACTCGGCCAAGCCCGGTCCTGCACGCAAACTGCCGTCGCTCTCGAGCGCGACGCCTTGCGGCGTGCCCTTCTCAAACTCCTCAAGCTGGGACTGGGCCCAAAGGTGGGTGCCCTGCGACAGGGATAGCTGTGCCGAGGCTGCGATAAGAGCCGCCGCAAGCACGGAAAGGCCAGATGCGGAGCGGAGACGGGGAATCATGCGGCAGAAGGCAAACATTCTGCGGTTAAGTCTACTAAAGTTTACGGGGCGAATGCTGAAGCCGATGGTTAACAGACGTCCGTCTGACCCTACAGCTCCAGCACGTTATCCTCGATAGCCAGCCGCACGTTGCCGTCAGATTTAGCCAGCCGGCGCACAGCCTCGGGCTTATCAACATGGGCCTTCAGCATCACTAAAGCCACCGGCACGCTTCGTCCCGCGCTCTTGATTGTGTGTACTGCAGTCTCACGGTCAATCTTGCATGCACCCATCAATATGCGGATTCCACGCTCCACCAGCTTCGAGTTCTGCATGTGCACGTTCACCATCAGGTTCTCGTACACATAGCCGAGCCGCGTCATGGCGCCGGTGGTGATCATGTTCAGCACCATCTTTTGTGCAGTGCCGGCCTTCATGCGCGTGGAACCGGAGATCACCTCGGGGCCCACATCGGCAACAACGGCTATGTCGGCGGCATTGGCAAGCGGAGTACCAACATTGCAGGTAACGGCCGCAGTGTGAGCTCCGCGGGCGCGTGCATATGCCACGGCGGCTACAACGTAAGGGGTGCGGCCTGAGGCGGAAACCCCAACCACAACGTCCTTGCGCGTCGGCCGCCTGCGGGCAATATCCCGCTGGCCCAGTTCCTCGGAGTCCTCGTTGACCTCGACGGCCGAGGCCAGAGCCTTGGGTCCGCCGGCCATGATGTACTGAACCTGTCCCGGCGCAGTCGAGTATGTGGGCGGGCATTCGGATGAATCAAGCGCAGCTATTCGCCCGCTGGAGCCCGCGCCCACATAGATAAGCCTGCCGCCATCGCGCAGGCTTCTGGCTACCTGGTCGATGACCGCCGCAATCTCTGGAATCGCTTTCTTTACTGCAGCCGCCACCTTCGCATCCTCATGGTTGATGATTCTGGCGATTTCAATAGCGGATTTGGTATCAAAGCCTTGAGAAGCCTCGTTCTGGCTCTCGGTTGTAAGTTGTTGAAGCATAGAGGCCTGGTCGTTCTTATTGTCCTTTGCGTGAGTGCCGGGCGTCTCTTGCATCGTCATGCTGGTTAGCATCGCGTCTGTCCCCACATTGTCATTGTAGCTTTAAACCTCGCAACTCCTTAGAGAAATCTCCACGCGCCCCAATCCCTATCCGCCGAATTCACTGGACTGTTACAGCGACTTCCGAACTGCATCGTGAAAAGCGGGGCGTACCTGGCGAATCGACTCGTTTAGCCGGTCTGGCCAGGTGCGGTTAGTCAGCAGCGCAACCGCTACCCCGGCTTCCAGGTCGATCCAAAGAGAACAACCACTGTAGCCAAGATGTCCAATGGAATGCGGGGAGAAGAAATGGCCGGACGAGGAATCCTCTGAACGAGTATCCCAGCCAAGAGCGCGGGAACTCCCCTCCGGGCCCTGACGCTGGGCATAAAGTCCCACGGTCGCAGGGTCAAACAGGGGAGTCGCTTCGTTCTCTGGCTCAATTTCCACCCCGGAATTGAGAATTCCGTCTGCAAAGCGAAGCAGATCCGGCACATTCGAGAAAAGCCCCGCATGACCGCTGGCCCCGCCGAGCAGCCAAGCATTCTCATCCTGAACCTCACCTTGTATGCGGCGATGGCGAATGGTTGCGTCCTCTTCTGTCGGTGGGATTGAGGCTCGTTCCTCAAGTGGGGGGCAGTAGCCTGTCGCGGTCATCTCCAACGGCTGAAGGATCTCCCGGCGGACCCATTGGGCCAGCGGCTCTCCCATGCGCGCCTCCAGAGCTTTGCCCAGCAGAATGAAGCCGGGGTCGGAGTACTCAGCGCGCGAGCCCGGGTTAGCTTCGAGCGGCAGATTCAGGCAGGCTGCCATCAGTTCGTCGGCCGTCGCTGCCGCCCGAAAGAACTGAACGTATCCCGGCAAACCGGAATTGTGTGCCAGCAGATGCCGCAGCGTTACGGCTCGCGCAGGATCTTCCAGGTTTCTTCCGGAGATGAACCCCGGCAGCAGATCGCCCACCCGCATATCCAGGTCGAGTAGGCCGCGCTGCTGCAACAGCATGGCGGCTGCCGTAGTCGCGGCTACCTTGGTGAGGCTGGCCACGTCGTATACCGTTTCTGGAGTCACGATCGGAGAGCCTTTGTCATAGGTGAAGCGCCCCAGTCCTTCTTGAATCACGACCTCCCCGCTCGCCAGCACACCAAAGGCACAGCCCGGAAATGCGCGGAAAGCGATGGCATCGTCCAGCACCCGGTAAACAGATGAAAACCGGTTACGGGCACGAGCGGAAACTGGGGCCGGCGGGGTAGTTTCTCTATCCATCTCTGTTTTGCATCCTACCGCGAATCGAATCCGGCTGCTTTGCGAGTGCTTGCATTTTTCCGTCACTTCAAACGGCTGGGTTATCCTTGTGTACGAATTGTTCGTCTATCAGAATAGAGGGCACCAAGGAGAAAGTTATGCGTCTGTTGCGTAAAGCATGTACGGCCGCAATCGCGCTGGGTCTGGTATGTGCAGCCACGTGTTCAGCGGTGGCTCAGGCGCCTGATGTTTCCAGTCAGTCAGCCCCTGCCGCCATGCCAGTTCCGGCCGAAGCCACGCCGGCCTCGGCTCCAGTCGCAAGCGCCACTCCACCCGCCCCTGCGGCCCGCACCTATACAGTTCCCGCCGGCACCAAGGTTCTGCTGCAACTGCGCAGCGCGATCAACACCAGAAGCGCCAAACCCGGCGATGGCGTCTATCTTGCCTCGACCTTCCCAGTCGTGGTTGGAAACAGGGTCATGATCCCGGCGGGCGTCTATGTCCAGGGAATCGTTGACCGTGTTGCCCGTGCAGGCCACGTCAAGGGCCGGGCGCAACTCGATCTGCACTTTACCTCGATCATCTTTCCCAATGGCACGGTGGTGGAGATCCCCGGCATCATCAATAGTCTGCCCGGCGCCAAGGATCGAACCGTGAAAGGCGACGAAGGCACCGTCGAACAAGACGGAAACAAGGGCCGCGACGTTGCCCGGGCTGCCGAAATCGGGTTGGAGGGCGCTGGCATAGGCACCATAGGCGGCGCGGCCACTGGTCATCCGCTGGCGGGCGCGGCCATAGGCGGCCTGGGGGGCGTGGCTGTAGGCACGGTGGTTGCTCTCTTCACCCGCGGCGACGACATCAATATCGAAAGCGGTACGCCGGTTGAGATGGTCCTGCAGCGACCTCTCATCCTTGAATCGGAGAATCTCGGAAGCAATGGTGCGCCCGCTTTGGCTCCCGGGTTCGTTCCTGCTGCCAACCAGCCCCGGCCGATTGAGAAACCTCGCCGCGCGCGCATCCTCTGCCCGCCGGGAGGCCTCGGTTGCGAGTAATCTAGAGGAGAGATGTCAACGGTTCCCCTGCACACGCAAGATGTCGATTCCGGCACCGACCTCGAGACCGGCCTCACTCCGCCGACTCCTGATCCTGCACCTCCTCAGACCCTTAACGCCGGGGGGATTGCGCTCTGGTTGCGCGACCTGGCCATCTCCGCGGCTGCGTCGGTTTTGATTATTACCTTCCTCTATCAGCCTGTGCGCGTGGAGGGAACGAGCATGTTGCCGCGTCTGGAAGACAGCGACCGCCTCTTCATCAACAAATTCGTCTATCACCTCTCGGCAATCGAGCGCGGCGATGTAGTCGTCTTTCACTACCCCCGCGATCCGGAAAAGAGCTACATCAAGCGCGTTATCGCCCTGCCAGGCGATCGTCTGCATATCGACCATGGCACGGTCTGGCTCAACGGCAGGCGTCTGCTTGAAAACTATGTCCCAGACGAGTACCGCGACAGCCGCTCCTACGAGGAGATCGTCGTTCCTCAGGGCAGCTTTTTCATGATGGGCGATCACCGCTCCATCTCCTCAGACAGCCGCGAATTTGGCCCTGTCGAGCGCTCCCTGGTCTATGGAAAAGCCGTTTTCGTCTACTGGCCTGCCAAGGATGCCGGGGTGGTGCGATAGGCTTGCCAAAGACCGTCCTCAGCATTACCGGGACATTCTCCGCTGGTCCTGTTAGAATCTATAAAATCCACTCCTCGGAGAGGCGATGCAGGCAATCTTAGCGCTCGAAGACGGGCGCATCTTCCGTGGCCACGGCTATGGGTACCCCGGCGAATGCCAGGGCGAGGTCGTTTTTAATACTTCCCTTACCGGCTACCAGGAAATCGCCACCGATCCTTCCTATGCCGGTCAAATCGTAGTTCTTACCAATCCTCAAATCGGCAACTACGGCACCAACCGGGCAGACAACGAGTCGGCCAAGCCCTATATCGAGGGCCTGATCGTCCGCGAATTCTCGCCCATCAGCTCCAACTGGCGCTCCGAACAGGTCACCGACGAGTACATGGAGCGCTATGCGGTACCAGTTCTGGCCGAGATCGACACCCGCGCCCTGGTTCGCCACCTGCGTACCTATGGGGTGATGCGCGGCGTAATTTCGACGAAAACCGTCGATGCTGAGTCTCTCGTTCAGAGGGCCAGAAGCATCCGCAAGATGGACGGAACCGACCTGGCGCGCGTCGTTTCCACCAAATCCGTCTACCAGTTCGATGCCTCAGACAGCCGCAACCAATCCGCGGATCCCTTGCTGGCTGAAGGGTTTATGAAGACCGAAGAAGCGTCCCGTAGCTTGCTGCATGTGGTTGCGTACGACTTCGGCATCAAGCACAACATCCTTAGAATGCTCACACGCGAAGGCTGCCGCGTAACGGTTGTCCCGGCTGA
>Ga0114951_10002161_pt1 | contig 22742 bp, 22 predicted proteins | sample AM7aDNAmetaG_FD_88677 | JGI IMG/M metagenome (GOLD analysis project Ga0114951, IMG submission 88677) | Freshwater microbial communities from Finland to study Microbial Dark Matter (Phase II) - AM7a DNA metaG | ecosystem: Environmental > Aquatic > Freshwater > Lake | place: Finland: Lake Alinen... | reverse complement strand
TGGCGCATTCTTCCATCCCGATGCCGCCATCGCGCACGCGCTCGAACTCCTCGACCAGGGCGCTGACCTGCTCGATCTCGGCGCAGAAAGCACTCGTCCCGGCTCACAAGCCGGCGGTGCATCCGGCTCAGCTCAAGCACCTGCAGTCGGCGCCGAAGAAGAACAGGCACGGCTGCTGCCTGTCCTCGAAGGCGTATTGCGCGCTCATCCCGGCGCCATCGTTTCCATTGACACTTATAAGGCCGAGACAGCCCAAGCAGCACTCGCCGCCGGTGCGGAAATCATCAACGATGTAAGCGGCTTTCGATGGGACCCGGCAATCGCGGCCGTATGCGCGGAGTTCGGCGCTGGCGTGGTACTTATGCACACCCGAGGCCGTCCTGAAGAGTGGCGCACGCAGCCGCAACTTACGCCCGGCAATTTGCTGGCCACCGTGCGCGCCGGCCTCGCCGAAAGCCTCGGCGCGGCTGCCCGCGCCGGTCTTCCGACTGAAGCCATCGTCCTTGACCCCGGCTACGGATTCGGCAAGCTCTTCAACGAGAACTACGCTTTGCTGGCTCGCCAGTCTGAACTGCTCTCTCTGGGATGCCCACTGCTGGCTGGCCTCAGCCGCAAGTCCTTCCTCGGCAGAACCCTTGCGCCACTTTACGGCGGCAGCGACGCACCTTCCGAGGCCAGAGAAACGGCCAGCCGGGCTGCACTCACAGCCGCCATTCTCCAGGGAGCGTCGATTGTCCGCGTGCATGCCGTGCGCTCGGCCCTCGAGGCCGCAAGCATCGCCGATGCTGTTTTGTCCGCAGCCATGCTCGCGAATGAGCAATAGCCGCCGGATTCGTTAGACCAGCTTTTTCTTCACATCCCTCAGCAGCGCCAGCGATTCGGGGCTCAGTACTCCGGTCCGGTCGATATCGACGTTGAAGGTGACTGGAACCCTGACCCTATTGCAAGCGCGTATGTACTCCTCGATATACTCGTGGTGATAGAGCGGTCCTGCCAGTGGAGTCACCACGCGGCTATGAACCCAAGCCTGGTTATCCAAACAAACCCACCTGTGCCCCTGCAAATTGTCCTGCGTGAACTGAGTGGAAGGAACGGCAACGGGTTGGTTGGCCTCTCCCGCTTCATAATCCTGAAGAGTGGAGTAAACAAAGCGATATAGCATGCCCGGGTTCAGAGTCACCAGGCGTCCCTCAAATCCAGCCTTCGCAGTTTTCACCCACTCATCCCAATCGACCTTGAAGCCGCGCATATCCGTGGTTACCGGGTGATGAAAATCGTGATGCCAGTCGTTGGGATCAAGCGAGCCGCAACTATCGAACCACCATGCATCCACCCGCGGACCATAGCGCATCCCCAACTCGCGGATGATGCCCAGAATATTGCTCATCAACCGCGACTTATCCGGTGCGTGATAACCCACCGCGTATTCCCATTCAGGGTCGTCGCCGTTATTGCATGAGTGATTGTAATAGAGAATGAACCGCAGGCCGCGCGCATGACAGGCGTCCGCTAACTCGCCAATAAGGTCCCGCTTCGTCGTCCGGTCCGGCAGAACGCGATCGATTGCCGCGCAAGGAGCGGGCAGCATCTGTAGCGCATGCACTCCGGTAAAGATTACATAATCGGCGCCCGCTCCCGCCACCTGGTCCACATAACCCGCCGGACTGAACCGTGCCACAGTCTCGTCGAAAGGCAACCAGTCATCGGCGCCCACTGGTTTTGACTGTGCGGTCCAGTGCGTCGAAATCCCAAAGTGGCAGTTGGCCAGCCAACTCGCGTCGGCCCGTGTGTGCGTCGCGCCTTGGCCATCCAGGTTCGCGGCCGCACCCAGGGCGCTTGCGCTCATTGCCTTCAATACATCACGCCGCGTCAACTCAAGACCGTTCAGCTTCATCCTTCATCTCCATTTATCTCGTGATGCCTTCTGTGGCATGCATCTGCGCGAACTGCACCATCGCCCGCACATTCTCGTGCGGTGTATCGCGCACAATCTCGCAGCCCGCTGCCACAATCCACTGTGGTCCCGCATTTTGCTGCAACGTCTCCAACGCCCGCACAATCGTCTCCGGCGTGCCGTCGCGTACATCCTTTACGGGATTCAGATTCCCCGCTAGTGTCTGCCCCGGCCCTGTCTTTGCGCGCGCCTCTTCCATCGGAACGGGAAAATCAATGTCCACCATCTCGCAGCCCAGAGTGCCCATCCCGTCCACAATTCTCCGCGTGTTTCCGCAGATGTGCAGCCGCACCTTCCCGCCCATCGCATGGATCGCGTCCACCAGCCTCTTCTCCCACGGCCAAACAAACTCCTTGTAGATCCGCGGCCCAACCAGCGACGCCGCCGCATCGCCGACTCCGATAATGTCCGCTCCAGCCTTGATCTGCACTGCGGCAAATTGGATCGCCGACTCCACGTTGAATTCGAACAGCGCATGAACGAACTCCGGATCGTCGGAAAAGTCCAGCATCAGGCGGCTAATCCCGCGCAGGTCGGCGCCTTCCGCGCAGGGACCCTCCACCCATCCCTCTACAAACAGCTCGTCTCCCACCCGCTCGCGCAGTAGTTCCACGCCCCGCACTCGGTCCTCCCTGCGTCCGCCCGAGAGCGCATCTGAAGCCTTGTATCCAACCAGGTCAGCCTTATTAGCGAACAATGCCTCTTCTTCAATAATCGCCGGAGGTTGATCCTCGTACCACTGCACATTCGCCCCATAATCGGCAGCCTCCCGCGCGGGGTCGGAGATGGTCGATACATAGTCGAAGCCGAACGTCTCCGCCGTCTTCACCTGCGCATCGACCAAAATTCTGTAATCCCGTGCATACTGCCCATACTTCACCCCAAGCACATCCGCCGCAAACATCATCGTGATCGGCATGGATGGAAGGTGGTCTGCCTGCTGTCCGCCAAGTACTGCGAGAATTCGTTCCCGGCCCGTCATAGCGCGCACAACCCTTTCCAAATTCATTTTGCGTGACATCTTGAAGACGTCTGAAATCTGGCCGTAGTATTGCATAAATTCGATGCGGCGGGAGAACCTGCCCTCAAAGCTACGCATCTAAATGCGAGACAAATTAGAATGAGCAACGAGGATAAAGCCGCTCGCCAGTCGGCGGCCGGTCTCGATCAATCACATGAGAACACACTTTGCCTACGGCAAGAGCGGAATCGAAGTCGCCGTCCCGGATCGCTTCGAGTGTCAGGTCGTCCACAGTCGCAACGCCTCCGCGCTCAGCGACCTCCCGGCCGCCCTCAACGCCGCGCTCGACGCTCCCATCGGCTCTGAACCTTTGGCGAAGATAGCTGCGGGCAAACGCTCCGCCGCCATCTCCGTCTGCGATATCACGCGTCCTGCTCCCAACGCGCAAACGCTTCCGCCCTTGCTGGCCCGCCTTCACTCTGTGGGGATTCCAGTCGATGGAATCACGATTCTTATCGCTACGGGATTGCATCGCGGAGCCACGCCGGCAGAGATCGAAGGCATTGTCGGGCCGGCCATTGCAAGCACCTATCGTGTAGTCAGCCACGATGCGCGCGATCTCGCCGGCCATCGCTCTCTCGGCGTCACAAGTCGCGGAACCCCCGTCCATATTGACGAGCGCTTCATGGCCGCCGATCTTCACATTACTCTCGGCTTCGTCGAACAGCACCTGATGCTGGGCTTTTCCGGCGGCCGCAAGTTGGTTGCTCCAGGGCTCGCCGCGCAGGAGACCATCAAGGTGATTCACTCGCCTCGATTCATGCGCGAGCTGTTGGCTACCGAGGGCTCCATCGCCGGCAATCCTCTCCATGCCGAACTGCTTGAAGTTGCCGCCATGGCTCGTCACGACTTCATCCTCGATGTAACTCTCACCCAGAAGCGCGAAATCTCAGGCGTCTTTGCTGGACATCCGATCAAGGCCCACGCCGCCGCTGTCGACTTTCTCGTATCCACTTCTCTTGCAACAATTCCGGCGCCTGCCGACGTTGTCATCACGAGCGCCGCAGGCTATCCACTCGACCTCACCTTTTATCAAATCCTCAAAGGAGTCACTGCCGCGCAGCACATCGTCAAGCCAAGCGGCAGAATCCTGGTTCTCGGCGAATGCGCCGAGGGCATCGGCTCTCCCGAATTCGCTCGCAAGCTCAAGGCGTACTCCGGCCACGCCAGTTATCTCGATGACATTCGCGACACTGAAGTCATCGTCGACCAATGGCAGTTGGAGCGACTGGCCCTGGTCGGCCTGAAGAATGACCTCTTCTTCTACGCGCCGCGTGTCTCCACCGCTGATCTCGGCAGCTTGGGCGCGCATGCATTTCAAAGCCTCGACGAAGCCATCCGCGCAGCGACAAACGGACTCGCTGATGGCGCACAGGTTGTCCTTGTGCCTGAAGGTCCGTACACCTTTGTCCGTTCTCTCTAATCGGCTTATTCTTCTCGCGGTGAGATAATTCTTGCAACTACTCTTTGATTAAGCACATAACCTGTAATAGACGCGAGGAAGAATGAATACGTTGGAGCTGCTCATTGGGGCCTTGTGTATCTTTGCCCTGGGCTATCGTTACTATGCGGCCTTTCTGGCCGCTAAAGTACTGGTGCTGGACGATAAACGCGCCACGCCCGCCCATACCTGCTCCGACGGCCAAAACTACATGGCATCGCCAAAGATCGTGCTCTTTGGGCACCATTTCGCAGCCATCGCCGGTGCAGGACCGCTTATCGGGCCCACTCTTGCAGCGCAGTTCGGTTTTGCGCCCGGTTTTCTGTGGATTGTTCTCGGCGCTGTGCTCGCCGGATGCGTTCACGATTTCACCATCCTGGTTGCTTCCACGCGGCACAAAGGGCGATCTTTGCCTGTGATCGCTATGACCGAGATAGGTCCTTTCGCCGGCATAGTTACGATGATCGCCGTACTATTTATCCTGCTTGTAACTCTTGCGGGGCTCGGCATTGTAGTGGTAAACGCGCTGTCCAACAGTCCCTGGGGCGTCTTTACCATTGGCATGACCGCCCCCATTGCCATGCTGATGGGCTTATGGATGTTCAAGAGCACTCCGGGAAGAGTCCGTATCGTGGGGCCTTCAATTGTCGGAGTCATCCTGCTTTTCACGGCCGTATTTACAGGTCATACGGTGGCTAACTCTTATCTCGCGCCCTACCTGAGTTTCTCCGGTCATCAGATTACAGGAATGCTGATGATCTATGGCATCATCGCTTCATCTTTGCCCGTCTGGCTGCTTCTTGAGCCCCGGGACTATCTGGCTACTTATGTAAAACTCGGCACCATCGCCTTCTTGTGCGTCGGCATATTTACAGTACATCCTCAACTTCAATTTCCCATGGTAAGTCAATATGTTCACGGCGGTGGGCCGATCATCCACGGCCAACTCTTCCCGTTTCTCTTTATAACTATAGCCTGCGGAGCTATCTCGGGATTTCACTCGCTCATCGCCTCCGGAACAACCCCCAAGATGCTGGATAAGGAATCGGATGCGCGCTTTATCGGCTACGGAGCCATGGCGGCCGAGGCGCTGGTCGCGGTCATGGCGCTCATCGCGGCCTGCTCGCTCTATCCGGGTGACTACTACGCCATTAACGTACCCCCAGCGGTCTTTGCCAATCTTGGCCTGCACACAGTGGACCTTGCCCGTCTATCTTCTGAAGTTGGCGAGAACCTTGCCGGTCGCACTGGTGGCGGCGTTTCGCTTGCCATCGGCATGGCCCATATCTTCCGTGGACTTCCGCACATGGATAAGCTTGTCGGCTACTGGTATCACTACGCCGTCATGTTCGAGGCCCTGTTTATTCTCACCACCGTAGACGCCGGAACGCGCTCCGCACGTTACATTCTTCAGGAACTGCTCGGCAAGGCCTACAAGCCTTTTACTAATGCCAAGTGGATTCCGGGCATTCTTATCTCCACGATTCTGGTCGTAGGTTCCTGGGGATATCTCATCTATACCGGCTCCATCTCAACTATCTGGCCTCTGTTCGGTGCTGGAAACCAGTTACTCGCCACCATCGCCTTGGCTATCGGTACCGTCTTCCTTATCAATAGCGGAAAGCTGAAGTACGTGTGGGTAACTGCCGTGCCTATGGTGTTTGTGGGGATAACTACCTTGGCTGCGGCCGTTCTTTCCATCGCCAACATCTTTTGGCCACTCGCACACAACCCAGGAACTGAGATACAAGGCTATCTCGATTCCATCCTGATGGCGCTATTCATTGCCGGTGTGGTTCTCGTTGTAACGTCAGCTCTGCGGCGTTGCTGGCAGACATTGCATGGAGTTCCGCTGCCGCAAGATTCGTTTGGGGCCGAAGAGTCAGCAAGCGAAAAGATCAAGCTTAGTTGCTGTTAGCCGTACGTTTGGGACTCTTTCCAGGCAACATTAATGCGTGAACCGACAGGGTGGCCCTTCTTGGAAAGAAGGGCCGCCCTGTCGGTTCTCAACTATGTAACTACCCTAACTAACACCCACCTTGTACCGAGGCCAAAGCGGACGCGTTTCGTCATGATTCACCGTTGGCTCTCCGTCGCATTCCACAGCAATTACCGTAGCCGGTTGATCGGGAGCTTTTAGAGGCAGCCCGGTCAGCCGCACGCAGAGTGCATCCTGCGTGAAATCGACCTTCTGCCCAGTCTTGACCAAGTGCGCCGACAGCACCTTGGGCTTGATTCCGCCGATGGCGATGACCGCGTCCGGCTGATAGAAGCTAAGCCACTCTGCCGCTGGCGTATGTCCCGGCCAATAGTGCTGGTGGATATAGAGCGTGTTGCCGCTTCGGGTGTAATTCGCGTTCGTGTTCCACCCCGCCTGCAAGCGATCCGTACCGTAGATCGTCTTGCCGTTTATATCCATCCACTTGCCCACTGACTCCAGCACAGCCGTCGTGTCCGGCGGAATCGACCCATCCGGCTCCGGCCCGATATTCAGCAAATAGTTGCCGCCGCCGCGCGCGCACGTCGCCAGATTATCCACGATCGTCTTGGGACTCTTCCACGCATCGTCGCCGCGATTGAAGCCCCAACTGTCGTTCAGCGTCATGCAGCTTTCCCACGCACGTCCCACTTCTGAGGCCGTGATCTGCTGCTCTGGCGTTGAAAAGTCGCCATCGAGTCCATTTCGGTTGTTCACAATGATCTCCGGTTGCAGCTCGAAGACCATTTCGTTCATCTTCTCTGACTCCCATCCTTCAGCGGAGAGAGGCCACGACACGTCATACCAGAGCACATCGATCTTTCCGTAGTTGGTCAGCAGCTCCCGAATAAGTCCATGCGTATATTCCACAAACCGCTTCCGCGCCGCTTCATCGGTCTTGCACGTCGCCCCGTCGGGATGGTGCCAATCCATCAGCGAGTAGTAGAAGCCCACGCGCAGACCCTCGGCCCGCGCCGCATCCACATACTCCCGCACCAGGTCGCGCCCCGGTCCCTGCTTCACGGCGTTGTAGTCGGTCAGCTTCGAGTCCCAGTGGCAGAATCCCTCATGATGTTTGGTGGTCATCACCATGTACTTCTGCCCGGCCTTTTTCGCCAGCCGTGCCCAGTCACGCGCCGCGTTCGGCTTTGGATGAAAATGCTTGGCCAGTAACTCATATTGCGGAATCGGTACGCCCTCCACCTCTTTCGACCACTCATGCTGGCCAATTAAGCTGTAAAGTCCCCAGTGGATGAACATGCCGAACTTGGCTTCATGCCACCATTTCATTCGCCCGGCTCTCGTCGCCGCCTGCTTCGCCTGCGAAGGCGAAGCAGCAACCACCGCGCCCTCGGCGCCGGACAATCCCATGCCCTCTGCATTTGCCGCGGCCAGCGCCAATGCGCCGGCAGCGCCAAACTGCTTCAAGAACGACCGTCTAGAACTCTCGTTCCAATCCATGGATGTCTCCTCTTTTCCTCGCTGGATAAGCAGCCGCCGTTCGCTCAGTTACCGATAACTTAATCGGGCGAAACAACGGCAAGCCAATATAGCAGACAGCCCCCTACTCTCCGCTCGAAGGGCAAAGTCTCGCCTGCAAGTGTCTATTGCTCGATGGTGTTGTCTCTATTGCTTTTCGGACACCAGGTAAACCACTGCGCCACCCAGCAGCACCAGCGTGGCCACTGCGGGAACCAGCACCAGTGGGCTCCAGCTTGGATCGAAGAGCGCCGTGGGCCAAAGGTTTCCCAGATGCAGAGTCCCAGCCTCAGGAAGCCCTTCCAGCCAGGTCAGCCACCCAAGCCCATGCCGCGCCTGCGACACTACAAACCCCACCGTCAGCAGCAGGATCGTGGCCAGCGCAAAAATCTGCGCGCTCAGCAGCGGCCTGCCAATGCGCTCCACTGCCGCGTTGCGCCGCCGAAGTTGCGCACGCCACCACAGCAGTCCAGGAGAACCCAACTTCGCTGCGCCGGCAGCCGCTGCCCTGGCATTTCTGAAGGTCTCTGTCACCAGCACCAGATCGCCACAGTTCCGGCAGCCGCTCACATGCAAGCGCAGGTCCGGTGCACACGCTTCTGGCCAGTGCCCCCGCTCCAGCAAATCCTTTACTTCCTTCTCTCGCGCGCAGGAACCAAGTTTCATAGCGCCCTCCCGCTTTCCGTGTCCCGCAGCAGCCGCGCAACTTTTCGCCGCGCCCTGAAGAGCATCAGCCGGATGCTCGCGCTTGCCAGGCCAGTCACCTCGGCAATCTCCCGATGCGAGTAGCCCTCCGCATACGCCAGCCAAAGCAGCTGGCGGTCTCTCGGCCGCATCTGTTTCATTGCCGGTCCCAGCATCATTTGCGAGTCAGACTGCCCGGAGCCGCCATGCGCGGCAAAAAAGTCTTCGGAGATTTCGTCCAGGGATGAGGTCCTAGGGCGCCGCCAGTGGTCGCGCAGCAGGTTGCTTGCAATTCGGAACAGGTAGCGCCGCGCGGCAACCTCGCCTTCTTCCTTGCGCGTTGCGCACAGGAAGCGCACATAGCTTTCCTGCATCAGGTCCTCGGCCAGCGCCGGATCGCCCGAGGTCCGCGCCAAGTAAGCCCAAACGGAACGGGACGAACGCTCATAGAAGCAGGCGAACGCGTCATTGTCCATAGGCGGCACGGCTGCCCGCGACGCGTCTAGTTGCGCGTCGCGGGTCAGCACGCTCGGAAGCACGGATTCCCAGGGCATTCGTCGCCTCGCCACAGCCGGATCGCCTCCGGCTCACTGCCTGTCCTGCGGGTTAAAGGGCGGTTCCATCCTGCTCGTCGCCGGAGAGTTTCCCGGGATCAGCCCCAACCGCCCTGCCAAGACCCATGTAATCCCTGCCGAGATGATAAATCCCAATCCGGGCATCAGCACCACCGTTCCCAGCACCAGCATCGGAATGCTCATATCCGGACCGGCATGGCGCAGAAGCAGGAAGCCGCAGCCTAACAGCACCAGCACAATCCCGATCTGAAGCGGAGTCATCACCCGCGCCACCGCGTTTGGCATCCGCTGCTCCGGCTCAAAGCCCACCGGAATCGGCGCTGCCTCGAGGAAGCGCTTGCCCGCCTCTGTCTCCATATACGCGGTCAACTCTTGGCTGGAGCTGAATTTCTCAATCAATCTCCCATGAACGTCGCTTTGCAACTTGAAGATGCGGCTCCAGCGTCGGTTCTCAAGGAACTGGCGAATCAACCAGATGAGCGCAGTCAAGAAGCACGCAAAAGCTATCACGGGCACCGCCTCACGCCACATTTGCGCAGCGGTCGATTCGTCGTGCCGCGACTCGGCAAACTCCGGCCAAACTGCGCGTTGAAGTGCCTGGTCGCGACGCCCTCCGTGCGAATCCAGATTCGTAAACAGGTAATATTCGGGATTGCGCGCAATCTCCGGGTGCTGGGTCAGAAACTGCGCCAGTTGTGGGTTGTTGCGGTTCACATACTCCTGGTCGGACAGCAAGGAAGGATCGTGCGCCACTACCGTTGTCAGCGTTGGACTGGTCTTGAGCAATTGGATGAGTTTTTCCTGTTCGGTGGCGAAATCTTGTTCGCTCAGCGGAGCAGCTGCCACCGCCGGTTGCGACGCCACAGCGGGCCGGGTCTGCGCCGTCCCCTGAGCTGCAATCATCGAAGCAGGCGCCGCAACGGCGCAGAAAACCAAGGACAATATCTGGTTTGGCTTGTGCATTTCGTATTCCCCCTTACTCCAAGGGGCTTGTCAGCCCCTTCTGCACATACAACGAACTGAAGAGCGGTTTGGTTAACAACCTTCTTTTCAATCCGCCGCAGCCTGATGCCGACACCCTGTAAACTCAAGCAGGGTTTATCATCAGGATGGAGCAGGCAGAGGTCGTCTGCGCCTTCGTTTTGCAACCGGGTGCCTGGTGTGTCGGCTCAACCTGCCGCAGACGCCAAAGCATTGCTCTTAGGAGACGACAGGCCGCAAAACAGGATTCGAGGAACAGAGCGAAATGCGCGCAAAAACGGCTGTAGTGTTGGGTGCCCAGTGGGGCGATGAAGGCAAGGGCAAGATCGTGGATGTGCTCAGCGAGCGGTTTTCCGCCGTTGCGCGCTATGCCGGTGGCCACAATGCCGGTCACACGGTCATCATCGGCGGCCAGAAGTTTGTGCTGCAACTCATCCCCTGCGGCGTGCTCCGCCCGGGGTGCAAGGGCATCATCGGCAACGGTGTGGTTCTCGACCCGCTTGCTTTTCTTAAGGAAGTTGGCCGGCTCCGCGATCTCGGCGTCGCCGTCGACGGCAACCTCTTTGTTTCCAATCGCACCCAGGTCATACTGCCCTACCACCGCATGATCGAGTTGGCCTCGGAGTGTGCGCCTGGCCGCCAGAAGATCGGCACCACCAGCAAGGGCATCGGTCCCGCCTATGAGGACAAGATGGCTCGCAGCGGTCTGCGCATCGTGGACCTGCTGCACCCAACTCTGCTGAAGACCCACATTGAGGCGGCCTGCGCGGAAAAGAACGCCATCGCCCATGCCCTCTTCGGTACTGATCCGCTCGATCCGGCTAAAATGTATGACGAGTACGCCGCCGCCGCCGAACAGGTACGTCCATTCGTCGCCGACACCGGACGTTTACTCAACAACATTATGGCCAACGGTGGCAGCGTCATGTTCGAGGGCGCCCAGGGAACTCTGCTCGACATTGACCACGGAACCTACCCCTTCGTCACCTCTTCCTCGGCCACCGCCGGCGGCGCCTGCACCGGAACCGGTGTAGGTCCCACGAATATCGGCACCGTTATCGCCGTCACCAAGGCCTACGTCACTCGTGTTGGCGAGGGGCCCTTCCCCACTGAGATCCATGACCAGGTCGGCGAAGACCTCCGCGCCCGCGGCAATGAGTACGGCGCCGTCACTGGCCGCCCCCGCCGCTGCGGCTGGCTCGATATTCCCCTGCTCCGCTATTCAAATCAGGTCAACGGCGCTGAGTGGCTCGTCATCACCAAACTCGACGTGCTCGACGAGCTGGCTGAGATTCCCATCTGCATCGGCTACGAGATCGACGGCAGAGTCACCGACGAAATCCCCGCGGACGTCCAGGGCCTTGAGTCCATCAAGCCCCGCTACACAACTTTGAAGGGCTGGCGCCAGTCCACTGAGGGCATTACAGAGTTTGAAAAACTGCCCCAGGCCGCGCAGGACTACCTCCGCTTCCAGGAACGCGAGAGTGGAGCGCGTGTCGGAATGGTTTCAACAGGTCCGGACCGGAACCAGACCATGGTGCTGCCCGAGTTTGCGGATGCGCTCGAAAGTATTCACAGGTAGACTTTAGGAACACACTGGGGCTTTGCCGCTCAGGCAAAAGGAAGATCACACTATGGTCAGCTTTGTTGTCCGGTTCAGGTTCACATCCGAAGATCGTGCTGAAATCGCCGAAACGCTGCGCATGCTGGCCACCGAATCCCGCCGCGAGCCAGGTTGCGTCAGCTACATCCCGCACCACATTGAGAGCGATCCGGATACTGTGCTCATCTACGAGCAGTACCTCGACGAGAAGGCTCTGGCAGCGCACCGGGAGTCAGAGCACTTCAAGAAGCACGCCGTCGGCGGACTCTTCCAGAAAATGAAGGAACGCGCCGTCGAGAACCTCGTTGCTCTCGTTTAGCGCCCTGTCGAGTCTAAGCTGCGGAGTTCCGGTTAGGCCCGCGGCGATCCTCATTGGGGACGGCAGATGTACCGCGAAGAAGGCAATTCCTGATTGTCATTGACCGGCGGACCTGTCTGGGGCTAACATCCGAGACGTTTATGCCGGTTTTTATGAGCAAGACCTTCTCCTCGTTAGGCCGTCGATTTGCGCTCGGGCGGATGTTCGTCTCCGTGCTTGTACTGGCCCTGTGCGTCAATTCCCTCGATGCCGGACAACCCAAGGTCAAGAAGCACGAGAACAGGCGTCAGATTGACCAAATGGAGTTGGCCTGGCGTGACGCCCTACTTAAGTCCGACACCAACTCAATGAGTAACTTGCTGGCGGATGACTACATGGCCATTACCGCCAACGGGACTCTCCAAACCAAAGACCAGACCCTCGCAAATCTGCGTGCCGGCAAGGTCCACATCACCGCCCTCGATTTCTCTGACCGTAAAGTCCGCTTTTACGGGAAGACTGCGCTTGTTACCTCCCTGGCAGAAATGAAGGGCTCAACCGCCGATGGGGATGTCTCCGGTAGCTTTCGTTACACCCGGGTATACGTGCGCGATCAACAGGGGGCATGGAAGATCGTCAGCTTCGAGGCAAGTCGGATTCGACATCCGGGAGCGGGCAAATAGTCACCGGTAGCTCTAGGTTGTGCCCGCATCGCCTCGACATAGTAACTTGGGTACAGTAACTTATGTCCTGTAGATAGTTACTATTGCGTGACATCCCCAATAAATTTATGCGTATCGTATCTTCTTGATTCTGCTATAAAACTTCACAAGGAACATATGTTTGGGCTTTTCTGTTGATCGGCTCAAAGACGCGAGCAAGCCACTCGTTTGGTCAGGATCGCCGCAAGTGGAGCCAATTACGACTTTCCTTGACTTGGCTGTACCCTCTGCTGTGACAATCACGTCAATACGTGTGCTTGCTCGGGTTCAATTACATGAGCAATGCTCTGTGCTATCAGTTTTGTTTGAACGTGTGTGGGTGGACCAGACAGGGGGTTAGTTGATGAAAGCCGCGCAACTGGCAACGCTTCGATTCTTCGCGCTCTTGTTTCTCCTGCCAGGCTTGGCTGGGCTCATTGTTTCTGCCATGATCTCGACCTACTATCTTGACGTCATGCCCAGGTGGCCCGTGATGGAAGAGGGCCGGGTCGTTCCCCGCGGTATCCATGGAATCGTCGTTTACCAAACCGCCGATGAGGACCGGAAGCTAAGCCTCATCGAATACTCGTCGGTTGGAATCTTCCTTGCGGGACTCGGGTTGGGTTTGGTCTACCTCGAAAAATGGGGTAGTGTACAGTCGCGCGGAGCTGAGGATGACAACGAATTGACGGAAGATCACGCCTGACCCCGCACTAGCCCTATCTCTTCTCACTAGCCCAATCCCTTACTCCGGGCTTCCCCTACAATTGAAAGATGCCTGAATTGCCTGAGGTAGAGACCATTGCCCGTGGCGTCCACGACCGGGTTCGCGGCGATCGCGTTGTTCAGGTCTGGTTCAGCGACCATAAGCAGCCATTCAAGACTCCGCCCATCCGCCAGGCCAAGGGTCTTGAAGGCCGGATACTGCTGGCAGTCCATCGCACCGGCAAGCACATCGTCTGTGAGCTCGGCTCTTCCCTCGATTCAGCTTCAAAATTGTGTCCTGCTTCGGCAAAGGCAAGCGGCCAAGCTCCGCTCGTCTCTCTGCCTGAAGCCCAGTGGATCGTCCATCTTGGTATGACTGGCCGTCTGCTTGTGACGAGCCCCGAGGCTCCAATAGCCTCCCATACCCACGCCCGCCTTAGCCTGGCCAGCGGCCACGAGCTGCGTTTTGTCGATCCCCGCCGCTTTGGCCGCCTCGAATTCCGCGACCTCAGTCGCACAGAGGCATTCAGCGCTTCCGGAGCAGAGCCCCTCACCATTCAAGCCGAGCCCTTTGCCGCACTCTTTAGCGGTCGCAGTCTGTCCATCAAAGCAGCCCTGCTCAACCAGACATTGCTGGCCGGAGTCGGCAACATCTATGCCGACGAAAGCCTCTTTCACGCTGGCATTCGTCCCCGTAAACGTGCCGGCCGCCTCACCAGGGCAGAACTCGAACGGCTTAGGCTCGCGCTGCTCCAGGTCCTCGAACACGCCATCCGGCTGGGCGGCTCTTCCGTCTCCGATTACGTGGACGCGGATGGAGTGCGCGGCTTCTTTCAACTCGAGCACTGCGTTTACCAGCGCACCGGCCTGCCCTGCCGCATCTGCGAGACCCCCATCCGACGCATTCTGCTGGCCGGCCGCAGTACCCACTACTGCCCAATCTGCCAGCGGTGAAGTGCATTTCTATGGTTTTTTGAATTTTAGCTGGGAATTCCTCCCAGAATTTAGAAGATCGCAGCGCGGGCAATCCGCCATCTCGTTGACAATAAACAAGCTTCCAAACGGCATCCTAATTGCTATTAGTAGGGTGCCAGTGATGTACCGGCTGCTGGAAATTCCGGACAGCCAAGAACAGCAGACACCCGGCAAGAGCCACCGCCAACGAAGCGGCCCCCAAAAGGGATAAACCGGCCGGGATAGTCTGCAATAGGTGCGGTGGAGAAAACCACCGTCCACAATATTCTGGGAGGCCAGTGGCTATGCAGCACCCCGAGGCGCCGCTCCATTAGGAGTGGCGTTTTGTGCGTCTGGGTGCATCTTCATCACCGTCACGCGATGTACCGCCCTCGCATAGAGCAAAAACACGAGAGCGCAACCTCTTCAGCCGCGCCCCCTCAAAGCCAATGCTCATGCGTCTCAAGTTACATCGTTCGGCACACGGCTGTGGCGATGACCTTCAACTCGCTCATCAGCTTCTCAAACTGTTCCAGGTAAAGCGTCTGTGCGGCATCGGAGGCAGCTTTGTCGGCGTTGGGGTGAACCTCCACCAAAATCGCATCCGCGCCGGCAGCCACTGAGGCCTTGGCCATGGGAGCAACCATGTCGCGGCGGCCAGTGCCGTGCGAGGGGTCAGCCACGACGGGCAGATGTGACAACTTCTTCAGCACCGGAATCGCCGAGATGTCCATCGTGTTGCGCGTCGATGTCTCGTAGGTGCGTATGCCGCGCTCGCACAGAATCACGTCGTAGTTGCCGCCCGACATGATGTACTCGCTCGACAGCAGCAGCTCCTCGATGGTGGCGGCGATACCGCGCTTCAGCAGCACCGGCTTCCGCACCTGGCCCAACTCCCTCAGCAGGTTGAAGTTCTGCATGTTGCGCGCGCCCACCTGGAAGCAATCCACGTAAGGCATCATGGGCTCAATCTGAGCAATCTCCATCACTTCGCTCACCGTCAGCAGCCCATGGGCTTCGGCAACGTCGCGCATCAGCTCAAGGCCGGGAATGCCCAGGCCCTGGAATGCGTAGGGCGAACTGCGTGGCTTGAAGGCGCCTCCCCGCAGAAAATTGCCTCCTGCGGCTTTCACGCGCCTCGCTGTCTCCACCAGGCTTTCGCGGGTTTCAATCGAGCACGGCCCGGCCATTACCTGCACCTGCCCGCCGCCCACCATCACGCCGTTCGGGAACTCGACCACCGTTCCCTCGGGGCGAAAGGCGCGCCCGGCCAGCTTATAAGGCGCGCTGATCCGGTGGACGTAAAGCACGCCCGGAAACACCTCAAACTTGCTCAGGTCCACTCCGGCGGTAGGCCCCACGCCGGCCAGAATGGTCTGCGAGGCCCCGGTGGTGCGGTGAACATTCACTCCAACATCCACCATGGCATCGATCACCAGATCGATCTGCTCTTCGGTGGCCTTTTCCTGCATGGCTACGATCATTGCTTATTCCCTGTCTCAGGCGTCGGTGCGCCGGCGGTCTGGCCCGGCACTGCTGCCTGGGCGTTCCTCTGCGATGCCAACTCATCCCTTTGCAGGGCCCGCATCACGTCGATGATGCGCTCGTAGATATGCGTCAGTTCGATGTCTGGCAGAGGCCCCTTGTTGGCCGCGCGCACGTTGGCGTAGACAAGCTTTTCGCGGGCCGGCTCGTACACCGGCAGCGAAGTGGCAGCCTTCAGGTGACCCACCATCTGCGCAGCGCGGGCCCGCTCGCTGAGTAGCTCAACCAGCTGGCGGTCCAGGGCGTCAATTCGAATTCGCAATTCGTCCAGCGTCATTCCATCCTCGTGATAAATCCCTGAATTCCGATCGCTATCGGGCGACCGCGCGGGGATTGCATTGGGAACTGAGTTGGCTTCCAGCTATCGGCTTCCAGCTTCATCCTGCTGGTGCGAACCTTAGAGGCTCCATCCGGCAACGAGCAAGCTAAAAGCTAAAGGCTGATAGCTGTTGTTTATCGGGCCAGCGCTGCCTGAGGCAGGTGCAGGCCCTTGATAAATCGAGCCACTGCACCGGGCGCTGTCTCCGCTGTCGAGCGTTCGACCAGCTCGACAATGGCGCTGCCAATCACCGCTGCATCCGCGAACTCCGCCACTTGCGCAACGTGTTCCGCATTCGAGATGCCAAACCCCACGGCCACCGGCAGCGTGGTCCATCGCCGGATGCGGGCCACCAGCGCGGCTGCATCGCCGGTCAGCGTCTGCTGCGTGCCGGTAATGCCGGTGCGTGAGATTGCGTAAACAAAACCCTTGGAGTGGGTAGCGATAGCCTCGATGCGTTCGTCCGGACTGGTCGGCGCCGCAAGAAAAATCGGAGCAAGGCCCACCCGCGCCAATTCGGCTAGGTACTCCCCGGCCTCCTCGACAATCATGTCGGTGGCCAGCACCCCGTCCACGCCCGCGCCCGCTGCGTCGTCGGCAAATTTGTGCAGACCGTAGCGCAAAATCGGATTGAGATAGCTGAAGATCACCAGGCCGGCTGCCGGACGTTCGGCGCGAATTTCACGAGCTAGTTGAAGCACGTCTGCCAGGTGCGTGGCACGCGCCAAGGCTCTCTCGCTGGCGCGCTGAATCACCGGGCCGTCGGCCAGCGGATCGCTGAACGGCACACCCAACTCGATCACATCCGCGCCCGCATCGATAGCCGCCAGCGCAATGGCGCGCGTGCCCTCCAGGCTGGGATCACCGGCCGTCAGATAGACGACCAGACCGGGTTTGCGATCGAAACGAATCGTCATGAGTAACCATGCGTGCCCCAGGTCTCAACTTTGAGACATGGGAACGAAACTCTACAATTTCAGTTCGCGGGCCAAAATACCCATATCCTTGTCGCCGCGCCCAGAGAGGTTCACCACCAGTATTTCATGAGCGGGCAGCGTGGGAGCAAGGCTCAATGCTTCGGCCACGGCATGTGCGCTTTCAATTGCCGGAAGAATGCCTTCGGTGCGCGACAGCCTCACCACCGCATCCAGAGCGGCCGCGTCATCCTGCACCACATACTCGGCCCGTCCCGAATCGTGAAGCGCCGCATGTTCCGGCCCAATCGAAGCGTAGTCCAGTCCAGCGGAGACCGAATGAGTCAGCGCAATCTGACCATTGTCGTCCTGAAGCACATATGAGAAGGTGCCCTGCAAAACCCCAGGCGCCCCGCCCCTGAACCGTGCAGCGTGATCGCCCAGCGCAGGTCCGCGTCCCCCAGCTTCAACGCCAATCAGCCGCACCTGACGGTCTGGAATGAACTCATAGAAGGCGCCAATCGCATTTGACCCCCCGCCGACACAGGCAATCACCGCCGAGGGCAGCCGGCCTTCCTTCTCCAGGATCTGCCGCTTCATCTCAATGCTGATGCAGCGATGGAAGTCGCGCACCATGGTGGGATAAGGATGAGCACCGAGCGCGCTGCCCAGCAAATAATACGTAGTCCGAACGTTTGTGACCCAGTCCCTCATCGCCTCGCTGATGGCGTCCTTCAACGTCTTCGAGCCCGAGGAAACGCCGCGCACCTCAGCGCCCAGCAGTCGCATCCTCAGCACGTTCAGCTCCTGCCGCTCCATGTCCACGTCGCCCATATAGACGACGCATTCCAGGCCCAGCAGCGCACACACCGTCGCCGTCGCAACCCCATGCTGGCCGGCGCCTGTTTCGGCAATAATTCGCTTCTTCCCCATGCGCTTGGCCAGCAACCCCTGGCCCAGCGCGTTGTTGATCTTGTGCGCCCCGGTGTGCAGCAGGTCTTCGCGCTTCAAATAGATCTTCGCGCCGCCCAGTTGCTCGGTCAGCCGCTTGCAAAAGTAGAGCGGGGTGGGCCGCCCGGCATAGTTGGTGAGCAAATCAGACAGCTCAGCCTGAAAGGCAGGGTCGGCCTTGGCCAAGTCGTACTCGTGCTCCAGTTCGAGCAGCGCGGCCATCAGCGTCTCGGGCACATAGCGCCCGCCGTAGATGCCGAAGCGCCCAGGGCGCGATTCCGACGGAACTGCTGGAAGAATATCCGATGCCATGCGAGACTCCTGCTTCATTTGCCGGGGAAATTGGGTGACACTTTAGTTTACTAGGAGTAAGAGAATTGGCGCGGGGCCATACCCCTACGGCGCGACAGTTCGAAGCACCTTTTGCACTTCGTCTCGATAAAGCACTTCAACCTTCGCAATTCGCGAACCAACTATGTCGAGAATGATCATTCCTTCTTTCGGATCGAGTTCGATGCACCGGTGGTCGGGGCCGTAGCGTCCGCCAGGCTTGGGTTCGGAATAGAAAGTGGCGCAAAAGTCATCTTCGCAGCGGCACCGATCTACGATGCGAAGCTCCCTTACCTGCTCAGCGAGTACCGATTCATTCGCCTTGATCAGCAACTTAGTCAACTCAATTGCGAAGGAGGGGAGGGCGTCGACAATGAGAGGGTGCTCTGGTTGCTTTATGAGCGAGAACATTACGCTGCTTTCTTCACCTGCAATGTCACCCGCAGACCGGCGGCGGCAAGCATGTTGACCAGCATATCGAGCCCGAAAAGCCCGATTTTTCCGCGCATCAAATTGGAGATGCGAGGTTGGGTCACGCCGAAGACCTTTGCTGCCTCTGTCTGACTCAATCCTTCGCGTTCGATGTGCCGCTTAAGGGCAAGCATAAGCGAGGACCGCAACTTCAGGTTCTCAGCTTGCGCCGGGGTCTTTTCGATGGCGTCCCACACGCTGGCATAACGCTTGTTCTTCATAGATTCAACTCCCGGATCAAATCCTTATAACGCCGCATGGCAACTGCAATATCCTCGTGGCTTGTCTTTTGCGTCTTCTTCTGAAAACAACGCAGAACATAAATCGCATCTTCAAATTTGGCAACATAGACTACGCGGAATGCCCCGTCGCTTTCGCGAATCCGGATCTCCCGCACACCCTGGCCGACGGTGTTCATCGGCTTCCAGTCATCCGGATCGCATCCTTCCTGCACCTGGTAAAGCTGGTAGCCCGCCTCTCGCCGCGCCTCAGCAGGAAAGCGGCAAAGCTCAGTGAGCGCCCCACCTCGAAACTCAATTGCCTTGGCGCTCTTGCTCACGGAACAAGTATATAAGAGTTTATATACTCGATGTCTAAAATATTTATCATCGCGCTACTCGCGACCTGTCGCCCGCGCCCGTGAGATAAACGCCCTCACTTTGTCCGGATCTTTACGCCCCGGAGCGGCTTCCACTCCAGAGACTGCATCCACGCCCCAGGGCTTCAGTGTGGCGATGGCTTCTGCCACATTTCCCGGATTCAGACCGCCCGCAGCGACGAGTTTGAGGCTGCCGGCGTCGGCAAAGGCAGTGTTGCGCGCGGAGACCCAATCGAAGGTCATGCCCGTCCCGCCCGTAGCCGTGGCCGTGCGCGAGTCAATCAGAACTGCATTAAGGTGAGGATTCAGGGCGTGCCTTGCGAGCTGGTCTGCAACGGATTCGGCGTCAAAATGTACCACGCGCAGAATCCTGATTCCTGCCCCAAAGCGCTCGCGGAGTTTCGCAGGCAGTTCCGGCGCGGCCTCAAAGTGCAGTTGCACTCCAGTCAGCCCGCAGCTCCCAACTGTAACGGCAATTTCATCCAGCGAGGCATCCACAAAGACGCCGATCTTCTCAATCGCCACCGGCAGTTGCGGTACGATCGCAGCGACTTGTGCCTGCGTTACGCGGCGCGGACTGGGCGCGAAAACAAAACCCAGCGCATCCGCCCCTGCCTCGGCGGCCATCAGCGCGTCCTCCAGCGACGTGTTGCCGCAGATCTTGATCCAGAGGCTCATTTTGCGGCCGCGGCTCCTGCCAGCAGTTCCGCTAGCGCCGCGCCGGGGTCGGGCTGGCGCACCAGGCTCTCGCCAATAAGGAAAGCATTGAAACCGGCCTTGCGCAGTTGGGCGATATCCTCACCGGTAGACAGGCCGCTCTCGGTCACGCGCACAACCCCGGCGGGGATGCGCTCGACCAATTGCAGCGACGTCTCGATACTTACTTCAAAGGATCTCAGGTCGCGGTTATTCACCCCGATAGCGTCCGCGCCAGTCTCGCCAAGCGCATCGAGTACGCGGTCCAGTTCTTCGCCGGTATGCACCTCGACAAGCACATCGAGCGAGAAGCCCTTGGCCACATCGGCCAGGTGGCGCAGTTCGGCATTCGTCAGCGCGGCGGCGATCAGCAGAATGGCGTCGCCGCGATGAGCGCGAGCCTCGACAATCTGGTACTCGTCCACCATGAAATCTTTGCGCAGGCACGGCAGCGGCGAGGCTGAAGATGCCAGTTCAAGATTCCGCAGGCTGCCTTGAAACCATGCCTCGTCGGTCAGCACAGAGAGCGCCGCCGCTCCACCGGCACGATAGCGCCGCGCAATCCACTCCACGTCAAAGTCGGCGCGGATAAGACCTTTGGAAGGCGAGGCCTTCTTGATTTCGGCAATCACCGCGGGTCCGTTGGCGGCTTGCCGACGTAGAGCCGACGCCCACCCGCGTGGGTGGTGCATCACGGCGCGCCGTTCCAGTTCGGCGAGGGGCACGGCTTTCTTGGCCGTGGCAACCGTGTTGCGCGTTGCGGCTAAGATGGTGGCGAGAATTGTGTCCGTGCGGGTCGACATACGCTGCGTCGAGTATACGAGCAGCGGCGCGCCCGGTTCACGTCATTCTGGCCGGTCAGGCTACCAGCCTCCTATAATCGGTGCGATCTTGAAAAACAGAGGATGGAACCACCTATGCTGAAGAAGACTCTCTGCCTTTTTGCCTTTGCCGCAGCGCTCCTGCCGGTCTCGGTTGCGCTAAGCCAGACCTTAATGGGCGTCGATGTGGAGCGCGGCGTAGCGATGAAGACGCGCGACGGCGTCACGCTGCGGGCTGACGTCTACACGCCCGCTGGCAAGCAGACCTACCCGGTTCTGCTTACGCGCACTCCATACGACAAGAGCAACGGAGCCAGCTTTGGACAGATGGGCGCGCAGCGCGGCTTCATCGTCGTCGTTCAGGACGTGCGCGGCCGCTACACATCCGAGGGCGAGTGGTACACCTTCAAGCACGAAACCGAGGACGGATTCGACACCGTCGAGTGGGCTGCGTCTCTGCCCCATTCCGACGGCAGGGTCGGCATGTACAGCGGCTCATACGTGGGCGCCACGCAGATGCTGGCCGCCATCTCCCATCCACCCCATCTTGCGGGCATCTGCCCGGTCGTCACCGCCAGCAACTACCACGAGAACTGGACCTACCAGGGCGGCGCGTTCGAGCAGTGGTTCAACGAGTCCTGGACCTCGGGGTTGGCGCAGGACACCGCCAACCGCTTGATTAAGCAAAAGACCAATGCGCTGGTAGGCAGCACTGTACTGCCCCTGTCCCAGTACCCCGTCTTCAACCTCAACACCAGCGCAAGCGGCGCGGAGATGACGCAGGCCCTGGCGCCCTACTTTGGAGATTGGCTCGCCCACCCGGACTACGACGCCTACTGGAAGCAGTGGTCGATCGAGGAGAACTACGCCAACATCCAGGTCCCCGCGCTGGTCATCGCTGCCTGGTACGACATCTTCCAGGGCGGCTCGCTCCGGAACTACACCGGCATTCGTACCCACGGCGGCACTGAGGCCGCACGCAACGGCACGCAGTTGGTCGTCGCCATCGGCGGCCACTCCGGCTGGGCTCGCACGGTGGGCTCAGTCGATTTCGGACCGGAAGCGCCCTTTGACGAGAACGCCATCACGCTTGACTGGTACGACTTCCTATTCAAGGGCAAGCAGAACCAGTTCGCCAACGGCAAGCCGGTCAAGATCTTCGTCATGGGAGACAACAAGTGGCGCGACGAGGCAACCTGGCCGCTCGAGCGCGCAAAGCAGACTCGTTACTTCCTGCACTCCGACGGTAAGGCCAACACCGCAGCGGGCGACGGCGCGCTCTCCATCGTGGCCGCGAAGAAGGAAGCAGCAGACAGTTTTGTTTACGATCCAGCGAACCCGGTGCCGACCATCGGCGGCCCCTTATGCTGCGACCCCGCGCACCTGCCCACCGGCCCCAGAGACCAGAAGGATGTGGAAGCGCGGCCCGATGTGCTCGTCTACTCCACGCCGCCCCTCGCCGAGGATACAGAAGTGACCGGGCAGATCACGCTCGACCTCTTTGCGAAGTCCTCCGCCGTTGACACGGACTTCACCGGCAAGTTGGTCGATGTTGCGCCCGACGGCACGGCGATCAACCTGACGGAAGGCATTCTGCGGGCGCGTTATCGCGAGAGCATGAGCGCCGCCAAGCCAATCGAGCCCGGCAAGGTCTACGAATACAAAATCGATCTCTGGTCCACAAGCAACGTGTTTCTGAAAGGGCACCGTATTCGGCTGGAGA
>Ga0114951_10002158_pt1 | contig 22770 bp, 17 predicted proteins | sample AM7aDNAmetaG_FD_88677 | JGI IMG/M metagenome (GOLD analysis project Ga0114951, IMG submission 88677) | Freshwater microbial communities from Finland to study Microbial Dark Matter (Phase II) - AM7a DNA metaG | ecosystem: Environmental > Aquatic > Freshwater > Lake | place: Finland: Lake Alinen... | reverse complement strand
GAACAGGAAGATCCTTGAACGCGCCTTTGTGGATGGTAGGAGAGAGCAGCCGCTGGCAACTATCGTGGAGACTTTCCATGTGCTCCACCTGCACACGGATCACGCCCTCCATCTGGCGCTCGACCGGCTGAGCAAGTACCATCTTGACGCTTTGCCGGTCGTCAACCGAGCCGACATTCACAAGCTTGAAGGCGTCATTACACTTTCGGCGGTGCTTGATGCATACGGCATCGACCGCAACGGGTCACCGGAGCCTCAATGAACCATCCTTCAGGGGCGAAAGTATGCTGAGGCTGGAGAAAGCCAGCAGGCCGCCATTCGATACCTCATCGATGCAGTGGCTATAGGTGTAGTTTCCCTGCACCGTGAGCAGGCGCCGCAGTTCTCAAGCTTGTAGGACCGCACATTGATGGATCGCCGGCCTGACCTTGCTTTCCGGGAGTCTGGATCTCGTTGATCGAACGCTACTGGGAAGTTTCAATAGCTGCGGAAATGGGCTTTCCCTTGACTGCTCGGGATGGAAGAAGACGCGTCGAATTCAAAATGAAGGTTAATTCGGAGGAAACGTGGATGAAGGCCGCCAGCAGCGGGTTGAGATAACCAGCCGCGGCCAAGCCGATGCCGATGGTATCGACGATGAGAGTGCCGTAAAAATTCTGAAGGATAATGCCGCGGCAGCTTCTGGCCACGCGAACGGTTTCAACGAATTTCATGAGGTCGTTGCCGATCAGCACTACATCCGCACTTTCGCGGGCGACATCGGTTCCCGCACCCATGGCCACGCCAACCGTGGCTTCACTCAGCGCGGGCGCGTCGTTGATGCCGTCGCCGAGCATGGCCACCACTCGCCCTTCGCGCACCTGTTCCGCGATCTGGCGGGTTTTTTGCTCGGGAAGAAGCTCAGCATGAACATTGCGGATGCCAAGATGGCCGGCTACGGCTTGCGCCGTTTGCCGGGTATCTCCTGTCAGTAAGACGACATCGATATTCAACTCCTGGAGGGCCTTCACGGCTGAAGCGGAGCCAGGCCGCAACTGATCCGCCACGACCACCGATCCAATGTATTTTCCATTGCGTGCAACAAAGATCTCCGTGCCCTCGGCGGCGGCGCGTTCGGGCAGCGTCAGGCCCAATTCCGCGAAGAGCGGCCGATTGCCGGCAACAGTTTCCTCGCCCTCCACATTGGCCAGGACTCCCCGCCCAATCCGGTATTCGAAATGAGCTGGTTGGGAGACAGGAATGTTCCTCTGCTCCGCGAGTCGAACAATCGCTCGACCTACCGGATGCTCCGAACTGCTTTCAGCATTGGCGGCCGCTTCAAGGAGCGAACTCTCGGTTACGCCAGGCGCCGGATTGACTTCGGCAACAAGCGGAATGCCGAAGGTGAGGGTTCCAGTTTTGTCGAGGAAGACCGTATTCAGTTGTCCCAAAGCCTCAAGATAGATTCCGCCTTTGATGATCGATCCGAGCTTTGCGGCGCGACCAATGGCGCCAAGAATCGCAAGTGGAGTCCCCGCTGCGATGCCACATGCACCAGCCACAATGATGACGGAGATTGTCGAACGGATATTGTGCGTAATGATGAAGGTGAGAACAGCAGCTCCCAGCGCAAAATAGACCAGATAACCGGCAAGCCGGTCCGCCATCTTTTGAATGGGCGCTCGGGAATGCTCCGCGTTCTCAACCGCCTCAATGATCTTGCCGAAGGCGGTGTCCTTTCCTAGACGATCGGCGCGAACCTGAAGAACGCCCGTCTGGTTGATCGTGCCTGCATAGACCTCGTTGCCGCTATTCTTCTCGCTCGGCATTGCTTCGCCGGTAATCGTGGCCTGCTCAACATACGAGTGACCGCTGACCACTTCGCCATCCACGGGAATCCTACTACCCGGCCGAATGAGTACGATCTCGCCAGGCAGGATGCTCTGCGTCGGTACTTCGACGGTCTGGCCATCCCTGACCACGCTGGCCGTCTGCGGGAGGAAGTCGAGCATGTCCCGAATGGCGCGCCGGCCTCGGCCCACGGTCAGCCCTTCGAGGATTTCGGCGGCGAGCACAAAGGCAGTAATGACCAACGCTGTGAAGAACTCGCCGATGGCAAGTGCCGAGACGAGCGCGATCGTCATCGAGAGCTCCATCGTCATGCGTCGTTCGACGATGTTCTCAAATGCCTCTTTAAAGATGGGATAACCGCCGATTAGCGCGGCTGCCACTCCGATCAAACTGATTCGGTGAAACGGTTCCCAAACGTGAAACCAAACGGCTGCAGCCGCTAGTGCCACGAAGAGGACGCGAAGCAGGTCGGCAACTTCAAAACCATGCTCGCCATCATGCTGAGAAGTGGGCTTGCTGTTAAACTCGCCGGCCGGACTCTGGTGGACGGTCGTTACAGGTGTGGTGGCCAAAACCTTCGTTGTCTCGCTCTCGTTTGCGATAGTCATGATCGACTCCGTTGGCCTGAGAGGGCCTAGTTGAAATACCTCTTGACTACGGCCATCAACTCGTCGGCTGCCTCAAGTTGAGATGGAAGAGTCTTTTGGCCCGGCGCAAGGACGTGAAATTTCAGATGGCCTTCGATCAACTCTGCCATCAGTCCGTTGAGTGCGCCGCGGCAAGATGCAACAAGTTGCAAAATTTCCTCGCAATCGATGCAACAGTGACTAGCAATAGTTGACGCTAAACCGATCTGAAGACCACGGAGCGCAATCCTAAAAAGCCTTGAAACACACGTCGGATTCGCCTCAATGAAAGCCTGCTGTAGACCAGGGCCGCAGCAAAGGCCAAGGAGGTCTGGAACGGATCGTCTTCCGCACTTCTGGACTCATCCAAGATTTGAGCCAAATCGATCCCATGTCAGCTTTTCTCGTTAAGGAAAAGCGTTTCCCGAAGGCGCCGTTTCGCTCGGGACCTCTCCCATTCTGCGAAGAAGCGGAGCCATGGTGAGGCCCCGCACGAAGACAGAAAATGCGACGACAGCAAAACTGATCGCGATGATTTCTTAGCGCATTGGAAATTCAGAGGGAAGCCCAAGGGCGAGAGCGAGCGCCAAAGCTCCCCTCAAACCGCCCCAGCACAGGACATGCTGATATCTCCAAGTGACACGAAGTGAGGAGCGGGTGAAGAGTAGACAACAGTGATAGATCGCTACTGCCTGGCCGAGCGCTACAAGTGCAATTGTCATCGCTGCCGACAGCCGAGCTGCACAACTCCCAAGTTCGGCCCTCAGATCGTGCAAAATCGTCTTCGGCGGAATATCCAAATTGAGCCGCTATTACCAGCCGATCACGGCAATTTTGTACACCAGGAGAATGACTGCGGTCGCTAGCGCGATCCAGGCGGACAGAGTGTAGCGTCGGAAGAAGTACGAGGTCACGCCTACCCAGCAACAGCAAACAGCGATTAATGCGCCGCTGACATATGGCATAGCGACTGCGGCCGAGAACCCCGCGCCATGGATGTGCCTAATACTACAGTTGTAGTTAATGATAATCTGAGCTTGCTCTGGGATACGACTCTCCGGCGAGAGCTATGGAGAAGCGACTATCGGGTTGGAAGCGTGAATTGTTGCGGTCCCATGACCGCATAGCGGGTTTGTTTGCGCGTTCGGAGGCGCGGGAGCGCAGTCTTGCCTATCTTCAAGGTTTGATGAGCCATTGTGAGCGTAAGAACGGCTGGCAGTTGTCTGAGTGGATGGGCGAAGCGGCTCCTTACCGGGTGCAGCATTTGTTGGATCGGGCGCGTTGGGATGCAGATGCAGCGCGGGATGAGCTTCGCAATTACGTACTGGAAGAACTGAGCAGCCCGGATGCTGTGCTGATCGCCGATGAGACGGGTTTTCTGAAGAAGGGCGAGCATTCGGTTGGGGTCAAGCGCCAATACACCGGCACGGCGGGACGCATCGAGAACAGCCAGGTTGGCGTGTTTCTCTGCTACGCCAGTGACAAGGGTGCGGCGTTGGTGGATCGTGAGTTGTATCTTCCCGAAGAATGGGCCGCCGATAGCGAGCGTCGCCGCGCTGCGGCAGTGCCGGAAGAGACGAAGTTTGCCACCAAGCCAGAGTTGGCGCGACGCATGATCGAGCGAGCGTTGAAGGCTGGTGCACTCTGTAGCTGGGTAGCTGCCGATGAGGTCTACGGCAATAACAGCAAGCTGCGCCAGTGGCTGGAAGAACGGCGGCTCGGTTATGTGCTGGCCATAGCTTCAGACCAGCGTATGCGCTGGCCTGATCACCAGCAGCGACGCGTGGATACGATTGCACAGAGTTTGCTGAATCAGGCCTGGGAGCGCGTTTCAGCCGGCTCAGGTAGCAAAGGCGAGCGGCTGTACGACTGGGCTCTAATCCAGGGTTGGCAAGAGGATGGTTGGAGCCACGGATTGCTGGTGCGGCGCAGCATCGAAGAAGAGCCTGAGCATGCCTACTATTGGTTTTACGCGCCCACGTGCAAAGCCAAGCTGGAAGTACTTGTGCGCGTGGCTGGACAACGCTGGCAGATCGAGCAAGCCTTCCAGGCCGCCAAGGGCGAGTGCGGGCTGGATCACTATGAAGTCCGCCACTGGCAAGGCTGGTACCGGCACATCACTCTGGCGATGCTGGCCCACGCGGTGCTGGCCTGTGCCTCGCCATAATTAAGATCTGCTTTCGAATCAAGTGTATAAACGGGGTGTCGGAATTCGCCCATTTCCATGTGAAACTGGTCCCATGGTGCGCCAGCTGAGTCTCTTGGTTGTTCTCTTTAGTCGATGCATTTGCTCACGCCGCGATCTTCTATTGGAAAACCTGGCGCTGCGGCAGCAGCTCGGCGTCTTGGAACGAAGGCATCCAAAACCGCGATTTGCCACTTCTGACAAGTTGTTCTGGGTAATCTTGCGACGGCTCTGGCCGAGATGGAAACGGGTGCTGATCCTCGTCCAACCGGAGACGGTCATTCGTTGGCACCGTGCTGGCTTCAAGTTGTATTGGACGTGGCTTTCGCGGCATCGAGCGAGCGCTGGAAGAAAATGTGTCAGCAGGGAACTTCGCGACCTCATCTTCCGCATGGTCACTGACAACTCTACTTGGGGTGCGCCTCGCATTCACGGCGAGTTGAAGATGCTGGGCTTCGACATTTCGGAAAGAACCGTGTTGCGTTGGATGCGCAAGGCTCCTCGAGATCCAAAGCCGGCCGAGCGGTGGATGACGTTCCTTAGTAACCATCGTGAAGCCATCGCCGCCATGGACTTCATCACCGTGCCGACACTTACCTTCGGTGTTCTTTATTGCTTCTTCGTCATCGCTCATGACCGCCGGCGTATTCTGCACTTCAACGTGACCAGGCATCCAACCAGCGCCTGGGTCGTTCAACAATTGCGCGAGGCATTCCCATATGACTCGGCTCCTAAATATCTGATCTTCGATCGCGGTGCAAACTTCAATCGGGAAGTCGTCGACACTGCGAGGAGTTTCGGAATCCAACTCAAGCGAACCAGCTTCCGAAGTCCTTGGCAGAACGGTGTTGCAGAGCGTTGGGTCGGCGCTTGCCGTCGAGATCTGCTTGACCATGTGATCGTTGTGAATGAACGGCATTTGAAACGCCTGATGTCCGGATACATTCGTTATTATCACGAGGACCGGACTCATCTTGCACTGGATAAGGGAACTCCTGCTGGTCGTGAAGCAAAGCAAGGCTCAGGCGTCGAGTGCAAAATCATAGCGATGCCCAGGTTGGGCGGCTTGCATCATCGCTATGATTTTGCGGCCTGAACTGCTGCTGAAAGAACCTCTCGCCGAATTGACGATAAACTGCCGGAGAGGTGTGCCCGCCACTCCTGTTTTCGTGTGCTTTGCCGAGTTTTCATTGCGCTCTGCGGTTACAAAACGACTTCTTCCCTGCGGAAAACTACTGCCAAAAACAATTACCGGATTCGAGACTCAAGCCCATTTTTCTCCCGGATGGAGTTTTGGCGAGGCACAACTCCCGCGTGAACTCATCGATCAGGTTCAGCATTCGTAGCGTCCTTCCATCGTGGGTAAATGTGCTGACGAAGTCGTAGCTCCACACATGGTTTTTGCGCTCCGGCCGGAGCCGAACGCACGATCCATCGTTGAGCCACAACCGCCCCCGTGGCTTCTGCTTTTGCGGAACCTTTAGCCCTTCGCGACGCCAGATGCGCTCGACTCGATCCTTGCCAACATGCCAGTCCGCTCGCTGCAACAGCGCCGTGATGCGCCTGTAGCCGTAGCGTCCATACTGACTGGCCAGTTCGATGATGGCCTGCGTGAGTCGATCCTCGTCTTCGCGCTGTGTCGGTTGATAACGCTGCGTGCCGCGTGGCTGGTTCACCAGTTGGCACGCACGCCGTTCACTCATCCCATGCTCGCTCGCATGGGCAACTGCACAGCGCCGTCGTTCAGGGCTTAGAAGTTTCCCGAGGCGATGTCCTTCAGCACCAGCTTATCCAGGCTCAGCTCCGCCACTAGCCGCTTCAGCTTGGCGTTTTCCTGCTCAAGCTCCTTCAGCCGCCGCGCCTGGTCCACCTGCAACCCGCCGTACTCCTTGCGCCAACGATAGTAGGTCTGCTCGGTGATCCCGCCTTCACGGCAGGCTGACGGGGTTGTCGTTCCGTTCGCTACGGCCACTTCAATCTGCCGAAGAAGGCTCACAATCTGCTCTGGCGTATGCTTTTTCCCTCGTGCCATTCAAGGCTCCTTTCGTTCCAGTTTCTCTCATTGAAACTGGTACAAAAAGTGCCGGGCACTCCAAAAAGGTATGCGTTTACAGACAGGAAAAGTGAGCAAGTTGGTTAAGAAGAGGAGTCGTTGCCTCGAGCGTGATGAACAAAACGAGTACCATTCAATGAATTGTGCAACCGAGGCAGGGATATTGGAATCTCAGATCCGCTGTATAGTTAGCCGAGCACTCTATTTCATTTTGAGGATATTGTGAACTGAATTGAAACGGTGACTATACAATCTTTCAAGGCAAATGGAAAAGCGCAAGTATCGGTCAGGAACGTTCGAAAAGGGTCTGGATGTGCTCGAAGCACTTGAGCGTTCCCATGACCCGTTACGCGTGCAGGACGTTGTCGAATTGACATCTCTGGAACGCGCCGCGGTGTTTCGTTTGCTGTGTACGTTGGAAGATAGGGGATACATCGAGCGGCTCCCTGACAAGCGATATCGTTTCATAGGCAGGCGCCGGCGGCCGAAGATTGCCTACGTCGCGCAGCTCTGGGGGAATGCCCTTCGAGACGCTGTGACTACTGGACTGCAGAGCGCTGCGGAAAGGGCCGAGATGGAGTTGGCCCTGGTCGACGTAGAAGATCTGGACCTTCAAAGTCAGCTTGCCAAAGTGAGGGAACTTACCGTATCAGGTGTGAGTCTGGTGATTCTGTTCCAACGTATCGGTGCGATGGCGCATGTACTGGCAGACCACCTGATCCGCGCCGGAATACCAGTGATCAGCGTGGATAGTCCGATCCCGGGCGCGTTCTATTTCGGCGGTAATAACTATCGTGCTGGTTTGCTGGCTGGGGGAGCGCTGGGGCGGTTCTCAAAGGAGCATTGGAATTCATCGTTCGATCAGTTACTGTTGCTCGAGTCTTCGTTAAGCTCGCCAGAAAATGAAGCCCGGTTAACAGGCGCCGTTGAAGGAATCTGCGAAGTTCTGGGCGACGTGCCGGAGTCAAAGATCAAGCACGTGGATGGCATGGCTCAGCGTGAGGCTAGTCGAGTGGCGTGTGTGGAAATCCTTGCTTCATTGCCGGCCAGGAGTCGCGTTCTAATTTCATGCCTGAACGACGTGAGCGCGATTGGCGCGCTTCAGGCGGTCCGTGCCACGCGTTATGAGAAGAGAGTGGCGATTGTCGGGCAGAACGGGACAGCGGAGAGCCGGGCTGAGCTTACGTTGTCGGAGAGTCCGATCATTGCCTCCGTTGCCTACTTTCCAGAGAAATATGGCGAGAAACTGATTCGGCTTGCCTCAGGCATAATCGCCCACGAGAAGACACCACTTGCAGTCTATATAGATCATGTCTTGCTCGATCACTCGAACGTCCTTCGGTACTACAAAACCACATAACTGTCATTAAATCAAATAAATAAACAAACCATAAGCTAAGAATCAGGTAAAAATCCCCATCCCATGAGGTGTGCCCACACCGCCTGAATTCTTGTGTAATTTCTGGAAAATGAAAAAATCTCTTGACAACTGTTGTTTAAGAAGAGCTATAAATGCGTGTATATATCGCACATTGTTGTTCGATATATGAACATTCGGAGGGCGCATGAAAGGTTCTACTCTTCGCATCTTGATGTTGTCGCTTTGCTCCTTACTGGTTTGCTCCAGCCTGCTTAGAGCTCAAGGCTCACAGGGCGGCATCACTGGACGCGTCACTGACCCGAACGGTGCGGCGTTGCCATCGGCAACCGTTACACTCACCAACCTGGCGACCGCTCAAGAGAAGCTCACAACGACGAACGATGAAGGCTATTACACCTTTCTGGCGCTCCAGCCGAGCGGATATTCGATTCGGGTGACGATGACAGGCTTCAAGTCGGCAGTCACGAACGGCCTGGTTCTGGAAGTAAACCAGATGTTGACTGACGACGTGAAACTGCAGGTTGGCTCGGTGGACACAAATGTTGAGGTCCAGGCCACGGCGCCGCTGATCCAACTCGAGACCTCCTCCACCGGACAGGTAATTACGTCTCAGCAGATTGTTGAAATGCCGTTGAACGGCAGAAACTTCCTAAACCTGGCCCTCCTAGTTCCCGGAGCATCAGAAAATCCGGGCGCGCAAAGCAACTTCAGTATCAACGGCGCACGCGGAAATGAGACGTCATTCCTCCTTGATGGCGTTGACTCGCGTCTCTTTCTGAACGGAAGGCCTGCCATGACTCCGAGCGTGGATGCTGTCCAGGAATTCAAGATCCAGCAAAACTCCAATTCGGCCGCGTATGGCGATGGATACGCGGTAATCAACGCTGCCATCCGTTCCGGCTCGAACCAACTTCATGGCGACGTTTGGGAGTTCCTTCGCAACAACGTGCTCGACGCTCAGGGCTACTTCAGCAAGACCGTACCGATTCTGCGCCGGAATCAGTTTGGATTTGCGGCCGGCGGACCGGTATGGAAGAACCATACCTTCGTCTTCGGCAACTACGAAGGGCTGCGAGTACGCAGCAGTAATACAGGCTATGCGCTCATCCCGACTCCAGCGCAACTGGGCGGCAACTTCGCAGGCGGCGCAACCATCTACGATCCGACGAACCTTGACACTTCGGGGAACCGGATTCCATTCACGGGCAATGTCATTCCGACGGCGCGAATCTCCACAATCGCCAAGGCCGCGACCGCTCTCTACCCGACGCCCAACCTTACCACCGTGCCCGGCTACAACTATGTGGCGCCAGAATCGATTCCAGAGGACGCGGACCAGTGGACGGTTCGTGTAGATCACCAGATCGCCCCGAAGGATTCAATCTACGGACGCTTCAGCAAATCAACCGACACAACCAAGTCGTACAACTTTCCTCTTGCATACAGTGGATCTTCGGGCAGTTACAAAGGGGTGCAGGCGATCCTTCACGAAACACATATCTTCAGCCCGTCTCTGCTGAATGAGTTTTCGCTCGGGTATACATACGGGCTCTTCTCTGTGCAACTGCTGCTGGCGAATCATAATGTTGCAACTCAGGACTTCGGGCTCGCGAACATGAAAATCCCATCGTTTGAATGGGGCGCACCCATGATGAGCGTGCAGGGCTATTCCGCGATGGGCTCTCCGATCAACATCCCCTCCGGTGGCTATGAGAACAACTACCAGCTGGATGACGACGTAATCTGGACACACGGTCGGCACAATGTGACGGCCGGAATGGAGATTCGTCAATACCGGCCTGCGATGTACAACCAGGCGACTGCGAATGGCAATCTCTCGTTCAACGGCGTCTTTACCGGTTCGAATCCGACGCACCTCGGAAATCCCGTTGCCGACCTAGTTCTGGGAGCACCGTACACGGCGACTGCGACTCAGCTCATTACATCGGACGGACTGGTAACTCTGCGCTGGAACCAGTATCAGTTCTATGTCCAGGATGATTACAAGCTTTCGCCAAAACTCACGCTCAATATGGGACTGCGCTATGTCTACGAAGTTCCCTTCCGCGAAGTGCACGGTTTTGCCAATGTCTGGGACCAAAAGACGAATAGCTTCTTGACACCCGGCAGCGGTATTGACGGGTTGATTGGATCCGATGGCAACAACCTTGCACCTAGATTCGGCCTTGAATACAGCCTGACGCCCACCACTGTTGTGCGTGCTGGAGCCGGCATCTACTATGGGTTCATCCGCGGGCAGGAGTTGTCGTCGGGGTATGGACTTAATCCTCCGTTCCTCACCAGCACAACCGTCAACTCCAGCACAACTACGCCGACACTTGGCACCGGAATCTTTCCGATAGCGACAGCGGTCGTGTCCTCCACGTCAAACTTGTTTTCGGTAAGCCATAGCCTGCCGGACAACTACACGTATCAATGGAACTTGACAGTGCAGAAGCAGGTAACGCCCACACTCGCTGTGCAGGCTGGGTATGTCGGGTCCTCGGCACATAAGCTGATTGGGCGCGACCTGATCAACCAGGCGCACCTGGATGCGAATCCTGCTTCCCCAACATCCATCCTTTCGCGGCGACCATTTCAGGGAGCTGCGGATATCAGCATCACAAAGGCGATCGATCAGGCGAACTATCATGCGCTGCAAGCGACCGTGGAGAAGCGAGCCTCGCATGGAGTCTCTGTTCTTGCGGCGTATACCTGGTCAAAGGCCATGGGCATTGCAGAGGCAGGAGATCAGTCTGCGATTGGCAACGAGTACGCACCACGGCATGCCTATTATGGCCCAACAGTTTACAGCCAACCACAGCGACTGACCATCAGCCCGGTGCTGGAGTTACCGATTGGGAAGGGGAAAGCACTCGGGAACTCTATGCCTACAGCTGTGGAGAAAGTGATCGGTGGCTGGTCCTTGAACGGAATTCTCACATTTTTCAAGGGCGAGTTTATCTCACCTAGCAGCAACGTAAGCGCCAACGTCGGGCGAGTGGACCGCAACTTCCCGAACTGCACCGGGAACCCGAATCTCTCGTCGGGCAATCGAACTGTCAAACGCTGGTTTGATACTTCTAAGATCGTTTCGCAGCCTGTAGGGACCTTCGGTAATTGCCACACCGGTGTTATTGAAGTACCAGGTGAAGACAATATCGATTTTGCGGTGATCAAGAATACGTCAATTCACGATCGTTACAGAGCGGAATTCCGTGGAGAGTTCTTCAACGGACTGAACCATCCAAGTTTTGGCCAGCCAAATGTAACAGTAGGCTCGGCGTCCTTTGGCGTAATCACCAGCACACGCACGAACAACCGCCAGATTCAAGTTGGCATGAAGCTGTATTGGTAAACCTATGACAAATACAAATGGAGTTACACGCAGGGACCTCTTAGTCAAGCTACCCGCTACCGCGGCAGTGCTGGGCGCCGTGGGAACCTTTGGTTCCGCACAGCAGGCGCTTCAACTTGCGCCGCTGCGCGACACTCCCTATCCTGACTCGCCGGATCTTGAGGGGCCCGCATTTCAGCGGGTCACCTTTGAGTTGAGCCCCAAGCCCTTCCGCTCGATGACGGATGAGAACATTCATGCCGTGTGCGCTGAATTGTTTCGCGCCTGGGCACCTTTGATTCGTCGGGTGAACGCAGTTGCAGTCATGCTTTGGACAGCGGACGGGAGTGAAATCCTGGACTACCGCGGGAGGTTGTCGGACGAAATTGAGTGGGCGCGGTATATCGGTATCGGCAGTCCTCCAAAGGACGCGCCAGCTGACGATCCAGATCGCGTCGGCCTGCACACCAAGTCGCACTTGTACATGGAAAACCCGCCTCGCATGACCTATGCGACGCTGGCGCAGATTGTGAAGACGATGAAGCAGGTGGGCCATGAGATGACCGGCAAGCCCATTACGGTGGGTGCCACATTCGATCCCGGCCCAGAGTTTGCGAATTCTCAATTCAAATATGTTCGCCACCCTGAGATTGCAAAGGGCGATACGCATGGCCGCGATACCTGGGTAAGTTGCATTGCCCGTCTTCATGCGGACGAAGTTTCCTACGCAGCATTCCCGAATGGGATTCCAGAAGACATGTCGATCGGAACCTTTCTCGGCGGTCAGTCGCAACATTTTCTGACGGACATGGGCTTCGACTACCTGTGGCTCTCAAACGGCTTTGGCTTCTCAATCAGCGCGTGGGATGTGAAAGGGCCGTTGTTTGACGGTACTCACTTTGACGTTGCGAAGGCAGCGGGTCTGCGTGCGCAGATTCTCGGATTCTGGAAAGAATTCCGCAAGGAATGTCCAAGGTTCCCCCTGGAGACTCGTGGAACCAACCTGCTCCTAGGCTCCGACCTCGCCACCAATGCCTGTCCGCTGAGAGATATCTACTCTGGAGGCTTCAATATGGTGACTCCTCCGAATTCGCCATGGGCAGCGCTCGACGGGGATTTTGGCCTTGAACTGGTCGGGTATTTATCGCGTATTGCAGAACTTCCTCCAGGCGATAAGTTTCCGTTCCGCTTCTACGTGCATGATCCATGGTGGCTGAACAGTCCGTGGTTTGATCGCTACGGGAGGGAGCCTCACGACATATATATGCCCCTATCGTTGGCACGAATTAATGCCCGGGCTGAGGTAACCCGGCCCACCAACCTCGAGTTCCTCACTGTCGATAACTCTTACGGCCGCATGCCCGAACAAGGCCCAAATGAAGTGACACCGCATGTTCTTTCGGCGATGGACAGCTACTCCGATGCGCCGGGCCTGATGACATGGATCTGTCCGTTCAACGAGTACCACGAGATGGTTTTCGGAGCGGACCCGAGGCCGGAACTTGCGTTCTTTGCGGACTGGTTTCTGCGCGGTGCCGTGAATGCGGGCCTGCCGTTGAATACTGTCGTGTCCACGGGGAACTTTGCATCTTCCTTGCAGACGAATCCTGACTTCTTCAACGACACCATTTTGATCTCTCTTATCCCCACAGCAGGTTCCGCGTGGGAGAAAAGGATGATCGAACGCATAAAACGAAAGCTGCCAGTGCTCTTTTACGGCCCAATCTCCCATGCAAGCGATGCCATGCTTGAATTGTTGAACCTCAAGGCGAGCAGCGGCATTGAGAATGAATTGACCTTGCAGACGGAGGTTGAGTTGGACCATGTGTTGCATGGGACTCAGTCAATGACCATAAATCATCGGTCCATCCTCTGCGCCGGCGCGGTCGATACGGTGGTCCGTGACAATAACAACGCAGAATCACAAGTGCTAGCGACGGTGCGCGGCAGCGGCATTCAGAGAGTGTATGCGATTCAGTCTGGTTCCGCCGTGTGGATTCGAGGTACATTCTCTTCATCGATCGCCGTCCACGGAGGAGCGCGCATCCCAGTGCCGGACGATCCCGAACACTTTCTTCTGTCAGAGGCGTTGACACGTGCAATCATGGCCCGGTTCGGCTACTCCATTCGCGTCAACAAGCCATCGGTGGGCACTCGACTGCCAGTACTCTTCGGAGCACGCTGCCGAAACGGTTTCTTTCTCTCAGGATACGCGCCATCGACGATAGCCGAGTTACGCCTTCGCTTTCCATGGGGCGCGCCCGTATTGGTAGGTACCGAGACCTGGCTCGAGGACGGCCACTCTACTTACGTGATGCCGAGGGCCTGGCATCGCGAAGTGCGCTGCTTCGTAGATCAGAAGGAGAGCAGCGAGGTTTCGTGTGTGGAATACTACTCAGGGATGGTGGGCTTCAAGCGGCGCTTGCTCATGAAGGGGCTCAAGAGCGCGACAGTCACCTTCTTCCCGGAAGGTGAGGAACGCGTGGTTCTCGCTGTCAACGATATGCGCCTGCACAACTTGCAGTCGATTCCCTTCACAAAAAGTGCGGATGGCTCTCGCATTACGGCGAGCGGCATCAACGGCTCACTTTTCATTTCTTGGTAATTAATCTAATGCAATTGAACCTGAGGAGAGAATGTTGAAGAATCAAGCTGAGAACGATACGATAACAGCCGCCATCATGAACCATACAACAAGGATCCCAACAGCCAAGGCTCGCATCGGAGTCTTCAACGCGGGGTTTGGTCGTTACTGGCCACAGTTCCCGGGACTGAAGGAGCAACTTGAAGCCTACCGCGTTGAGTTTGAAGATAAACTGCGTGAGTTCGATGTTGAAGTAGTATCCGCCGGACTGGTGGACGATGTGGATTCAGGGCGGCGTGCAGGCGACTTCTTCGCCAGAGAGAACGTAGACCTGATTTTCTGCTCCGTTACCACCTACGTGCAGTCCGCCTTTGTGCTCCCGGTTGCACAGCGCGGAAAGGCCTTTATCGTGCTAGCGGGTCTGCAACCAACCGCGGCCATGAATATTGAAACGGTCACAATGTTCGACCAGTTGGCACACGACAACAGTACTTCATTGCCTGAGATCCCCTATGCGCTAAAGCGGGCCGGCCTCGCCACCGATGTCATCTTCGGAATGCTGCGGGACGACCCCCGCGCTTGGACCAAGATCAAGGAGTGGACTTATGCGGCAAAAGCGGCACGGGCTCTGCGCAATGCCCGTATCGGTCTGCTGGGGCATCCGCTCGAAGGAATGCTCGATATGAATGTGGACCCAACCTCGTTCACCGTGGCGTTCGGCGCCCATGTTGAGTGGATCGAAATGGGGGATCTGAAGAAGCGCGTGGACGACGCCACCCCCATGGAAGTAAGTTCCATGATCGATCGTATCGAGGAGTTCTTTGCGTTTCCTGAACCAGGCTCAGACAGCCAGATCGCAGGCAAAGTCACAAATGAATCACTGCAAATGTCGGCGAGGGTAGCTGTCGGTCTTGAGAAGCTTGTGGCTGATTACAAACTCGATGGTCTCGCGCACTACTACCGCGGTCTTAACGGCAACGAAGACGAGCAATTGATCGCCAGTATGATTGTGGGCGCATCGTTGCTCACTGCATCTGGAATTCCCGTAGCGGGAGAAGGAGATCTCAAAAACTGCGTGGCCATGATGATGATGGACCGTATTGACTCCGGCGGTTCATTCTCCGAGTTGCACCCGGCAAACTTTAATGAAGACTTTATATTCATTGGGCACGACGGCCCGGGACATGTAGCGATCAGCAGCCAACAGCCACAATTGCGGGGGCTGAGCCTGTATCATGGCAAGTTTGGACACGGGGTATCCGTGGAGTTCAAGGTCAAAGAGGGTCCCATTACGATTGCCGGCCTGACTGTGCGGGAGAACGGAAAATTTGCCTTGATTGCTGCCGAAGGTGAGTCGCTGGATGGACCGATTCCAGCAACCGGGAACACCAATACACGATGCAGGTTCAGACCCGATATGCCGACGTTCGTTGAGCGGTGGAGCGAATCAGGCTCAACGCACCACTGTGCGCTCGGTATTGGCAAGCAGATTTCGACACTGCGCAAGATAGCGCGTCTGTTTGACCTGGAGGTCCAAGTGGTGAGTGAATGATCGAGCCGCAGACCGCAGAACAAACAGCAGCTTACCCAGCTGAATGGCGTTTTCCCTGGTTCCTGTGTTCAATGCTCTTTGCGGCCTCTGCACTGAGCTACCTCGATCGCCAGGTGTTCTCAATGCTGGCTCCGCGCATTATCACGGAGTTCGGCATCACCAACACCGTCTACTCGCGTGTTGTCTTTGCGTATCAGCTCAGCTATACCGCGATGTTTGCTTTGGGCGGCTATTTGCTTGACCGCGTGGGAACGCGCCTCGGTCTCGCGTTTTCGCTCGGTTTGTGGTCCATGGCCAGCGCGGCCCATGCCGCGGTCCACGGCGCACTTGGCCTCGGAGCTGCCCGCTTTGTAGTGGGAATTGGAGAAGGCGCTGTCTTTCCTGCCGCCGCAAAAGAAGCAACCGAGCTTGCGCCCGCTTCGCGCCGTACGTTTGCCATCGGGTTTGCGACGGGGGGATCGGCGCTCGGCGCAGTCATTGCCCCGCCGCTTACCGCTGTGCTCGCAACGTACTTCGGATGGCGGGGGGCATTTCTATGCACGGGTTCCCTGGCTGGAATCTGGGTAGTGCTTTGGCTGCTCACGAAGTACAAGAGATCTGTTGCCACTCCGCAAACTGCGACCACCCCGGTTGAATGGAAGACGCTGCTTCGCGACGAGCGCCTGCGCAAGATGCTCTTTGCGCGCTTTCTCTTCGATCCAGTCTTTTACTTTTACATGTTTTGGATTCCCCAGTTCCTGACCCGTGAGCGTCACCTTTCGTTGCAGGAGATTGGCTCGTACATTTGGATACCATTCCTCGTGCTCGGATTCAGCCAGGTTTTCAGTGGGCGCCTCGCTGATGGGCTGGTCAACTCGATAAGGTCTCCTATTGAGAGCAAGAGGTTGCTCTTGACAATTGCCGCGCTGGTAACGCCTGTCTCCTGGGTGGTATCGCTTTCGACGACAACCGGAGCGGCAATTGCATTGATGTCGGTACTGTTGTTTGCTCACGGCATATGGATTACAAATTATCTAGGCCTGTTGAGTGATCTTTTTGAAGGCGGAGCGATTGCCACGATCGTCGGCCTGACGGGTACTGCAGGTGGAATTGGTGGAATGCTTTCGACGCTCCTTATCGGTCCTACTGTTGACAGGTATTCCTTTGCGCCCGTCTTTGCTTTGTCAGGCGTCCTGTATCCACTCGCATTGCTTGTGGTGCGCAATGCGTCGGCCGGCACTGGGCGAAGATTTTGAGACTGATCCACCTGTTATTCAACCTCGCGAATCGTCCCTGTGCCTTCGCACAAGGGGGTTCTCTGCATAGGTATCCTTCTATTGTGGAGTAATCTGCCGGCGGGAACGGGCATTGGTGCTTCTCCAATCGCGGCCCGCCATGCCGTAGAGAACCACGGTGTGACATTTCAAATTCGCGAATTTCAACCAAGATTTCTGTGGCAGCGTGTTGCTTGAGAATTCCGGTGCCATGAACTTCCTCTGCGTAGCTCATCTGCCGAATCAGAATGGGGCTTCCAGCAGAAGTTGGAGGCTTAACGCGGCATCCTCACTCGTTCGCGTACGAGCGATCACCGAACAACAGACGCAACTTCAAGTCGGAGCTGTCCTTCTCGAAGAAGAGGCCTTCCATGGTACGGAAGCAGACGCGATTCACCAGATCGGTCAGGCGCGGCATGATTGCCGTGAGATATTGGGCGACGAGTTGCTCAATGCTCAATGCGCCGCCACTTCTCATTGGCGTCGATGACGTAAGTGCCGATAATGCATTAATTCGAGTGACGATGAATGAAGCGGTTGGCGTAGACGCCGTTGTGGATGTCGAAGAAAGACGGCTTCAGCGCTTCATCGACACAAAATAGGCCGAGCCAGTTGTTACTGTGGAGCACTCTGCCTTCCGTAGCCGCTCGCTTAACGTTCCGAGCCGTCGAGAGTTCATTACTATACTGCCGCAACGATTTCATGCAATCCGAAGCGGAAGCTATTCCGCCACTGTGCCCGAACTCGCGGCTATGTTCGAGCAGGTAATTCTACAGCTAAGTCAGCTGAATTTGTCCGGCGCTCCAACCTTTGTTGATATTAGCTTCAAGAGCTGCTGGTCCGGGAATGCAGCGTTTTGTCTCTCGATGTTCTACCGGGGTGGGCTGGTGAGTCTAACCGCCACTAGTGCTTCATCAACTGGAAGGTTGTCACGCACTCTAACGCGAATCAGCGCCTCCCAATTCTGAGGAAGGTTCGCTCCTGTCTGCATTGCGCGCAACTTTTCGTAGAGGCCCCACATTTTCTTCGGATCTGTAAAAAACTCACCCATGCCATACGTGCCTGCCTCCATTGTGGCCCTCAGGATGATAAATCTTGATCCTGACGCAGATGTTGACGAGCTAATAAGCCCATAATCCTCAACGAGATCACCTTTGGAGCCGAAAGTTGAGCGATAGAGGGTATCTTCACCGGGTGATGGCGCCACATTGAGAACAGCGTTCGATACGATTCTGAAATTGCCGGCAGCAATTCTATTGCTGCTCCATGAATTGAAGGCAGGGTTACCGAGGATGATCAGGTTTTCACGTGCGGCTATCTCCCAATTGATGAACCGGGCCTGTGTCAGACGGACCGGGTAGCCCATTGCGGTCATCATGCTTCCGATTTTGACGGCATCCGCCGCTTCTCCAATCCCAGTAAATGCGTTGCACTTTATCTGCAAATATGGCAAAGGTGAAGTAGCACTGTCGTCAAGGTTCACGAATCCATGAAGCTCCTTCCGCATTTCAGGAGAAATGGGAATCAAACCCTCTTTGGTTGAGGAATCAGGGCCCTGCGAGGCGCTATACAGAGATTTGTCCCATTTGGTTACCCCAGCATAGATAAGCACCTTCGGGTTTGACAACACGAGAAGCGTATCGGTCCCAGTGCGGCCGATCGGACCTAGCAATTCCTCATAAAACGAATACGAATTACGAATGGCTATCATCTGCGCAATTGCTGGCGACGGTTTCCTTATCTCCGCGCTTATCACCCAGCCCGCGCCAAAAAGAAGAGCGCCTCCAAGCACCGCAAGTAGCAAAATGGCAAGGGTTTGTCGTGCTGCTAAAGTATGTTCTGCAATAGCGTTACTCTCAGTGCCGAGATCGCCCCCTGCGCTGAGAGTTAGCAGCGATTCGTGCTCCGCCTGCACCTTGGACTCAGCTGGAATGAATACGGGAAGATAGCCGCCCTTGGGGATTGTGATAATGACAGGCTCATTTTTGCCCTCGGTCTCGAAATAGGTCGTCAGCCTCTTCCTCAACTCTCGTGCCTGTACTCGGACGATACTGTCCTCACTAGTGTTGTAATCCGGTCTCCTGTGGAAGACGTGAACCCCAATCTGTTGCTCCTTGACCTCCTCACTGGCGCCATGACGGATTGAGCACTCGCATACGAAAAGGAAAAATTCGCGAAGCTTTTGCGATTTTTGGAAGGTCTGACCTGAGGCAACTCTCTCCACCAGAGCGGAACGCTCCTCATCGAGTGCAGTCATCTCAGTCGAAGCGACGGTTTGTTCGATCTTCATAGCCAAACTCGAATGGGCTCAATGGTAGTTCACCTTTGATAATTTTGCAATTCAGGATTGGAACCACATTTAACCTCAATTGCACGGTCTAAATGGGGACTTTCCTTTATATGGCCAATGTGGCGATAAGGCACAGATATGGCATTAGTTATCGTGATTTAACGTCTGGTTAACCTTCTCCCACGGTTTAGTATCCGTGAAAAATGTTGACTGTTATCCAAGCGCAGTCTGAGAGTGCGTCAAGTGATTATCCAATTCTCCTAGCTGTCGCCTAAATCCTTGAACTTGTTCCATCAGGCGTGCGACTGGGACAAGCAGAATGGGCGTTTGGCAGGGAATATGCAAAATAAAGGGTTCTCCAATCTAGGTATTCGCCGAAACGGTGAAAGGTTGCTTTTTCACGCTATCGGCATATCCCGCACCGTGGAGAACGATGGACAACTTGAATGCATGGTAGCAGAGCATCAACAGTAGCCTTTTCAAAAGGAGTGAACCACATGAAGACTTTAGCCAATTACGTGAAGCACGCTTTCCGCAAGTGGAATATGCATCTTCTTGCAAGTGCCATTGCGCTGGGGATGGCGATCTGCGGCTCAACTGCGCTCGCTCAGAGCGGCGCAGGTTCGATTCAGGGCACAGTTACGGATGCAACCGGCGCTGTGATTCTGGGAGCCTCGATCCACGTAGTCAACCAGACCACAGCCATCGCTGTCGACACAAAATCCAACAGCGTTGGATTCTATCAAGTGCCGGAATTGTTTACGGGCACCTACACCCTGACGGCCTCGGTGGTCAGCTTAAAACCGGCCATACGTGGTCACTTCAAAACCGGCCATAGGGATTGGCCTGAGACTTGATTGTTTTACGCTTTCGCAGTGTGTTTGGGCAAGGCGCGGTTGATGCCGCCTGAGTTGGTCGTGATGTTCAAGACATCTGGATGCGTGTTAAGGTTGTATTCGCTCCGCCGGGGTCGCGCCTTGCGGAGTGATCCAGGGCCGATGGCACGGGGCTGGCTCCGTAGGAATCGGTGACGCGAGACCCTCTGCGGTTTGCCTGATTGGCTGGCCGGCAGAGGGTTTCGTGTTTCTGAAGAGATTCCGATGGTGAGGCTCCGGCGTCGAGGCTTCTGGATCACGAGTCGCGACGCCGCCGGGCGTTCTTTGCCCGGCTTCCATATCGCTTTTGCCTTTGCTTTTGCTTTTGCCTTTGCTTCTCTCATTTGCCTTCCTCCGGACCGCTGCCTTTGGTCCGCCAGCTTCGCGGGCCACACTTGAGCACGTGTCCGTGATGCAGCAAGCGGTCCAGCATGGCGGTGACGGCGGCGCTGTCGCCCAGCAGTTTGCCCCAGTCGTCTACGGGCCGATTCGACGTCAGAAGTGTGCTGGCGCGTTCATAGCGGCGCATGATGATCTCCAGCAGTTCTTCGGCGGCGGTCAGCGGCAGCTTGCGCATCCCTAAGTCATCGATGACGAGCAACGGCACGGTGGTGAGCAGTTCCATGTGCTCTTTGCGCTTGCCGTCGAGCGTGGCGTCGGTCAGTTCTTCCAGAAGGGCATGTGCTTCGCGATAGAGCACGCGGTATCCCTGCTGGATCACAGCGTGCCCGATGGCCTGGGCGCAGTGGCTCTTGCCGCTCCCAGGTGGACCAAGAAACAAGGCATCTTCACGCCGGCCCACCCAGCCCGCAGTAGCCAGATCGAAGACAAGCTTGCGATTCATCTTGGGGTTGAACTGGAAGTCGAAGTTATCGAGTCGTTTTTCGGCATCACGGAACTGCGCCTGTTTATGGCGCCGCTCCAGCAGGCGCTTGCTGCGGCAGGCCAGTTCATCCGAGACCAGCGTGGAGATCAGGTCGATGGGCGCCATGTTCTCCGATTGTGCTTGATGCAAGCGGGTTTCCATCACCGCTGCCATGCCGCTCAGGCGTAGTTGCACCAGTGAGCGATTGAGTTCGATCATGTTCATGATTTGCATTCCTCGAATTGGATTCGCTGTTGGATCACGTCGCGATACTGGGTCAGTTCGCGGATGAGGGGGTCGATTTGCTTTAGGCTCAGAGGGGCTTGCTGGCTGCGCTCCAGGTAGCGGCGCACGAATTGATATTCGCTCACGCCCAGCTCCAGCGCGGCTGCGCAGGCCTGATCGCAAGTAGCGTTGCCGTACTGTTTGGTAAGCGAGAGCATGCCTTGGATGCGGCGGATTCCGAGTTCGCCCTGGCGAGCATGGATGGCATCGCAGACCGCGCCGATACTGGCTCCGGCCTTGTGCGCACGCGCCAGCAGTTGCAGCAACTGCGGCGGCGTACGGCGCGGGCGATCCTCATCGCGGATGCGGTGCCCGCCACGCTTGCCGCCCAGATGCTCGCGCAGCAGCTCGCCGGTGTGCGGATCAAGCAGCCGCACGTACATCGCATCCCATTGCACGTCGACTTGGCGTCCGATCCAGCCTGGAGGCGCTCCGTAGTAGGCCGCCTCAACCTCGACGCAGCCATCCAGATGCACAGTACGCACGCCATACTGGTAGTAGCGGAACGGCTCCAGAGGCAGCGCCTGCAAAAAAGGCTTCTCTTCGGCGAACATCGCCGCCACCTGACGCTTGGTGCGCCCGTGGATGCGCTTGTCAGCCCACCGCTCTTCCCAGTGGTCCAGATACGCCTGCGCTTCTTCCCGGCTCTCGAACTTCTTACCCTTCAGCGGCGTCATCTGCGCATGGTTGACACCACTCTCGACTTTTCCTTTTCGATCTGGATCGCGCACCTTGCAAGGCAGTGCCGTCACACCGTAGTGCGCCAGGACATCGCGATACAAGGGATTCAAGCGTGGATCATAGATGTCGGGGGATAGGACGCCTTCGCGCAAGTTGTCCAAGACCACAACTAACGTTGAGCCGCCCAGCCGGCGAAATGCCTTCTCGTGCAACTCGGCCCACACCCGCGTACTCGATTTGAAAACCAGCAGACGAACACATTTCCGACTGCAACCCAGCGTCAGCACAAACAGCCGCGTGCGCCGGTATTTGCCACTGTCGGGGTCGCGCACCATCGGCCCGGTGCCGTAATCCACCTGGCACTCTTCACCAAGCCGCGTCTCGATGATCACTCGCGCTTCAGGAGATGAGGCTCCGCGCAGCGTGCGCACGAGACGCTTGACGCTCTGGTAGCCGCCGGCGAACCCGTGCCGGTCTACCAAATCCTGCCAGATGCCCATCGCGTTGCGGCCCCGCGATAGTTCCCGCAAGATAATCTCGCGGTACACTTCACTGGCACTTGCCGTGCGCTTGCGATCCGCCTCTTGCGCCGTCGCCGGCTGCAAAAAGCCGGTGGTCACCTCGTTGGCCGGTTTTGAATTTTCCTCTGGCTTTGGACCGCCGGAGCCGGTGGCCACTTCTATGGCCGGTTTCGGTGGTTTGCGGCCCCAGCCACCTGGGGCACGAAGTGCCACTCCGGCTGACCGCAGATACCCGCCAGCCGTCTCGCGACGGACACCCGTCGCCTCCTCGATCCGCCGTAGCGACCAACCAAGCCGCCCCAGCGCAATCACCTGTTCTTGCTTCGCTTTATCCAAGACATTACCCATGCCAACCGAGGCTAACTTCCCCAGTTGCAGTTCATGTCTCAGGTCATTCTCTATGGCCGGTTTTCAGCTGACCCTCTATGGCCGGATTTGGGTGACCCCCAAGG
>Ga0114951_10002153_pt1 | contig 22810 bp, 23 predicted proteins | sample AM7aDNAmetaG_FD_88677 | JGI IMG/M metagenome (GOLD analysis project Ga0114951, IMG submission 88677) | Freshwater microbial communities from Finland to study Microbial Dark Matter (Phase II) - AM7a DNA metaG | ecosystem: Environmental > Aquatic > Freshwater > Lake | place: Finland: Lake Alinen... | reverse complement strand
TCGATCCGCGTCGGGGCGACGCAGGATCTTCTGGCCCTGAACATCGACCTGGCGTCGGTCATGCAGGCGGGCCGCTGGAAGTCGCATCGGATGCCGATACGGTACGGCGAGAACGTTTTGGCAGGACTCGGCGGGATGGCCAGAGCCGCGAAGGAACAGGGAAGGGCGACAGAATGAACACATCGGCTGTTTGGATCACCAGCCTTGGCATCGCCTTGGCCGGTATTGTGCTCTGTTGGTTGTTGATGCGCGCCCGTTTCCAAGCCGTTATCGCGGCTGCCTTGCACCCCCTTCAACTTGAAGCCGCGGCCGCTCAAGAACGGCTCCGTAGTCAGGCAGAGGAGGTAGGGAAGGCGAAAACGGAGGTGGAGCAACTCCGATCAGAGCTGGATCTCGCCCGAACTGACGCCGCCGCGCTGAAGGAACGTGCAGACCAAGCTTCTCGCCTAAGTGCTGATATTGCGGGCTTGCGCAGTGCATTGCTTACTGCAACCACGGAAAGGTCGTCATTCGAAGCAGAAGCCAAGCGCGTTCCCCAGTTGACCGAGCAGTTGGAAGAAGCGCGGCATTCGCTCGCGAGCCAAGCAACCGATATTGGCACGCTCAACGTCAACCTGGCAGAAGCACTCCGCGACCTCGAGGCGGAGCGGCGGGTTGCACCCGAAAAGCTAGCCCTCCTTGCCGCCGCCAAGGACACGCTGACTAGCCAGTTCAAGACTCTCGCCACTGACATTCTCGAGGAAAAGTCCAAGCGATTCACCGAGCAGAATCAGACCAACCTCGGCCAGCTGCTTGATCCTCTACGGCTGAAGATCAACGAGTTTCAAGCCAAGGTCGAACACGGGTATGTCCAGGAAGGCAAGGACCGCTCAGCCCTCGCCGAGCAGGTCCGCCAGCTCATGGATCTCAATACGCGACTAAGCGATGAGGCGAACAACCTTACCAAAGCGTTGAAAGGATCCAGCAAGACTCAAGGTAACTGGGGCGAATTGATACTTGAGCGCGTCCTCGAGGCCTCCGGTCTGCGTAGAGACGAAGAGTATATTGTCCAAGGCAGTCATACACGGGAGGACGGGTCGCGAGCGCAGCCTGACGTCGTAATTCGTCTGCCCGAAGATCGGAATCTAATTGTGGACGCGAAGGTGTCCTTGACAGCGTACGAGGAATTTACAAGTAGCGATGAGGACGCCACCCGCATCGCAGCTTTGAAACGACACATCGACTCCGTCAAGGCACACATCAAGGGACTCTCCGACCGGAATTATCAGGCCCTCTATGGTCTCAACTCGCTTGACTGCGTGCTGATGTTCATCCCGATCGAACCGGCATTCATGCTTGCCGTGACCAGCGACAGAGAATTGTTCATGGAGGCATGGAACCGGAACGTACTCCTTGTAAGCCCATCGACGCTGCTCTTCGTGGTACGAACAGTTGCGCATCTCTGGAGCCAGGAAGCGCAGAACCGAAATGCACAAGACATCGCGAAGCGTGGCGGTGAGCTCTACGACAAGTTTGTCGGATTCGTCGAGGACCTTACGCACCTCGGCAATCGATTGAACCAAGCGCAGACAGAATACGACGACGCCTTCAGAAAGTTGAAATCCGGCAGGGGCAACCTCGTTGGACAGGCAGAAAAGCTACGCGCCCTTGGCGTGAAGCCAAGCAAGCGGTTGCCGCAGGGCGTCGTCGACGATCCGGATGATGAAGATCACATTGGAACGCTGTCCTCGGGGACTGAGGCGCCGGCGATCGCCCCGCCAGAAATGGATCGATAGCGGTATGAGGTGACGCTCGTATACGGAGGCGGGGCGAGACCAATCGGTAGAGGCCGAACGCAGTTGAACGGTTTAGACGGGACGGCGACGCTCACGTGCCGGGCTTTTGGCCTAGCGGCCCTGGGACGTCGGGCTGGCGCCCGGGATCAAACGGCGCGTGGCGCCGGCTACACCACACAGGGACCATGAACGTGAAGACGCTGACGATCGATCTCGAAAACTGCTACGGCATTAGGAAATTAACAAAGACAATTGACTTCTCCAAGGCTAAAGCATGTGCGATATACGCACCGAACGGATCAATGAAGTCTTCGCTGGCCAAGACGTTTCAAGACATTGTCGATGGCTCGGCGTCCAAGGATCGGATCTTCCCAGCGCGCACGAGTAAGCGCGTCATTCGGGACGAGGCCGGTACAGACCTTTCAAAGGAAGGCGTCCTAGTTGTACGGCCTTACGACGAGGTCCTCGGACATTCCGAGAAGACGTCGACGCTGCTGGTTAACCCGACCCTGCGTAAGGAGTATGAAACGCTTCATGCTGAAATCGATGCCGCGAAGGAGGCGTTCCTACTGGCACTGAAGGGTCAGTCTGCGTCGAAGAGAGACCTCGAAAAGGAATTGTCAGTAACGTTCACCGCACGTGAAGACCAGTTCTACGTCGCACTGAACCGGATCAAGGACGAAGTCACACAGCAGCCCGACGCCCCGCTTGCTGCGGTGGATTACGACGTCGTCTTCGACGACAAGGTGCTTGGCTTTCTCGGAACGAAGGACTTTAAGACCGCGATTGAGGGTTACATCAAGAAATACAACGAGCTTCTTGCCGCTTCGACGTACTTTAAGAAGGGAACGTTTACCTACTACAACGCGGCGACGATTGCTAAGCAGCTTGCCGACAATGGATTCTTCGAGGCAAAGCACTCCGTTAACCTCAACGCCGGTGCAAAGTTAGAGATAAAAAGCCAAAAGGAGCTTGAGGACCTAATCGCCAAGGAGAAGGATGCGATTTCCAACGACAAGGACCTCAAGAAGAAATTTTCTGAGATTGAGAAGTTAATACAAAAGAATGTCACGGTCCGGGACTTTGAGGCATACCTCGCGAACCATGAAGAATTGCTGGTCCGCCTTTCGAATGTCCCCGCGTTCAAGCAAGACGTGTGGAAGTCCTACATCAAAGCCAACTTCGAGCTCTATCAAGACCTTCTAACAAAGTATCAGTCGGCCGCGGTGCGCCGTAAGGAGATTGAGGAACGGGCCGCGAAGGAAAGTACGCAGTGGGAGGAAGTGATCGAGATGTTTAACGATCGGTTCTTTGTCCCATTCAAGCTAGAGGCGACGAACCGTCTGCCCGTAATCTTGGGCCAGGAGCCGATGCTTACTCTCGGCTTCACATTCCAAGACGGCACGGATCAGGCCACGGTGGATAGAACGGCGCTCATGCAGGTGTTAAGCACAGGCGAGAAGAAGGCCTTCTATGTACTCAACATTCTGTTCGAAATTGAAGTGCGGAAGAAAGCTCAGCAGGAAACTCTCATCGTTGTGGATGATATCGCCGACTCGTTCGACTATAAGAACAAGTATGCAATTATACAGTATCTGATGGATATCGCCGAGCTCCCGCAGTTTAAGCAAATCATCCTCACTCACAATTTCGACTTTTACCGAACCATCCAGAGCCGTTTCGTAAAGTACAGTGACTGCTTTATGGCGGCGAGGTCGTCCGCTGGTATCGTGCTTGAACAGGCCGCGGGCATTCAGAATGTGTTCGTAAATGACTGGAAGCCTGGCTTCTCAGTCGATCCAAGAAAGACGATTGCCTGCATCCCGTTCATGCGCAATCTAATCGAATATACAAAGGACGCGGGCGACCCAGGCTATGTTCGCCTGACGGCCCTCCTTCACTGGAAGGCAGATTCCGCTCAGATTACGATCGCCGACCTCGACGCGATATACAACGGATTGTTTTCCAAAACTATCGTGTCTCCGAACGCGGCAACGACGGTAGTGTCGCTGATCGAAAATGAAGCTAGTACATGCCTAAAGGCCGCCGGCGGTGTCAATTTCGAGAACAAGATTGTGCTTGCGATTGCCATTCGCTTGACCGCGGAGAGGTTCATGGTCACGAAGATTAATGAACCGGCATTTGTCGCTGGAATCGAGGCGAATCAAACACCGAGGCTGCTGAAGCGGTTCCGCGAGAAGGTCGGCGCTGACGCGGCGACAATCGGTGTTTTGCAGCGAGTTGTGCTTATGACGCCTGAGAACATTCACTTAAATTCATTTATGTACGAGCCGATTCTGGACATGTCCGACGACCATCTGAGGAAGCTATACGGCCAGGTTGTGGCGCTAGTCTGAGGCGTCGTTATTGGTGTTTCGGTTGGAGAAGCTTGGATTCTCAATTTGGCTAGGGATGTTCGGGGCTCGCGGGACCCGTCGTTTCGGGTATCTTGTAATCTGACGAGTTGCGGCCTCGACCGGTGCGGAGGGTCGAGTGGGTCGTGAGACAGCCAAGCTGCTCAATGTGAAGGTATCTCAGTACTTTCTGGGCTATCCGCTGCGCCAAGGCGCTCGATCTTTGCGTCCGATGCGGGGAGTGTCAGGAATTCTGTGTGATTCGGGCCGGATGATTATTTATACATCTCGAACCGATAATCGAACAGTAATTCGAACTGCGCGCGTAAGGCGAGATCCGTGATCACAACGGATGGCCGCCCCGCCTCCTTCGCCTCGCCCTCTCGAGATGCACGTCGCAAGCATGTCCGACATTTGTAGTTGTCGGCTCGCCGCGTGTCCGGTGTTATCGGGGCAACTCTGCTGCTCTTTATAGAAGTGGCTTATTGGAGGAGGCGAAGCAATCAGTAGAAGGCGACAGCCGGATGTACTGCCTCTCAGATACTTGCGCTCAAAACTCTACTAGTCTCAGGTACTGCATCGACGGCTCCGCTGAGAATGCATCGACACACGGCTTTGGCGCTCCTGACAACGACCGTCGCGCGACCTTGTTTGACGGTGCATTTGACTCAGCGACGATGGCTTCCACATAGAACTTCCCGGAGCCACGCTTCTTGAATCCATTCACCATTTCCTCAATCCCCTTCGCAACTATCTCCGAGGCCATACCTTGCTGGCGCTTGGACTCAACAACTGCGTAGCCAATTTGAAAGCATGGCACCCGATCTACCGCGTCCACGTGTACGAACAAGGATATTGACAGGACCTTTCCCTTTTCAATCTTTGCGTACGTAAATCGTGGTTTCCCAGCCGGCTGGTCAGCGACCATATGCAGCTCGGGGTAAATGTCGCAGACATGCAGCTGTACCGTCCCGCGATTCAATGCAGTTTGCAGTTTCCGTAAGGCATCCATCGGGTCAGCCATTTCGGGCATTCGCAACTCCTGGGCGCTGCCCCGTCATGGTCTGTCGACCAGCTACCGGTCCCCCGCCAGCCAGCACGCTGATAGCGTGGAAACTCCAAGGGTACTTCAGGTCTTGCGCCAAAAGTATCGGCCAATTGGGGCACGGGTCAGATTCGTGCAAAGAGGAGCGGCCGCAAGGCCGGCAGATTCAGTTTCGAGCTACTCGGCGATCTGGCATAAGGGCTTATCCAGGAGTGGATCGCGGAGCATACCGGTGTTGATCTCGATCTATAGTATCCGACCGACGGGGACCGGTAGAGTCACCATTCGAGGCGCTTGGTTCATCTGTTCTCGCGCGCGAATCCGACGACTTTAGGCCGGCGAGGCGCTCCGTTTTGCTACTGCCGTCCGATTGAGTTCGTGTTCTGGAGTGGTGACAAGCCGATCACGGTCCTTTGGAAGCTAAGGAATGCGGTACCCGTGCCGCTCTGGGCGCGGTGTCGGAATGGCGCCAGGCGATGGCCGCCTTCACTTGGTGAAAGCTAGGTGCGGTTCCGCAGCTCGAGGAATGCGCGAATCCGCAACGGGTTTCAGTGGCTCTCCGATGTCTAGACTCGGGGACGAAAGGGACGAGGGCCAGCAAGCCAATGTCACCGCTAGACCAATTCACGGTTCCAGTGATGGCAGCCCGGCACGTCATAGCAGACATCTCTAAATAGCCCCTATAAGTCCTATTTAACTCAATCTTTATTATGCGAAGTACGCTGCAGCGCAGCAATTGCAATACACTCTTCGAGATCGGTTCGCGTATGACTCGCCACACTGGCCGACACCAAATTGATCGCAATCTCTGACCCGGTACCTAAGGAATTCCCGACGATCGGACGGAATCGGTGCCAAGTACCGTGGCTACTTCCGTGTCATCTATTGTGCAAAGTCTCGCCGACCGGCAGGGGCGGCTCGACACCTCGCAGTCGCGAACGCCGCCGTACGGTGCGATGCGCGACTTTTCGAGGTCGCGAGGGAGTCTGCTCCAGACCCGCTCGCACGCACGTCGGAATGAACCACTGGCCGCCCGCCGCTCCCGAGCGTAGACCATTCGAGCTCGGCCTGGCCGCAGGCCCGAACGAGCGCTCAGGCCCCAGGTCAGCCGAGTCGGCAGTCGCGGTTCGAGCATCGCTACACTCGCCCAAGTCGGAGCGAACAGCCCGGATCGGACCTTGAGCCGAAATCGTGAGAACGTCTGCGTGTCAGCTTTGGCTTCGCTATTCGTGTTGAGCGCGCCACGCCGTGGGAGTCAGGTTTTCCCACTGCCGGAAGGCGCGAAAAAACGAGTTCTGATCCTCATAGCCCAGCGAATAGGCGACCTCCATGATGGTGAGCTTGGGGTCGGCCAGGTATTCCAGCGCAAGCTGGTGGCGTACGTCGCTGAGCATGCCCTGGAAAGTCAGACCTTCATCGGTCAGCTTGCGCTGCAATGAACGTTCGCTCATGGCAAGTTCGGTAGCGACTGAACGGATGTCAGGTCGACCGGCCGTCAACCGCCGACGCAGTACCCACCGGATCTGCTGAGCCAGCGTGAGGCTGTGCGACTGCTGCTCCAGCTTCCGGTCCAACGCGGGTACCAGGATATCGAGCAGCTCCGCGTTGTAGCTTACGAAGGGCTTATTGAGATCTGCTCGATCGAGAGCCAATCGATTGGTCCTCGAGCCGAAACGCACACGACATCCGTAGTAGCGTTCGTAGGCCCCCTTGACGGGGTAGGCGTCCCGGCGCTGCCATAACTGGCGGTCTCGGTGCTGCGCCGCAGCATCGCCTTCCCAGCCAAGTTACCCCGTTCGTCCTACGCTTCGACTATCGGGGCGGAGGGCAGGACCATGCATTCGGTGCTGTGGACGTACCTGGGCTGGCGCAAGTTTCCGCGAGAACTGACGAGCTTCGAAGCACGCAGGTTCTTCACGTTTAGCGCTGCTGACCGACGCGAGCTGCGGGTTCGATATACAAAGCGACTGCGCCTCGGCGCGGCCCTGCAACTCGGATTCGTCCGGCTGACGGGCACGACACTCGACGCCGTCGACTACGTCCCCCGCGCCGTTCTCGACCTACTCGGGCGACAACTCGGCCTGCCGGCTCCGCAGCTCGCGACCTTGCGCGCGCTCTACCGACGGGAGCGTACCTTGTTCGCGCACCAGGCGTGGGCGTGTGCACACGCGGAATTCCGGTGGCCAAGCGAGACGGATGTTCAGGGACTTGAGGAGGCGTTGCTGGCGTTCGCAAGCGTGACGCTAGACCGCGAAAGGCTGGCGAGGCACGCTCGCGAATATCTTTACGGACGAGGTTGCCTGATCCCCCGCGCCCGCGAGATCGGACGGTGGGTTCGGCGCGCGGTTACAGCCGTTGAACAGGCGGATGTCCGGCGCCTGCAGCAGGTTGTGCCGGCTGATCTTTGGGGTTCATGGCTGCCTCGATTGCTGCGCGTGATACATCCGGGCCCGACGACGGTTCTGGAATGGCTGCGTCGAGCGCCAAAGAAGCGAGCGCCACAGACCTTGCGTGAAGAGGTGAGGAAGCTGGCCACCCTGCGGGGACTGTGGCCGGCCACGGATCGACTTGGGATTCCGGCGGGGCGGTTGCGGGAGTACGCGCGGCGGATGTCCCGGCGCAAGCCGGCGAAGCTGCGCGAGATTGCGGAGCCGAGACGGTCGCTGGAGATCGTGGCGATGTTGGCCTCAATGGCGTCCCGGCAGAGCGATACGGTGCTGCAGCTCATCGAGATGAGGGTCAACGAGCTCTGGCGGCAGGCGCAGTCGAAGGCTGAACCGGAACCGCTGCCGTCGGTTCCGGATGAGGTCGCAACTGCACTGCTGCGTGGGGTCGACGATCCGGGGGTGTCGGACGCCGAGTACCGCGCGCAGGCGCGGGAGCTCCTGAGGCCGTGGAGTGAGGCGATTCGGGGGATGCGCGGCTCCCGGGCGGAGCAGGTCCGGCGGCGCCTGACGGACGACTGGCGCCGGCTGCGATCACTGTTGAAGTTAGTCATTCCGCTACACGTATGCGGGGAAGCGGGAGACGAGATTATCCGCGCTTTGCGTGAGCTCGACGATTACTACAAAGACAGCTGGCACGAGCTGTACGCCGGCGTCGCGGCGCCGACGGGGCATGCCTGGAAGTCCCTCGTCGAGTCGCCTGATCGCGAGGTCGCGTTTCGGGCATACGAGGCCGCGACGCTGTGGGGTTTGAGACGCGGCCTTCGCAATGGGTCGCTGTGGCTACCGGACGCCGAGAGATACGGCGGCCGGCACCGACTGCTGCTACCGGAGGAGGAATGGAGCGCCTCGCGTGACGCGTTCCTGGCGCGCCGCAATCTGCCCCGAACCGCCGGGACCTATATTCGGCGCACGCTCGACCAGATCCGTGCAGGCCTCGCCGCGGTCGATGCCGCCCGGGTTGCCGGCGAACTCGAGATCCTGCCGAGCGGCCGGATTGCGCTTGAGGACGATCCGCGGTTCGTGTCGGAGCGCAGCGACAGCGATGCCATTCGTGCGCGACTTTATGATTCCCTCAGCCGGGTGCAGCTCCCGGAGCTCTTGATCGCAGTGGATGGCGAGACGCATTTCTCGTGGGAGTTCCTGAACCGTGCGCCGACGTCGCCGGAGCAGCTCAAGCCGCTGTATGCGGCCATCCTGGTAGCGGCGATGGGACTCGACCGCACGGATGCCGCGGTCATGATCCCGGGCATACGGCCGAGTGCGATCCGGCGGGCGTCGTTCCTGCTGGAGGAGGAACGGGCACTGCGGCGGGCCAACGATCGGGTGGTGACGTTCCTCCTCGGCCAGCCGCTCGCCAAATACTGGGGCGACGGCTATGAGGCCTCGAGCGACCTGATGAGTCTCGACGTCAGCCGGCATGTGTGGCTCGCGCGGGTGGATCCGAAGCGCCGCCGCCATGCCATCGGGATGTACACCCACGTGCTGGACCAGTGGGGGATCGTCTATGACCAGCCGTTGCTGCTCGCGACGCGCCAGGCAGGTGCTGCCATCGAGGGTGCGGTGCGCCAGTCGGTGACGCGCCTGGAGCGGGTCGCGGTTGACACGCACGGCTATACCGACTTCGGCATGAGCATTGCGAAGCTCTCTGGATTCGATCTGTGTCCACGGCTCTACAGCCTGCGCGATCGGCAATTGCATGTGCCGCGTGGCTTCGAGGTGCCGGATGACCTGCGACCGCTCATTCAGGCGGATGTGTCGCTGGAGGCGGTCGAGGCCGGCTGGGACGAACTGCTGCGGGTCGTCGCCACGATCGAGCAAGGCTGGCGCAGCGCGACGGAGGTCCTCGAACGGTTCGGGTCGAGCGCGCGCGGCGATCGCGTTCACCGCGCCGGTCATGCGCTCGGACAGCTGATCCGGACCGTCTATCTGTGCGACTACTTTGCGCTGCGTGATTTTCGTCGATCGGTGCACCAGGTGCTGAACCGGGGCGAGTCGGTGCACGCGCTGCAGCGGCAGATCTGTGCGCAGGCGTTGCCGGCACGACGCGGGCGGCGCGCCGAGGATCTGATCGCGACTTCGGGTGCGCTGACGCTCGTGACCAACTGTGTCATGGCCTGGAACACCCTGAAGCTGCAGCGCGCGCTCGAGCGCTTCGGGTCGGTTCCGACGCCGGTCGCGATCGAGGCGTTGCGCGGGATCGGGCCGGTGGGCTATCGGCACATCAATTTCCGCGGGACGTATCGGTTCCCTGTGGAACGCTATGCGGCGCGTCTGCTGGCCGCTGCATAATCCGACTGTGCGCGGGCCCGAGGCCGGCGCGACGGTGGCGCTCGAAACCTTGAACCGCTCTCGGGGAGGACGATCCGATGGAACCGGATGAGGTAAAGATCGACCGGGCGGTGCTGGGGCTTCTCTATCTCGGGCTTCACGAGGGCTACCGGACGTGGAAGAGTTTCGATTGGGACGCGATGGGGCGCCTGCATGAGCAGGGCATGATCACGGACCCGGTGGGGAAGGCAAAGTCCGTGGTCTTCACCGAGGACGGCCTGCGGGAGGCGGAGCGCGTGTACCGGGACTTGTTCACGCGCTAGACCGGGACGGCAAGGCGGATGACCGAACGCATGGCGGACTACTGGACTGTCGATCTCAGGCACTTCCTGGAATCGTCCGGCGCGCTCGCGGCGTTGCCCGGGCGGGGGATGCGCCTCGGGCAGTACTGGGCGGAGATCGTCTCGCAGGCCACTCTTTATGATGACCCGACCACGCTGCGTTGCCGGCGACGCCCGGGACGTCGGCCGTGTGGCGCGCTGCTGACGATTTTCTTCGATGCCGAGAACCATGACGTGCTGTGGTTCTGCCCGACATGCCGGGACGGGGGCCGGATCTCGGGCTGGCAGGGCACGTTCTGGGACCACGACGGCGGCACCGAGACCCCCGCGTGACGACCTTAAGCTCGCGGCGGTCGGCGATCGACCTGCAGCAGGCCGTCGCCGGCATGGTCGTCGAACCGTTCCTCGTTGCGCACGTACTCGCGCAGCACATCGAGGGATTTGTGGCGCGACTGGTCAGCCATCTTGAAGATGCTGGCGCGGTTGCGGGCGGCGCTGGTCAGGAAGCCGCTGCGCAGGCTGTGTCCGGCGTAGCGCGCACGATCGAGGCCGGTTCTTGCCGCGAGGTTCTTGATGATGAGCGCGACACTCTGGTCGCTGAGGCGGGAACGCCCGACGGTATCGCCACGGTGCACGCGCCGAAACACTGCGCCGGACGAAATGTCGGCCGCCACGAGCCAGTCGGCGACGGCCTGCACGGGACAGTAAGGCGAATCGACAACCCGCGGGATCGCGACGAGCTGCCCGTGGCCTTCCTGGTCGGTCTTCGAGCTCGCGATCCGGACCGAGAGCCCTTCGTCCTGCGCGGCCAGGTGATCGACATCGAGCGCGACGAGTTCGGAACGGCGGAATGCACCGGCGAAGCCGAGCAGCAGCAGCGCGCGATCGCGCAGACCCTGCAGGGTGCGCGGCGTCGCGGCATCGACCATCCGTTTGATCTCGTCATCGACGGCCGGGGCTTTCTGGGCCGGTGGGCGCTTCCAGGCGCGACGGATGCCGCGCAGGACTTCGTCGACCTCGATGGCGTCATGGGGCGATGGGATCCTGGCTCCGAGATGCATGAGTCGGATCGCGGCCAGCCGCCGGCCAAGGGTCGACGGCGCGCGGCCGAGCTTGGCTTCTGCGGCAAGAAAGAGCGCGACCGTGTGCGGCGTCGCCGGCATGGCGATGAGATCGACCGCGCGACACCACGCCTGGAAGGCCTTCCAGTCCGATTCATAGGCGCGCCAGGTGGCGGCGGAGCGGCTTGCCTTGGCGTAGCCGGCCGCCGCGGCGACGGCGTCCTCGAGCGCGACGGTGGGCAGGGTCGTCGCGTGTTTGACCGGGAAGCGGCTCATAAGTGGCTGAGAATAGGTCATTTTATATATATCGGGAAGAGCGCTTATCGCTAGTGATTGCCTTTTAATAACGAATGATATCGGTTATTCTGACAATCCATGGACCCCGTTGCCGATGAGAAGATTCGTGCAAAGCAGCGCCACCTCGGTGGATAAGTCGAGCCCCGTCGATCCGCTGCAGGCGCGCGTCGATGCCGCGGCATTCGCCCTGCTGCGCGAGGGCCGCAATCCCACCGTGTCCCAGGTGCGCGCCCGCATGGGCGGTGCGAGCCCCAATGCTGTCGCGCCGGCATTGCAGCGCTGGCGCCTGAGCTTCGCAAGCCAACTCGATGGGAACGCAGGCTCAGCCCTCGAGATCCTCCCACCCGGCATCCTCGAACTCGTCCAGGCCCTGTGGTCGCGTGCGCTGTTCGAAGCGCACCGCGTGCGCAGCGATACGTCTGATGCGATCGATCCGCTGACCGAAGCAATCCATGCCTTGAGCCGCCAGGAAGCACGCCTGCGCGAACGTGAAGCTGATCTCGACACGCTCATCCGCGATCTCGAGGATCGGCGCGAGCGCCTCGCGGCCGCCGAAGCTGCCGTGACGCGCCGCGCCACCGCCCCTTCCTATATAAAGGAGGCAGCACCGTCCTCTCGACGGACCCGGCGCAAACCCTCGCTCCGAACCCTCAAGAAGCGGCCATCGAAAGCCAAGCCCGCAAAGACCCGGATCAAGGCGTCGGCTCAGCGCCCAAGCGCACGAGGCCGGGCCACCGCACGGAAGCCTCGTGCGACGAAACGTCGTTGATGCGCTGGCTCTTCGGCAAACCGAACTCTTCACACTGCACAAGGAGTCGTCATGGAACCGGTCAGTGAAGCCCTCCGTCTGCTAAAACGTCAGGCCGACCTGCAACGCCGCCAGGGGATCTCGATCCTCGCCGAACGAGAGATCTACGCGATCCAGGCCCGCCTCGAGCACTTCCCCGCCGCCGTCCGCGCCATCGTCGAACTCAGCGGCGCGAAGCACCAGTCCGTTGATCAGATCCGCGTCGAGGATGTTGAACGTTGGGACACCCGTGGCTAAATCTCGCCGCCCACCCCGCTGTCTCGTGATCGCAGGCCCGAACGGTGCCGGCAAGACCACCTTCGCCCGGGAATACCTCGCCCGCGACGCGCGCGTCATCCATTTCATCAACGCCGACCTGATCGCCGCGGGTCTGTCCCCGCTCGCGCCCGAGCGCGCCGCGTTGAGCGCCGCCCGGCTCATGCTCGCCGAAATCGACCGACTCTCTGCCGCCAGGAAGGATTTCGCGTTCGAAAGCACCCTCAGCGGCCGCACCTACGTCAGTCGCCTCGAACTCCTGAAAGCCGCCGGCTACCACCTCGAAATTGTCTACCTGCGCGTCGCCTCCCCCCGGCTCGTGCTCAAGCGCATCGCCGCACGCGTCCGCCAGGGCGGCCACACCGTCCCCAAAGCCGACGTCCTGCGAAGATTCAAGCGCAGCCAGCAGAACTTTGAAACCGTCTATCGCCCACTGGCGGATGCCTGGGCGGTGTACGAGAATTCAGGTCCGAAGCCGATCCTTCTCGAACAGGGTCCCTGACACCATGACCAAGACCCCGCGTGACCCGAAATTTGCCAAGGATGTCGGCAAGGCACTGGTGCGCGCCGCTGCGGCCGCCCGTCTTACGGCGCGCCGTTACGGAACTCCGATCTACGTCTGGGAGAATGGCAAGGTCGTCGCCAAGCAGCCTTGATCGCGGCTGTTAGGCCCGCGCGACGCAGAATCTGCCGCGGACCCGGCCGGGCGCTTCCGGGACGAGATCGCCGAAGTCCTAAAAATCAACGAATGATACCTTGGGGTACAACGCGCCCCGTGAATACCCTCGAAACCCACACCGATGTCACCGAGGCAGTAGCCCGCCTCGCCCGCCGGCCCCCCGAAATACTTGCCGCGTTCATCGTGTCGCTTGCGCATCGAACGGATCCCGTTCACGAGCGCGTGCTGAGCTTTCTTGCGGCAGATGACCCGGCGGCGCTCAGCACGTGCCTGGCCCCGTGGGAAGATTTGCGCGAAGTCGGTCATAGCGAACTCGGGGCCGGATTAGCCAATCTTCGTCGATGACGATCGCGAAGGCGTGAAGGCCATATAAATCAATGACCTAATGTCTCTGACGGGCACCGCCCATCGCCGGAGCCACTGCCCAGGGCGGCTTTTTGGTGCTCGCAATCCTTACGAAGAGTAAGATTCCTTTCTCATGGAGTGTGAGCGAGGGAGGCAGCGTGGCTACCGCGACGATCACGAGCAAAGGCCAGATCACTTTACCGAAGTCCGTTCGCACCAAGCTCAGGCTGGAAGCCGGACACCGGTTGGAGTTTATCGAGACCGATGCCGGCTTTCTTGTCAAGCCGGCGACTCGGGATATTCGTGCGCTGAAGGGCATTTTGCCGAAGCCGCGGCGTCCGGTGACGATTGAGGCGATGAACCGGGCGCTGACCCGGATGGGTCGGGTACGGTGATTGGCCTCGACACGAACGTTGTCGTCCGCTACCTCGCCCAGGATGATGTGCGCCAGGCGGCGGCAGCGACGCGGCTGATCGAAGGATCCTTGTCGGCCGAAGAACGGGGCTTTGTGTCGCTGGTCACCCTTGCCGAGGTGGTGTGGGTGATGTCCTCGAACTACCGCGCTGCGCGGGGGGCGATTGCCGACATCGTCGAGGGACTGCTGACCGCACCGCAACTGACGATCGAGAGGGCGGACGTCATCTGGCGGGCCCTGCGGGCGTATCGGGAATCGAAGGCGGATTTCAGTGACGCGGTGATTGTGGAACTCGGCCGGGAGGCCGGCTGCACCAAGACGGTCACGTTTGACCGACACGCTGCAGCACACCCGGGCTTTGAGGCGCTGCGCTGACGGTAGCCTGACCTCCGGCACCGGTATCATCGACGCCCTCTGGGACGGCGCGAGGATGGTGTGATGCGATCCGACACGGGCGACGGACCGGGCATTGCGCGACTGCTCTATCCGGAACTCCCGGATCCTGTGACACGCGAGGATCTGCAGCGGCTGTTTCGGCCGAGCTACGACGAGTGCCGATGGGCGCCGACGGTTGCCCGTACCCCTGCCTCTCAGGTCGCGCTGCTGGTGCAGCTCAAGACATTTCAGTTCGTCGGCCGATTTCTGCGAGTCGACGAGATTCCGTCATTGATTGTCGAGTACGTCGCGAACCGTCTCGGCGTCGAGGGCGACACGCGTCTGATGTCGTCGGACAGCACTCTCTACCGGCATCGTACGGCGGTCCTCCGTCGCCTCGGGGTGACCGCGTGGGGTGCGGCGGCACGAAAACTCGCGCGCCAAACGATGACCATGATCGCCGAAGCACGGACGAGTCCCGCGGAATTGATCAACGCGGCCGTCGATGCCTTGGTTCGGGGTCGCTTCGAGCTGCCGAGCCTCGACGCGTTTCGTCGCCTTGCATCGACCGTCCACCGCCAGGTGAACACGACCCAGTGGCAGCGCATTGGCTCGCGTCTCGATGAGGAGCAGCGCGCGGCGCTGGAGGCGCTGCTCACCGTTGACCCTACGACGCAGGAGTCGCCGTTCGCCGTGCTGTGCCGGCCCCCCGGGCGCGCCTCGCGCAAGAACCTGAACGCCCTGATTGAACGGTACAAGTGGCTGGCTGGGCTGCCGGATCCAACGGACCCGTTGCAGCCGGTCGCCGACGCGAAGGTGCTGCAATGGGCGAACGAGGCGAGGCGGCTCAAGGCGCCGGAGCTGCGCGAGTATTCCGGGCCGCGTCGTCAGGCGCTGCTGCTCGCGATGATCCGGCACGCCCGCGGCCAGGTTCTCGATGACCTGACGCAGATGCTGCTCAAGCTCGTGCGCAAGATCGAATGGCGAAGCGAGCAGCGCCTGGACGAGTGGTATCGCGGCCGGCGAAACGAGACCGACACACTCATTCGGGCGTTTCACGATTCGTTGATCATTCACGGAGCGCCTGGGGACCCGGCTCAGACGCTCGCGCGACTCGAGGCACTCTATGCCGCCGAGGGCGGTCGGGAGCGACTCACGCAGCAGTGTGCCAATCATCTGCGTCACGAGAAGCAGAACTGGCGGCCGTTCGCTCGAGCGGCTTTTGTGCCGGTTCGGGCGCCGCTTTTGCGGGTGGCCGATCTGCTGCCATTGCAAGGGACGCCAGCGACCGGCGAACTGCTCGATCTCGTCATGGCCGTGACCGGGGATGAGCCGCCCTATTGCGATTACATCTGCATCGACGGCGTCGCGCCTGACGCCTTGCCGCGGGAGTGGCGGGGGCTCGTGCACGATGGCAAGGATGACGCTCAGCTGTTCAATCGGCGGCAGCTGGAAGTCGTGGCCATGCTCGAGCTCGCCGCCGCCATCAGGGCCGGCGAGATGTTCGTCGTGGGATCGCTGAGCTACGACCGCTTCTGGGACCGGCTGCCGCCGGAGTCCGCGGATCCCGCGGCGATGGCGACGTACGCGGCATCCCAGGGGTGGGGCCCAGGCGCGGACGGGTTTGTGCGGGTGGTGAAGGAGTCACTGGTGAAGCAGGCCGGCTTCCTCAGGCATGCGATCACCGACGAGCGGGAGGGGTATCTGCGGTGCGGCAAGGACGGCCGTCCGATCATCACCCCGCCGCGTGCGATCCCGACGCCGGCGTCGGCCCTTGATCTCGAACGGCGACTGATGCAGCGTCTGCCGGAGCGCCAGGTGCTCGAAACGCTGGCCAACACCGAACACTGGACCGAGTGGAGCCGGCATTTCGGGCTGCCGTCGCGCCTCGGGCCGCAGATTAAGGACGCGGCCCATCGCTACGTGCTCACGACCTTCGCGTACGGCTGCGGTTTGGGTCCTACCCAGGCGGCCAGGCATCTGAATGGCACGGTCTCTGCCGACCAGCTGGCATTCGTCGACCGTCGCCATGTCGACATCGCGGACCTTCGCGCGGCGTCGGCCGATCTCATCAACCTCTATGCGAAGTTTGAGTTGCCCCGGCAATGGGGGACGGGCGAGTCGGCCTCGGCCGACGGCACGCACGTTGAGACCTACGAGGACAATCTGCTCGCCGAGCGCCATATCCGGTATGGCAAGACCGGCGGCATCGCGTACCGGCATATTGCGGACAACTACATTGCGCTCTTCAGCCGCTTCATCGCCTGCGGAACCTACGAGGCGACCTATATCCTCGATGCGCTGTTTCAGAACCTCTCCGACCTGCACCCCCGTCGCATTCACGCCGACACCCACGGCCAGTCCGCGGCCGTCTTCGGTCTCGCCTATCTTCTCGGCATCGAACTCATGCCTCGCATTCGTCGCTGGCGCAAACTAAAACTCTACCGGCCGGGCCACGATCACTGCCACGGCAGCCTCGACGCACTCTTCAGTGGCAGCGTGAACTGGGCGCTGATCGAGGAACACTACCCGATGTTCATGCAGCTCGCGCTCGCGATCCAGAGCGGCGTGCTCGCCCCGTCAGTGGTTCTCGCCCAGATCAACAGTTACAGCACGCGCAATCGCTTTGCGCTCGCGCTGCAGGAACTCGGCAAGGCGGTGCGCACGACGTTTCTGCTGCGTTGGATCATGGACGAGGAGCTGCGCCGGGCCGTGCACAAGGGCACGACCAAGATCGAGCGCCATCACCGATTCGCGAAGCACCTCAACTTCGGCGGCGAGGGCTACCTTCGCACCAACGATCCGGCGGACCAGGAAAAGGCCGTTGTCTACAATGAACTCGTGGCGAATGCGGTGGCGCTGCAAAACGTCGTTGATCAGACGCGCGCGTTGCATGCACTCAAGGCCGACGGCATTGCCGTGAACCACGCCGATCTTGCGTTTCTGAGTCCGTATGCCACCAGCCATCTGAAGCGCTTCGGTGAGTACCCGACGGACCTGCGACCGGAGCCCATTCCGGCGGAAATGGCGCTGCCCGCATGATCGGTCGGCGCGCAGACGTCGTCACGTCGGTGTGCCGCCAGGGCGTGTATGGCTGCAGACGGGGAGGCTCGTCGCCATGAAGGGAAACCGCCAAATTGCCGAAGCTATTGACCTTCGCGTTCGGCAGCTTGCGAAGACCGGCATCAGCGATCGGAACCTGGTCGACCAGATGGTGGGCTACATGGCCGACCTGCAGCGGCTGTGGTACTCGACGACGGATGATGAACTCGAAATCTTCTGCGACGACTACCCGGGTTTCCTGCGCTACGCGACGCTGATGGAGGACGTCTCTCGGGTCATGCGCGAGGGTGGCGGCGTGCCGGCCGAGATCCGGGCCCTTCCGCGTCTGACAGAGCCGCTGAAGGGCGACTACCAACGACTGCTGGCCGAGGGCGCGACGTTCGAGCGTGAGTTTCAGGAGGAGATGGACCGGATCCGCGCGCGACAGGCCGCGGGGATCGCGTGGCCGCTCAAACGGCCGGTCGTGCCGGCGAAGGCTATTCATGAGTGGAGCGAACGGGTGAGCGCGCTTCACGCCCGAATCCGGCTCTCGGAGCTGGCGCCCCCGGCGCAGGCGCTGCTGCTGCAAAGCCTCAGCGACCAGTTGCGTCGTCTCGATGCGTTGTTCGAGAACGACGTGCGCGATTGAGTCTCCCGGCTGACGGTTCGCGGCGGTGAGTCAGGGTTTTTCGTCCTGGGCCGCCTCGAGTAGGGTCGCGGCGCGGGTGTGCTGCACGGCGCCGGTCTGAAAATATCGCAAGGCGGTCTGGACGCTGCGATGGCCGGTGAGCGCCATGGCCTCGGCGAGCGGGATGTTTTGGCGTCCGGCCTCGGTCATGAACCCCGATCGCAGCGAGTGCGCCGAGAAGTCGGCGGAGAGCCCGGCGAGGTTTGCGCGTCGCTTGACGATGGCCCGGACGGCTTGCGGCTCGAGCGGCTCGGCGGCGACCGAGCCGCGGATCCGCCTGAAGATAGCGCCTTCGTTGACGCCGGACGCGACCAACCAGGCGGTGAGGGCTTCGGCGGCGATACCGGCGACGGGTTTGTCGATATTGGAGTTGGCGCCGGACTGATCGGACTTCGAGTGCGTGAGCCGATAGAGGTAGGTCTGGGCGTCGACGGCGATCAGCTGCTCCATGACGGCGCGGGTGACCTCGGAGCGGCGTCGGCCGCCGCTTGCCCAGGCGAACAACAGGAGCGCGCGGTCGCGGGTTCCGATCAGACCGTCGGTGCAGGTCGCGAGCATCGCCTGCAGCGGGTCCTTGGTGAGGGCTCGTTTTGGGGTCGACAGCGCTCCGCGCTGGGCGTGGGCGCGGCGCACCCGTCGCAGCAGCTCCTGGAGCGCGATGTCGCGGACGGGGTTTGGCTGTTCGCGCAGCGCATGCGCTTTGGACAGGACCGACAACCGATGGGTCACGGTTGCGAGTTTCGGGGCGCCGAGGCGGCCCTTGAACCCCGCCTGCACCAGCGCGGCATCGATCGCCGCTGGCAAATCGTGTACGAGTTTTGCCTCGTTGCTGGTGCGCGCCACGTGATCCACGATGAATTGCATCACGACCGGGACCGGTACGGGCAAGGCGAGGGCGGCGCGGTACCGCAACCGAAACCAGGCCGCCCAATAGCGCAGGGCCGAGGCGTACGAGCGCGCGGTATTGGCCGAGCTTCCTTCGCGGTGAAGCGCGCGCACGGCCGCTTCTGCCTGCTCGTGCAGGACGTCGGGGTTCAGGGCCGGGACGCCGGTGTAGAGCGATAAAACGCCCGGATCGGTGGCGCGGTGGGTGCGTTTGAGAGCTTTCTTCATTAGAATAGCTTCTTAATATCACCTATCCGGGGTTCTATCAACGATAACGATCTCTTATCGTTGGTAAGAGGTCGGACGGGGAGGGCGGCGAGTGAGCGAGGATTTGGGCACTGAGGACAGCGACCGCGGGGCGACTTCGCCCGCGCCGACCCGTTCCCCGCGGATATCCCGCGCGGATGTCTTTAACGCCGCCGACGCGCTGCTCCTCGAGGGTCACAAACCCACGATCGACCGCGTCCGGATGCGCATCGGCCGTGGCTCCCCCAACACGATCCAGGAGCATCTCGACCTCTGGTGGACCCAGCTCGGTTCTCGCCTGCGCGACATCCCCGGCCGCGAGTTCCCGGAGCTGCCGGAGCGCGTCGCCGTCTCCCTGCAGAAGCTCTGGAACGTCGCGCTCGACAGTGCCCACGAGCTGCTCGGCGAGAAGGTGTCGACGCGAGAACAGTCCCTCGCAGCGCGCGAAGCGACCGTCGCCGCCCACCAGCAGAAACTCCTCGAGCAGGAACAGGCAACTGCCGCCCGCGCCGCGGCACTCGAGGAGAGTCTTGGCCTCGCGCGCGATCAACTGCTGGCGGCCAACCAACGCGCCGACCGCCTCGAGGCAAGCCTCCAGGGCCGGGAGGTCGAGTGCGAGCGATTGCAGAAGCGCGCCGAGGTGCTCGACGCCGACGCGCGCGAGCTGCGCCACAAGCTCGAGGCCCTCACAACGTCACACCGGGCCGAACGCACCAAGCTCGAAGAACGTCATGCTGCGACGGATGCCCGCTGGCTCCTCGAAATCGATCGCGCCCGGCAATCCGTTCTGGACACCGCGAAGGATCACGAGCAACAGATCAAGGAACTGCGCACCCAAATCAGCCGCTCCCACGCCGAGCGCGAGGAACTGAAGCAGGAGCTGAAGGCGGCGCGACTCGAGACTCGTACGCTGATGACCGATCGGGCCCAGCTGGAAAAGCAACTCGCCACGGCAACCAAGGCCCGCGTCCCACGGTCCGCCCCCCCGAAACCCAGTCCGCAGCGCGGCGCAAAGCCCTCTCCCGAGGGGCGGCGCCGGTGACGCAACATCCGCCAAGCGATGCCAGCGTCCCGCTAGAGACCGCTTCCTGGATCACGCTACGCCGGATCCGCCGGACGCACCGTCATCTCGAGAAGGATCTGGGCCCCGGGCGGCTGTTGACGCAAGTGAGCGGTCCGATCAGTTCGCCCGTGGACCGCAGATGCACGCAGACGTCGCCCGCCCTCAAGTCGGCGTTGCTGACACTCGCGGCGATCGTGCAACGCCGGCGGCAACGCAGCGATACGCTGACAACTCGACTCTAAACGCTCGATCAGGAGATCCGCCGTGGAACCCATCCAGGAAGCCCTGCAGTTACTCAAACGCCAGGCCGAACTCGAAACAGGCTTGCGGCAACCCGGCGGGATCCGGGTCACCGCGGAACGCGAACTCTATGCGCTTCGCGACCGCCTGCAGCGCTACCCCGAGGCCGTCACGGCGATTTTGCAAACCGCCCGCAACCTTAACCGACCCGTCGATACCCTCCGTCCCCAGGACGTCCTGGGCGTCGATTAGACGTCTTGCCGCGGGCTGCCACTGTGGAACAACGATCCGTCGATCTCACGGCCCTGCGCGGCGCACTGCGTCGGCTGCCGCGGGGCCAGCTCCTCATGATCGCCGAGCGGGCAATCGAGCTCATGCCCGACGAGACGCTCAGCACCTTACTACGCGACTTCGTTCAGGTTCCCCGCCTCGAGGCCGGCGAGATTCAAGTCCCGTCGTTGCTTGATCAGGTGCGAGCGTTTTGGGAGGCGAGCGTTCGCGGCGACTACTACGAGAGTTTTGCGGTCAACTCGAAGAACTGCACGGAACAGTCCAGCGGGACCGATGCCTTTATCGGCGAGTTCGACCGGCTGATGGACAAGTGCCTGCGAGCTGCGTCAGAGGGACCGCCTGCAGTGGCCGTCGGCGCATTTGAGCTGCTACTCGCGTTGCTACGTCGCATCGATGAGGACCCCGACAGCGTCGTGTTCCTCGCCGACGAGGCTGGCGCCTGGCAAATACCCGTGGACTGGAAGACCGTGCTGCCGGTCTACTTCCGGCTCCTCGCTGAGGGCACGCCCGCCGAGGCATTCGCAAACACGGTTGATGGCGCGATCACGGACCATTGCAACCATCAACGGTCTCAGCTGCTTGCGGCCGCTCAAAGCGTCGCGAACGCCGAACAGCAGGCGGCACTTCAACGTTGGGCAATCCGCGACGGGATATCGTGATGCACGGTAGAATTCGCGGCCGGGGCGCGGCGCGCGCGCTCCCGCTGTAGCGCTTTGAGTTTTGAATTCCAGTACTCGACGTAGCTTTCGTACGCAAGCGTGGACGTGAGGAACGCGACATGCACAGGGCACGCGATCTTGCGGCCCGGAACACTCGCCACGCCTTCACGCCGCGCTCTCGCGATGCGATGATGGCCATCGATGAGGTTGTAAAGGCCGGGCGAGATTTCGGCCAAGAGGACCGGTCGCGATAAGTCAGCGGCCCGGACGGTCTCATCATTCAATTGCGAACTGCCGTAATCCGGAATGTCGGCGACCGCGATGGATCCGATCGGAAACCGGTCCGCTCGAGCGTCGATGAAGGCCAGCAGCCGGGTGATGTTGAACTCGAAGATCCCGTTCGGATAGTGCTCGTCGCCCGCCTCTGCCGGGCAGGGCTGAAACCCTTTGTCGAGCCTGAGCTTGGCCGGCAGCGGGGATTTGTCCGTGATTGAGCTGAACAGCATCTGTGTTCCCGCGGTTGCCAGAGCAGCTGGGCGTGTGCCAATTCCGTCGCCGTCACCATGATAACGCTGGTCAGCACCTAAACGCCTGCCTCGAGGCTGCGATCTGGGGCCTGAGAAGCGCTATGACCGATCTTGCGGGAATCTTTCCACGGGGCCTTCTCCTGCCTCCGGCTTATGGCTGCCTGCGAGGCCTCATTGAAGGCTGGTGCGGCCATTGTGTTTTGCTAGGGGCAATTGCTAGGAAACCATGGGGGTGTTACTGCCTCTCGCTCGATGCTGCTGATCCCCTCAGTGCGGACCAATATCGTAGTGCCCGATAACGCCCACGCTCGCGATCGCAGCTTGCACCTCTGGCCGGGCTACCATCGTTCGCCATCGCCTATCTTCGGCTCGTGATCGCTCTGTCTGGGGATTCTGCTGGAACTCCTGAACTTCCATGAGGGCCGCTATCCGTCGGTCCGGATCCCGAAGGCGGTCTAGAAAGATTTCCGCCGCCTGGTCGAATCGATCCAGACGAAGCAAAGCGGATTCCCACAGGCTCATCGAGTCCGACTGATGAGTTCGAAGGTACTCGAACGAGCGGCTAGCCTGCTCTCGATCATTCAGCTGCAGTGCGCTCTCCATCCGTTCGGATTCGGCTGCCATCAATCCATAGGGGCTCGCATTGGCCGGCTTGACGTCTACGAGGGCCGCCAGTGCCTTTCGGGGTTCTCCGATCGAGTTAT
>Ga0114951_10002149_pt1 | contig 22822 bp, 16 predicted proteins | sample AM7aDNAmetaG_FD_88677 | JGI IMG/M metagenome (GOLD analysis project Ga0114951, IMG submission 88677) | Freshwater microbial communities from Finland to study Microbial Dark Matter (Phase II) - AM7a DNA metaG | ecosystem: Environmental > Aquatic > Freshwater > Lake | place: Finland: Lake Alinen... | reverse complement strand
ATTAAATGTTTATTTTTTATCATATTTTTTAATTATTTATTAGCAGTTACACCCTGTGGCTCGCAAAAAAACCAGTTGTCTGTTAATGCCCCGCCGGGAAGTTTGCAAGAACTATATAATTGTCCTAATTTTTGCCCGTAGCAGTATCCTTTTGTGGTTTGATCCATAAATGTTGTGCTGTCATTTACAACGCTTGGAATACCTTCATCTTCAGCTCTTGTACATGTCATTAATTTTGTCTGGCTGTCAACATTGTTTTCTATTTTATTGTCTGTGTCTATCGATTGCCTCGAATAAGTGAGTTCTTTTAACGGATCGCTTCTGGAATCTTGAACGCTAAATTTATAAAGATTAACATAATTATTTTTTACAGTTACATTTTGATTCCAAATGCCGGAAAGACAATTTAAAAAGTCGTCTGAGCATCCAACGCCCAAACTGTCCACAAAAGTTGAAACTTGAAGATTTAAATTATTGGCCCAGTTTTCAGAATCATCAACTGTTTGGCCAACAGGAATTTCCTGATTTTTTCCGCAATTCATTGCAGCTCCCATAGGAGTTATGCTCAGTCCATCTCTGGTGGGGTCGTTTAGCCAACTGGATTCGCAATAAAAAGTTAAAGGATCTTTGCTGTAAATTTCTTTATCGCAAGTTCCATTCACAAGTTGGCTTGCAATTGGCACAGTAATTTTTTGACTGACACCCTCCATTCCCGTGTTGCATATATCACTTTTTGCAGGAACTAAAAATGTTGCAGATTGTTGTCCGCATGGACAATTCGGACAGCTTGAAGACGTTGGGCATTTTGCGGTTTCGGGACACGTTTGTTGGCACGATGCACCGCCGGAACTGTAACAAACAGAGCCAGAAGAAGCTGCAACATAAGGGTTGGCGCATTTTTCTTTTTGTATATTGTCGTATAAAAATGAAGAAGAATATTTACGAACGCAGACCCCATTGGTGCACATTTTTCCGGCTGGGCAGTTGTCATCTTTTGAACATTGTTTGTAGCAAATACCGTTTATACAGGACTGTTCGCCTTTTGAACAATCTGTGTTTGCTTTGCACTTAACTCCGCAAAAACCATTGTTGCAAGTTCCCCCACCACCGCCGGTGCTACTGCAATCTGAATCTGATGTACATTCCGGGTTTAAACAATCCGGGTATCCGGCATATTCATTTGATCCGCTTTGGCACAACGAACAAGTGGCAGAATTATTTGCCAAGCATTTAGCATTTGCGCACTGGTCTTGGCAACTGGTATATTCCACAGAGTTGTATGCATATTTTTGAGAACAATAACTTGAGCAATTTTTGTCATCAATATTATCATAACTAAATCCCGCGCAATATTTTGATGTATCAACAGCGGGTTCAATATTTGTAACGCACGATCCGTTTTTGCAATATCCTGGCGCAGTTTTATCAGATGTTTGGCAATTATTTGGCATATTATTGCATGTTCCATTACAATATCCTGCGCCGGAGGCGTCAGTTGTTTGACAAGGACCAGTTGACCCGCTGCATGTCGTAGAACAATATCCCGGACTGCCAAAATTATTTGAGCCGGTTTTACAATTATCATCAACCATATTTACGCACTCGCCCGTGCAATAGCCGGGCTGATCAATTTTGCCCGGATCCGTTTGGCATCTTGCCGATGGATAAACAGCAACCGGATTTAGCCAAACGGCATCTGTCATATTATTGCACACCCCGTTACAGAATCCCGGTTGCGTATTGTCGGTTGTTTGGCAGTTTCCCAGATTTTGAACGCAGGTTGCGTTGCTTTGGCAATACCCCGCTTTGCTTTTATCGTTTGTTTGGCAAGGTCCGTCGCCATTGCATGTTCCTTGGCAATAACCTTTTCCATTTGGATCAGTATTTTGGCAAGCGTCATTGCTGCTGCACGTTGCTCCGCAAAAACCGTCTTTATCAGAATAGTCTGTTTGGCAGGCAGCTTTATTGTCGGCGCATTTTCCGTTTGAACAATAACTGTTTAAATTTGGGGTGGTGTCTTGGCAATTTGCAACATCGTCGGCGCACACGGCTTCGCAATAACCCGCATATCCGGGGCTATCTGTTTGGCACGGCGCCAAACTATTTATGCATTTTCCTGCGCAATATCCGGAGCCGCTTTGGTTGGTATCTTGGCAATTGCCAAAATTGTCAGAGCACATATTGCTTGTGCTTGCACAGAAATCAGCTTTTTGTGGCATAGTTGATTGGCACACAGCATCTTTTTTATCAAGATTTTGATAGGATTTTATAAGGTCAATATAGGTTACCGGTGCATAACATTGGTTTAAAGTGGTTTTTGCTTGGTTAAGCGCGCTCGCGTCTACTCTAATACTTGTATTTATTGTTTTAATTGTGTTTGCAATATAATTTAGCTGGCCGGACAAAGAAGATTGTTTCCAAGCAGTTTTATTTATTAGAGTTACTGTTTTTCCATTTATGGTAATATCTTTGGTGGTTGGGGCGCCCCCGCCGGCACCAAACTCACCAAGCCCGTTATATTTAGACAAATCATAAATGCAGGTGTTGCCATTGCATTTTCCCGTGCAATATCCGGCATTGTTTGGAGTGTCTGTTTGGCAAGTTGGAGCGCTATCAAGGCAAACTGTATTATCGCAATAACCTGCTTTGGTTGTGCTACCAGTATTTCCGGTGCTTGCGATACTGCCGGGACATGTTCCTGTACAAAAACCCGGTTTGCCGGCAACTGTTGTTTGGCATTTGCAAGCATCATTATTAGAACATGTTCCATTTACGCAATACCCCGGTTTGCTTGAATCATAAGTTTGGCACGGGCCCAGTTGGTCAGAACATGTTGCGGTATTATTTGAATTACTGCAGTAGCTTGCCTTTGTGCCATCACCTGTTTGGCAAATACAAGGATTAACGTATGACTTATTTTGCGCGCACGCATAACCGCTGTTGTATCCTTCAAAAATATTGCCACCAAATGGTCCATCAGAATAGCTGGCTTGAGTTGGATCAACTGTTTGGGCGACAACGGGAGAATTACATACGGCGTTATTTTCGCAATAGCCGGATTTGCCGTCGTTGTTTGTGTGGCATAAACCGTTGCCATCACATTTTCCGTTTGAGCAATATCCTTTGCCGTCAGGATTTTTTGTTTGACACGGATTATCTTTGTCACTGCAAGTTGGGCTGGTACTGCAATAGCCGGACTTGCTGTTATCATCTGTTTGACACGCGCCCTTTCCGGAAGACGCACCGCAGGTTGCATTTGTTTTGCAATATCCAAAAGATGTTGGATCATTTGTTTGACACGGCCCCTTTTCGTCAACACACGATCCGTTTTTGCAGTATCCCGGCTGGTCGGAATTTTGCGTTTGGCAATTATTGGATGACGGATAATTAGAAATTGTTGGGAAAAAATAGTTGCATGGAGCGGGTTTGCCAAGTCCATAACTGCAATATCCCCCATTATTGGGATCAGTGTTTTGGCAAGCACCAAAACTGTCGGCACACGCGCCATTGCAAAATCCCGGCTGATCAGAATATTTTGTTTGGCAAAATCCAATATAACCGCTGGCGCCTAATTGGCTGGAATCAGTAATAATTCCGGTGTTGCAAGATGGTTGGCTGTTGCAATATCCCGGTTGAGTTGAATCGGTTGTTTGACATTGGCTTACATATTTATTGCATGTTCCATCTTGGCAAAATCCCGGGCTGGTTGAACTAAATGTTTGGCAAGCAGGAGTTGATGTGTCGGCACAAGTTCCGCCAACACAAAACCCCGGTTTAGTTGAATCGTCTATTTGGCACGCATTATTATTTGGATTAGGCGTGGCGCAATATGCTCCACTGTCATTGACAATTGTTGTGGGAGGACTATTTGTCATAACTCCTACTATTGTAATAGGGCTTGTAATGTTGCTAGTGCAATATCCGGGTTTGGTATAGTCGTTTGTTTGGCAAGGGCCGTTATCTTTGCATCCTCCTGTACTTCCCCCATTTATGCTACAATATCCGGGATTGCCGGGGGTGGTTGTTTGACACATACCTTCTCCAAAACACGATCCACCCCTGCAATATCCAGCTCCAATAGGATTAATTTTTTGACACGAACCGCAGTAGTCAGCTCCGAGAGGATTACCGCTTTGGCACGGCCTGCCATTAGTAAGACATGCAATCTTTGTGTTGCAATAGCCACGCTTATTGGAATTAGTTGCTTGGCACGGACCGTTATCTGCGCATGTTGCTGTATTATATAAATTTTTATGAGCATCGTCGCTGCAATATCCCGGCTGGCCTGGATATTGTGCTTGGCATGGTCCGTTTAATCCAGCGCCATAGGGATCAATTGTGCCCTGTGGATCAAATGTTTGGCAAGATGTAACAGCGGTGACGCAATATCCGGGGGCAGTCGGAGAGCCCGTTTGGCAATTTCCTGTGCCGTTAATGCAGACTCCGCTGCAATTTCCGGAGGCCGTGCATAATTTAGTTGCGTCTTTGCAACCCGCCATATTGTGTTCCAAAACGCAATACCCCCCGTCACCGGGTTTATTTGTTTGGCAAATTCCCGTGCTGCATGTTCCGCTGCAATATCCTCGTTGGCCCGGGCTTGAAGTTTGGCAGGCGTCAATGCGAGTGAAATCGCAAGTTCCGTTGCAATAATTTGGCTCAAACGGACTATTTGTTTGGCAGGTTGGAGTAATTTGTGGAACGGTTGGAATGTAAGAATTGGTATTGTTAAAAAGAAAACCGTTGCACTTTCCGGTGTTTGTCACAACAGGATCGGAATCTTGCTGGCTGTTGACTTGAGATGTGGCAAAAAGACATCCCCCGACCTTGCAATAAAAAGGTTTTTTTGGATCTGAAGTTTGGCAACCGCCCGCATCTCCGGAGCCCGTTGATTGAATTGTTTGATCATTCCCGGGATTGTAAACGCACTTGCCGTCACAATAACCCGGCAGATTGTCGTTGTAAGATTGGCAAACAAGATTTGTAATTTCTTTTGTTGATACATTTTTTGGGTTGCACGTTCCATGTCCGCCTTTTCCGTCGCTGCAATATCCCGGACTGGTTGAACTATTTATTTGGCAATTTCCAATATTTGTTATTGTTCCATTTGCGCTTCCGCTGGGTGTGAATCCACTGCCAATGTTTCCAACAATGTTTGTAGCAGTTCCTCCGGCCTGACTGCAACCCGGATTACTGCTGCCTAAATAATCCATACATTTTCCTGTGCAATATCCGGGTAAAGTTGAATCGGCATCTTGGCACGGAGCATTTGCAAAAATGCAACTGCCATCGCAATATCCAGACGCGCTGGAATCGGTTATTTGGCACGGAGCTTTGTCATCAGAACATGTTCCCTTGGCAACTCCGCAAGTTCCTCCGACATTTGTGCCGGAAGTTCCTAAACATTGATACCCCCCACCTCCAAGATATGCGCCACCCCGTGTCCAAACAGGGTTGCATACCTGCCTTCCAATACTTGCGCCGTTACAAGTATTTATTTGGCAATAACTGTTGCCATTTGAATTTGAAGTTTGACATGGAGTTTGAGTTGCAGTATAGCAATATCCCATTGAACAATAACTGTAATCAAAAGGATTTGTGTTTTGACAATTTATTGGACCGGTACTGCATTTTCCGGTGCAATAGCCATGCTGGTTTTTATTTTCTGTTTCGCAAGAATAATTATCGCCAACAGTGTTTGTAATATTTCCCGGACTGTTGCAAAAACCGGCCGAGGATGAACTGGTATTTTGGCACGCGCCCTCTTGGGCCGAGCATGTTCCTGAACAAAAATTAGAACCGGTGCCGTCGTTTTCTTGGCAACTGGAATATTGTGTGTTTAAGCATCTTCCTGCCACAACACTGCCGTTATTATCAACCGTATAACAATATCCCGGAATTACATTGCCATTTTGATCATAGAGGCCTTTTGTTTGACATGGGCCTTTGTTGTCGTTGCATGAACCATAACAATAATTTGTTCCGTTCGGATCATTATTGCAATTGGGATAAATTGTATGGGTAGTGCTTGTGCAGGTTGCACTGTTACAATAGTTGTCGCCTTGCGGATTATTGTTTTGACACGGCCCGTTGTCGCCACCGGTAATTTTGCCGTTGCAATATTCTGGCTGGTCTGAATGTTGGTTCTGGCAAATATTAGTATCAATACTGCCCGTGCTTGACTTGCTCATATTAGGGCATGTTCCGTTGGAGCAATAATTGGCGTCGTCGGGATTGGATGTTTGACAGGACAATGTACACGCTCCGTCGGAGCAAGCGCCAAATTTATTTAATTCAGTTCCAGAACCTGCTTGCACCACGCATTTTGTGCCGTCTGTATGGAAAGTTGGTAATAAACCGGAAAAACATAAGTGACCAAAACAATAATTATTGGTGGAAACAATGCATGGATCTTGCCAGAAAGTACTTGAAGATGAGTTGCAATCAGAATCTGTGTTGCATACACCACATATTGTTCCTGGCAGACACACCGAACCGCCAATAGTTGATGGTAACGGTATAAAGATTGGTTTACACGCGCCGCTTATATCACACATTGTTCCTGTTGGACACGCCGGGCCACCAATGCAGGAAGATGTTGAAGGAGCGGGATTTGATCTTTGGCACCACTGCGAGTTATTTACGCAAGTTCCCGTACCTCCGGATGCTTGAACGTGGCCGCCTCCGGGAGTGCCGTCGCACACTCCGTAAGTGTTGTCGGGCATTAAGCAAGCTGATGCATTTTTTGTTTGGTCGGTTACAAATGTGCAGGTTCCGTTGCTGGCGCTGTAACTGCTGGAACAATAACCGACCAAACTGGAGTTTTGTGTTTGGCATGTAGTGTCCGTATTGTTAGTGCATGTTCCGCCACTGCACATACTTTGGCAATTTCCTGTTCCAGTGCTAGTAATAGCGCTGCACGTAGCAGTGTTTCCATTCGTGTTTTTATTACTACTCATACAAACAGATTTTTGACAATAATTTCCATTAAACGCATTTGAACAATCCGAATCTTGTTTGCAGGAAAATCCTTCCGATATAGTTTTGCATCTGTTTGAAACCATGTCACAGGTTGTTTTTGTGCCGGTACCGGTGCTTCCACTTCCACCAGATCCACTTCCACTACTATTGGTGCTTCCACTTCCACCAGATCCACTTCCACTACTATTGGTACTTCCACTTCCACCAGATCCACTTCCACTTCCACCAGATCCACTTCCACCATTGGACACATTATTGCAATCGCCCCAATAGCAATTTTCCCCATTTCCATCGCAAACACAATTTCTTTGGCCCTGGACTGTTGAAGTTATATCGCACGGTTGTGTTTGGCCTGCGCTACAGAAATTATCTGCCAATTGTTTTAAATTTAATGCGGAAAAAATATAAGCGGTAGCGTGCGTAATTGATCCTAATAGATTGATATTTATTATGTTATTAAAGCTTGAAGTGTTGCTTGTACTTGTGTTTGTATTTGTGCTTGTGCTTGTGTCTGGACATTGATACAAAACCGCTCCGGGAACATTTATGCATTTTCTGTCTGGAACCAACACGCTTGGACCGCCGTTAATTACGCCTTGGGTAAATGCCGAACAATAAGCTGAATTAAACGCAGGATTATTTCCTGTGTAGTATCCCATTAAGTAGCTAAAAACATTATTATATGGAAATAAGGAACTAAAATTTGCAAGGGGCATTGCCGTAGGATTTTGAGTTCCGCCATAGAAAGTAAAAACAGCGGGAGCGGGAGTTGTATAAGTATAATTAGGTTTTCCGGCCTGTTTTAATCCGGTGCAATTAATAATTTGCTTGCTTGTTTGGTCTGCAATTTCTGCCAGCAATTGATATTTTTTTTGCGCAGCTTCTGCATACTTCATCAAACAATCTACTCTGTCGTGATTTGTGTATTCGGGAATGTACCAGTCCGAATTTGAATATGTTGTTCCGTTGTCGTCTGTTATTGTGCCGGCGCTTGAATTTATTGTTGAAAAATCAATCGGATCTCCATTTTTATCAAATTCGTAACAGCTGTTTGTGCCGGCCAAAAGATTTTCGGTTAATGTGCCAATTGGAATTTCGTTATATGACTTAACGTTTAATCCCACTGGAGGAGGAGTGGTATTATTATTTGAGTTAGTAAAAAGATTGGTTGGAATTACAGTAGATAAAACACTAACTTTGCAAACAGTTAAATCGGGGTTAATTGTTTGGGCAATTAAAAATGCACAAACAGTAAGCACCAAGCCGGTTAAGCCGGCCTTTATCCAATTTTTGCCTTCGGTTGTAAATTTCCCGGAGCCATAAGAAACCAAGTACGAAACTCCGCCAAAAGCCACTGACAAAACAGCAATAAAAAAAGAAAGATTTGTTATCAATCCAAAAAGGTAACAGCTATATTGAGCAATGGTAGATCCCGCATTTATAACAATTCCAAAAATGCTTGGGTAGTTTACTTCTAACGCGTATGCAAATTTTGCCTGCAATAAAAAAGCAAAAAATATTGATAAAAATGTAAAATATTTAATTTTTCGCATCCTCTTCTTGTTTTTCTAAAATTTCTTTTGGATTGGTTGTTATTATTTCGTTTTCGGTTTGACTTCCAACAACCGAAATTGAAACGTGTTTTCTGCCGGCAAAAAATAATCCCTCCCCCACTGCCGCTTCAAGCAAAAGATATTTTTCTTGTTCGGTTAAATTAAAAGTTTTTTGAACGGTGTCTATGTCGGCCGGAGATTGCTTCATTAAAAATTGCAAAGAAGAATTTGTGATAATTGCTTTGCCGTAATCGGTGCTCATAAAATCAGAAACGTTTTGGGTTATTGTTGTAAGACCCAAATAATATTTTCTGCCTCTTTTTGCCAAACCAAAAAGAAATGATGCCCCGTCGGCTGATTGCATAAGCCACCACGCTTCATCAATAACCAAAATTCTTTTCTTTAATTTTGTTCTTACAATGTTCCAAATGTATCTCATAACAATATACAAAGCAATTGGCCTTAAAGAATCTTCAACATCTCTTACTCCAAAAACAACAAAATTTTTGTCTATATCAATGTTGGATTGCTTGTTGAAAAAATCAGAAAAAGTTCCTTTTGTGAATTTTTTAATTCTTTTAACCAAAGAATCGGTTCCCGACATACTCTCTAAAACTTCTTGAAAGTCAGACATTAAAGGAATATTATTTTTCCAAGTTTTTGGATCGGACTGCGGAGTTATGTCGCGAATTGAGTAAGTTTCTGTTAATGCCTCGTCTAAAACGCTGTCTTCTTCTGCGTTTAATCCGCCCAACATAATTCTTAAAAGCCCAACCATGTTTATAATGTTAGATCTTAAAACGTCTTCGGGTTTTTCGTCTGATGCAGGAAGAGGCAAGTCAAAAGGATTTATGTGATTATTTGAAGTTAAAGAAATTTTAAAGAATGCGCCGTCAACAGAGTTTGACAATGCTTCGTATTCGTTTTCGGGGTCAACAACAATCACATCAACTCCCTGCATTAAGTATCTTAAAATTTCCAATTTTATCGCGTAAGATTTTCCGGCACCGGCTTTTGCAAAAACAACCATATTGGCATTTTCCAAACTGAATCGGTCAAACAAAATTAAAGAATTGTTGTGTCGGTTTATTCCGTATAAAATTCCTTCGTTTGAACTTAAGTCAAAAGAAATAAAAGGAAAGCATGTTGAAAGGGGCCCCGTGTCCATTGGCGTGTGGACTTCCAGTAAATCCATTCCATAGGGGCTGGTTGAAATAAACCCTTCTTTTTGTTTAAACAATGCGGGTTTTACATAAATCAATCTGGATTCAAAAATTGACCGCAGTGTGGTTTCGGTGTCTTTTAAGCCCTGTTCGGTTGTGTCGTAAACTGTAATGTATGCGCCAAACCTGAACATTTTTTCTTGGGCGGTCATTAAATTATTTCTTAAGGTTTCAATGTCTTGGTATGCGGTTCCCAAAGTTGGATCTCCAATTAATCCCTTTTCTTCTCTTTCCATTATTTCCGAAGAAACTTCTGTGAGTTTTTTTCTTAATTGTTTTAAAATAATTTCCGAACTTACAGGGTGAATAAAAAATGAAATATCCAAAGGCGTGTTTAAATCAATAACCGGCGAAAACCACCCGGTGTTTAAATATCGGGGGTATGCAAAAATAAAAAATGATTTGGCAAGCCGTTCGCCAAGCTTTATATGATCCTGTAATATTCCAATGTAAGGGGGGGCAATAATATCTTTCACATCAAAAGCTTCTTCCTGAAATATTTTTTCTTCTTCCGGTTTTTTCTCAAAAAAATTGTTTAAAAATGAGGGCATGAGTTATAAATTTTTAATTTGAAATTTGAAATTTTTAATCAATTTAAAATTTCAAATTATTTAAGCAGCTCTGGCATAATTTCCGGGTAGTATCCAATTTCGGCTTGGTCGGGGTGGTGTATGCTCCAAAAAAGTTCTATTAATTCTGGCGTTGTAAGCGGAACAGCTTCAAGCCCGCATCTGCGCAAACCCATTGCGGTGTATTCCATTCTTTGCCAAAGCTGGGTTTTGACTCTTTGAAATTCATCATCTTTCATTGGTTTTGGATTGGCTTTTTGTCCCGACAAAGATTTAAATTGCGAGGCGGCGGCTTTAGCTCCAAAAATTTCCATTAAGTTATATGGAATTACAATATAAAAGTTTTTTGTCATAACCATATCCCCCACAACCATATCTTTTATAAATTCCCGGTATGAAGTTGTTTGTTCTTTTAGCAGCTGATTGGTTTGTTTTGCTTCCAAATTTTTTAAGCTGTCCAAATACGGAGTGATGTTTATGTTGCGCGACTGAATTACAATTTGGCAGAAAAAATCCAAAGAATTTAAAAAGTTTTGAAACGCATAAAGAATTGCAGTTTGTTCGTCGTCGGATTTTAAAGCAAAATTTATAGACGAAACCATCAAAATTCCCCTAATTGAATTGTTTTTTAAAATCATAACCCCTTCTTTAATATCCTGAATTTCCAAAAAATCTTGTGTTGCGGATTCTTTCATATTATTTTGTTGGTACTTTTAATTCTACTAATGTCTTTGCTTTTTTTAATTGGTTTGATTGCACTTGAAGCGCCGGAGCTTGTTCTATTGTTTTAATTTGCGTTCGCTGTATTGGTTTAAACGGATATGGCGACTCTTTTTTTTGCCAAGTATAATCTTTTCCGCGGATTGAAAATCCAATTGACCCCAAAAGAAAGTTTAATATTGGGATTCCATTTATCACTCCAAAAGCCAAAACAATTGCAACAACGCAAACCAAAACAGCCGCCACATAAAAAAGAAATGTAGGCAAAATAAAATACAAAAGAAAGCACGCCGCCCCCGCAATTAAAAGGTAAAAGAATTGCCTAAAAGTCAAGAAAGAAGTAATCTTCCCCTCCGCCTCAATAAATTGTGGAATTGGATATTGTTGCATGGAAAACCAAAATTATTTATATAAATTCTTCTATTATATCAATATAAAAAATCTCAAGCAAGCAAAGTTCTCAACATCTTGACAAGGTGTTTTAAATATGCTATAATTAAGACAGTAATTGGTCTTTGAAATTTAACAGTTTTTTTCACTTTTTTCTCGGAGGATTTTGAAATGGATGTTTTTTTAGATGCATTGTGGTTGTTTGCGGAAGTTTTGGGTGTTGTCGTGTTGCCTGTTTTTGTGGTTTGGTACGTGGCTAACTGCTTTACTTTTGTGGAAGAGAGCACAGCCAAGGCAGTCATTCGTTTCGGCGGATTGAAGAAGATGTTATTCGCCAAAAACGGCTGGCAACTCGACAAGGACGATGAACTTGTTGAGGTCAAAGGATACAAACATCCTTTTGGTGGTTTGCGTTTTGTGGGTTTGTTAAAGCCACTCGGCTTTGACAAAATCTACACCTACACCTTTGACTGGGTAAAGGTTATGCCAGACAAAGAAGGTAGTTATGTTCTTGAGCAGAGGCACGAAGAAAACGTGGACTATATTTTGGTTGACCAAATCTATGTTTACGGATTAAACATCCGTGGCAAGGAGGTGGTTGATAAGGATCTGGTCCCAGTTGAAGTTTCTTTGGCATTGCCGGCAAAGATTGTGGGTCCAAGGAAAGCACTGTTTGACACCACGGATTGGTTCAACACGTTTATTTCCTTGATTGACCCTGCTGTTCGCAATTATGTGAACACAAAAAGCTATCGGGAGATTATTACTTTGAGCGGTAATGATCTGGGCAAGGATGTCATGAAGAGGTTGGTGAAATTGGGCATCGCCGGCGAGAACGGTAAGCTTGAAACCTTGTACGGTATTCGACTTATGGCTATTGAATGTAAGGGTATTAAGCTTGAAGGCGAATACCAAGACGAGCAGACTGAGAAATGGAAGGCTGAACAGGATGCAGAAGCCGACAAGAAGAGGCAAGAGATTGAATCTGACGCTTTTGCGAATGAGACCGCTTTGACCGAGCTGAAAATGCTCGCAACGAGTGTTGGCGTGACTGCCAAAGACCTTCAGACTCAACTCAAAAAGAGTATGAAGGCGGCTATTAAAGCCGATCCTGTCAACGGCTTGCAGAAGTGGATGGAGAGCCAGAAGAAGTATTGGACTCTCGTTCAACAGAAACAGCTTGGAGTCAAGCCAATTCTTTTCGGCAACGCCGACGGCAGTTCAATGGATCCGCTGACGGCCACCCTTGCGTCGTTGATTTCATTGGCGAAGGGGGGGTCCTCCTCGTCCGGCACTGGAGGTGCGGCTACTCCCCCGCCTCCGTGGCGGAAAAATCCCTAAGTAGGGATTTGAAAAAAACAAAGGCGGTTTCGACAAGATGTCGGAACCGCCTATTTCTTTACAATTTTTTACTCGATTGGTTCTCTATATGTATCTGGTCCGTTTTGTTGTTGTGTTACTTGGGTTGCCACCGGCATAGATTTTTTTATTCTTTTTTTAGGGACGCTCGGCTTAGTAATATTTATTTGAGGATTAGATTTAATAATAGGTTTTATTGTTTCTTCCTCATCAATATTTTTTGGAAGATTTCTTTTTTCTATATCTTCGGCCGGTATTTCTTTAAGATAAGGAATTATGTTATTGATTGTGTCCGCAAAAATATTTTTAGAAATTTGCTCGTTTAAGTTCAATTCTCTTTTTAAAGAATCTAAAAAATCTTTTTCAGATATTTCTTTTCGTGGTAATTTTCGAATTAAATCTACTAAGATTTTTATATTGTGTGATTTTCCCGCTCTTGTTTTTTTTATCCATTCTTCATCGTTTTCTTCTAAGTTATATTTTTGTTCCATATCAAAAAGAGCCGTTTCTGCTTTTTTTGAAAATATGATGACGATATTATTTTCTTGTGCCATTTTTTATTTTAACATTTTTTTAAATATTGTTTGAAACTTTCCACAAACCCAATAATCTTCTGTATTCTGCGAGTCTATTATTGGCTGTGGCAGTGTCTGGCGGAACTTTATTTGTTGCATCTTTATATTCTTGGTAAGCATCATCCGCTTCTCTAACTAATTCGCCTTTATATTTTCCGGTGCTTGGATCAATTGAAGCATCAAAATGGTCTTTAACTGCCTTTTTAGATTCTGCCGATGCATATTTAAATGCGCCAATTTTGTCGGGAGTTAATCTGCCGACTCTTGAAGCTGTGAGGTGGTTAATATCAACATTTCTAAGCTGTTCATGATCCATACTCATTATTCTTTCATCTAACGCTTGCTCCATAGCGGCATTATCAATTTGTGTGGAGGTAAAATTTGGGTTTGCAGTTTGAATTCTTTGTCTTCTGTTTTCATTTTGTGCAGCATAATGATAGTCTGAACTTTCAATTTCTTCAATTCTGGCACCGTGAGCTACAGCTTCACTGATAGCAGCTGGACGGTATGTATTATTTATTAAGTCGAGATCTTTTCTCTTACTTAATGCCTTAAACCCTTCTGCTTTAGCTTCTGGGGTAAATAGTTTGCTAAAGTTATCGCCTGGGTTGTTATATATTTTAGCGATATCTGCGCTTTCCATCCCAGGTATAATGTCTTTTGTTTTTACACCATTATTAAGGGCTTCGCGAATTTTTGTTTCACGTATTGCTTCAGGAATTAAATTACCCTTACCTTGACTAATTAAGTTTTTCGTTATTAACGCTCTATCTATAGCGCCACTATTACCGCCACCAGTTTCTTTCAATGTTTCAACTTTTTGCTCGTCGGTCATGGCATTTATACGTTTTGTTCTATCTTCTTCATTTAATTTATTTCCCAATCTGGACTGTTTATTTAAGTTGGTTCTACCAGATTTAATTACTCCCATGTATTCCAAGCCACCAGTTATTGCATCTCTGGCTCCAGCCAATTTGCCAGCTATGGCACCTCCCGCAAGGCCAGTGCCTCCCGTGGCTCCTACTGCTCCGCCGGCCATTGCCCCACCCATTGCTCCACCACCCATGCCCCCCTTCTTTGCGCCAGACATTGCTCCTTTGGCTGCACCAGCCATTCCGCCCGCAGCAAATCCAACCACCGCTCCTGTGGCAAATCCTACGGCTGTTTTTACCGCTCCAACTACAGCTGGTGCTGTTGCTGCCGCAGCTTTAAGTGAAACGTAATATCCGACACAAAGGGTTAATACACATATTGAAAAGTAAGCAAATAGACTTAATATACTCGGATCTGTATTTTTAGTACTTAAAACTGTCATGCCCTCTACCATAATTGCTACAATATTTAAGAAAAAGCATAGATAGACTCCAATAAATGCCCATTTAATAAATGCGGTAATCCACTTATTCCAAACACCTTTTGTTGCAGGAAAGACCCAACAGAAAAAAGCCAAAGGGGCAAGCATAAATAATATTCCTAAGGCGGCATATCTAACAACAATCATGAATGCAAGAAATATAAAACACGATATTAGCATAAAATATAATAGTCCGAACATTATACTTGATGAAGTATAAAAATTTAAATTAATAGTATTATCCCCATCATTTGGACACAGATTGTCGCCTTCTGCTGTGTTTATTCTATAAAAAAAATCTGTAGCCATATTTGCCGTGTTTGATGTTCCTGATATTAATCCATGCATAGTCAAATTTGAAGCATCAATAATTAAACCACAAAATAATCCAGAAAAGTTAACTAAAAGAGCCACGATTATCAAATTAACTAAAACTTTTTTTGAGCCGTATTCTCCAAGCCTTAAAGCAAAAGCTATTGCAACAACAATAAATCCCAAAACAATCAGCATGTTTGCTAAATCTCTGTTTGAGGCCCACCCTGTCATAAAGGCTAGCGCTGCGCCCTTTCCAGTGTTTGTTGTTGCTGACCCCGGGTTTGTGGTTGGCCAGCCTAATACCGTTGTCATCACCCAGTCAGCCAGATTAGCAATCATCCAAGAGATTTGTTTTGGAATCCATTCTATTATATCTGCAAATCCAGCCACAAAAGATTCAAAATACCCAGACCATGTGATAGTGCAATCTGCTGAAGGTGCTAGTAATGTAGATCCACGGGCGCATAAATTATAAGCGTTAACACATGCGTTTTCGCAAGTTACGTTGTTACTGGGCGGACACGCGCTCCAACATTGCATTTGGATATCCATGCAAGCGTTTGCGGCGGAAGCATGATTTGGTAATATCCCGATAAAAAAAATAAATAAAAATAAACAGGCAAAAAATAATATTTTTTTGTGTTTAAAAATCTTTGAGAAAAAATCCATGGTGATAGAATTTATTTAGATTGTTTAATTATACAACAATTTAAAATTTAAAGTAAATTAAGTTATCAACACTCTCTGATTTATTTGTTGGTTTTATTTAAGTATTCTGTTATAAATTTTATGTATTTTCCAAAATCAGGATAATTTTCTCTTAAATTTTTTGCAAATAAATTTTTATCCAGCGATTCATAGCCGTGGACGATTCTATTTCTAACTGCCACTATGGGAGCTATTTTAAAAGCAAATTTTTCCGGTAAAATTTTATTTTCTCCTAATGTGTAGAAGGCGCTTTGGGGATCTTCGGGCTCTTTTGTAAGCTCTAATTCTTTGATGATATGTTGATTGATATCTATAATGGCATCAACGATTAATTGAAAAAGACGCTCTTGTGCATGAGATTTAATAAAATCGGATAAAATATTCTTGTCTGAAAATTTAAAAAGATCTTTAACTTCTTTTAAATATCTTTCAATATCTTCAATTTTTTTGTAAATAAAAGCTTGTTCAAAAGTCATTACAATTTTTTAATTCTTTGGCTTAATTTTTTGAACCTCTCAAGTAAAATTGGTTTTGCTTCCAAATATTTTTTAAAGGCGTATGCCCTGTATGTTGGAAAAATTAAATCATCTTTTTTAAAAATAATTTGACATTGCCTAAAAATTCCAAAAAGCAGAAGCGGCGAAGCTTTGCGTATATCAACAGTATCAACTCTGTCATTTTTGAAAATGTTGGTAAATTGAAAATTTATATCAACTTCGTCGTCAAAACTTAAATTTTTTTCCGGCAAATAAGCCACGTCATAATCGCTTTCTTTGTGGATTTTTCCCGTTGCGCGCGAACCAAAAAGTAAGATCAATTTTAGGTGATATTTTTTGGAAAGTTCGGCTATTTTTTCTTTTTGTTTTGCTTCTAATTCCATTTTATCATTATAAACTATTTGCCAAATTTTTCCAGTTTTCAACAGAAAGGGTTTCAGCGCGTTGGGTTGGGCTGATATTGTTTTTTGAAAGCCATTCGAAAGTTTTTTCTTTGCTTAGTTCTAACGCTTCGGACAAATTTCCTAAAAGCTGTTTTCTTGGGTGTGAAAAGCCGGCTTTTACAACTTTGAAAAACAAGTCGGGTGAGGTCGAGTCGGGTGAGGTCTGACCTCCTGTCGGGCGAGAGGTCGGACCTCGGGGGGTGATTTTAATTATTGCAGAGTCAACCTTTGGCGCTGGCCAAAAACAGTTTTTCGGCACAAGGGAAACAATTTTTGCCTCTGCATAAAACTGCACAGATACAGCCAGCAAACTCATTTTGCCGGGTTTTGAACAAATTCTTTCGGCGACTTCTTTTTGAATCATCAAAATTATTGTTTCTGGGAGTCCGCCAGCTGGCGGATCGTTTTCTAGCAAAAGCCGTATTAATGGAGAGGTAAGATAATATGGAATATTTGCGACAACCTTATATTTTTTTATTTCGTCATTGCGAGGAGCTTCGGGCGACGCGGCAATCTCATACGTGCGAGATTGCTTCGTCGTTGCTACTCCTCGCAATGACGGAGACGCGAGAATATTGGATTTAAGGATATCGCTATGGATTATTTTTATATTATTAAAACCCTTTAGAGTTTCACCGAGAATTTCAATCATTGTTTTGTCTTTTTCAATGGCAACAACACTCCCCGCCCGTTTGGCTAATTCTTGGGTTAGTGTGCCAAGCCCTGGGCCCACTTCCAAAACAAAATCGTTTGATTTTAATTCTGCGCAATCAATAATTTTTTCTAAAACTTTTTTGTCTATCAAAAAATTCTGGCCCAACCCTTTTGAAGGCCGAGTTTCGTATTTAGACAAGAGGGCTTTAATATCTTGTGGTAAAAGTAAATCCATTAAAATATTATAGCATATTTTAGCTGGGGATAAATTGGGGATAACTATTTGACTGAAGGTCTTGCAAATGGTAAAATCAAAACAAGTTGTTAAAACTATTTAGTAAAATCTTAACAAGGATAAAAAACGCCAATTTTGGGGGATTATTGAAAAATCCTTTGTTTTATTTTGGGCTTTGTGCCATTTTATTGTTTGGATCAATATACACTTCTTGCTCTGGCTCAATGGGCATAAACGGATTAAACAACAGTAAAGTTATATTTTTAAATTCATTTTTTAATAAACCTAACGGTTCAGACAGCGGAAATTTATTTTCAAGCCAAACAAGCGCAATTGCTTTAGAATCCCCCGATTTGAAAATAATACAAAGTAATGCTATTTGTGCAGTTTCTACTCCGTGTATTGTTTCCGGAAAAGTACTGGGAGATGTATTTGGGGGAAGCAATCAAACTCAAAAACAAATAGTTGATTACACGGTTCAGCCCGGAGATACTGTGCAATCTATTGCAAATTCTTACAATATTTCTGTAAATACTATTCTTTGGGCAAATGATTTAACAAGCGGGTCTTCGCTGAAAGTTGGCCAAGATTTAAATATTTTGCCCGTGGACGGAGTTCTGCATGTTGTAAAATCTGGCGACACAATGTCGGCCATTGCTCAAAAATATAAGGCAAATTCGCAAGACATAATTTCATTTAACAGCTTAGCCAATCAGGACGATATTTATATTGGAGATATTTTAATTGTGCCGGGAGGATTTATGCCCAAAAAGGCTAGTTCGTTAATTAACAGCCAAATACCATTAGCCGGAAACTACTTTATTTTCCCGACACAAGGAACTATAACTCAAGGTTTGCATTATTATAATGCCATTGATGTTGCCAATAAATGTGGGACTCCAATTTATGCTGCAGCAGCCGGAGTCATTGAAAGAGCTGTATATAATAACTCTTGGAATTTGGGCATGGGAAATTACGTTACAATATTGCATCCGAACGGAACGGTCACTTATTATGGACACTTTGAAGTTGTGTTTGTAAAACCGGGAGATAAAGTTAATGCCGGAGACAGAATTGGTTTAATGGGTCAAACCGGAAATGCAACCGGATGCCACGTTCACTTTGAAGTTGTTGGAGCGGCAAATCCGTTAGCCAGATATCCCCTTGGCTCAAAAATACACTACTAATTTATAAATAAAAAAGATATGTGTCGGACACCTATCTTTTTTATTTAATTTTTATTTGTTGCACTTCATGTGAAACCTTGCTTCCGGGGCGGCCATTAATCTTTCTTTTTCAATTTCTTTGCCACATTTTTCACACTTGCCGTACGTTCCGTTTTCAATTTTTTCTAAAGCGGATTTTATATCTTTTAATCTTAACTCTAAGTTGTGCTCTAAAGAGAGCATATTGTCATATTCTTGAGCGTCATCGGCAGATTCGTCTTTGTCGGCATCTTCCCTATTTGGGAATTTGGCATCCCAGTTGTGTTTTAGGTTTGGGTCTTCTGAAGCAAAACTTTCCAATTCTTTTTGGATTGATTGTCTTTGCGATTCTAATTTTTTTTTTAATTCTTCAATTAATTTTTTGTCCATGTTTTTAAATTTTTTTATGTGGTACCGGAGGCATTATACGTACAGTTTCACGAGCCATAATGCCAGAATATATTTCTCTTAATGATTTGTCAATGCCCAAAATTTTATTTTGCAAATCATTTTTGTTTGATATGTTTTTTTGCGACGAATTGTCGGCCAGCTTTTTTTGGTTTTCTACGTCTTGAATTTGTTTCTCAATTTCCCATCTGTTTTTTTCTATATCCTGAATTTGTTTGTCTAAATCCCACCTTCTTGATTCTAACGATTTTTTTTCCAGTATAACTGCGGTTGATTGAGCTTTTTCAATAATTATTTTTTGCTCATATTCAAGTCTCTTTTCTTGCTCTAAAATTGTGTTCAATTTGTTTTGTAAATCCCGCCCTTTCAGCATCAGCTCATTTTTTTGCAATTTTAGGGCAGAATCTTTTTGCTGTTCTATTTCGTTGATTTGTTTTGTAAAATCAAGGCGTTGTGACTCTAACAAAAATATTTGCTGGCGCTCTTCTTCATTTGCATAACTCTTCAAATCTTTTTCTGCAATTGCTTCCTTTTCCTCGTTTTTTTGCAGAATTTTATTTCTTTTAATTTTTTCTTTGTTGGGAGCCAGTGATGCTAAAACTGTAAAATCGTTTTTTTGTTTTTCTGCCAATTGTTCGTCTAAAGTTTTTATGGTTGCAATTTTATTTCTTTCTTTCAAAGAATCAGCTTCTCTCAACCTTGAGAGGTCTTTTCGCATTGTCCTAATTTCTGTGCGCGACAGAAATTCTTTAGTATGTGTCTCCTCAACTTGTGTTGGCATAAAAAATAAAATTTTTATTTCTGATTTTTTGGTTTGAATCCGGCATCAATGGCTGACAGATTTATTCTGCCAAGCTCATCAACCGACATAACTTTTACGGGAATTATGTCGCCCTCTCGGACAACGTCGCTCACTTTGTCGATTTTTTGCGGGACAAATTTTGAAATGTGAACCAGCCCGCTTTGTCCTCCTAAAATGTCTACAAATGCGCCAAAGTCCATAATTTTTCTGACAGTCCCTTGAAAGGTTTGTCCAACTTCAACTTCTTGCACAATTCCTTTTATCCAATTTGCGGCTTTGTCCACGTCCACTTGATTTTGTCCGGTGACGGCTACAAATCCAGAGTCTTCAATATCAATTGCCACTCCTCCGCATTCTTCAATAATTTTATTTATAACAGAACCTTTTGGCCCCACTACCTCTCCAATTTTTGAAGGGTTAATCATAAACGAAACTATCTTTGGAGCGTATGGCGACAACTCTTTTCTGGATTCTGGGATTTGTTCTTTTATTATATCAAGTATTTTCAATCTTGCATCTTTTGCGCGCTCTAAAGCTTCTTCCATTATTTTTTTATCAATGCCGTCTATCTTAATATCCATTTGAATTGCAGTAATTCCATTTTTTGTTCCGGCAACTTTAAAGTCCATGTGGCCATAATGGTCTTCAGGACCCTGAATATCTGTAAGAACTTTGTATTCTCCGGTTTCTTCATTTTTTGCCAACCCAACAGAAATTCCGGCAACAGGTTCCTTAATTGGCACGCCGGCATCCATCAATGCAATGCAAGCCGCGCAAACAGAAGCCTGCGAAGTGGATCCATTTGAAGAAACAACTTCAGAAACAATTCTGATTGTGTATGGAAATTTTTCTGCATCAGGCAAAACAGGAAGCAATGCTTTTTCAACCAAAGCTCCATGTCCGATTTCTCTTCTTTTTGGTCCTCTCATTGGGGCTGTTTCTCCGGATGAAAATGGAGGGAAATTGTAGTGGTGCATAAATCTTTTCTTGCCCACGATTTCCATACCTTCCAAAATTTGCTGGTCGCCCGGTCCTCCCAAAGTCAAAATTGAAAGCACTCTTGTGAGTCCCCTGAAAAACACTCCGCTTCCGTGAGCTCTTGGTAAAACAGCAACTTCGCAAGACAAAGGTCTAATTTCTTTTGAATTTCTGCCATCTGGCCTGTAATCTCTTTCAATAATATTTCTGACAATTATTTTTTCAATCTCTTCTTCAAAAAATGCCAGCACCTGTTTTTCTTTTCCTTGTCCGGGATATTTTAAAGTTAGGTGTCCAATCAATTCCATTTTTAGCAATTCGGTTGTGCCAAGATTTTTTTCTCCTTTTGGAGCTTCATTGATTGCTTTTTCCAATCTGTCTCCCAAAAATTCTTTTATTTCCCCTGCCAAATCCAATTCAACAGCCGGTTCAAAAATATCTTTTTTGACTCCGATTTTTTTGACTGCCGAAATCTGCGCCTCAATCATTTTTTTCAATTCTTTTTTGGCAACTTCGTAAGCTTCCATTACATCTTTTTCAACAACTTCTTTTGCTCCCATCTCAATCATGTTTACTAAAATGTCTCCATCTTTTTCAATTGCTGACAAAGTCAAATCCATGTCTCCATCTTTTCTTTGCTGATAATTTGAATTGAAAATCCATTTGCCGTCATTTCTTGTGACGCGAATTGCTCCCAATGGACCATTCCATGGAATTTGGGAAGTTGCCAAAGCAAATGAAGCCCCAATCATCCCTAAAATATCAGGATCATTTTCTCCATCCCAAGAAAGACAAGTCACAATTACCTGAACCTCTTTTTTAAAGTCTTTTGGAAACAAGGGCCTGATTGCTCGGTCAATCATTCTTGCAGTTAAAATTGCTTCATCTGTTGCGCGCCCTTCTCTTTTCATAAATCGCGAACCGAATATTTTTCCTGCAGCATAAAACCTTTCCTCATATTCAACTGTTAAAGGAAAATAATCTAAATCAGGTCTTGTATGTGGAGAGACGACAGCTGTTACCAAAACTTGTGTTTCACCAGAAGAAACCAAACAAGAGCCCGAAGCTTGCTCCGTCCAATTGGTAGTTTCAATTTTAATTGGCTTCTCGCCAACCTTTATTTCAAACGTATCTTTTACTGCCATATATTTTTGGCGGTACCGACATACGAATGCATGTTACTGGCACAAAATTATTTGTGCAACTAATATGAATTAGTACATCTAGTCTCCGCAATTAATTATTTTTTATTGTTTACTCCTTATCGGTTTTATTCCTAAATCCGTGCAAATTTTTTTGGCTAAATTATTGTCTAATTCGTTATGTCTTGGAACAGTAGACGATCTTCCCGTCAAAGGATTTAAAAAGACGCTATGTTTTGCGCCTTCCTTCAGAAACACGCATCCGTTTTCATAAAGATATTTTATGAAATTTTTTCTGTTCATTAAATCTTATTCGGTGCAAATAGAAATGGATTCTTTCGTAACTTTCCCTTTTATTCCTTTTCTGCTCAACAATCTATTGGTTTCCAGAATTAGCAAAACTGCCTCTTTTAAGTTTTCTTTAACTTCTTTAAGGGTTTTTCCTTGAGTATTCGCTCCGGGAATTTCTTCAATCCAGCCCAAATACCATTTTCCGCTTTTTTTATATATTGCCGTAAAATTACTAACCATGTTTTTGTATTATTTATTACGTCTTAAATATATCAAAAATTGCCTTAAAAATCAATTATTTGTATGATGCCACCCATTTTTGGATTCTTGAGAAATTAAGTTTGTTTGCTTCTCCTGCCATTGTAGCATAAATTGCATGGGAGACAATTTGTTTTGGAATGCCTTGTGTACTCTTTCAGTGTT
>Ga0114951_10002148_pt1 | contig 22825 bp, 20 predicted proteins | sample AM7aDNAmetaG_FD_88677 | JGI IMG/M metagenome (GOLD analysis project Ga0114951, IMG submission 88677) | Freshwater microbial communities from Finland to study Microbial Dark Matter (Phase II) - AM7a DNA metaG | ecosystem: Environmental > Aquatic > Freshwater > Lake | place: Finland: Lake Alinen... | reverse complement strand
GGGGGGGGGGGGGGGGGTAAGTGAGCGGTAACAATTATGATCAATATCATTCTAATCACTGTTCTTATAGTTTAACCCTTAGAACGTATAATTCCGAGTTTCCATAATTACAACTCAAAACAATATTCAGATGCCTATAACTACATGTCTGATCATTTTGGATACCTTTTGTGATCAGAAATTGTTACATTTGGATACATAGTGATCAGTTTGAATACCATTGTGATCATAAATTGTTACAATCATGTTTGTTTGTGAGCGGTGCGGTGCGTCGTTTCCAAAAAATCAGGGACTAGTGAAGCATATTGCACGCAAGCGGCCATGTGTTGCGCCTGTAGCAACTACAGCACACACTTGCGATAAGTGCGGACGATCTCTGAGCAATGCTAGTAACCTAACGCGGCATAAACAGAAGTTCTGCCACCCGCCAGCCATAGCGCGTATAGAGCAACTAGAAGCAGAAGTGACTGCACTTCGCGCACTAACAAAACATACAGAACGAACTAACACGACAATAACTGGAAATACTGTGAGCATTAACAATATTGCACACAACACGATCAATAATGTGACCGTTACGATTGCACCCTGGGGTTCGCCGCTCGCGCTCACTGACGCTGACGTCGAGGCTGCGCTCGCAAGCATCCCTGGTGTCGCCGGCACGCCAGCAATGCCCGAAGTGGTTGCGGCGCTGATGGAGCTGGTGAAGCGCGCCCATATGCCAGATGCCGCGCGCAACGTATATCTGAATCCAAGACGCGGCGACCAAGCCCTCGCTTGCACCGCGGCAGGCAGCTGGGCCGCAATGCCGCTGACAGAGGCTACAGCAGTCCTGTTCGACGGGGCATCGGCGCGCATTGCTACCCCCACAACACGCCGACGAGTTAATGCGCTGCACACAGCCGTGCCCGTGCAGTACCGGGCCGACAAGGCACTCGCGGTGCAGCTGGGCCTGCGGCCGATGGAGGCACATCTCGCAAACATGGCGCCGGGCGGCCCGGGCCCGCTGATGCTGGAAGGGCCCGCGGTTGCAGCTGAGGCGGCAGGCGCGGCTGCGCAGCCGCGCCTCGATCCGGTCGAGGCAGCTGCACTCGTCAAGCGGCTGCCGGCGAGCTACGAGCCGGGCGGCGCGGTCACTGCAGAGTGGCTAGCGGCCGTGCTAGCAGAGACGGGCGCTTGCACGGCCGACCTTATCCGCGCGCTGCGGTCGGCATCGGCGCGGGGCCTCTGCGGATTCGCGGAGTGGCAAGGGATCATGCGGCTCGGCGCGCCGCCAGCTCAGTAGCGCGCGTCGTCTGTACCTTTTTGCTGCGCCGCCAGCGGGGGGGGGTCCCACTGACTTTAGATATTTGGGAAAACGTTACATGTTAACTGCAATGGCAATTAATTGCAATTACTAAAATGTACAAAATCTAGCAATTGAGTGTTAATTTTGATGAACCTATAAAATCTCCGTTAAATATACTTCGAGCGAGCGGCATTAAACCATGTCCGTCGGCGCAGTCTTCAAACTCATTGCTAACGATGGCAAGGCCGATCGTATGATCATGGCCACCAAATTGCTGAATCAGCGCATCAAGGACGTGATGTGCGCCCGTAACGCGGCGGGCAAGGCCGACATCACCCCGACGTTGGTTGATTTGGAGCGTACGCACATTCTGTACGTGAACGCGCACTTCAAGCCGTTTGCCGCCATCGGCTATGAATACAACAAGGTCCGCCCGCAGTCGGGCAACCCGTCACTGGGAACTGCAGTCACTTTCAGCATCCCGCAATTTGGTGACTTCTTTCACGATATGGTGTGCCGCGTGCGCTTGACCCAGGCCAATGCCTTGGCCCAGGCTCTGCCGGTGCAAGCCGCTAGTGGTGTCTTTCCGGCCAACGTGGCAGCCACCGCGACTGCGATTGGCACCTACTACAACTTGGTCGATGCCTTTGGCAACGTGTTGGTCGCCGGCTCGGCAACCCCTTCGGCCACTTCGGCCGGTCAGTACCAGAACTTTGTTCGCTACTGCGAGTTCCCCGGGAACCGTCTGTTCCAGTGGGTGAAGTTCGATGTGAACGGCAACCCGCTCGACCAGTATGATTACATGGTGCCGACGATGTTGGAGAAGTTCTGCACGCCGCCCCACAAGCGCGCCGGCTTCAACCGTTTGGTTGGCCAGGAGAACATCCTCGACGGCTACACGGGCCCCAAGCAGGCCCGCGCCGTTGATCCGGACGCCATCAACAACACCAGTCTGCAGACGCCCTTCAATGCCATTAACCGTAACACGACTGGCCAGAGCAACCAGACGGTTGCCGTGTACGCCCCGAACGCGGTTGGTGCTAGTGCCGACACTGTGTTGGGCTCCGGCTCGGCCTCGTTTGCTAACGTTAACTTGAACGCCACCGTGATCTCTACGACGGCTGCGGCTCCTCTTGCGGCTAGCTGGCCGTGGGGTGTCAATGGATCTACTAACGTTACGGCTCAGTATGATATCTCGCGCGAGTACAAGCAGTACTTGAGCGGCCCTCAGACGCCCAAGCCGACCCAGCCGGCCTTGGAAATCTGGAACAAGTTGCGCTTCTGGTTCAACGACGACGTCCGTCTGTCGATCCCCTCCGTGTCGATCCCGTTCGGCCAGCGCTTCATCACGATCGAGATGACGCAGGCTGCGAACTTGGTGTTCGAGTTCCCCGCGGTGTACTTGGAAACCATCTACGACTCCCAGGGCATTGCCAATGATATCCAGCAATCGTCCGCTCTGGGTATCTACGCTCAACAGTTGGGCAATGCCGTGAACCACCGCCAGAAGACCTACACGCCGCTGAACTCTCTCGGTGGTATCTCGGCCCCGTCGGTTGATGCGATTGAGTTGTACATTAACAACATCTTCGTCAACCCCGAAGTTCACGACATCTACATCAAGCGCATCGGCTTCTCGCTCATCCGTGTGTACCGCCAGCAGTGGCAGCGCACCCAGTACGCGACCAGCGAGCTGTTGCTGTCTCAGCTCAAGTGGCCCATCGAGTACATGTTTGTTGGCGCCCGCCCGACCTGGAACGTTGCGAACCAGTCGAACTCGCTGGCGGCCGGCAACCCGTACGTCTGGCGCGACTGGCACCGTCTCACTCACGTCATCAACGGTGACGTTGACGCAGTGGCTCGTGCTGAAACGTGCCAGCTCACGCCATCTGGTTTGGCTAGTGTGTTTGGTACGGCTTCCGGCTACACTTCGGCCGCCGGCTACACGGCCTCTGGCAAGATCATTGCCAGCTCGGCCCCGTCGAGCAGTGCCATCTACAGCGTCATCCCCGACGAGTACTACTTGCCCGTGCCCACGGTCGATCAGCTCGCGCTCACGTCGCACGGCATCGTCATCTTTGAGAACTTCCAGGACCAGTTCTTCAACAGCTACATGCCGTTCCACTATGGCGGCACGGCGCTGTGCACGCCCGACGATGTCGGCGCCCTGTTTGTCAACATGGCGTTGTTCCCGCGCAGCTACCAGCCGAGCGGCCACCTCAACATCTCGCGCGCGCGCGAGACGTACCTGAAGTGGTACTCGACCTACATCGGCTCGACGTCGACGGTCGACCTGATCATCGTCGCGGTTGCCATCAACTTCTTGTTGATCACCGACGGTTCCGCCGTTCTGCGTTACTCGACATAAAAACGCAGTTCAAAGAGCATTGTGTCTCACAAAATTACAATATTTACAACATTTTTTTGCAATTGTAATCTCACTGTGGTAAAAATAGCATCTTTATACTAATATTAGTATCTGAATACTAATATTAGTATATATAATAGTCATATCTTAGATCTTCAGAGGGCTTTAGTAATCCAGAAGTCTAAAGATGTCGGTTGGCGCAGTATTCAAACTGATTGCTAACGATGGCAAGGCAGACAGAATGATTATGGCCACCAAATTACTCAACCAGCGGATCAAAGATGTGATGTGCGCACGCACTGCGGCCGGAAAAGCCGATATCACACCGACGCTGACAGACCTGGAGCGCACACACATTCTGTACGTGAATGCTCATTTCAAGCCATTTGCGGCTATCGGCTACGAGTACAATAAAGTGCGCCCTCAATCTGGCTACGCCTCTTTAGGATCGAGCGTTACTTTTAGTATTCCTCAGTTTGGAGACTTCTTTCATGACATGGTGTGTCGTGTACGCCTGAGTGCATGCTCGGCGGGCCCCCTGAATACTCCATTGCAGGGCACTGCGGCTTTTCCAAACGCTACTTACAATGGTAATCCCAATATACATACTTATTACAACATTGTAGATGCTTTTGGTAACGTGATTGTTAGCCAGAATCAATCTGCCCCATATTCAGTGCAGTACCAGAACTTTATCCAATACTGCGAATTTCCAGGCAACCGACTCTTTCGGACAGTCAAGTTTGATGTGAATGGCAACCCACTCGATCAGTATGATGAGATGGTCCCAGTGATGCTGGAAAAGTTCTGCACGCCACCAAACAAACGCGCAGGTTACAACCGTCTGGTTGGTCAAGAGAACCCGCTGACGGGCTATGGTGGTCTCGACTATGCACAGGTCTCCGACCAGGACTGGGTAAACACTCCACCAAATGTAATTACTCGGATGAGCAACACTCAGAGCAATCAAACTGTTGCTTTGTTTGAGTCTAATCAACTCAACAGTAATACCACCAATACATCAACAAACCAAGCAATTGGTGCCACAGGAGCGCCCACGGTAGTATTGTCACCTGCTGGTAGTTTAATTAATGGCTATACGGCAAATAATGCAGCAGTTGTGCCATTGAATGCCAATGGTGCAACTGCTGTGCAAAACCAGTTTGATGTGTCTCGTAAGTGTTATGAAATTATGAATGGACCACAGACGCCCAAGCCGATGCAGGCGCCTTTGGAAATTTGGAACAAACTGCGCTTCTGGTTTAATGATGATGTGCGTCTGTCGATCCCGTCTGTGGCAATCCCATTTGGCCAACGTTTCATCACTATGGAATTGACTCAATCTAAAAACCTCGTGTTCGAATTCCCTTCTATGTACTTGGAACAAGTGGTGGATACCGTTGCGGCTTCCAATGGTCTCCAATTGCGTACAAAGACGTATACACCCATTCAACAATCTGGAGGCATTAGCAACCTCAGCATTGAGTCAATTGATTTGTATATCAACAACATCTTTGTGAATCCTGAAGTTCATGATATCTTCATCAAGCGCATTGGGTTCTCTCTCATTCGTGTTTACCGCCAGCAGTGGCAAGTTGTTGACTATGAGGCCGGCGAAGTCTTATTGAGTCAGCTCAAGTGGCCGATTGAGTACATGTTTGTTGGCATGCGCCCTCGCTTCAATATCAGTACAAATAACTCGAATGTCTGGCGCGACTGGCACCGAATGACCCGCCAAGTGACGGCAACAAGTGATATTGCACAGGCTAATCAACAATACAGCTCTACTGCACTAGGGGCGAGCGGGCCGCTCGCCATGAGCAACTTTCAGGGGGCCGCTGTGGCCGAACTGCCATTCAGTAACTTGGGCAGCTTCGTCGATCGAGTCATTCCGGATCAGTATTACTTGCCAGTGCCCACAGTTGACAGCATGGCGCTTACTTCGCATGGTATTGTCATCTTTGATAACTACGCAGATCAGTTCTTTAACAGCTATTTGCCATTCCACTTTGGAGGCACCGCGCTCTGCACGCCAGATGACGTGGGCGCCCTCTTCATTAACATGGCTTTGTTTCCGCGCAGCTACCAGCCGAGTGGTCACTTGAACGTGTCTCGCGCTCGTGAGACCTATATTAAGTGGCACTCGACCTACATCAGTACTACGACGCCTACGGATTTGATCATTGTTGGAGTTGCTCTTAACTTCTTATTGATCACTGATGGCTCGGCAGTTCTGCGGTACTCGACATAACAATAGGCCTTTGATCTTGCCAAGACATTTATAAAACAATTTTTGGTACCAAAAAACAATTTTTGGTACCAAAAAACAATATTCACCACCAGAATTATTGTCAAAGTGTCTAGCTTTTTTTGGTCTATTCTTATAAAACTGACCATATTTAAAGATTATACCAAAGGTATAAATTATCAGATTTTGCATGCTCTCGATTAACTAAATTGTCTCAATCAGAGGCCTATTGATTTTTAGTCAATTTACATAAATTGCATAATGGCCTGGCCTATGCCTCATAATGGCCTATGCCTCATAATGGCCTATGCCTCATAATGGCCTATGCCTCATAATGGCCTATGCCTCATAATGGCCTATACCGGTCCCCCAACGTGCGATCTGTTGGCCTATACCCGATTTCACCTAATTCTGCACAAATAAGCTCCCAGTCGGCATCATCTGCATCAACAGTATCACGACTCTGTATGTATATGTAGTAGAGCATCCGGCGGATCTCATGATCCGCCGGCGTTGTCAGAGCCTCAACGATCCGATAAATATAATATGGGTAATAATTGCGATTAACACGACCAGGGCGCCGCACTCGCTCACCGATTTCGATGGCTTTCGTGAAGAGGTTTTCGACCCGTACTGCCAGCGCATCTGGCACCTGAGGCGGCCCAACCCCAGTGAGTTTTTTCATAATTAAGGGCACATTTTTATTAAGCTCAGTCTGTCCAATCTCGCGCAGCATTGCACGCACCTCATTCACCGTCAACAATCGTAGGACTTTGCGATCTCGTGCAACGGTAGCTCGCAGTGTGTCTAACAGATTCCCACTATCATCAACGCCTTCGCTGATTTCTTCTTCGGGCTCGCGCGCCAGGATATGTGTCCACCAGAATTGGAAGTGACGGTTAGGATTAAAAGTCCCCGATTTTGCTTTCTGTCCCTCTTGGCTGTAGAACTGGCTATCATCAAACACCGTTCCGACGAGCTCGCGAATAGCACCGCACTCCGCTAGACGACACCTTAACTCGCTGCGTGCCGCATCTATGGCCATAGGGCTTCCACAAATGCGGCAATGTTCAAAATCACTCGAGGCCGTGGCCCGGGCCACGACACTTGCGCAGTACTCAATGTTGCCACGCGGATACACTGCAAATAGCCTCGACAATTCAGCGCTAGTGTATGGTGAACATCGCCCTCTGCGCCTGCCAGAAGCCTTCCCATCCTTCTGCTCCAGTATATTTTTATCTCTCAGACTAGTTTCGCCCAAAGTCACTAGGTTATCGATCTCGCTAGAGAAGTCTTCTGTAGCTAAAACCCTCAGGTATTCGGCAGCTGCCGTTACTCTTGCACTGCCTCCGGCCGCTGCTGAAATAAACAAAGGCCCAGTGGCTAATGCAAGCCGAATTTCTACAATTCCAAGATCTATAGAGGCCTGAGTACAACTTGGGCCTAACTTCAGGTCATGCTCTGTAATAAATTCTTTTTCACAAATAGATCCGCGCTCGAGGATGGCACGCGCCGCTTCTAGCTTGGATTGCAGCTGACGCGCCGCAGTCTCCATTATACGATCTGGCCTGAAGCTTTAACTGCGGCGCACCTTTTACAGTAATAAATTGCTAATTTTTTCACAGCCCGCCGACTGTAATAACTCGTAACCTGCCGTTTTGGTCTGTTTCCGAAATACTCAAGGCAAAACTAGTGGGGCTGTGAATTTTTTATAATTATTATTCGATCAAAATAACATTTGCTTTAGTTTTCTCAATTGGACCCTTCAGATAAGAAACTATACGACATGACGGACCAAGTTGATTTCGATGCCCTTGTCGGCGATATCTTGGAAAATCCTGAGCGAATTCTCGATGAATCCCTGACCACTGAGCAGATTCTTGAAATTCAGAAACGACTCAACCCCTATGCGGGTATCGCTGGCCCCCCTCCGGCCCCTGAAAAGAAGCGGGTTGCCGCCGTGAGCCACACGAACTTGCGCGAAGACTACCTGCGCCGGTTCACCGCTACGAGCATGGTCAGTTTTCTCTACCAAATGCTCAAAGAATGGGAGGTCCCGGCCGACAAGCGTCGCTGGACCCCGGCCAATGCGGCTAAGAAGGATGATGCCGACTTTGCGCCATTTACTACTTCTAAGCTGGCTGAGATCTTGGAAAATGCCGCGGCGGTTGCCCGTGAGGCAGCTGATGTCGAGGCCGAGGCCATTGAGCTTAAGCGCAAGGCCAATGAAGCTTCGTTGCTGGCCTCTGAGGAGAAGTCGGAGACGCTTGGAGCCGCTGTTAAGGCCGGTGAGGCTGTGGCGGCGATGTTTGCTGAGGCCAAACAAACGGAGGAGCGCGCCGTGGGCCTGCTCTATGCGGCCACCCACGTTGCCAATCGGGTTGGCAATGAAGCCACAAACCGCCTGCGCGCGACTGCCGAGGCGTGCTTGAAGTACGATTCAGTGCGTGAGGTTATTGGTAAGTATCCTTTGCCGCCGCCGCCCAGTGCTCTCGAGGCGCCCGCGGCTCTCGCCAAAGATATCATCAAGGGGTTTCTGGACAACTGGTTGCAGTTCGACCCCAGCCTCCATGTGCGCAGCGCCCATAACACCGCTACGATTATGGAGGCCCTGGCCGAGAAGGCGATCGGGGCCGGCTCGGTGGTTGCGGATACTATTGATACCGAGCATCTGGCGCCCATTGCGGTTTCGGCACCGGCCGTGCCGCCCTCTGATGCGCATAAGGAGTCTTTGGAAAACATCAAGAGCGCCGGGCCGCGAGCCGTGTCGGCCATGATGACGCTGTTGCGCGAGCCCGATCTGGCTGCGGCAGCTGCCGTGGCATTCTCTGATGGTGCCTCCCGTGAAGCGTTCCAGTACTACTTGGGGCCGGTGCCGGCTGATAGTGCGGCGCGCCCGGCGATCGAGGTGATTCCTCCGCAGGATACCTTTCACCGCTGGTCTTACTACACGGAGGTGAACTTCGAAGAGTTGCGTACGGTTACTGAGGCGCTGTACCCTGAACGTATTGATTTGGACCTCGCCGTGGCACTCTGGGATGTCTTTGAAGGGGATGCTAAGACGGTTGATGCGGCCTTTGATAGGCATTGTCAGCGTTACCAAGATGAGGTGCCGAGCGCGATCCGCGCTCTCGAGTTTGGCGCATGGAGTCTCCTGGGCGACTTTAAGGAGAATCGCAAGAAGATCCAGTTCTACAACAGCCACACGGATGTGTTGAAGCGCATTCTTGATCGCCATGCAGATGATAAGCGCATTGGTGCTGAGCTGATGCGCAACCGTGTGCGTCAGGCGAAGGCAAAGAACATTGCCGAGGAGGGGGCGGACGCGCTGGGTCTCTCTAACTACAAGCGTAACCTGGCCGAAAAGGGCCAAACGCTCGCTACCAAGGGAGTTGAGACCGTCATCTCTTTGGAGGAGATGCGCCGTCTCGAAAAGACTCGCGGCAATATCAAGGCGGCAAAGGAGCTCGAAGTGCTCGAGCTGTGCGAGCGCACCATCGCGCAGCTCGAGGACACTCAAAAATACCGTCCCCTCCATCCTAATGAAATTGATGAATTGACCCAGGCGCGTGTCGCTATTGTGCGGGCCCGTGAGATGATCGAGGTGCCCGATGATGCGGTCCAGGTCGATGTGTTCACTACTGATGGCAACACGGGGTTGACTACGAAATCGCACTTCTACACTAAAGCCGATGATGCGGACGAACCGGTCGACGGGCGGCCGCGCCGGCCGCAAGCTTCGGCCATCGCGGCCGCGATGGCCGCAAGCGACCACCCCGCGGCCCAGCAGTCTCTCGCGCCCTATGCCATGGAGTATTTGGCGGCAGTCACTGCGGCAGAGCGCGCCGCCGTCGAAAAAGAGACCACGGCGCGCATTACGGCTGAAAAAGAGGCGGCAGCGCGTGCCGCAGTGACCCCACAATAAAATAAGAATCACGCATTTCTATGATTCTTGTGTTATATTTTTTGCCACCTCAGTTTGAGGTTTGTACTATTTCTGTATAGGACTCATCGAAATATCTTGATGTCTGAAGACGATCTGTTAACAAGTGGTGGCAACCGCGTTCCAAAGTTGCCAATCACACCATCATTATTTGTCGATCGTACGGTGGCAATTTATGGTCCCAGTGGAACTGGTAAAACAGTAATCACAAAGCACATTATGCAGACACTGCAAGGCCACATCGAACAGATTATTGTGGTAGCACCGAGCGAGCCCAGTAATAGGTCTTATGCTGGTTTTGTTGACCCGCCATTTATCCATTATAAAATGTTTTTGGCAGACCCAACTAATCCGAAAAAAGACGACGGCTCTAAGGGCGCCCTGCGATTTCTCGAAGCAATCTGGAAGAGACAAGAGATGATGGCAGCGATCTACACCCGCGCAAATGATCCAGAAATCCTTGCGAGCCTTTATGGTAAGGTATCTTCAGCGGCGCGGCATAACGGCACGAGGATTATCGAAGCAATTAATGAAAAGCGGTCACGAGTTATTGATTGCGTGCGTAAACAGCATGCGGCAGACTCTGGCCGGTGTACAGAGCGTATTAAAGAAGTCAATGCGAAATTTAAGAAAATGCTAGTCCTTATCTACAAAAAATTCATCACACCAGAATACGGTGATCTCTGGGTGCGTGAGGATATTACTGAGGACGAACGCTACAGCCTTGCATACTTATCTTTCAATCCACGTTTATTGCTAATATTCGATGATTGCGCAGCTCAGCTCAAGCCATTCTTTTCAAAAGACATCTTCAGACTTTTGTTTTACCAGAACCGACACAGTTTCATCACGGTAATTATCAGTTGTCAGGACGACACAGATTTGCCAGCAAACTTGCGTAAAAATGCCTACGTATCTTTCTTCACTGAGCCCGTTGTGTGCGCGAGCAACTTTGAGAGATCTTCTAATAAATTTAGTAAACCTGTTCGGGCCTACATTGGTGAGATTGCTTCAGATGTATTCCATGGCAACCGCAAGCTTGCATACATTCGTGAGGATGAAAAACGGCAACACTTCTATCATTTCGAATGTCCATACCCAAAGCCATTTAGGTTTGGCAGCGAATCGTTACACGAATTGACGGCCACAGTTCAGAGTGATGGGGTATCTATGGATAAAGATAATCCATATTTCTCGAGTTTCAAGATCTAAATTAAAGTTAGAGCATTAGTATGATAAAGTAATAGCACATTTTAGAAGAACCAGATGGCCTATGCTAGTCAGGATCCTAAGGTTATATCGGTATTTGAGATTATTTCAAGCTACTTTGTCGACTGCTTCTTTAACCACATTTGGCACAGTGCAAGGATCAATCTCGTGGGCGGAACCTCACTCACAGATGAATATGTAAGGAGAATTCAGGCATTTGTGACCGGCGCTAAAACAGATTCTCGCTGCTACAGTGAGGTCATTCAGGGAGTTCATAATTACTTTACCGGTACCACCAGGTTCACTACTCTAAGTTTTGCGGACTTCGTTGACCGAATTGTTGGTGTATGCGTGCCACCAGAGTACTTTAAGCAGTTTTCAGCACAAGACAAGGACGAGTTGCTAAGCAGCGTGATCTGTGATCTCGTATCGAATTTAGCCGCAGGTGTTACAAAACCAGACATATTGCGGCGCATTATTGACAACCACGCGGTAACTCCAGGAGTTACTGTGCGCATGATGCAAGACATTGCGGTGAGCGCGCTCATCTCTAAGCGCGCTTCTCTGCATAATAAATTTCTGCACAAAATGGGTCAGGCTCGTGATAGCGTTCCGCTTGATGTTGTTGAAGATATGAAAAAGGCTTTGCGACGGCTTGTGCGGGAAAAAACAGAGGCTGAAGCACTGGCAGATGAGGCTAAAGAGGCATTGCGGGCTGCTAAAAAACGTGAGACCAAATTGCGCGAACTTATTGACTTACTTCGCGCCAGTATTAAGGGCACATCACCGGTGGCGGCCCTTGATGCCTTAGCGGCCCGAAAGATTCCGAAGCGCGAATTTACGGCAGAGACCAAAACTCGAGAAAGCGGGTCTGAAAGCGGGTCTGAAAGCGGGTCTGAAAGCGGGTCTGAAAGCGAGTCGAGCGAGTCTGCGAGCGAATCGGAAAGCGAATCAGAGACGGAATCGGAATACCGGAAGCGCCGCTCTAAGCAAAAATCTCATAAAAGGCAGCACAAAAGCCAGCACAAAAGCCAGCACGTTGCGGTATCTTCAGATTTCTTTAAACCATCTACGGCTGTGTTAGGGATCCCCCCATTGCAACAACACAATGCTTTGGCGCAAAGTGCTCCGGCGTTCAGCGCTCCGGCGTTCAGCGCTCCGGCGTTCAGCGCTTCGGCGTTCAGCGCTCCGGCTTTCAGCGCCCCTCAACAAAACATTACTGAATCTACTGTTCGACGAGGCCAGGGCATTGGTAATCTACTAAGTGACGATTATGAACATTATGATCCTGATATTTAAAGATTAATTCTTGGTCATAAAAACATGTTTTTTAGATATAGGTAAATCATCAGAATTGCGATTTACAATGTCCATCAATATCGGGGCGGCCGTCAATTCTGCAGCTAGTTGGGTTGGCCACAGCCCAGTCTTAAATACAGCATTTGGTAATCCCTTTATTGCCTCACTGATCATCACTGCTTTGATTGCTATTGTTTTAATGGCCACCTTTCACTACAAAGTTACTTCAATTAACTTTAAGAAATCTCTTCGGGCATCTTTCTACGTATATTGTGCCACACTGCTAGTAATGTACTTGCATCACTATATAGTATCACAACATATACAAGAAACACAAGGCGGCGCCAACATTCGACAATTATTTGGTAGTCTGGATCTTAAAAATGGTGGAATGAGCCACATTGATAACCATTTCGATGTTCGAAGCGTCATCGGAAGCGACCACTCAGATCAAATAAATCAGTCAAATTTGTTGGGCCGGCCCAACAATGTCGACACGACGAGCTTTAACTCTTCGAGCCCAACTGATATGGCCGATTTGCATCCTGTTAGGGTTGTTGGAAGGCCCAAGTTTTGAGTAAAAAAACTTTGTATTTTGTATGCGCTGCGTATAATTCATTACTAGGGCTCGGTATCTAGTTAAGGTAGCCTAGAAAAGCATGGCGTACACAGAAGTTAATATGCGAGAGGGCATCCCCGATGGTGGGATGCCCTTCGAAACAAGTCTGTGGCGTATGGAAGAGACGGATCCTAATCTAGTATTGGCGGATAGACCTGGAGCTTTCATAGATTTCAGCCCGGAAGATAATGCTGGAATCCGACCATATGGCCATGGCGATTATGACCATGGCGAGGGCACTGGATATGATGATGGGGGTGGTTACGATGGGTATGCTCGAGCAGAGATTATTGACTGGACGCCTGATCCGGCCTATCTGGAGAGCGGTCAACAGCGCCGTGACCCAAGTCTTTCGCGCTCGCAGATCAATGTGCGTTATAACGGCAATCGTGGCAACTATGACTATTTGCCACAACACCCCGAAATCTTCATTGGATTCACTGATAATGATCCGCGGGGTTCCCTAACGGATCCGTTGCTGAACCAGGCCCGGGGTCAGATGCTAGCACGTGCTGAGGCCCTCACGGTACGTATGGGTGATAATGATAAGAATCACGTGGCAGAACGCCCCTGGACCAACCAGAGTCTCAGTTACAGCAAGAAGGAGATTCAGCGGCGGGTGCACAAGAATATGAAAATATTCTCGCCGACTCGCGAAGGCCGTCCTTGGGGGCGCAACACGATTACCGATGAAAATCGGTTTAGTCATGGCCAAAACGAACGCCGGCGTGATGCTATCAAGACGGGCGATGAGGGCCTCATCACATCTACGGGCGGTTCTGAAAATGCTCGGTTTAGCCGTGGCGACAGCATGGCGGCGCCAGAGAATAGCCTTGGCCCTCGCCGGGCTGATGGCGGCATCTCAGCCGGCATGGGTGCTGGCCACTGGCGCAATGCCAGCGGCTCAATGAAACTAGGTAAGGGCTCTATGGCAACGGCCCGGGGTATGGGGGCCGCTACGCCAACGGGTGCCAGTGGTACGCTCGTTCAGGGGGCCGAATCTTCAGCGCCATGGTCCACAACTGCAGTGGGCCGTGCTGCGAACCGCAAGATCTTAGCGGCATCGGCCGCCATAGCTGCTAAATTCCGCAAAGCTGAACGTAGTTCACGGCCCGACCAGGCCGCTGCCGAGTCTTTCTTGGCCAAGTCGGTCGGACAGAGTAATTCACAAAAGGATGCGGGCCGGGCCCATCGGCAAACAACACAAGATGGTTCGACGGCGCGATATTTGGGGGCCGTTAGTGATGGAACGGCGGCGAGCCGTGGCCAACAGGGCCTGACACCAACCCAGTCGTCCAATTTCATGACTTCAAGCACAACGACTCAAAATGTTCATTTAACAAATGCCGAGGCAATTGCGAAGGGTCTGCGCGAGGGCTCAGCTAGCAGTAAACGTAAAATTGCTGATAAGGTAGCTCTCAGTGGCTTTCGCGCAGGTGAGCGAACTGGGCTCGCCTTGGGTACCTCGGCTGGGCTAAAAGATACGAGTATTGCGATTCGAAAGACCAATGCGGCACCGGTGGTGTCTGCTGCAGCCTCGCGCGGGCTCACAGTACACTCTTACAAAAGTAAGGCGCCCGAAATCCGACAAGAAGTTGCAATGGGCCAGGGCGCATTCGACCCGAGGACCACGTGGAAGGGATCGAAAGAGACTACTATGACTCATGTCAAGAACCCTGAGTGGCGTGGCGGAAAGAGCGACGCAACCATCGGACAAGACGATTCAGAGTTATTTGGAACAAACAGCTCTACGGCAAACCCTTCTGTTACTTTGGGCAAAGGCGTTATATCTTTACGGGCCAACCAGAGCAGCCATAGTGCTTCACTATTTGATGGGGTTAATGAAGAGGAACTTGAGGATGAGATCGAATAGGGCAACTCCTTGATTTAGAATGTCATTAAATAATCAAAAATAATTTTGAATTAGTTGTAGCAAAATAAAATTATAACATGGCATTACCTTTGTCAGACTGGATCGCCCATGCCGATAAGGCCGGCCTTGTAATTAAATTTGATGATCTTCTGACATATGAGCTTGGGGTTGATGAACGTATAGTTCCTTTGGAAGGTTCTATGCATAATCTACAAGAATACAGCTCTCGATTCTTAATCCCTCAACATAATGTTAGCTATGGTCCTGAAGTATTCTTTAATGCATTGTCAAATAAATTCCGCAGAGTTGAAAAATGTGATTCACCCGTATCGGCTGGCATGTTGCATCAGAACAAACCAATCGAAATGGATGAAAATGATCCGGTCTTTGAAAAAAAGACAGTGTGTTATGGTATGCTCAGCGGGGTGCTCGGCCTCGTCCCCTATGTAGAAATCTTTTATGATGATAACGGCACTGCAGCAACTGGGCATGGCGATAGTTTTACTAGATATATCAAATGGTCTAAGCTATCTGGCTTACCATCCCTATTCTTCTCTCTTGATCGGCATAGCAATTTCGAACAGGACCCGCTGGGGGTCATCAGGTCGTTTGGCTGTTAGCTGAGTGTTAAATAAATCACATTTTTTAGTGTCTTTGTGGTATTGAGCCGCAAGCGCTCCGTTGTTGAGAGCCTGTGCGAGACAATTTGATGGTGTGTCTACTGCGATACTCTTGGACGGTGTGACATCAGCCGCTAAACTGTAGCCATGGACAATTCGGGGCCCATTTGTTGGACAGTCAGTATCTTTGAGACATCCTACACACTTATCAACACCACATACTGGCGTAGGCGGGGCGCATTCGATACCACCACACAGCGATTTGGGGGCCGAAAACCACTTGTAAGCTGGGTATGCCATAGCAAGTATAATGATTAGTATAATCACACCGATCATGGTAAAAAGTAAAGACTATACGTATTATAAGTATAATATTTCACATATACTCTACACAAATTAAGATAGTTTTTACGCCATGGGGAGCATTACTGAACTGAGGATGGTCATGTTGGGGTCGGCCGGCGCAGTGAGCTTGAGGCCCTTCACACCACTAAAGGTGGTGCACATTTTCATCGCAGGGATGTACGCTGCGACTTTAGCACCAGCCTTGTACGCAAGTTGACTACAGTCCTCTGCTGAGGCAACGTTTGGGTTGGCCTTCTGGACGGCGGGGTCTGAACTCGACACGTCCAAAGTATAGCCCTGAACCGGGACAGGGGCAACAAAACCCATACCGGCGGCGAACATTACCAAGATGACTACAATCACATAGAAGATGAAGAGCGCCAGCCAAAACTTGCCAATAAAGCAACCGATGTCATTGAATAAACCCATGTCGCGATCTTGATAAATTACAGCGACCTTGATTGTTTGCTGTACTATTCTTACTTGTTAAATTTACATAAGAAGTAATATGTCAAACTACATTTACACTCTGGGCAGAGCACTAGTCTCAAATACATATATTTGAGGGGACCCTACGCTGCGATTAGCGGCTTTAGCATAAAGCCCAGCTGTATTATCATAAACTGAGCACAACTGAGTTGCCTCATTGTATTGGCCAGTCATACTGTTATTGAAAGCGGCATCACGACACTCATTAAAGGTCATCGTGGCATCAGCCAGAGGCGGCGGCGGAGAGCCGCCACCGCCATCACATAACTGCAGATCCCGGCCAGTGCGTGGTAGGGGAGCATTGGGAGCGCATACTGTGTTGCTACCGGTAGAAACACAGTAGGGAGCCTCATAATTGCAAGCACCGCCGGCCTCATTGATACGGCATGGGGCGCACTTATTATTGTCACAGAAGGGAGCGCTGGCGTCGCAGTCCGCATCCACAGAGCATTGCGCACAATTACCAGTGACCAAACATTTTTGTCCAACTGCGCAGTCAGAGTCAACACCACATTGCGCGCACTTTAGTCCGCTATCTACACATAAGAGGCCGGGCCCACACTCTTGGTTAGATTCGCAAAGTTGGCAAGTGCCATTGCGGCAGAGGGGTGGCGCGCGTGCCAATTCACCGGTCACGATGGTTGTAAAGCCGGCCGGCATTCTCTCATAGTAGTTTGCCTGGACGCCTTCAGCACTCATAAACATAACACACTTCTTCTGATTTGCATCATGCAAAGCTACTGCCGCGCCGGCATTTTTGGCCGCTGAAGCACAGATACTCGGAGTTGCCGCATCAACTGTAGTTGAAATGGGCATTGTTGAACTAGTTGGTTCCAACAGATATCCGCCATAGCGATCACGTAGCACACGAGGACGAGCTGACTTGTCACAATAGCTGTCGGTAAGCCCATCAGTACAGTTGCCATCGATACACATTGTGCCATTGGCATCGGGCTTACAGGCCGACACACAGCGGCCATCGGTGCAGTAGGGCGTAGGGTCCGCACAGTCTTCATTTGAGAAACATGCCGCGCATATATGCTTAGTTTGTTCACAATAAGGCAAACTTTGGTTTGGTGTGGTACCAAAGTTTGACCTCTTGTGGCTAAACCAGAAGACTAACAATACTACAAGCACCAGTAACAGTGCGAGTTGCCAACCTGTGTTGGCCATTTATCTAGATAAATGGCCAACTATAGAATATCATTTATTATCAATAAACATACAAAAAATACAACATAAATCTAAAACACATGATACTTATGTGGCAAGCGGCTCGAAACCGGGCGGGTAATCCGTGGTACGTTTACCATTACTATCGGGCCCATTAACATTGCAGATACCATACGCGCTATCATCGGCATTAACGCCATGGGCCGTATAGTATTTTGGCACCTTACAGACGGGGCGCGAGACATTAGCACCAGCGCAGGTCTTATCGCTATCATCATTGCAAGGGTTCCAGTCATTATTGCGTCCACTAGGCATCTTATACACACTGGCAAGCGGGCCGAACGCAGTCTTACAACTCGCATTGAGTTTTTCATCCCCCGTGTCTGAAAAGAAGCAGTAGTTCTTAAAGTTGTAATCAGAATCGCCTCCAGGCACTGTAAATACGGTGCGAGAGCCATCACCTTCAACATGCAGGTCTTTGCTGCAGTCGCCCGGAGGGCCACGACCGGGCGCGCACACGCGGCAGTAGGGCGGGCGCGAAGGATCGGACTTGTCGCTGGGGTCACGGCTGGCCCAGGCCGGATCGCAAATGCAGCTCTTGCTTTCTTTGTCGAAAGCGCCGTGGGGGCCGCAGAGAGATTCGGCGGGTGCGCCGCAGTCTGACCACTCGCGGCAGCCAACGCACTGATTGCGCTCAGTGTTGGTGAGGCAGAAGGGCGTACCGCCACTGCAACCCGTGTTGTCTTCCTGGCAGACGCGGCACTTCCCGTCCTTGCCACAGAAGGGCGCACTTGCAGGGCAGCCAATCGCAACACCATCGGGGCCGAAGCGACACTCTCCACAGACACCAGTTGAGCACACGCCTTGGCCACCACTGGCGCCACTTGTCGGGCAATCGTTGTCCATAATGCAGTTGACGCAGCGGCCATTATCACACAGTTGACCATTCGGGCAGCCTTGCGTAATGCCATCAATGGTCTTACACTGTTGACAAGTGCCATTTGAGCATTGCTGCTGATCCGGAGGGCACTTGCTCAAGTTGTCATCAGTGCACTGTACGCACTGGTTGTTGTTTGGATTGCACAAACCAGAAGGGCAATCGTCGTCGTTGATGCAGTTAACGCAGGCATGCATCGTCGGGCTGCAGTACGGGGTCGCACCATTGTTTTCGAAGTGGCTCAGGCGAGGGCACCCAGACATGCCGCTGGCACGCTTTGTCTTGCGGCAATCCGACACATATTTAATCAGCACGATCACCAGGAGAATCAGTGCGACTAACGGCCAGTTGACCATGGCTAGTTGTAAAGGTATAGTTATTGCGTAAGTTTCGTGGCAGTGTAAAAAACAATACGCAATACATAAGTATCATTCCAAAATAATATGTCATGGATTGCTACTATTGTGATATTCTTAGTGCTGATCATCATAATGGCAATACTGAGATCAGTTGACCATAAATGTATAAATGTAGTAGGTGGGTCTCAGCATACTAATAATTTTCCCAAAAAAGTTGTCACTTGGTCCCACCATGTCACAAATTCGCCAGACTACGGGCTTTTGGAAATGGCACCCCACAATAACGTTACCATGTACAGCTCTTTGATGCCTTGGCATGTTTCAAGTGTGCAAAAAACTCTTCAAGATATATTTAAAGACCCCCCTAAAACCATTGCAGACGCCACAACACATATTGGCGCCGATTCGGCAAACTTTCTGCGGACCTTTCCAAAAGCCCAGCTCACTGCAATTGAGATTGACCCCAAAGTTAGTGCAGTTGCCTTGCGCAACCTTTCTAAAGAGGCAATAATAGTGAATGCGCCAAAACCAACTGTAATTACCGGTGATGGTGCCGCCTACATTAAAACCGGTGAACCGACAGATCTATTATATCTAGATCCTCCTTGGGGTGGCGCAAATGCCACCCAACGAGTCCTAACTGATACTAAGCCGCAGTGGCTGTGGCTTGGAGGGATTGAAGTTACAGAATTAGTTAAATTGGCACTTAAAAGAGGTTTTGGAACTGTTTTGATTAAACTCCCACGCGAGAGCGATACCAATGAGTTTTGCCAACAAGTTTGTGGTAATTGTAATTCCATTACTTGTCGGGCGTATCCGATCTATGATATGAGATATTCTCAAAAATTGAGTTATTGGCTTGTGGCGGTAAAATATAGTGTTTGAGAATACTCCAAAACTTAAAACTAAAACTAAAAAACATGTTTTTTAGTTTTAGTTTTAAGTTTTAAGTTATGAGTTATTCAACTTAAGATTGCCAATACATATATATAATGGCTTTACCAACATTACTTGTACCGGCAAGTTTCCATGGAAACTTGCAGACCCCTTTGTCATTTATACAGAGCTGGATACGGCAAAGAATGCCTGAATTTGGAGGACGAAGTGCGGCAATGGCTGACCGGGTGCTGATTGTGAAGGCCGAGACCGGTTCGGGCAAGTCAACCGTTTTACCTGTGGGCATCTTCCGTATCTTGCGGGCTGAAGCCACACCGGCCAAGATACGTTACCGCGGCCCTGGTGTAATTTGTACGCAGCCTCGTGTGTTGACGGCTATCATGCTGGCCCATGACGTGGCGATCAAGCGAAATCCAGATATTGTGCTGGGTGAGACTGTCGGATATCAGACCAAAGCCCACAGTACGCCAGGCGCTACTGGTTTAACATATGCCACTGCGGGTGTACTGGCGGCCCAGTTGGGGTCGATGACAGATGCAGAGCTGATGGAGCAATATAGATTTATTATTGTTGATGAGGCCCATGAGCGCACGGTCGACTCTGATTTTATCTTGATGCAGCTTCGGTATTTATATTTACGTAATGAAGGAAATCCCAAATTGCCATTCCTGATTCTTACTAGTGCAACTTTCAATCCAGTCCGCTATGCGACCTATTTCGGTGTGGGGCCAGATAATATCGTAGAAATCGTAGGCCGTGGTTATAAAATAACAACACATTGGCCAACCCATGGCTTTAATGATTATCCAGTGGCCGCCGCCGAGCTTGCCCATAAAATCCACTCCAATAATACTGAGGATAAGCCTGGAAAGTCCGATATTCTAGTCTTTATGCCGGGTGCCCGTGAGCAAGAAATTGTTGCACAGTTACTTAAAAAACTTCAGAGTGACTCCTTATTGGCTTCATCAGATTTTCCCAGATACCTAGTTCTCACACTCAACCGAGAAGTTGTGCTGTCTCAGACCGGCGACTACACGCTCGCATTCTTGCCGCCCAATGAATTGCCCAAGATCCATGGAAAGCAAGCGCACCGTCGTATCATTCTATCAACGGTGGTTGCTGAGACTGGGATTACTATCAACTCGCTGCGCTATGTTATCGACTGTGGGTGGAACCGCAATATCGAAACCTATCCTCCATGGAAAGCCACCGGCATTATTACGAGGCCGGCCGCACAAAGCCGCATCATGCAGCGTCGGGGGAGGTGTGGGCGACTGTTTCCTGGCGATTTCTTTCCGATGTACACTGAGGCGGTGTTTAATGCACTCGACAAAACTCAGCTGCCAGATATCGTGAGCCAGGGCTCAAGCGAAATCTTCTTATCTTTGGTGGCCTCGCAACAGAAACAAAAACTCCTTCTAAAGACCTTAGCTGACTTCCGGGTTGAAGATATTACTTTGCTAGACCCGCCCCCTCCAGAAGTGTTACTAGACAATATTCGCACAGCTTTAGCATTGGGTTTCCTTTCACCGCAAGCACCTGTACCGCGTATTCTGGATCATGAACTTGTAATTGGGGGGCATAATGACCCGCTAGAGACTAGCCAGTACGGATTAACTGAGTTAGGCCTCATTGGTTCTAAATTCTTGCGGACACGTCCTGAAGCCATCAGAGTCCTGCTGGCCGGATATACTTGGGGTGTAGCAGCCAGTGATTTATTGACAGCGGTTGCTATGTTTGGTACCCCACTTGCTCATTTAATGCCAAAGACCCCTGTGGCATTACCCGCCGGCTCTCCTTTAGCCAAGCTTCCTGCGGCGGCGCGCCCTCTGTTGGCTTCATTGCCCGCCGCATTGCGGCAACGTGTATCAGAATCACTGATTAATACAGATGTAGCAGCATATTATCGCACAAAACTACTCTTGGCAGATGATTTTGCTGAAGTGGTATTGATATTTGATGCTTTTGCAAAACAGCTTGTCGCATCGGCCGGAGACATATCGGCTGTGGCCACCTGGTGTCAGGAGAATAATTTGTTATTTGATTCAATGGTGAAGCTAGCATGGGCTCGAGAAGAGCTTGCTGATGATATGGTGGGGGCCGGCCTCAGTCCCTGTCGGCTTGATTCAATGAGGCTCTCTGAGACTCCGTTGGAAAACTTTACACCAACGCTTAGACGCTTCAAGCGTTGCCTATTTGATGGCCTTATGATGAATCTGATGCAACATAATGACCAAACACTAGGCTACACTCAAGTAGCTCAAGAATCGCATTTAAAAGTCCGCGGGCCTTCATTATTTACAGATGCTATGGCAGATCATCTTGCTAGTCTGCGTATTGCAACAAATATTGCACCACCTCAGTGGATCGTCACAGATCAAATCCGCATGGCTCCGGCAAAGCGCGAGGCCTCAGACACTGCACCTCCTTTGTTATACACACCAGAAACCAACTTAGTTTCAGTATTGGATGGCTATCTTGACTTCGACCCGGATGCAATGAGGCCGCGCGAGTTTTCAAAAGAATAATCTATACTTCTATAGACTATACAAAATATATGTCACACACTGAGTTAGCCGCTTATGATCGGGCCTGCCGTGCTTTAATGATGGCTAAACTTGGACCAAAAAAAGCCATACAAAAAGCACCCGTAATGCAGCTCAGTGAAGCTACCGTGGTTTCTTTATTTACACCTTCTGCTTATGAAAACTTAGTAACTAAGTTTTTGAAAGTTGAGGAACCTGAGTGCTCTAAATATAATCACAAATTTCCGCAGTAGCTCCGCCTCGGAATATAAAGGGTTTTCCACAACCATATATGTGTCCTTCTTGTACTAAACGTTCACAGACATCTTGAGGTGCATGTGGCGGGATCTGTATGTCTGGATTTGATTTAAAAGCACCGTGCCGGAATATTTGACAGTTTATGCCATTACGAGGTACTTGAACCGGTTGTTGGCAATGTGGGCAATCAAAGATATAATCCGGGGACACCCCGGCCCCGGCGGTATTTGGGGGTGCTTCGGCCCCGGCGGTATTTGGGGGTGCTTCGGCCCCGGCGGTGTTTGGGGATGCTTCGGCCCCGGCGGTATTTGGGGGTGCTTCGGCCCCGGCGGTATTTGGGGGTGCTTCGGCCCCGGCGGTGTTTGGGGATGCTTC